>WNGQ01006534.1_pt1 | contig 11283 bp, 16 predicted proteins | sample 5407661 | NCBI WGS metagenome assembly WNGQ01 (sample SAMN13153382, study PRJNA577476) | soil metagenome | isolation source: 60 cm soil or saprolite under Garry oak tree replicate 2 | place: USA:California | collected 2016-06-15
CAGCCGGCCGCCGATCCTGAGTTGCTGTTTGAGCGCCCGCGGAATCCGCTCTCCACCCGCGGCGACCAGGATGACATCGAACTGACCGTCATCGGGCCAGCCGAACGTTCCATCGCCCTCGCGCAACTCGATGTTGGAATAACCGAGTTTTCCGAACCGTTCCGTTGCCTGTGAGACAAGGGAAGCATGCCGCTCGACGGCGCAAACTTGTCTTCCGAGTTGGGCTGCCACCGCTGCCGCATAACCTGAGCCGGCACCAACTTCGAGCACCCGGTCATCGTCGTCGATCTCTGCGGCCTCGAGCATGAGTGCGACGATATAGGGCTGCGAAATGGTCTGCTGCTCCGCTATCGGAAGCGGACTGTCTTCATAAGCGAACTCCTCAAGGCTGGCATCCACGAATGCTTCTCTTGGAACCTGCCGCATCGCGGCCAGCACCCGGGCGTCCCGAACGCCACGGCCGGCGATCTGCACGTCCACCATTCGATCTCGGCTCTGACGAATGTCTGGAGGTCTGGTCAACTGCTCCGGCTCCGCTAGGTGACACGCTTTTACAAGAAGCTGCAAGGACGCTTGTTCCACGCCCCGCGACAAGTTGGGGCAGGCGTCACCTGCTCAAGCCGGGCGCGCGCAAGCGTGGATTCTGACGGGGATCGATTTCGCTGCCGGCGTTTTGCTTTTCTCGGCGTGATGCCATAGCGGAAGCAGCGGATTGCATTCCGGATAATAACGGGCGATACAGCCTTCCGGAATGTCGTAGGTGACCACTCGCAACCCTTCCACACTGCGTTCGACGCCATCATCGACCGCCGTCGTCAAACCGACCATCTCGCCTTCTTTCAGACCGAACCGGTCGACATCGTTGCGGTGCAAAAAGACGATATGACGCGAGCCGTAGACGCCGCGAAATCGGTCGTCATGATTGTAAACCGTTGTATTGAACTGGCTGTTGCTTCGTAGCGTAATGAGCTGCACGACCTCGCGGTCCTCCGGCGGGGCATCGATATCCGTCGACAACGATTTTGGCGTAACAAAATTGGCTTTGCCGGTCTTGGTCTTCCACTCGCGTTTGCGAGCGCCAAGGGGCGATGGAAACCGTCCGGCTGCCAGAGGCGCACATTGAAGTCGTGGAAGATGTCGGGATAGGTCGCGGCAATCGCATCGCGAATCTTGCTGTAGTCGGCGACCCATTCGTCCCACGGAACGGTCGAGCCAGAAGGCGCGGCTGCCTTGGCGAGTTCGGCGACGATCTTTGATTCGGACAGTAAATGGGGCTTGCCGGCTTCACCTGACCGCTTCCGTCGAGGATCTTTTCGCAGGCTTCGACGGTGTTGAGGCCCTTGCTCTGCGGCGTCTCGATGCCGAACAGGGTCTTGAGCTTGTCGGCGGGTACTTGCTCGGGCTTCTCGGTGATTCCAACGGTCCGCTGACCCTGCGCATTGGAATGGCCCCGTACCGGGCAGATCCCGGCACCCTGTCGGCCGATATTGCTGCGCATCAAGGCGAGGTTGACGACGGTCTGGACGGGTTCCACGCCTTTTTTGTGCTGAGTCAGTCCCATTCCATAGATGAACATCACGGACTTCGCGTGGGCATAAACTGCTGCGGCCGCCTCCAGCGCGCCGCGCGTAAGGCCGGAACGCCGCTCGATCTGTCGCCAGTCGGTGGCTTGTGCGGCCGTCTTGAATTCCTCAAAGCCGTGCGTGTGCTCCCGAATGAAGTCATGGTCGATAATCGGCTCTCGGCCTTCGTGCAGGGCTTTTTCTTCCAGCTCGAACAGAATTTTGGAAATTCCCATCATGGCGGCGGTGTCGCCGCCGGTCTTGACCTGATGATATTGCGAGGTGATCCGCGTCGGCGATTTGACCAGCATCTCTGCCGGGGACTGTGGGTTGACGAACTCCACCAGCCCGCGCTCGCGCAGCGGATTGAACATCACGATTGACACGCCGCGCTTCACCGCATCCTGCAATTGATGCAGCATGCGCGGACTGAAGTGTCGACATTTTGGCCAAAGAAGAAAATGCAGTCGGTATGCGCGAAATCGTCCAGCGTGCAGGTGCCGACCGGCACGCCAATGCTTTCCGGCAGTGCCACGGACGTGGTCTCGTGGCACATGTTGGAACTGTCGGGCAGATTGTTGTTGCCATATGCCCGCGCGAACCGCCCGTAGATGAACGCGGTCTCAAGCGAAGCGCGGCCCGAGGTGTAGAAAACGGCGCTTTCTGGATCGAACGCGCGTAGCTCGCGTCCGATCTCCTCGAAGGCTTTAGCCCATTCCACGGGCAGATATTTATCTGTCTCTGCATCCCAGCGCATCGGATGCGTCAGCCGGCCGGCGGCTTCCAGTTGACCGTCGTCCCATTTTCCAGATCTGCGACGGTGTGTTCGGCAAAAAATTCCGGCGTGACGCGCTTGTGCGTTATCTCCCAGGTCGTGGCCTTGGCACCGTTCTCGCAAAATTCAAAAATGCGGGGATCAGCCGGCTTGGCCCAGGCACAGCTGACGCACATGAAACCGTCAGTCTTGTTCTGCTTGAGCAGAACGCGAGGTCCTGAGAAGGGGACGCGGGCGCGTCCAAGGCTTTTTGCGAGCGACTTGACTGAGCCCCAGCCTCCGGTCGGAGCTTCGTACGGCTTGACTGCGAGATCAGGGCCTAACTCTGATTGCATGAACGGGCAAAGAACCTATGGCCGCGCGCCACTATGGCGAAGCGTCAGAAGCCCCGTCAAACTGTAACGGCGCGCCCGCAGCTTCGCATACTGCTTCGATCAAGAGACGAACTGCCCGGGCATCCCAGTCGATTCGATCGATCGGCGCATTCCAGTATTCGGACATGACGTATGCTGCGTGGCGGGCTTTCACGCCTAGACCTGCGACGGTACGCGCAGGCATTGCCATGACGGCCCTTTCGACAGGTTCTAGGCGGCTCAGCATAGCTTCGATTTGCTCGAGATGGTCGTCCGGCGAAGCCGAACCTTGTAATTTCTGGACTCGGCCCGCGATCTCCTCGAATTGTTTGCCTATGGCTATCAGTGCTGAATCGTCATCCGCTGCCTCCGCATGCAAATCGGCGGGAGTTAGCGTTGGGGACCGCGAAGCCCCACTTGCCTCGCCAACGATTGCAGCGCCGTGGTCGATCGCCGATTCGGCGGCAGACCCAGGCCGGCAAAGTTCGGCCCTGCTCCTACTTAATCTGTCGGTGATCGGCATCTCTGCGCCTCCCACGGGCCTCTCTATGAGAGGCCGAACCACGTTTAATGACAAGGTCCTAAATAACGGACTATAGCCAGTGGTTTTATAGCCCGTTAAGTGTCCGCATGCAAGTATGCGTGGACGGGCTTTGATCGCATGGAATTTGCGCCGGATCAGGGTGAAGCGAGAGCTCTCTCAGGAGAGGCTTGCCTTCGACGCGGGCATTGACCGCTCCTATGTGGGTGGACTTGAGCGACAGGAAGAAAATCCAACTGTCGATCTTCTAGACCGTCTGGCAAAAACTCTGTCCGTCCACATCTCAGAATTGTTGATCGAACCGCCCCGGGGAGCGACTGCTCCGAAGCCGCTGCGTCGTGGGCGTCGATCTACTAAGTGAGTCTAGCGTCTGGTACTAGGACCAACGCCCGCTTCTCTGCGTTGCCAAAACCTCGCTCGGCATGTTCCCCGCTGCTAGCCAAGCGCTCCCCGGGAAAGCCCTATTACGCTGAACCGAGGATGGGATGACTATTCTATCACCAGTACAAAAGCGCAGTGGGGTGAGGAGCCAGCCACATGCGCCTGTTTGAGCTTCGATAAAGCGCTGCTAATCTCCATCTCCTTCCCGCGGCGAAAGATTATCTAACTATGCTGGGACCCAAAATGCCTATTTAGCGTGGACTGCCGATGATTTCGATTTTTTTCGAACTGGGGCATTGAAGTCAGGAAACCGACTCATTAGTGCAGCTCTCAAGAACTTGTAGGCGCCGATTTGCAGCGAAAGTTGTTCCAACCGACGCTGTCCGCTCGCGATCTCCTTATCGAATTGATTTTGAATAATGGTGTCAGCTGGCTCCCGGGTAAGATATTCATCTGTGCCATTGCCAAGCGAAATCGCGCCGCGCGCCAGCACGTCTTGCACTCGCGCGGTGAGACCAAAATGCTCGGCCTCGGTGATCGTTAGGGCTTCTTCGATCGCCCGATACACCAAATCGGTACGGGAATAATCCGCTTCAGCGTCGCGATTGGTCGAGCGTGCCTTGAAAAGCCCATTCACACGGGATCGCAAAGAGAGATTAAGCATGTTTCCGTCAGCCCCCCTTCGTGGAATACCTCCAACGATGGACCTACATACTCTAGAAAGTGCTCCCGCAACCTTTACAACAGATTAACCGTCCCATCTCCCGTGTAAAATGAACGAATTACTTAACAGAACAATTCTCACCGACCCACATGCAGTTCTATCCGAAATTTCCGGGCAACTTGGCCGAGCTCCGAATCGTGCCGGCTAAACTTTACAAAACATCTGCCAATGGCTGTGATGGCTGTGTCGGAAAGGCCAGTAGCTGAATAGCTCGCAGCAACGCGAAATCAATGGAATAGACAAATACACCAGAACGCCGTGACCAATTCAGCCAACATCGCTTGGATCAAAGCGCACTCGATGAATTTGCGCGCGCAGATTGTTGCTGACCTCCATGAGCGGCGTGTCAGTCAACCCAACACACGCGGCGATTTGTTTAAGTTCAATTGAAGCCTAAGAAGCCGTCGTGCATACGTTCGTTTCCATTGCCAAGCAGTCCAACCGAGCAATGTCTGAGTACGCTTGCAAGACATTGGCTCGGTGCCGATCACCATCCTTGTTGTAGGTTTTTCGGAAGAAAACCTTCCGATTTGTTGGGGCGCGGGTGGAGGAGAACTACCCAACGCTTCACTGCGACGAAATCAAAACTTACCATGGTGTCTCCGGATTCTCGCAGGTGTAACGAAGAACCCGATACAATGCCCAGTATCAAAATGCGTTCGCGAGCGCCTGCACGTATTTCGCATACTCGCTGTGACCCAATGCTATTCCCAATTTCTGCAATTGGTTGCGATCAATAAATTGCTGCTTGAAAGCGATCTCCTCGGGGCATGCAATACGAAAACCTTGCCTCTTTTCAAGTGTTGCAACGAAATCTGCCGCAGCAAGAAGGCTGTCGGGTGTACCGGTGTCGAGCCACGCATAGCCCCGTCCCATTTGCTCAACGGTCAGGAGTCCGCGTTCTAGGTAGAGCCTATTCACATCGGTGATTTCCAGTTCGCCTCGAGCTGACGGACGGATGTTTGCCGCGATTTCAACAACCTGCTCGTCGTAAAAGTAAAGTCCGGTCACGGCAAAGTTTGATTGCGGTAAGGTCGGCTTTTCCTCGATCGACGTCGCTCTGCCAGTTTTGTCGAAGCCAATGACTCCATACCGTTCAGGGTCGGCAACGTGGTAGGCAAACACAGTAGCGCCCACGGAACGTGCCACTGCATTCGAGAGCAAATCGGGTAACCCATGTCCGAAGAAGATGTTGTCGCCCAGAATGAGAGCGGACGGGCCGCCGCGAATAAAATCGGCGCCAATGATGAATGCTTGCGCCAATCCTTCGGCGCGCGGTTGAGCAGCATAGGACAACGAAATCCCCCACTGCTCCCCATTCCCAAGTAGTTTCCTGAAAAGCGGTAGATCCTGGGGCGTTGAAATAATCAGAATGTCTCGGATACCAGCCAACATCAGAGTAGTGAGCGGATAGTAGATCATTGGCTTATCGTAAATCGGCAATAACTGCTTCGAAATAACCGCCGTCAAAGGATATAGGCGAGTACCACTTCCGCCCGCCAACACAATGCCTTTCAAGATGTGCTCCACCGTTAGTGCTGCGTGCCAAGCAGACGCTTGATACATCGTTCGAGGGAACAATCCAATGGTGGCAGGCGAATATTAAAAGTAGTGGCCAACCGATCGCCACATAAGCATGAGTTCCTTGGTCGCTTCGCGGCAGTCGGATATTCTGCGGTCGAAATGGCGTCTACTGCTATTTCGGGACCACCATTCTTCCTGGCTACGCTGACGATCTTTCGAGCGAAGTTACACCAGGTGACTGCATCGGGACCTGCCGCATGTGTCACGCCGGCGAAGCACCGTTGCCAGCCAGTAGAATCTATTTTGCGCGCTATGCTCAGGATTGTATCCGCGAGATCCGGCGCATAGGTCGGACAGCCAAGCTGATCGTCCACCACCGACAACCTGTCTCGCTCAGCTGATAGGCGCATTATTGTGCGAACGAAGTTCTTCCCAAACGGGGAATATACCCAAGAAGTGCGAAGAATGATGTTGCGTTCATTTGCCGCTGCAACAGCTTTTTCTCCAGCAAGTTTTGATTGTCCGTAAACGCCCTGCGGCCCAACGGCGTCACCCTCAACGTAGCTGTCGTTTTTATTGCCGTCGAAGACGTAGTCTGTCGACAAATGAACGACTGGAATGCCCAACCGGTTTGCGGCTTTCGCAACGATGCCAGCGCCGTCGCGGTTGACTGCAAAGGCTAGATCAGGCTCGGCTTCGGCTTGATCAACGGCAGTGTATGCAGCGGGGTTTACCACGATGTTTGGCGAAAACTCGGCGATCGCCTTCTCAACCAGATCAGCACGCAGGATGTCGACATTTGGACGAAAGCCGCAGCCGATCTCGATATCGCAGCTAGCAGCTGCCGCTTCACGAAGTGAGCGCGCGATTTGTCCCTCGGCACCGAAAACATATAGTCGCAAGTTTCAATCCTGACCGCTCAAAGACCTAGGCGCTCCCCGCGATACTTCTTTCGCAACGGCTCCCACCAATCGGAATGATCGATATACCAGCGGACCGTCTTCTTGATGCCCGTCTCGAATGTTTCTGTGGCGCGCAAGCCAATATCGGCTTCTAATTTTGACGCATCGATCGCATAGCGCTGATCGTGACCGGGGCGGTCGGTTACATGAGATATAAAGCGATCATGTCTCCGGTTGGATGAGCGTAACTCGTCCAAGCAGGCGCAGATCTGCTTGACGACGTCGATATTGCGCCGCTCGTTTCGTCCGCCGACATTGTAAGTTTCTCCAGGCAGTCCCTTTTGAAGGATTAAGCCCAGCGCTCGCGCGTGATCGTCGACGTAAAGCCAATCTCGGACGTTGAGTCCATTTCCGTAAACGGGCAGAGGTAGGCCGTCTAGCGCATTCAACACCGTTAGCGGAATAAGCTTTTCAGGAAACTGATAGGGTCCATAATTATTCGAGCAGTTCGACACGATGACTGGCATATTGTAAGTGCGATGCCATGCCCTTGCGAGGTGATCTGACGCTGCTTTTGTTGCCGAGTATGGCGAACTTGGATTGTATGGCGTTGTCTCGATGAACAGTCCCGACTCGCCGAGCGAGCCATAGACCTCATCGGTCGAGACGTGAACAAATCGAAAGGCATCTTTGCTAATGTGCTTGCCCTCTTCAAGATACGCACGAGAGACTTCGAGCAGGGTAAACGTGCCGACGACGTTGGTGTGAACGAATACGTTCGAACCAGAGATGGAACGGTCGACATGGCTCTCTGCTGCAAGGTGGACGACAGCATCCGGCCGATATTTCGAAAATAGCGCCCTTAGGCCGCTTGCATCACATATGTCGAGCTTTTCGAACGTGTAGCGAGCGTTAGATGCAACGGGTGCAAGCGAATTCAGGTTCCCGGCATATGTTAGCTTATCAACGACCACGACCTCGTGACCGAGTGCTAAGACAAAGTGCCGGCAAACGGCCGATCCGATAAAGCCAGCGCCGCCGGTCACTAGGACGCGCATGATTCAAGGAATCCTGGGACTGTAATTGAACACCGGATCGACATCGGAAAGGCGAGGGTTACGGCGATCCTTGTCCGCCATGATTATGTCGGACGAGGAACAACGCCAGTCTATGCCAAGGCTCGGATCGTTCCACGCCAGTCCTCGCTCGCAGTCGGGGGCCCAATAATCGGTCACTTTGTAGATTACCTCGCAATCGGGCTCCAACGTAATGTAGCCATGCGCGAAACCCGGCGGCAACCACAACTGCTTCCAATTTTCCGCCGAAAGCTCCAATGCAACGTGGCAACCATACGTAGGTGATTTGGCTCGTATGTCGACGGCAACATCCAAGATGGCTCCCCGAATGCACCGCACCAGTTTACCCTGGGCGCGAGGGGGAGTTTGAAAATGCAATCCCCTTAAAACGCCACGCTCAGCTGAATAGACATGATTCTCTTGCACGAAATCCGCCGTCACTCCCTGCGACCTCAAAGCCTCGCTGCGGTATGTCTCCGAAAAGAAACCCCTGTCATCGACGCGTTTCACCGGCACTATTGCGAAGATGTCTTCAATACTAAATTGCTCGATATGCATTGCGGCACTCAGCCTACCGAACGGTTCCGAGGAACCGTGGCCATTGTTCACACGGAGGACAGGAGCTTCGAGACGGTCCGCGGTTGTTCCTACCAGGTCGGTAGGAGGCATCGGCAGTAAGCGTAAGGCGTTCAAGAAGCGCTAAGGATTTATCGCGGACTGAATCGCCGCGTCTAGAGCCTTGGACAATTTTGGGGTTCGTCCGCGACTCAATTGCAAAACCACGAAATCGTTCGAAATCGATGACAAGGGCGTGGAGACGTTCGATCAAAAAGTTCGACTTGCGTTGCCCTTGATCGCGAATGTTTTCCTTTAACTCGAAATTTGAAATACGACCCTCCTTACGTCAATCCGTGCCGATATAGCGAGGATTATAGCTGGATTGGCTGAGCAAAGGTAGGTCGCCAAAGCACGAAAATACCATGTTTCCTTTCAAGGGATAAATTTCTGGTTGGTCCTTAAAGGCGCCAAGGGCAGCATCTCGTTCGGCGCGGTCTCGTCTATCCATCTGCCAAAGACGGAACAAGGCCAGCATGTTATAAGAGGTCTCGAATCATTGATTTATTTTCGCGCAGCGCCATGCAACAGTTGGAATTAGAGAGAATGTCGCTCGAGGAACTGTGGGCGCTCCACGAGCGGGTCCGGTCCCTCCTGTCTGAGCGTATCTCGGCTGAAAAACATGAGTTAGAAAAGCGACTAGCTCACCTTAACCGCCAAATGAGTACTCGCGAAGCCATCGTAGCCGAGTTAATGTCCGACGACGTCAGTCGACCGCGTCAAAGGCGAACGTATCCTAGGGTCCACCCCAAATATCAAAATCCATCGGCACCAGAGGAAACCTGGTCTGGACGCGGCAAGCAACCTCGCTGGCTTGTTTCTGCGCTGGAAGCGGGCGGCAAAGTCGAGGATTTTAGGATTGCTGAGGTGAGCGAGGATAAGGCTCGCTCCAAACGCTAATCAGTAGCCTTTTTTCCAGCATCATTGCTAAGCGCCCGCCGTCCATACAAGCGTAGCCCTATTCGGTTGAATACCGCGCGTGAGTTGGGAACAAAAAATCAAGTCCGCGCAACAAGATCCCGGCATTTTGCACCATACTTGATTTAGGTCCCCGGTGCCGGGCGTTGGATCCTGTGCGAACGAAATCGCGTCTCGCAAACCGCATTGCAACATGCCATGGGAATGTTTACGCTGCGATGCAGCTTTACCAAAGCATTATTAGCAACAGCAGAAATTCCTTCATGTCGTTTCTAGACCAGGCATATGGCTAAAATCTCGACCCGGTCCGAAATTAGAAAGGTCGCGGCTTCGCTTGATCGCCAACGCGTGACTTTCTCCTGCGAGACTATACCTTACGTACTCGCGACAGCCGATGCTCTGATTATTTTGCTGTTCTGCCTGTTTGGTGCTTTTTTTTATCATTGGATTTTTGATAGTCCAATTCCGGATCTTGCCGCCTATGTTGCACTCGGCTTGATCGCAAGCTTCATTCATATCGCAAGGCTGGGTGGCCGTGGCTACTACGACTTCGAGCGTGCCGCAAAGCCAGGTGTCGAAATAGTTGAGGTTTTGATTTCCTGGTTCAGCACGGGTTTGATGCTGGCCTTCTTTGCCTTCGTGTTCAAGGTCGGCGTGTCGTTCTCTCGTGGAGCGTTCCTATTGTTCATGGTGGCTGCGCCGTTTGGTCTGCTGGCTGAACGAAAATTTTCCAAGTTCCTGGTGGAAAGTGCAGTTTCACGTGGGGTGATAGGCCGCCGGAATACGGTGCTCGTTGGCGACGAGATCGAAATCGACTCGCTAAGACCAAGGGAGCTGCTGGATTTTTTTGGGGCAGGCGAAATTAATCGATTTGTCCTGAACAAGCACAGCGATCTTGCCGTTCAGCAATCCAGTGATGCCATAACGCTGGACGCCGTTGCCAATTTTGTTCGAAAACATAGTTCGACAGAGATTCTGCTGGCAGTTCCTTGGAGCGACGCGATGAGGATCGACTTCATTCGCGAACAGATCAGAACGCTCCCTGTCTCAGCGAAACTTCTGCCCGACACCCAAGTTCGCACTTTGACAAATTATGCCTCGTCGGGTGGGCAGCGCATCGTGTCAATAGAGATCCAGCGCGCCCCCTTCAGTGCGACGGAGCGCTTTGCCAAACGCGCCATTGATATTTCAATTGCGTCGGTAGCGTTGGTGTTTCTTATGCCCATTATGATCTTCACTGCGGCTGCAATTAAATTGGACGGACGCGGGCCCATCATATTCCGACAGAATAGAAAGGGATTCAACGGACGAGAATTTGTGATGCTGAAGTTCCGCACGATGTCAGTCCAGGAAAATGGCGATGTGGTCAAACAAGCAACGCGTGATGATCCGCGGGTAACGCGCATTGGTAAGTTGTTGCGGTCAGGTAGCATCGATGAACTACCTCAACTCTTAAATGTCTTGCGTGGGGAGATGTCGCTGATAGGACCACGCCCGCATGCGCTTGCTCACGACAATTATTTCGAAAAACTCCTTCAGGACTATGCGTTTCGACATCACGTCAAGCCAGGAATGACTGGGTGGGCGCAAGTCAATGGATTGCGAGGTGCTACTCCTTCGATTGATCAGATTTCGAGGCGGGTAAAGATGGATCTCTGGTACATTAACAATTGGAGCCTTTGGCTTGATATACAGATCCTGATGAAGACAATTTCTGAGGTTCTTCGTAAGCGCAACGCCTATTAAGATGCTTGGGAATATGAGGTAGCACGGCCCGACCATTCAGACCGAAAGTCACCGTTCGCACAGGCCATCGGCGCCCAGGTCAAGAAACCCTTGTTTGAAATGCGAGGCGTTCGTTGGCGTTTGCGAGGGAGCAAGAAGCCCCCGACAAAGCGAAAGGTGTTTAAGT
>WNGQ01007308.1_pt1 | contig 11281 bp, 9 predicted proteins | sample 5407661 | NCBI WGS metagenome assembly WNGQ01 (sample SAMN13153382, study PRJNA577476) | soil metagenome | isolation source: 60 cm soil or saprolite under Garry oak tree replicate 2 | place: USA:California | collected 2016-06-15
ACCAGCACAACTGCTGAAGCGTCCACTCTCGCGCACACGAGCCGCCGTACTGAAGTCCGGCATTGCGCTTCCTTGCCTGGAACCCCTTATAAGCGAGCGGCCACCGGCAAAACACCACACCGCAATCACTGGGTCACAAATAGCGCATCCAAGCGACGACGTTGGAACAAAGGGGATGATTGGATTTCCGTACAGGTGATGGAGCACGTCCCAAGCAGTGTGGAGAAGCCATCCGACTCCGATGAAATTCGCTACATTCATCGTGCTGCGGTTTCCCGAAGATGTTCCTAAACATACAGGCACGGATCTTCTTGCATCGTCAGCTTGCACGTGCCTCAGCAAACATGCAATAGGTAACGAAAGAATTTGCATATAAAAGGAACGTTCGATATAAGAACAGAGGAAGACTGACCAAAACTAAAGACCTCTCTCGGAGGTAGGTATGAGAACCATCTTTCTGTCCGTCGTAATTATTACGTTGCTTGCGGCAGTTTCCGCGAGCGGGCAATCGGCCCAGACGCAGGTCACGTTCACGAAGGATGTGGCGCCGATCTTTCAGGCGCGCTGTCAGATATGCCACCATCCCGGCACGTTTGCACCGATGTCATTGACGACATATGAGGATGCAAGGCCGTGGGCTCGATCGATCAAAGAAAAGGTTCTCATGCGCGAGATGCCGCCCTGGCACTTGGACAAGAATGTGGGCGTCCAATATTTCAGCAATGACATTTCCTTGACCGATGAGCAAATCGCAAGGATTGTGAAGTGGGTCGATGCCGGGGCTGTAAAAGGGAATCCTCATCACATTGCCAAAGGACGTCATTGTGAAAGCCAAGGCGCCCGACCAATGGCCGGATGTTCTGGTCGATCCGGGGTTGACCGAAGATCGTTATCTAAAAGGTGTTCAGATCATTCCGGTCAGAGGATTCCCGGTAATCCATCACATCAGAACTTCTCTTGTTGAGCCGGCAGCCGAGACGCTTCATAGCGGAAAACTCGATGACACCGATGGGACGCTTGAGGTAGGCGAGATGGGAGTCTTTCTCAATGAATATGCCATCGGTAAGAAAGGTGACGTCTTTCCCGAAGGGTCTGGCCGGTTAGTCAAGGCGGGAACGAAGGTCAACTTCCAGTTTCACCTCCATTCTGTTGGCACGGAGACGCCGACGAATGTTGCGCTTGGTCTGAAGTTCTATCCGAAGGGTTATGTCCCGAAACACGTGATCTCTTCCACAACGGTCAGCGTGGCCGAGATCGACCTTCGCCCGAATACCGACAACGTGCGCTCGGATGGTTATCTCACGCTGGTGAAATCCGCGCGGTTGCTGTCGTTCCAACCTCACATGCATAACCGCGGAAAGGCCGAGTGCCTGGAAGCGATATATCCCAACGGCAAAGTTGAAATGCTGTCCTGCGCTAAGTTCTACTTCAATTGGCATATCAATTACGTCTACCGCGATGACGCGGCGCCCCTGCTCCCGCAAGGGACTGTTCTGCATTCGATCTCGTGGCACGACAACACCGCCGGGAACAAGTTCAACCCGGATCCTGACGCGCAAATCACGTGGGGACAGCGAACGGTTGATGAAATGGGCTCCGCGTGGATCAGTTGGTATTACATGTCCGAACAGGATTACAAAAAAGAGGTCGAAGAGAGAAAAGCCGCACAGCGGATCCTGACTAGCTCCCGGGAATGAAGGACAAAGACATAAAGACACAGCGAAACGGAAAGAGAATCCTCATTTGGATCGTGTCACTGTGTCTTTGTGTTTTCGTCGTCCCCAGCCTCTATGCCCAATATCAGATCAGATACGCCCGTGGGCAGGATGTAAGCCCGACGTTCCAAGGGTGGAAAATGAATCCCGATGGGACGTACACGTTTTACTTCGGGTATTTCAACAGGAATTCGGAAGAAGAGGTTGATATCCCGATTGGTCCGGACAACAGGTTCGATGCGGACAATATCGACCAGGGCCAGCCTACACATTTTTATCCGTCGCCCCGATGGTGGGTGTTTGGTGTCGTCGTACCGAAAGATTGGGCGAAAGATAAAAGGCTCGTCTGGACGCTGACGAATCGCGGCCACACGAATCAGGCCAAAGCCTGGCTCGAGCCGGAGTGGGAAGTGGACCAAGGAATCATTTCGAAGAATTCCCCCCGCGATTCGATGTTGATGACCACCGGACTTGGTGACGTTGATTTCGATAACGTGGCCCCCAAGATGACGGGAAGCCCGGCGCAGACGGTCAAACTAGGAGATCCCCTCACGTTAACCGTCACTGCCACCGACGACGACCGGCCGAAGCCGATCACCGCTCCTGGCCGTCAGCAAGGTGTCCGAATCCGATGGATCGTTCATCGTGGTTCAGGGAAAGTTCGCTTTGATCCCGATATCATGAGCGAGCGCGTTTACGGAAAACCCGTGACTATGCAAACCAAAGTAACGTTCAGCACCCCTGGCAATTACCGCCTGCGCGCCGTCGCCAGTGATGGCCAGTTGGCTGGTGCCTTCGACGTCGACGTTACGGTAAGTCCCCGGAACTAGACGCTATCTCTTAAACAGGCCTTCGATTTCAGATATTTCCTTCGGAAAGTTGGAGAGCGCGCGATGACCCGTCGCTGTAACGACGACGTCGTCTTCAATCCGGACGCCGAGTTGTTCTTCAGGGATATAAATGCCCGGTTCGACGGTGATCACCATATTGGGTTCGAGGGGACGAGATGTATCCCCGACATCATGAACTTCGAGTCCGATGTGGTGACTGGTTCCGTGAATAAAATATTTTTCGTAGCCCTTTGACCGAATGTGCGACATGGCTACGTTGTGCAGATCGCCGATGCGCGCGCCGGGTTGGATTTTTTCGATAGCGGCTTTTTGGGCTTCGAGGACGATTTGGTAAATCTCGCGCTGGCGTGGGGAGAACTTTCCCGAGGCCGGATAGGTCCGTGTGACATCCGCACTGTAGCCGCTATATTCGGCCCCTATATCCACGACAACCACATCGCCCGCCTGCATGCGCCGTGTGTTGTCGTTATAATGAAGGATTGTCGAAAACGGCCCCGAGCCCACGATGGAAGGATACCCGGGCCGCTCCGCTCCGTTCCGTGTGAACTCGAATTCCAGCGCGGCCTGAACTTCATACTCCATCGCTCCCGGAGCAATGGTGCGGACTGCAGCGCGATGCGCTTTCAACGTAATCTGAACAGCTTTCTCGAGCAGGGCGACTTCTGTTGGTGATTTGGTTTGCCGCAGGAACGCGACATCGCTCTCAACATCTTTTAAACCGTATACGGCTTTTCCTCCTTCTGAAACTCGTTTTAATGTGGTCTCAAACTCGTCCGTCGAGAGCACCTTAGCGAACCCCGTCGCTTTTTCCGCGTCTGCGCCCGGGCCAAGTTTCGGCCCCGTCCAACGTTCTGCCGAAGGTTTCCGCTCCGGCAGGAATAGAAATTCCTGCGGCGGATCTGAGGCGGCATCCAGGAGCAAAATCGCGCCGGGCTGATCGAATCCGGTAAGGTAATAAAAATTTCGCTCTTGTTGGTACTTGACCAATTCCTGGTCCGGAGCTGCGCGAAGGACAAGCACGTTGCCCTTGATACGCGCAGCCAGCCTGTCCCGCCGCGCCTTATATTCTCCGAACGGTTCCTTCTCAATCGCGAGGAGTGTTGTGAGCGCGAGGAATAAGCAAGCGGGGGCTATAAGTCTTTTAACCATCGATGCAGCGTCATGTGCACGATCGACATGAGCCCCATGTAGGTAAATCCGACAACAAAAAACATCAGGAATGGAATCGTCGGATAATTTTGATTCACAAATGCGTAAAAGACCACCAGCGCGAAGTACGCGCCGAGACTGAGTTCGAATAGAGGCATGACACCGGTTCGCCGCAGATACTTTTTCGTTACCCACCGGTCCTTCCTGCTCTCGATTCGATATTTCGGTGTGCGCTTGAAACTGCTCTTGATGCCGAGAAGCGCTTCCATGACAGCCTTCGAGTTACTGACGGAGAGCCCAATGCCGACTGACATCAGGAACGGCAGGTATCGTAAACGGACTCTCCAATCCGGATAGAGTTCCTTTTGCGAAATCAAATAAAAGGTCGAAACCGAAGCCGTCGAAGCCAACCATAAAGGAAGATCTACATACAGCATCTGGAACCAACCCTGATTGAACCTCACGATCATCGCCGGCAGCAGCAAAAAAGAGAGAGCAATCATCAGGGGATAACAGATGTTCGCAGTGAGATGGAAAAATGCCTCAATCTTGATTTTCCACGGCAGATCGCTTCGGAGGATCCGAGGAAGCAATTTGATTGCGGTTTGAATCAATCCCTTTGCCCATCGAGCCTGCTGGCTCTTGAACGAATTCATCTCAACCGGAAGCTCTGCGGGGCAAACGATCTGAGGCAGATAAAGAAATTTCCATCCGGCCATTTGAGCGCGATAGCTTAGATCGGTGTCTTCCGTCAACGTATCGTGTTGCCATCCTCCCGCGCCTTCGATTGCGGTCCGCCTCCAAATGCCTGCCGTGCCGTTGAAATTGAAGAATCGTCCCGAGAAATGACGTCCGCCGTGTTCGATGATGAAGTGGCCGTCAAGAATCACCGACTCCACTTGCGTGAGCAAAGAATATTCGCGATTGATATGACCCCAACGCGTCTGAACCATTCCAAGCTGCGGATCGCTGAAATAATCCACAACGTCTTCGAGAAAATTCGGCGGGGGAATGAAGTCCGCATCGAAAATCGCAATCAGTTCGCCTGTCGCGAAATTCAAACCGTTTTCCAGAGCACCCGCTTTGAAACCTTTACGGTTGGCCCGGTGGACGTGATGGATATTGAACCCGATTTCGCGATATTTGCGCACCGAGGCAGCGGCAATTTCGGCAGTGCGATCGGTAGAGTCGTCCAAAACCTGAATCTCCAAAAGTTCACGCGGGTAGCGTACCCGACAAGCTGCCTCGACCAGACGTTCCACAACGTACATTTCGTTATAGATCGGCAGTTGTATCGTCACTCGCGGTTTTTCTTCCAGCTTTGCGTTCGGGTGCGCGGTCCTGTCCTTGTGTTTCAAATAAAGAAACACCAGATGGTACCGGTGAATACCATAAACGGCGAGCATGGTCAGGGTCGTGAGATATGGGATTAGGATGAAAATGTCGAAAGCGCTCAGCTTATAAAGACTGTTCCAGTGATCGATCGCAGGAAGCTGAAAGAAATGCGTGCGTTCAGGCGGAAGAATCAGAGCCATCGCTATGTAGAACTGTGTCACCTTATTAAGATATCTCCCGCAAACGTGAGAAGTAAGAGAATGCTGACGTAACCGTTCAGATTAAAAAAAGCGACGTCGATTCGGCTCAGGTCCTCCGGCGTCACAAGCCGATGCTCCCAATACAAAATGCTCGCCACCACGGCGATCCCCGCGTAGGCCATCCAACCCAAATTCGTGATCATGGCCGTCGCGATCAACAGGATGACCGTCGCGCCATGAAAAACACTGGATACACGCAGCGCCGGAGCGACACCGTATCTCGAAGGCAGGGAAAACAGTTTCGCCTTCCGATCAAATTCGACGTCTTGCAGCGCATAGATCAAGTCAAATCCAGCTACCCAGAACGTGACAGCGCCACTCAGGAAAACCGGAGGCCATGCAAACTCGCCATCTATCGCCAACCATGCAGCGAGTGGGGCGCAACCCACTGCGAAACCCAACACGACATGGCTCAACCATGTGAATCTCTTAGTGTACGAATATAGAAGCAGGATTGCCAGCGTCGGGAAGGACAGGTAAAAGCACAATGAATTGAGTTGCCACGCAGCAAAAACAAACAGAAGGGACATGGCAATCGTAAAAACGACGGCGAACCCCATCGACAGGGTGCCTTGCGGTAAAGCCCGTTTGCGGGTTCGTGGATTGGACCTGTCGTAACGGACGTCTGCAATCCGGTTGAAAGTCATGGCGGCGCTCCGGCCCCCAATCATTGCAAGTACGATCCAGGTCAATTGCCAAGCCGTCGGTAACCCCTTTCGCGCCAACAATGCCCCTATAAATGCAAAGGGCAAAGCGAAGATGGTGTGCTCGAACTTAATCATGTTGAGGGTTATTTGTAACTTATGCAAAATCAACAGTTAGCTCCCTATATGAGGTGTCATAAGTCTAACTCACTATGACGTATTCCCGACAGCGGCTGAAAGAGGTCACGGCCCTCAAACGAGAGGCTGTTCGCCGCATCCAAAACGATATTGGCGAGATCGGTGCGTCGCCCAGCCAGAAATATATCCAGGAATTTACTCGCGAATTCCAAACCTTCGAATCGGTGGTCGCTCCCGCCGAGATTCTAGAAGCAGCGCGGCGGGCAAACTTAATTTGGATCGGCGATTATCACGCGCTTACGCGTAGCCAAACCTATGCCTCGGAATTTCTCCGGGAACTGAAGACCCGCAAAAACAATATTGCCGTCGCTGTTGAACCTGTATTTGCCCGAAATCAAGAAGTGCTCACCCGTTGGATGGCCGGCAAAATTTCGGAACAAGAGTTTCTCGACCGGATCCATTACCGCGAGGAATGGGGCTGTGATTGGGAGGGGTATAAAACGATTTTCGAGGCGGCCCGTGAACTGCATATTCCGATCTACGGCGCGGACTGCCATCCTCGAAATGACATGCGCAGCATCGGCCGGCGCGACCTTGGTGTCGCTCGGCGCGTGGCACGCCTTCTCGCAAACGATCCGGAGCAGACGTTAGTCGTCATTTTCGGCGAATCGCATCTTGCAAGCAATCATTTGCCCCGGCGCGTTCGAGCGATACTCGGCAGGAAAGGAATTGAATCGAAGGAATTGTTCGTCGTTCAGAATATCGATGCGCTCTACTGGAAACTCCAGGAGACGGGTTTCCATCAGGCCCGAGCGGTGCGTGTGCGAGAGGGTTGCTACTGCGTGTTCAATGCAACACCCATCGAGAAATATGAGTCTTTCCGCCAATACCTGCACAAATGCATCGAGGAAGATTCATGTGGCGATTGGACGCTTCTCGCGCAAACCCTGATGGAAATCATGATGAACTTTCTAGCCTTGGACAAACACGCCGCAAGCTTGATGTCCTTGACCGAGTTCGATTCGGTGTGGGCTGGAGAATTCGAACTCGGCAATGCAGCCGAGGAATTCGCGCGATTCATCCATCAGGCGTGCCGCGGTGAACTCGGCAAGCCGGTTGAACGGGCCCCGCGCGACCAATTTTTTGTAAATGTCATCGAGCATGGCTTGGGATATTTCTGTTCCAAGGTTCTGGACTCGTCTCGAGACGGCATCGAATCGCTTGCGGAGCGGGTATTGAGCCAGATTGGCCGGAACGAGCAGCTCACGCGCGCGATCGAACTTCTGATTGATCCCCGAACCCGTCCTGGCGCTCAGCATTTCGTGGCGTTGCGTTCAGCGATCGAAGCTAAAGCAGGTAATCAGAAAATGAAGCGAATGCTTGCGCAGTTGCTTGGCTATGCTCTGGGACGCCGGCTCTATATTGCCTACATGCAATCTCGCATTTCCCGCAAAGACATTCACGCCCTGTTTCGTGATCCTCTCAATAGACCGCTTCGTCCGTTAGAATGTTATAGGGAGCTGCATCTCCTGTAATTGTCATTTGTTCATCAAAACATGACTGAAGAACAGATCCGAGCCATCTTGGAAGAATTCAAAGCAGGAATAATCTCCAGCGCCGACGCTTTGCACCGTCTGCGGACACTTCCGTTTGAGGATCTAGGATTCGCAAACGTGGATCATCATCGCATGCTTCGACAGGGTTTTCCGGAAGTGGTATTCGGCATGGGCAAGACCGTCGATCAAGTCGGAAAAATTGTCGAGGCCATGTACAAAAACAAACACAACATTCTGGTTACACGTACAACTCCAGCTCACTTTGAACGCGTGAAGCAAATCGCGTCCGAAGCCGAGTTCTACGACAACGCAAGGGCGATCGTGATCCATAAGACCAAGGAGATTTTGGGCAAAGGCACTGTGATGGTTGTTTCGGCCGGTACGTCCGACATGGCCGTTGCCGAGGAAGCAGTTGTCACATTGAAGGTCATGGGGAACGAAGTCGATTCACTATACGACGTCGGCGTCGCTGGTCTCCATAGGCTGCTGGACCGGCGCGAGCGTCTCGCGAAGGCGCGTGTCATCGTCGTCGTTGCAGGTATGGAGGGAGCACTGCCCAGTGTCGTGGGGGGACTCGTCTCTGTTGCTGTTATTGCAGTTCCCACGAGCGTGGGCTACGGTGCCAGCTTTAACGGGGTCGCCGCACTGCTCGGTATGCTGAACAGTTGCGCTTCAAACGTTACTGTCGTCAATATTGACAACGGTTATGGCGCGGCTGTCGTCGCCAGCTTGATAAACCGTCTATAAGCTCGCATGGATTTCTCGCTCGCCGCCCTTGAATATTACCGATTGAAAGACCTGGTTGGCCGCTATATTTCGACTGAGGCCGGGAAGTTTGCGCTGGATGACCTTGCGCCCATAGCCGATGAGCAGAAGCTCGAATCCGAACACGCGATTACAGCCGAAGCGATATCGTATCTGCGAGAACATCGTGTGCCTTTCCAGGATATTGCTTTGCTTGGGCAGGTACTCGAGAAATTATCGGTCGAAGGCGTCATGCTGGAAATCCCTGAGATCGACGCGATCCAGGTCTTTTTAGCGCAAGTGGAAGGGTTGCGCGTCCGGTGGAAAGAAGACCGCGAAAAATTCCCGAAGCTTGCGCAAACCGGGCAGCGGCTTCCTGATCTTCGGGAACTCGGGAAGCATCTTGGGCGCGCGATTCAAAACGGTGAAGTGGACGACAAATATAGTCCCGAACTGGCTCGGATCCGTAGGGCTCTCTCAGCAGCACGTTCCCGTCTGACTGAAAAGCTGGAAAGGATCGTTCGAAGCCCCGCTTATTCGCCGCAACTACAGGAACAAATCATCACAATTCGAAATGGACGGTTCGTGATTCCCATCCGAACGGAGCAGAAGCGTAGCGTGGACGGCATTATTCACGGCAGTTCCTCGAGTGGAGCGACTGTGTTTATGGAACCCCTTGCCGTTCTCGAGATGAACAATGAACTCGTCCGGCTACAGGATGAAGAGAGAGTCGAAATCGCCCGAATCCTCGCCGAACTGACGGTTCTGATTCAAGCCAGCACGGCGCAACTGCAGCATGCGTGCTCGCTTTCAGCGTACATCGAGCTGGTCTTCGCGAAAGCGCGTTTCGCCCGCGATTTCAACTGTGTGATCCCGGCCTTTTCCCAGGGCTTGCTGCTCAGCCTGATTAACGCGCGTCACCCGCTGTTGGAAGATAACCTCCGGCGTGAAAAGGGGTGTGTGGCGCCTGTCTCTCTGGACATGGACACGAATCGGCGAATTCTGGTGATTAGCGGTCCGAATGCCGGAGGCAAAACAGTGGTTCTCAAGACCGTTGGTCTCTTCGCTCTGATGGCCCAGTCCGGCATTCCTGTTCCCGCTGAGGAAGCGACCTTGCCGGTATTCGACCGCATCCTGGCCGACATCGGTGATCAGCAGTCGATTACAGATCATCTCAGTACATTTTCAGCGCACGTTCTGGCCATAAAGTCGATGATCGAATCCGCAACGGTCCGGTCGCTCGTGTTACTTGATGAAATCGGAAGCAGCACCGAACCGGGCGAGGGTGCTGCTCTTGCGCGTGCCGTTCTCGAAAAATTCCGCGAAATCGGCGCCTTAGCGATTGCCACAACCCATTACAACCGGTTGAAGGTGTATGCGGAGACGACGCCGGACGTTGCCAATGCGGCAATGGAGTTCAATGAGATCACCTTGGAACCGACCTACCGGCTGATTCACGGTCTGGCTGGGGCGTCGAGCGGATTGAAAATTGCAGAGCGGCTTCAGTTGCCCCGGCCCGTGCTGGAATCGGCTATCGGCTATCTGGATACGGCAGACCTGGAAGCGGCCCACTACGTCGAGGAGTTGAAGCAGCGCGTGACGGACCTCGAACACGAAAAGTTTCGGCTCGAAAAAGAACGTCAAGACTTTGAGGACTGGAAGCGAAAAGAACTCGATCAGCTGACGGAGCAGCATAAGCAGGAAATCGCGAGGGTCGAAAAGAAACTCGAAGGCATCGTTCGGGAAATGTCGGAGAAAGCTTCGCGGGAGTTGGAGTCGGCCGGAGAGGAATCGGTCAAGAAGTATCAGAAGAAGCTGGCGAACGTGAAGGCAGAGGCCGCCAGAGAGCTGAGCAGAGAGAAGGAGAAGATCGGGCCAACGTCGAAATTGGCGCCCTCACCCGCCGCGCTTCCAGCGCGGCGCCGTCTCCCAGAGGCGGAGGGGCAAAGGGTACGGGTGGTATCGTTGGCGGTTACGGGCACAATCGCATCGATTAAGGATGGAGAAGCCGAAGTCCTTGTGGGGAACATTAAGCTCCGAAGGCCGGTGGATGATCTCGAAGTCCTCCAGAATGTGGGGCTGAAGCTTCCCCAACACGTTCAGCTGAACATCACGCCGAAGCAACTGGAAAAAGCCGAAATCAACCTCATTGGACTGAAGGTGGATGAAGCCCTGGATATCGCGGACAAGTTCCTGGACGACGCTTTTCTGGCCCAAGTTAATCCGGTCCGGATTGTGCATGGAATGGGTACGGGTGCTTTGCGCCAGGCGATTGCAGGCTGGCTCACCAAGCACCCCCATGTCAGCCGTTTTGAGTCCGCTCCCCACTCGGAAGGCGGCCGTGGCGTCACTATCGTGACGTTACGGGACTAATTTAGGCTTGAAATTTCTCGGTCAAAACGTATAACTTATACAATTTCGTTTTTTTGACTCCCACGGCAGCCTAATGAACCACTTTACCGAAACCGTTCGTCGTTCTGCCGATATCGTCCGAGTGGTTTCGGATTATATGAGCCTGAAAGGCGCAGGGAGCGCATTCAAAGGGCTGTGCCCGTTTCATTCGGAAAAAACACCTTCGTTTTCAGTCCACCGAGAGAAACAAATATTTCACTGTTTTGGTTGCGGTGCAGGAGGCGACGTCTTCGCATTCGTCATGCTGGCCGAGAAAGTTTCCTTTCCTGAAGCCGTGCGTATCGTCGCCGAGAAATGTGGCGTTCCCATCCCGGCCGTCCCGGGGCTGGAGGACCAAAAATTCGAAGAGCGGCAGCAACTTTTTGAAATTTATGAGCGCGCTGCATCGTATTTTCATCAGAAGCTGTCAGCGGATGAGGCGGCTCCGGCAAAGCAGGTTTTGGAAAAGCGGCAAATCCAGCCGCAATACGTCGAGCG
>WNGQ01006539.1_pt1 | contig 11279 bp, 9 predicted proteins | sample 5407661 | NCBI WGS metagenome assembly WNGQ01 (sample SAMN13153382, study PRJNA577476) | soil metagenome | isolation source: 60 cm soil or saprolite under Garry oak tree replicate 2 | place: USA:California | collected 2016-06-15
CCGGGCGACTGGATCCTGGTCGCCCCGGGTGACTACCACGAGAACGCCGATGAGACCGGCCCGTACGGCAACCCGGCTGCGGGCGCGATGGGCGGGGTGTACATCAGCAAGTCCGGCATCACGCTGCGCGGCATGAACCGCCGCACGGTGATCGTGGACGGCACCATGGCCGGCTCCCCGGCGTGCAGTTCGGATCCGGCGGCCCAGGACTACGGGCGGGCCGGGGCCAAGGGCGCCCCGGTCGGCCGCAACGGCATCGTGATCTTCAAGGCCAGCGACGTCAGCGTGGAGAACCTGACGGTCTGCAACTTCCTCGCGGGCACCGGCGCGTCCGGCAACCAGGTCTGGTGGAACGGCGGCGCCGACTCGGGCACGATCGGCCTGGCCGGCTACCGGGGCAGCTACCTGACCGCCACCTCGACGTTCTTCGGCAACGAGACCACCGCCGCCAAGTACGGCATCTTCGCCGGCAACTCGGCAGGCCCGGGCCGGCTGACCCATCTGTACGGCAGCAACATGAACGACTCGGGCGTCTACGTGGGCGCCTGCCTGCGGCGGTGCGACGTGGTCATGAACCGCATGTGGATGGAGAACAACGCGCTCGGTTACTCGGGCACGAACTCCGGCGGCACGATCGTCATCGAGAACTCCCAGTTCGACGGCAACCAGGACGGCCTGGACACCAACACCGCGGTGGTCGGCGACCCGCCCGCCCCGCAGGACGGCCGGTGCCCGGACGGCGGCCTCAGCCCGGTCACCCGCACGATCTCCTGCTGGGTAGTGATCCACAACTACATCCATGACAACAACAGCGCCACCGTGCCGGCCGCGGGCAGCGCGGCGGCCGGGCCGATCGGCACCGGCTTGACGATCGCGGGCGGCCGCTACGACACGGTCACGGGCAACAGGATCGTGGACAACGGCGCGTGGGGCGCGCTGTTCCTGCCCTACGCCCAGCAGGGCAGGCCCAGCTTGCGCCAGACCTGCGCCGGCTCCGGCGGGCACAAGGTGCCGGGCTTCGGCTGCGTGCTCGACCCCGAGGGCGACGCGTTGCTGCACAACACGTTCCGGCACAACGGCTACTTCGGGAACCCGAGCAACTCCGACTTCGGCCAGATCACGCTGTTCGGCGGCGAGCCGGCGAACTGCTTCGCGCGCAACCACGCGCCCGACGGCAGCGCCCCGGCCAGCCTGGAGAAGACCCAGCCGGCCTGCGGCGGAACCACCACCGCCGGAAACAACGGCGGCGCCCTGTTCCCGCAGGTGCTGTGCGACGCCGGCCTGGCCCCGTGCCCGGCGGGCGCCAGGTACCCCAAGCCGAACGGCACCGTCACCATGAAGCCGCTCCCGTCCGGCCTGCCGGCCATGCCGCACCCGTGTGCCGGCGTGCCTGCCAACCCGTGGTGCCCGGCGCACCACCGCGGCGGCTACGTCCAGCCCGCCGCGGCCGCCGGCTCCCTGGCCCTGCTCGCCGTACCCGCCGCGGGCTGGCGGCTGCGCAGAAGGCCGCGCATCAGCCGATAAGGCACCCGGATGCCGCCGGCCCAGGCCGCCAGCGGCCGGCCGGGGCTCGCGTCCGAGACAAACCGCGGGCCCGGCGCGAGCACGCCACCGAACATGCCAGATACGCCGCGGCGCTGACCGCCCGGCGGGACCCAGCTGTACCGCGGTTACGGCTACATGCGCGATTACGCCGTGAGCCTAGACCGACGGCCGCGTCCAGTCGATCTTCGGCGGCACCTCGAGATCATGAAGACCATCACCGCCCGCGACCTGACCGGCCTGCGGGCCTGAGCCTTTGTCCGCCTGCCGTCGGCGAGGGGAAGGCCGAACATGGGGGCATGGCCGATCACCCAGAGCGCGGGCGCTCCCCGTTCACCCACGTCGAGATGCGCAAAATGTGGACGTACAGTGATGGCGCCCTCACGGTTAAGGGGTACTGGCGGCCGGGTGGCACCGCCAGTACCGGGAGCTGGGTTCTGGTCGACCCGGCGACCGGGAACGTCCAGGGCATGGTTGCGCCGGGAGAATTCTCACGCCGGTTCCGGCCGGTGGACGTGTTCGCCGATGTACCCGGCCTGCCCGGCTATCTGGGGACGGTTACCTCGTCTGACGGTACCGCGCTGGTGGATCTGGTACTCGACCGCAACCCCTTCATGCTGGCTAACGGGCCCCGGCGGGCGGCACGGCCCCATGCGCTCATGGTGCCCCGCAGTCATCGCGACGGATGGTCATCGGCCACGGCTTCCGAACTGGCGGCTTGCCGTACGGCGATGGCCGTGGTCGCCGCGTGGTACCGCAGCGTGGACGGCGGGCATGTGGTGTTCGGCGCCAATGACAGCGCGCCCAACCTCGACTACCTGCGTGACGTGGAAGCCGCGGGCGGGACCCTAACCCGCGGCGGCGCCGATGTCGCAATCACCAGGAACCCCCGGCAGGATGTGCAGCACGCCCACCTGCACGCCTTCTATGCTGAACGCGGTGAGACCGAGAATCATGAGTCGTCAGCGGTAGCGGGGCATCCCGTCATTGCCGAGGGTCACCGGGTGTTCAGCGCCGCCCTCGGCAGCGACGCCGTGAGGGTGGACCGGGACAGCACCAGGCTCGCCGCCGACGTTCGCGCCGCGGCGCAGCCCTGGGGCGGCAGCTACTGCTCCTACCAGCTGGGCGTGGACGGCCCCTTGTGGGTTATGCCCGCGTTGGGACCATCCGAGGACGACTTCAACCGACGCCTCGCCCGCGCCGATGGCCTCAAGGCGGAACCTGACCCGAACCTGGGCGGGGCCATCAACCTGATCCGGCCCAGCCTGGCCGATGCGGGGCGGCTCCAGGCGGCGCAACGGGCCACAGCTGAACAGCAGGCCAGTTTCGAGACCTTCGTGGCCCAGCGCGGACTGAACGCACGGTCGCTGGCCGCGGGTCTCGCACCTCGAACGCCCCGCACCCCGTAGAGCCTGGTCCGCGCGGTTGGCCGCCATGTCGGGCGATCTTCTGAACCGCGAGGCATCCATGCTGACGAAACTCGGTGACGAGCAGACCCCCATTACTGCCACCCTCTGAGACGGTGCCTACGTGGCGGGACCCAAACGGTGGAGCGTCGCTTACCTCGGGCTTTCGCCTGGGATTAGCGCTGATCGTTCGTTTGCCTTTGTGAGGCAAGCATGATCCTGGCGGTTGTGGCTATGCTTCCGATGTGGCTAGAGAGCCCGCCCTGAGCGTAGATCCTGACCGGCCCGGCGAAGAAGTCGCGAAGTGCGGCTGAGCAGGAGGGTCGACCTGATGAACCCGGTCGAGCCCGAGAAGCTGAGCAGGAGGCGCGACCTGATGAACCGGGTCGAGCCCGATAACGAGTTCACGCAGTGGCGGCTGCGGTCCCGGTCGTGCGGTGTCGCGGACGTGATCGCGGCGGCGGCGGCCATCAGTCTTTTTGCTGTCGCGGGGATTGACGACGTGGTCTCCTGGCCGTCGAACCAGGTCCTGCTCAGTGATCCGGACCTGGTCCGCATAGCCGTGGTGCTGCTCGCGCCGACTTTGGTGTGGTTGATCGTGTCAGCGGGGATGGTGTCTGGCCGGCTGCAATCCTGGCGACTGTCGCAGCTGCCTGCGGGCCCTCGGGCCTGCTTTGTGGCAGCCGTTGTGGTATGCGCTGCTGTTATTGTCGGCGGGTTCATGGTGGGCGCGGCGAAAGGAGCCGTCCGCATTCTTCCCGGACCGCGTTATCAGGTTTCCGTGATGGTCAACAGCCAGGCCCCCTGGACCACGGTCCCGCTGAGTCAATTCCGGCTCTGGCAAGCTAGTTTCGTTCGCGAAGACGGGCCCTTCATGTTTTTCGGGCTTCTTGTCGCCACAGGCTTCATCGCCCTGCTCGATCTGCGCCGCCAAGCCACACGTGCCAGCCTGCAGCTTCTGTTAGCCCCGGGCTTACGCCGGGAATTACCGGAAGCCGTTCGTTTGCATTGATTGCGCTCCTGAGCATCTTGGCAAGCGGCGCTTGTGTCCGGCATAACACAAGGTTATAACGCTGTGCGACGAGCACCACGACTTCGGCGGCTGTCTCTCCGCAGGCATGAGGATCCTGAGGCCGCCCACGGACGGTAAGGCTTCGGAACCAGTTACCACCGTCCGCATAAGGTGTGGTGAGCTGGCGAATAGGACCCACGAATTGGCAATCCGCACATTCCCTATACTTCGCCAGCTCAAAGTTTAGGATCTTGATCAATTCTTCCGAAGAGATACACTCACGCTCAGGTGACATCGGAACCCTTTCTGCGCGGATGACGGGACAGGTAAATCTGCCCTCCTGAAAAATCGATCCCGACAATCCGGTCCACCCATGTACCGGGATCACACGACGATGTATCCCTCCCGTCCTGGCAGCTTTCCTTGCTCGGTGCTTGGCGGCTTTGTGTCCGGGATGCCACGATAGATATCGGCTCCAATGGGCAGCGCCTGCTGGCTCTCCTAGCGGTTGACGGAGCCTGTGATCGCTCGTACCTGTCAGCAGTCCTCTGGCCGGACTGCTCGGAGCAACATGCCCATGCCAACCTGCGTGCGACTCTTTCGCGACTTCATCGCCCGGCGCGGGGGCAGTGCGGGCGACTGGCTTCTTCAGAGCTCGAGGTCGGCGTAGATGGCCCCATGGTCCGAAGCGGCGTGGACCTCGGCGGTCAGGGTGTTGTAGATCGGCCAGGGATTCCTTGTTTTCGGTCCGTGCCAGACACCCTTGCGGAACACTGCGCCGCCGGTGGCCCGGGCGAACAGGGCAGGTGACAGAAGCACGTAGTCGATCTTGTCTTTTTCGTTGCCGCTGCCGAAGGTTCCCTTGCGCGGCCCGAAGTCGAAGGCGGGGTGGGTGCTGATATCTCGCAGGTCGGTTCCGCTGATCAGCGGATTGAGCGCATCGCTGGCAGGGTCGTCGTTGAGGTCGCCGATCACGGCGATCAAGTCCATGCCGGGGCCGTGCAGGCCATCGTAAATTTCGGCGACCCGGGCAGCTTGACGCTGGCGCCTTTTTGCTCCTATCGGATCGCCGGGGGCGCTGAAGCCCTTGGACTTGAAGTGGTTGACCAGTACTACCAGCGGCTCGCCGCCCGGCGTGGCGAAGTGGTATTCGCAGCAGTCCCGGCTGAAGATGACCCCCCGGTTGTCGGCGTCGAAGACGTGGGTCCGGATCGTGGTGAGCTGGTAGTCGGACCGGGCCAGGATGCCGACATCGATCCCGCGGTCGTCGTTGCCGTCGATGAGCATGACCTGGTCGTAAGGCGAGCCGTGGACTTCGGCTAGCAACGCGTCGGAGAACCTTTTCAGCGCTGGACGGCTTTCGGCTTCCACCACGCCCAGGATGTCGGCGTTGATGTCACGCATGACCATCGCCGTGTGCTGCATCGCCAGCTCATCCACTGGCTCGGTTTTCAGCTCGACCCAGCCGATCCAGGAGGACCGCCCGGCGGCAACGACTTGCACCGGACCAGACCGCGGCCGGCGCAGCAGTTGACCGCGGATCTTGCGCAGGCGGACGAATTCGCTGTCATCTGAGCGCTGAAGACCGAGCGTTGCCAGCAGTTCCAGGATCCGGGCCTTGATGGCGTCAGTGTAGACCGCTTCCTCGAACAGCGTATTGGCCCCGGCCTGAGCCGCCAATACCGGCTTCCCGGGCGTCCAGGACTCCAGGTTCAGCGCCTTAGCACGCTCGAATAGATTCTCCACATTAAACGATGCGATACGCACGGCCAGGTCCCTCCGTCGTGTGCCTGCTATTTGTTATGAGGGCGTTCGTCACAATCGTGATCAGTTCCTGGGGGCGTTCGCGGAGCCGATCGCGCCATGCTCACGGGCCTCCCTTGGCAATGATCGCTACCGGCGAGACGCCTTCAGGCGCCGAATGCCGTGAAGTTGCCACATACGCCGGTCGTGAATCCGAAGATCCGGAACACCGGGACGAACGGGAACGGCGGAGGAAGCGCGAACGAGACTGCATCGAGCAGCGTGAGCGGCAAGGCGCTCGCCGAGACGACCGGGCATCTGCCCGCCCCCGTGACCACCGTGCAGCGATCGACGCCGCAGTCGCCAGCCGGCGGCTCTACGAGCCTTGGCCCTGCCACACAGCACCGCAACTGTCGCATGCGCAGAAGCGAAGGAGAACCCGTGGAGATGGCATGAAGATCTTTGATATTCAGCCTTGAGTCAGATCTCGCCCTTGCCGTGCTGGCCTGCCACGCTCATCGGACCCCTCTGAGGGGTCGCATGTGCGTAGCATGAGACGACCTGTCTCCGGCCGGTATCGGGATCATGAAGCGTCATGAAGCGTCTGCTTGATCAGGACACGCTCCGCGCGCTGGCGCGGGGCTGCGCTGTGCTCGGCGCCGGCGGGGGCGGGGACACGTATTACGCCCTGTTGCAGGCGCTGCAGGCGGCTGAGGATTTCGGCCCGGCCACCCTGGTCGACGTGGACGAGCTGCCCGGCGACAGCCTGATCATGCCCTGCGGCGGAATCGGTGCGCCGCTGGTCGCCCTGGAGAAGATCGAGGCGGGCGACGAAGGCGAGCGTCTGCGGGATCTGATGCAGCGCCACACCGGCCGGACGGTGACCGCGCTGATGGCCGGCGAGATCGGCGGCGGCAACGGCCTTGTCCCCGTTACCTGGGCCGCGCGGATGGGGCTTCCGGTGGTGGACGCTGACGGCATGGGCCGCGCGTTCCCCCTAGCCTCGCAGGTCACCATGGAGCTGGCCGGGATCTCGCCGTGCCCGGCGGTGATGACCGACGAGCGCGGCAACGTGGTCATCTTCCGGACGATCTCCGGCGACTGGGCCGAGCGCCTGGAACGGGCGGCCGCCGCCGAATTCGGCGGACAGGGGTCGTCGGCCGACTTCCCGATGTCCGCGGCGCAGGCACGCGAGGCGACGGTGCGCGGCTCGGTGTCGCAGGCGATCAGGATCGGCGAGGCGATAGCGGCTGCGGCGGGCAGCCCGGTGGCGGCCGTGATCGCGGCGGTCGGGGCCTTCCGGCTGGTCGGCGGCAAGGTGCTAGATGTCCGCCGGGATGTGGCCGGCGGGTTTATGCGCGGCTCGGTGGTCATCGAGGGCCTGGGACAGGACGCGGGACGGCTGATCCGGCTGGAGTTGCAGAACGAGCATCTGGTCGCGCTCGAGCGCGGCCGGCTGCTGGCCTCGGTGCCCGACCTGATCACGATGCTGGACAGCGAGACCGCCGACGCGATCTCGGCCGATCGGGTCAGCTACGGCCAGCGGGTGGTGGTGATCGCGTTCGGCTGCGATCCCATCTGGCGGACCGAACGCGGGATCGCGGCCGTCGGCCCACGGGCGTTCGGATACGACTTCGACTTCGTGCCCGTAGAGGAACTCGCAGCCGCAGGCGGCTAGCCCGGAGTCAGCCGGTAGAAGCGCAGCATTCCCGCGTTGACCGGGAGGACTTCCAGGTCTTGGAAGCCGGCTTCCAGAGCGTAGCGGCGCAGCGTGGCGGGTCGCATCACGGCTCCGGTCGCGGCGGTATCCGGGTCGCCCATGACCGCCGGGAGGCAGGCCACCACGCTCCAGCCGTAGTGATATTGCTCCTCGATGGAGGCCGGGGCGGTGAACTCGTCCTCGACCAGTTCGTCGGCGACAATGACGCAGCCTGGTTCGGCGAGCATCGCCCGTGCCGCGCGCAGCGCCTCCGCCGGGCGGGACATGTCGTGCAGCCCCTCGATGATCGTCACCAGGTCGTACCGGCCGGGCACGCCGGGGCCGGACGCGCTGAGGCCGGACGCGCCGGGGCCGGACGCGTCAGCGGCGGTGAACGTGATCCGGTCCGCCAGGCCGGCCTCCTCGGCATGGCGGCGGGCCGCGGCGATCGCGTCCGCGTCCAGGTCGAAACCGTCGACGCTGATCAGCGGGTAGGCCTGTGCCATGGCGATGCTGGACCAGCCCGTTCCGCAGGCTAGGTCCGCTACCCGGGCCGGCGGTTCGCTGCGCAGCCGCCGGTCCACGTCCGCGATGGCCGGCAGCCATTGTCTCGCCAGCAGGTTGAGGAACACCGCCCGGTTGAACTCCGGCCGGCCCTCCGGTGCCCACGGCAGCGGAGGTGGTGCCCCACCGCTGCGCATCGCCTCGGCCACCTGGGGCATCCAGCGTGCGGCGCGGACGATTTCCGTACCGTTGAACGCCTGGTAGCGGACATCGCCAGTATCGGCGAGAACGGGTGCGTGCCCGGGCGGCAGGCTGTAGCGGCGGGCCAGCGGCCCGGCCGCCGGATCGTCGACCTCCAGCAGTCCGCCCGCGGCATGGTGTTCCAGCCATTCCCGGATATACCGCTCGGCGGTACCCGTCCGGGCGGCCAGTTCCGCGGAGGTCGCCGGGCCGTCGGCATGCAAGGCCTGGTACAGGCCCAGCCGCTCGCCCAGATATACGGTGAGCAGTTCCAGCGCGCCGGTCATGTCACGGAACAGCCGGTCGGCCAGCGCCGCCGGATCACCAGGTTCTCCCCGCTCCACCCGATGCTCCTCAGCTCCCATGCCGCCCAAGCTACCGCCACCGGAAAGAGGAACCGCCGCAGCACCCTGATCAGGAAACGCTGCGCACGGCCTCCGCGACCGGGCTGTCTCCGCCGACCAGCTCGAGCGTCTGATGCCGGGTACCCGGGGTGTCGAGCAGGGCCGCGATGACCGCGGCGACATCGGCGCGGGGGACTCTGCCCCCGGGGACCGGCGGCGGTGCGAGCCGGATCAGGCCGGCGGCAGGAGCATCGGTGAGGCTGCCCGGACGCAGGATGGTCCAGTCCAGATCCCGAGCGCGCAGATCGTCCTCGGCGGCGGTCTTCGCCGTGATGTAAGCAGCCCAGACCTCATCACTGCCGGGCCGCGGCGGACTGCCGGCTCCCATCGAGGAGACCTGCACGAACCTGCGGACTCCCGCGCGCTCGGCGGCGCCGGCCATCAGCACGGAACCACCCCGGTCGACCGAGTCCTTGCGCGGGACTCCGCTGCCCGGGCCAGCGCCGGCCGCGAATACCGCCGCGTCGGCCCCGGACAGCAGGACCGCGACATCATCGGCCGAGACCGCCTCCAGGTCACAGACGACGGCTTCGGCGCCGGCCTGGCGCACATCGGCGACATGGTCCGGGTTCCTGATCAGCCCGACGGCCTGGTCGCCGCGCTCGGCGAGGAGACGCTCCAGCAGCAGCGCGATCTTCCCGTGCCCGCCCGCTATCACTACGCGCATGCCGCCAGCCTACTTACCGGGATCACCGGAAGCCGCGACGGCTTCACGGGCGAAGGAGCGGCCGCAGGTCGTCAAGCCGGTCGAACAGGTGCCACACGTACGCCGAGGTACCTTGTTCCCGGTGCGGGTGCAGGTCGGCCAGCGCGGGGTCCTGGCGATAGCTCTCGAAGGCTGCCTTGGACTCCCATTCGACGAGGATGAGCACCTGCCGGGGAGCGATGTCGCCGGCCGCGCTCTCCCGGAACCGGCCCAGGGCCAGCACGCGGCCTCCGTGCCGGGCGACCTCGCGGGCCGACCGGCGTGAGTAGGCCAGGTACTCCTCGCGGTCGGCGATGTCGAACAGGTTGAGTGCGTAGACCTTCGTCTCCTCATCTGCCACACCCCGACTCTAGGGGAGGACGTCTCACCGGAGTCCTTCGCCGGGCGCCGGCGTATGGTCGACTGGGCCGTGGCCGGGCCCTGGCGGGGACGGCGTCACTCAAGGAGCCGAACAAGATGCGGGATGAATCAGGCCAGCGCGGCGGGGCCGCTCGCGGGGAGCGCTGGGCTCGGCTGCGTCGTTCGCTGTGGCAGCCGCCCCGTCCGCACGGTGAGCAGCCGCGCGAGCGGGTGGTCGGGCCGCTCGAGCTGTTCTATGACCTGGCCGTGGTGGTGCTGGTCGCGCAGGCCGCCCACCGCCTGGCCGGGCACCTGACCTGGTCCGGGCTCGGCGAGTTCGCGGCGGTGTTCACGCTGGTGTGGATCGCCTGGGCCAACGGCAGCCTGCACCACGAGCTGCACGGCCATGAGGACGCCCGCGCCCGCAGCACGTTCTTGCTGCAGATCCTGGTACTCACCGCGATGGCCGCCTTCATCCCCGAGGCGGGCGGCGCGCGGGGGGCGGCGTTCGCGGTCGCCGCCGGGGTCCTGTTCGGGGTGCTGGCCGTGCTCTGGCTGCTGGCCGCGCGCGGTGACCGCCCTCAATACCGCCGAACGAGCGGGCTATTCGTCGCCGGCACGGCCGCTTCGACTACGTCCTGCCCATCGGACCGCCCGACCCGGCCGCCCGGCAGGCGATCTGGGACCGCTACCTGGCCGCTGTCCCGCACGGCGAGCTGGACATGGTTGCGATCGTCGAGGAGTCACGGCTGTTCACCCCGGCCGACATCGAATTCGCCGCCCGCCGCACCGCGCAACTGGCCTTCGAGCGCGTCCTGTTCGAGCACGGCAAGGAACTCGTCACCACCGGCGACATCCGGCACGCCATCAGCCAGACCCGGCGCACCCTCACCCCGGGACTCGTCGCCGAATTCGAGCAGGACATCACCGAATACGCCCGGGTGTAGGCCCCGGAGCATCATGACGAGCCGAGTGACCGGCGCCTGACGCCCACTCCGCCACGGGTTTCTGACGGCGCCGGGCTTACCAGCCGGATCCCGGGGGAACGAGGCTACGACAAGGACCAACCGAGGAGGCTTTCGTGAGCGTGTACCGGGTCATCGACGTCATCGGCACGAGCACTCAGTCCTGGGAGGACGCCGCGGTCACCGCGGTGAACACCGCCCGCAAGTCACTGCGGGACCTGCGCGTCGCCGAGGTGGTGCAGCAGGACCTGACCATCGAGGACGGTGGCGAGATCATCTTCCGGTCCAAGCTGCGGCTGTCCTTCAAATACGAGGACCCGGCCTAGCCAGAGCGGTCCGGGCGTCTCGGCCAGGCGACCGCCCGGGCCGTGCTCGGCGCCCCGCTCAACGTGTTCGACGGCCTGGAATCCCTGCTCGAGCAGGGGCCGAACCAGGCTATCTTCGAGGGTCGCTAGCCCGGGTACCGGCTGGTAATTCCGGTAAGCTCGGTGAACTCGATGACTGTTTGGGTGAGGACGTGCACCGGTGCTCTCGAATCGCGATCCGGCCGGGCAGGTGCTGCGCGCGCCCAAGACAGCCGAGCTGATCGCGTCGTATATCCGCGGGCAGATCGTCCGCGGCGACCTGAAGACCGGCGACTCGCTGCCGTCGGAAACCGTGCTGATGGAGATGTTCGGCGTATCACGGCCGACGCTGCGCGAGGCGTTCCGGATCCTGGA
>WNGQ01006540.1_pt1 | contig 11279 bp, 10 predicted proteins | sample 5407661 | NCBI WGS metagenome assembly WNGQ01 (sample SAMN13153382, study PRJNA577476) | soil metagenome | isolation source: 60 cm soil or saprolite under Garry oak tree replicate 2 | place: USA:California | collected 2016-06-15
GTTGGTGTTGCCGACATCAAGGACGAGAAGCATATGGTTCGGGTTCTCTGTGTCCTCTATGGTTAGAAACAAGAGCATGAACCACAGAGGGCACAGAGGAAAACCTATTTCAATCTTACAGTGCCGCTGTACACAGTCTTCAGACCCTCGCGCGTACGGATTTGCAAAAAGCCGTGCTGATCCAGGCCTTCAGTAATGCCGTCGAGCGCGGGGGTCTCTTCAATCCAAATTTCACGTCCGCGAGCGGTGGAAGACCCTTCCTCGAATCGGCGCAGGATGTCCGCATGCGCATTGGGGTTCTTCAGCAAATTCCTATATTCACGGTCCAGGGATTTTAGCAAAGCCGCGCACACTTCAATTCGCGACCATTCTGCCCCTGTGATAAGGCGCAGCGAAGTTGCAATCGGTTCCAGTTCATCGGGAAAAGTGACGTGATTAACATTCAGCCCGATCCCAGCAACAATGTACCGGACACTGGTAGCTTCAGAGCTCATCTCGGTCAAGATTCCGCAAACCTTTTTCCCTTCGGCGAGAAGATCATTGGGCCATTTCAGATCAGGATTTACCCGCGAATCGATCTCCTGCACCGCCGATTGCACCGCCAACCCGGCGGCCAGTGTGAGAATCACCACATCGGAAGGCGGCACCGCCGGACGCAAAACAACCGAGCAGTAGATGCCGGTGGACTTTGCCGAGTGCCATTGATTGTGGCCGCGCCCGCGTCCGGCAGTCTGCTGCTCGGCGAGGAACACGCTGCCTTCTGGGGCGCAGGCCGCAGCGGCTTCGAGCGCCAGCGTGTTGGTCGACCCCACACGATAATAATGATGGATGTGTCCGGCGAAGATCGTCCCGCGTACCAGCGGATCGAGCATTTCCGGCAGCAACAGGTCGGGCACGGCGGTGAGCTGATACCCACTCGCCGGATGCCCGGCGATTTCTACGCCTAGAGTCCGCAGCTGTTCGACTAGTCGCCAGACTTCCGAACGGGCCGCGCCAATTTCCTCGCCAAGCTTGGTCCCGCTGATGACAACGGTTGGGTAACTCATCAGAACGCGGATGATGCGGCCCAGGCGCAAATCACTCTCGAGCCCAACCTCTTTCTGCTCTCGGGCGCTACGTTCGCGGCTGTTCGAGACGTTGTTAATGCCCGAAATTATCAGCGAATCAGTTCGAAAGCACAAATTGTGCGCCGAGCGAACTCCTAAGCCGGCGCGATTCGCAAGCTCAGATCGACGGCGGCGGCTGAGTGAGTGAGCACTCCCACGGAAATGAAGTCCACTCCGGTTTCGGCGTAGACGCGAACATTATCGAGGTTAATTCCACCCGAACACTCAAGTGGAATTCTACGATCCGCTTTTGCGCAGCGCTCCACTGCCGTCTTCACATCCGAGACCGGCATATTGTCCAGCAGAATGGCTTCTGCTCCATAGGCCAATGCGTCTTCCAGTTCGGACAGGCTGCGAACTTCCACTTCGATGGGTTGCGTCCCGCGCCGGTTGCGGTGGGCGCGTTCGAGCGCGGCCTTGATTCCGCCGGCCAGCGCGATGTGGTTGTTCTTGATCAGCACGCCGTCCGAGAGATCAAGCCGGTGGTTCTGCGCTCCGCCGCAACGCACCGCGTATTTGTCGAGCACCCGCAAGCCAGGCGCGGTCTTGCGCGTATCCAGAATTCTTGCTTTCGTTCCCGAAACTGCCTCAACAAATTTGCGCGTCAGCGTGGCAACTCCACTGAGCCGCTGCAACAAGTTCAAAATCACACGCTCGCAGGAGAGAATTACGCGCGCATTGTGGCGGATGACGGCGATCTGCTGTCCCTTGTGCAATCGTATGCCATCGAAGATTTCAGGGTGACTGGTGACCTCGTAATGCGAAACGACGGCGCCATCGAGCGCGGCGTAGACGTCGAGGATCCGCGGGACCGCACCGATTCCCGCGAGAATGCAGTCCTGTTTGGCAATGATTGTTCCCGCCGCGCGCTGGTTGGGGTCGATGCAGGCATAGCTGGTGGCATCGCGCGTGGCCCGGTCTTCGAGCAACGCGTTTTCCAGAATTGCGGTAATGCGCCGGCTATTCCAGTCCATAAAATAGTTGTCAGTGGCTAGTGGTCAGTTGCCAGTCATTAATTTTATGTGTGGGGCGGGCGTCCTCACCCGCCTTAATCGGGAGGGCACGAATTCACGCGTGCCACCACCTAATCTTTGTATTGTGTCATTCCGAGCTGGCTTCAGCCAGCGAGGAACCTGCTTTTCTGCACTGTCAACTCATTTCATCGAGCTTCTTTCTTATCTTGTCCCGCAGCACCAGCAACTCCTCTCTTCGTCTTGTGCGGAGTTTCTCGACCACATGCGCCGGCGCCTTCGTCACAAACGCTTCATTGGCAAGTTGCCGCTCGACGTTCTCCAATTCTTTTTCAATTCTTTCGAACTCTTTTATCGCTTTCTCGCGCTCGGCGGCGACATCGATCTTCTTCTCGTAAGCTAGGCGAACGTCAAAACGCGCCGTGTGCCGGACATTCGACAGCTTCTCCAGAGAACTCTCGGCGAAGCGGATTTCTTCCACATTCGCCTGACGATCGTGCTCTAGTGCTCCTCGATTCTGTTCGATCAGCGCCCGGATTTCCGGCTCAAGCGCGAATACTTCGACTGAAACCTTTTCCTTGGTTTCCACCTTAAGCTCGGCCCGCAGATTTCTCACGCTGACAATCAAATCCTGAAGAATTGCCATTTGCGTTTCGGCAATCTTGTCAATCTGTTTTTCGTCCGGCTGTGGATACACCGCCAGCGCCAACGACTTCTGCGGAGGCTGTTCATCATAGATTGCATGCCAAATCTCGTCGGTGATAAACGGCATCACGGGATGTAACAGGCGAAGAGAGGACTCGAAGAGCGCAACTAGATTTCCGCAGGCAGTGAGAGCTTTTTTCTTTGAGTCGTCAATACCCGTTGTCATTTGCATCTGCGCGTCAGCCATGATTTTCGCAGAAACTTCGGGCGGAATCGGAGGCGGGAACGGGCTCTTGCCTGTTATTCTGATTAAACCCGCGGATTCTTCTTCCAATTTGCGGAATTTAGCGATGTTCTCCTCTCCCAATTTGTTGCGCAGATCGGTAAGGTTCGCAGAATGTCCCTTAATCATGTCGAGCGTGCCCTGGAGCTTATTCGCTGTCTCAAGTTCCAGCAGCCGTGGCTTGATCAGCTCGATGTACCAATCGCAGAACTCGCCCCAGAAGAAATCGTAGATGGAATTCGCCGCTTCGTCGAAGCGATAGGCTGTCAGAGATTCGTTCACATTTTTGGCCACTGTGTTGAAGCGGGAAAGAATCCAGCGGTCTTCGAGCGTTGCCGGCTCAAATGCCTGAATTCCTGCAGTGTGCTCCGAGCCTGGTCGGACAAGAGTGTCCGACCCACATGAGCCAATCCGGTCCACATTCATGAACATGAACCGGGCGGCATTCCAAATCTTATTGGCGAATGCGCGATAGCCTTCGGTTCGGCTCTCGCTGAATGCAATGTCGGTGCCTGGAGAAGACATCGCCGCCAGGGTGAAACGCGTCGCATCCGTCCCGTATTTCTCAATCACCTGAATCGGATCGAGCACGTTGCCTTTAGTCTTCGACATCTTCTGGCGTTCGGCATCTCGCACCAGAGCGTGAATATAAACTTCGCGAAACGGAACCGAATCGCGCGATTGATCTTCACTGAGCGCGGACGGGCGAGACGCCCGTCCCGCCAAATCCAGAGATGGGCGCTCCCCCGAAGAAGTGGAGCGACGGGCCTCTCGCCCGTCTGGCTTATGCGGAGGCGCCATAAACCAGCAGCCCAACATGATCATCCGCGCGACCCAAAAGAAGAGAATGTCGAAGCCCGTGATCAACAGCGACGTCGGATAGAACGCTTCGAGGTCCCGCGTCGCCTCCGGCCAGCCGAGTGATGTAAACGGCAGCAGGCCGGAAGAGAACCAGGTATCCAGAACGTCTGGATCTTGCTTCAGATCGGAGCCGCCGCACTTGGGACACGAACTCGGCGCCTGCTTCGCCACAATAGTTTCGCCACAGGCGCAATGCCACGCCGGAATACGGTGCCCCCACCACAGCTGTCGCGAGATGGTCCAGTCATGAATGTTGCTCATCCAGTTCAAATAAACTTGACGATAATTCGCGGGCGTGAAGCGGATGTGATCTTTCTCCACAACTTCAATCGCGCGCTTGGCGAGTGGTTGGATTTTCACGAACCACTGCGTTGAGAGCCTTGGCTCAACCACGGTCCCGCAGCGGTCGCATTTTCCGATCGCAATTGTATAATCCTTTTCGCCAACCAGAAAGCCCTGCTCACGCAAGTCTTCCAGCACGCGCTTGCGCGCCGCATAGCGATCAAGCCCCGCATAAGCGCCAGCGTTTTCGTTCATCCGGGCGCGCTGGTCCATCACTTCAATCTGCGGCAGGTTGTGCCGAAGCCCCGCCTCAAAATCATTCGGATCATGCGCCGGAGTAACCTTCACCGCTCCCGTCCCAAACTCGGGCTGCGCAAGTTCGTCGGTGATGATGGGAATCTCACGATTCATCAGCGGCAGCAATGCTCTCTGGCCGTGCAAATGTTTGTAGCGCTCGTCACGCTCATTCACCGCGACTGCGGTATCGCCAAGCATGGTTTCCGGTCGCGTAGTCGCCACGGTGATGAACTCATTAGTCCCAATCACCGGATATCGAATCTCCCAAAGCTTGCCGGGTATCTCCTCGTGCTTCACTTCGAGATCGGAGATCGCCGTCTCGCACCGCGGACACCAGTTCACGATGTACTTGCCGCGATAGATCAGCCCATCCTCATGCAGGCGGACGAACACTTCGCGCACTGCCCGCGAAAGATTCTCGTCCATGGTGAAGTACTCGCGGTCCCAATCCACCGAAGCCCCAAGCCGCTTCATCTGCTCCTGAATCGCGCCGCCGTAGTGTTTCTTCCAGCACCACACGCGCTCGATGAATTTCTCGCGTCCGAGCTCGGAACGCTTCGTGCCTTCGGTGGCAAGCTGACGCTCCACCATCATCTGCGTGGCGATGCCGGCATGGTCCGTCCCCGGCAGCCAGAGCGTCACGAACCCTCGCATGCGGTGCCAGCGAATAATGATGTCCATTTGCGTCTGGTTCAGCATGTGCCCCATATGCAACCGCCCAGTCACGTTAGGCGGTGGCAAAAGCAGCGTGAACACCGGACGCGAATCGCCTTCCGCCGGCGTAGTGACCGAGAAGAGCTTCTCCTTCACCCAGTACTCGGCCCAGCGCGTTTCAATAGCGCCCGGCTCGTACGATTTTGGAAGGTCGTGGGGCATGGAAAATTCAGCAGTTAGCGCTAGCAGTTGGCACTCGGCCGCCCTGCATTCGGGACGAATCCCCGAAACTCGGGACCAAATGCTAAGCGCCAAATGCTAAGTGCTGAATTTCGATCTTACAGGCGGAAGAAAAAAAGGGTCAAACGAGGAGCGGGGTAGTGTATACGGACGGCAAAATGCTCCCTCCCTGGGCCGCGTTTTGAAATGAGGAGATGGATGTGGATCAAAATCCCTCTTCCCCTTGTTCCAAGCTGATAAAATGCGCGTCAACGGGGAGGTGAGCCGATGGTGAGACGCTCTGCGAGAGGAGCGCGTTTAGCGGTAAAGGAAGCACGCCTCATCACAGCGGAGCTACGGCGTCTAGGAGTCCCGTCGCATACCGGCGAGCCCGCCTTCCAACGGATTTTCGAGAGCCGCTCGCATTCCCTAAAAAAAAATAGCAACAAACGCTGGGGCTAACTGCGGGGTTCGGCTGTATCGAGATCAGTGAAGAAAGGCCGCAAAGTAGGGTCCTAGATCGCGGCACCACCGCAACATTTCCCGCAACGCCGAGATTCCCGCAGGCCACGACCTACGTCGGTCACTAGTGAGATGCCTGAGTGGCTGAGAACGCGCCAGAGCGCTGTCGCAGAGCGTCCCAAATTGACGGCGCACTCCGGCAAATTTTGAGGGTGCCAATAGAACGACACGCCGGGCTGAGAGCCGATACCCTTGCCAGTCTCATATGTTATCGGTCCAACCACACAGTTAAGTCCAGCACGACGATTGCGCGAAATCCAAAAGGAAAAGGAATCGCTGAGGCAGACTCTAAACTCACAAGAGGCTTGCTCCTGAAACTGCAACGGCATTGCCGTCGACCAACTAGTGGTGCTTTTTCCTTCCTTCCCGCGCTCCTGAATATATTGGCCGTAATTCGGCAGGGCCTCGTTGAACTCTTGAAGAGCTCTGATGAACCTCGAACCGCTGAAGTACCCCTCTCCCGGCTGATCCATGAGCGTCATTAGCCGCTTGAAAACCACGTTCCACTTAATCATTGCGCCGATTGCCTCAGCCGTGCCCATTGTGCTGCCATACACCTAAGCTATAGAATATACAAAGTTTAAGCGGGCAAGCCGCGTGCTTCTAACACGCGACCAGCCCTAACCGCCCCAGGAGGGTTAAGCTCCCATGGCAGCTTCCCACACGCTATCGCAATCGTTCGCGATCCCGCAAATTTCAAAGTCGGGTGTCCTCACACTTTACGGCTACGGCATCCGGGTCACGATGCAAGCTGGTCATCTTCAGGTCGAGGATGGCATCGGGCCCGAGCGCAGCAAATTTCGTTTGTCGCGTGTGAATCACAGACTCAAGCGCCTCGTCTGTATTGGTGACGACGGATTTATCACGCTCTCTGCACTCAGATGGCTGAGCGAGGTCGGAGCATCATTTCTGCTGCTTGATCGCCTCGGCAAGGTGCGAGTGGTTACCGGACCAACATCGCCAAGCGACGCGCGACTCCGTAGGGCACAAGCTCTGGCGTTGGGCAATGGAACGGCGGTGAAGATCGCCCGCGAACTCATCTCCGCGAAACTCAGCGGACAAGAAACATTGATCCGGGAGAAATTGCACAACGTCAATAGTGCAAATTCGATATCCAGTCTTCAGGACCGATTGGTTACTGTAGACAGCATTGACGCGATCCGCTCAATCGAATCCCGCGCTGCTGCGGAATATTGGAGTGCGTGGCGCGAGGTTCCAGTCCTGTTCGCCCGTAAGGACGTAAACCGCGTTCCGACTCACTGGTTATGCTTTGGAACGAGACATTCCCCACTTACAGGCGGACCCAGATTGTCGGTCAATCCGGCAAACAGCTTGCTCAATTACACGAACGCGGTTGCTGAAAGCGAATGCCGGTTGGCAGCGTCCGCGTGCGGCCTCGATCCAGGGCTCGGTTTCATCCACACTGATACCGCAAATCGGGATAGTTTAGCGCTGGATTTAATCGAGACGATAAGGCCAGCTATCGAAGCATGGTTACTGAATTGGCTTTCGAGCGAACCGTTACGGCGCTCGGATTTTTCAGAAACTTCCGATGGGAATTGCCGAATTTCTTCTGCGCTTTGCTCAAAGCTCTCGGAAACTTCGCCGACCTGGGCAAAGCTCGTCGCTCCCTGGGCTGAATTTGTCGCGCATTCGCTTTACGTTGGCCGTTCCGGTCGCGCTACGCCGGTTCGACTCTTAAAAACTCCACTGACACAGACTCAGCGTCGCGAAGCGAAGGAAGCTGCTCTTCCCAAGTTGAAGATGCCCAAAACGGAGCATGTCTGCCGTGGGTGTGGCAACCCCATCAGGAAAGAGCATGAAGATTGCAGCGATTGTGCTGTAAGCAGCGCGACGGGGCGACTCGTGAGTGCTGCACGAATCGGACGGATCGCCGCCCAAAGGCCCGAGGCTCGCGCGAAGCATGCAGAATCAGAACGCAGGCACGCCATGGCGCGTTCGTCCTGGGATGAGTCCAGCCAACCCGCTTGGCTCACGAGCGAAGTGTTTTCGCAAAAAATTCAGCCGCTACTCGCGAACATTTCGACGTCCGAAATTCGATCACGCATAGGAGTATCGCGTTGGTACGCGAGCAGAATTCGCCAAGGCTATCGTCCGCACCCGCGCCATTGGCAACCCCCTGCGAACCTTGCAGATTTTTCTCACGCGAACGAACCGGCTTAGGAGGGTTTCATCGAAGCTTTAAGTTCAGCTTCGAATCGATCTCGCATTTTCCTCAGACTATCGGGCTCGTGATTTTCCTTCCCGCACGCACAGTGTTTATCAAAACACTCTGCAAGCTCCTCTGCCGTAAGGCGCTCGCGTTCATAGCAGATTACCGATTGGAGTAGCTGGCGATGGACCGTGTCTTCCGGAAACGGCTTCACTGGGCCTTTGCCAAAAGCGAGGACACGAAAGTCTCTTTCCGTTCGAGCAATTTTGTCCCAGGCTTCGATATTTCCCTGCGCATCCTTCACTTCGCTCACTTGCAGTGATTCTCCGTGCCGATGGAAGTGGAGGTACTGTCGGAGTCCCTCGGCATCGGATATCGGTTGATCCAGAGTGAAATAGCTGTAAGCAACGGGATTGTAGGGAATCGGCGTGTGCCGGTTGTTTATATCGGCGAGTTTCTCTTCAAACCAGCTTTCTAACTCAGCCTTTCCCTTCATGAAACGAGCCATAATCTCATTCCAAGCCTCTGACGACACATCGGAGCCTGCCGTATTCAGCTCTTGGCTACAGTCCTTCTGCAGCTGGGCCCATCGCTTTTCGAAGTTTGAATTGACATCCGCGACTTCAAGGAACGTAGGGTAGAGCTTATCCCGCCAGCTATCCTCTCTTGGATTGTTCCGCTGCCTGCCCACATGCAGATTCTAAGCTCCACATTCCAAAATAGAAATCTCCATGACCGCACCTAGCGGACACGAAAGCAGATTTCGTGTCCTTTTCAATTTCCGGGAATACCTGTTTCATTGCGACTATCGTGAAACAAAAAACTAAGCCATCCACTCGGAAAGGAAGAGGCCCAGCCCCAAAACAGGCGCCTCGCGCCAATGATGTCGGTTCATGGCTAGCTCGCGGCAAAGTCAGTCCGCTCGGGACCGCGCTTTACGTGCTCTTTCCTCGATGCGACATGGCGACACGCTCTCACGTGCTGCCCGAGACAATGGCGTAAGCCCGCGCACCATGAAGCGCTATGCAGGCACAGCACTCGTACAAGACCGCCCAGGCACGCGTATTCGCGCCACCAAGGCTGACCGTCTAATCCGCTATCTCGTCGTTCCGGGACCGGACGGTCCACGGGAGATATCAGTCCGGGGGTCGAAACCGGCTAGCGAATTTGCGAAATACAAAGGTGCCGTCAATCGCTTCCTTCGTGGCGATGGCGATGCCCTTGCTGACTGGCACGGCAAGAAGATCGCAGGCGTTGAGTTGATCACAGCGGGCAACACCCTAAAGGGCCTTGCTGATAAGGGCTTGCTCCCGTATTCGCTCTACCGCTCATTCTCAGGTGGTGCGATGTGAAAGCATTGCCCCCGCGCATCCGGTGTTGCGCTATCTGTGGATCAACGAAGGACCTCCAGGAGCACCATCTCGGAGGTCGTAATCACGCTGCGTACTTCACCATCCCGCTTTGTGTCCAGCACCACCAGGCGGTCACGATTGCTATTCAGAGAGCAGATCGGGACATGATGAGCTACACGAGCGACCGAACTGAGCGATTAAGGCGGATTGTGATGGCGTGTTCAGTTTTGCAGTGGTACGCGTGTCAGCAGTTGCAAGTTAAAGCAGAAATAAATCACGAACGGGAAGCCCATAAATGAAAACAGTACACGATATTTTTGTTCGCGCTTATGCAATAGCAATGGTAGGGAAAAAGGAACGAAAGCGTACTCCTCGTGCCAATCAGGAAGCGCAGAAGTGGCCGGAAGACGCTCTCGTGTTCGATACCGAGACGCGAATTACGGCGGATCAATCGCTAACCTTTGGCGTGTATCGCCTTTGCGAACTGGCAAAAGATCGTTACAGAGTCGCGCAAGAGGGCATCTTCTATGCAGACGATCTGCCCGCGAAAGATCGCAAAGTGCTCGAATCCTACCAGCGAACAGCAATTTCAGATGTTCCTTCGTTCCCGCCAGAGTTTCCGTTGTACTCCCGTAGCGAATTCATGCGAAGAGTGCTCTGGCCCGCCATCAAACGAGACGGAGCTTTGGTTTGTGGCTTGAATTTGCCTTTCGATCTTTCACGGCTGGCCCAGGCCTGGGGCAAGGGCGATAAAAACGAGTGGTCGCTCACGATGTCACAGTATGCGAATGGAGCCGAGAACAAGAACTTTCCTCACGTTCTTATTCAACCTATCGACGGGAAAAAGGCCTTTATTAGGCTTGCAAGGCCCTGGAAGCCGGATGAGTGGAGAACCCAGGGCAAGGCGCGATTTCTCGATCTGCGAACGCTTGGATGGGCGCTGTTCAATCGTTCCTTTTCGCTAAAGGCACTTTGCAAGCAACTCGAAACCGAACATCAGACGCTGGACCATGAACCAACAGGCCAGATCACCCCTGAAGAAATTGAGTACGCCCGACAGGACGGGCGCTGCACCGTAGACGCCCTCAACAGACTGAAGGAGGAGTTCGACAAACACCCCATCAGCCTCAGACCCGACAATGCGTACTCCCCTGCGAGCGTGGCCAAGAGCTATCTGGAAGCAATGGGAATCAGCAAACCCGCAGAAAAGTTCGAGATTTCTGAAGAAAGAGCTCGGCATCGCAATGCAGAGCTATTATGGCGGGCGCTCCGAAACGCGCATTCGCTGTGCTGAGGTGCCGGTAGTCCCGGTTGATTTCACCAGTGAATATCCAACCTGTTGCGCACTCTTAGGTCTGTTCGACGTTCTGACTGCAAAGAACGGTGAGCGATATCTGAACCCCATCTTGCCTGCGCGAGTTGGCCGCGGCAAGCTTCTGGGATGACCCAACCTAAAGAGCAAGTACGGGCAAAGTGGCAGAGTCTGGTTTCAGAGCAGCAAGAATGCGGGCAGAGTATGGCCGCGTTTTGCCGCGCGCGGGAACTGCATAAATCGCAATTTTACTACTGGAAAGAACGGCTGCGAGAAGCAGCGACACCGCAGTTCGTGGAAGTACGAGTTGCAAAACCACACCTGAGTCAGAGGGATTCGTGCTCAACGCTGGGATCAACGATTGAGGTGCGGCTCAGCAACGGGCGGAGTCTGGTGGTTGCGCCAAGCTTTGACGCGAGTCATTTGCGGGCCTTACTGGCCGTGGTGGAGTCGGAGTCATGATCGGGCTTCCCAGTTTGCACGCGCTGGATCATGCGCAAGCCGCGCGCATCTGGTTAGCGGCAGAGGCGACCGACATGCGCTGCGGATTCGACCGGCTGGCGGAGCGAGTACGCGCGGTCATTGGCCAGGATCCTCTGAGT
>WNGQ01006550.1_pt1 | contig 11273 bp, 14 predicted proteins | sample 5407661 | NCBI WGS metagenome assembly WNGQ01 (sample SAMN13153382, study PRJNA577476) | soil metagenome | isolation source: 60 cm soil or saprolite under Garry oak tree replicate 2 | place: USA:California | collected 2016-06-15
GCTGGCCGCAAGTGGCAAGCGTCGGTCTCACCGAGTCCAAGGCCAAAGAGGGCGGGCGCAAGATCAAGGCGGGCAAGTTCCCCTTCATCGGCAACGGCAAGGCCATCGCACTGGGCGAGGTCGAAGGCTTCGTCAAGACCGTGTTCGATGCAGAGACCGGAGAGCTCTTGGGCGCGCACATGATCGGCGCGGAGGTCACCGAATTGATCCAGGGCTACACCATCGCGCGGAACCTCGAAGCCACCGACGCAGAGCTGCAGGCAAGCGTCTTCCCGCATCCGACATTGTCCGAGATGATGCACGAGGCGGTGCTGGCCGCCGACGGCCGCCCGCTGCATATTTGAGACCCGTCAATCCCCGGGAGGATCGAGCGCGTAGGCGGCGTTCGCCTGGGTCTGGACTTGGATGTAATCGGAAAGCCCGATCGCCGCGATCAGTCTTTGTTGCGTGCGCAGATAGTCGATGTGCTCTTCCTCGCTCTTCAGAATGCTCTCATAGAGCGTCCGCGAGCCGTAATCCCTGACCTGTTCGGCATGGGCAATGGCGCCCCGCAAATCGGCGATCGCCTTCTCCTCGAATTTGAGATCGCAGGCGATGACCTCCTCGGTGTTCTCGCCGATCAAGAGCTTGTCGAGATATTGCAGATTGGGAAGCCCGCCGAGAAACAGAATCCGCTGAACCAGCGAATCGGCGTGCTTCATCTCATCGATCGACTCATCATATTCTTTTTTGGACAGTTCCGAGATGCCCCAATTCGCCAGCATCCGCGAATGCAGGAAATATTGATTGATCGCGGTGAGCTCGTTTTTGAGAATCAGATTCAGGAATTCGATCGTCTTGGCGTCGCCGGTCGAGGAACTGGGCGAAACTACTCCGCGGCCTGCAGCTGTTCTTGAGGCTCGTGCTCCTGGAGCATTGCTGCGATCGTTTCTTGGCATGTCCCACAGATCCTTCTGACGCCGTTATGCGCATAGACTTGATCGGGCGAAGACGCGCCACAGGCAATTGCGCCCCGTATTTTTGCCTCATTCAACCTATTGCACACGCAAACGATCATCAAAGCAGTCCGGTACCAAGCCGCATGTCTTAAATGGCCTAGATGCGAATGATTGTCAATAGCGCTCGCAAAGACTCGCCAGCACCGATCCCTATTTTTGGGACGATGGAAAGCGGACAAGCCATTGGTTTGACATGGATTTGAACCGTCAACTTCGGATGACCACGGATAATTTCAGCCATGAACCTCAGAGACCAGTGTGGATTTGCCCTTGCCGAATTGAACTCCGTCTTTGCACGTGCAGCAGCGTATTGCCCACGACCACGTCCAGAGGGCGGCGCTCGTCTGAATTGGTGCTTGGAGCGATCATGGGGCCACTCTTGGCTGAGCTTCCCGTTCGAAGGTGAGAGGCGACGGCGGGCCCTTCCTGTTGCACCAAGGTGACGCCCGCGCACGAATTGTGTTTCGTTCGACTTCCTGCCTCAAACCGAAGGCCGAGGGGCTACAGCCACTTGGTGAAATATGATAATAGCGCGCTTGGGGGAGTCGCTTCGACGCCGCCAACGCGGCCGTTTTTCCAAAATAAGAGAGAACGGTTCCGCATGGAAACGAAGGAGATTGCAATGCAAAAACGTACAACAATGATGGGGACGGCTTGCGTTCTCGCGGCGGCGGCGCTTACGGCAGGCCCGGCGGCGGCTGCCACGTTAACGGATTTCGCGGGAGTCCTGGGGACGAACTTTTCTAGCTCAGACAACAGCCGGTCGGGAAGCAATACGCTCAAGTCGTGGCTTCTCGGCGGATCCGCTGCGATGCCCCTCAGCACGCTTGATGGCTTGAATGCGCAAGTGGACGCCAGCTACACGCACAATTGGGCAACCGGCAACGGGACCCATTTTAGCCGCGAGGATTGGAATTTCGGGGGAAGTGCCTTCTGGGCGAATATGGACAGCCGCATCGGAATCAACGGCACCTATTCGAACTATAACCGGGTAGGCCACATCACCACCGGCGGCGCCTTTGGTGAATATTATTTCGGGGCCATTACGGTGATGGGCAAAGGCGGCTGGCTCAGCGGCGGCGGTACGGAGCTTGGCGGTCATGGAAACTATCTCGGCGGCGCAGCGTCCGGATATATCATTCCCGATCTCGCCGTCACCGGCGCTGTGGAATGGGCCGATCTCGTTACCGGCAGGGCGTGCCAGACTTGTGGCCGTAACGATCTCAGATCGACGGCATTTCAGGTGATGGTTGAGTACCTGTTCATCGAGGATCTCGGAATTTCCGGTTGGGCCGGATACACCTATCAGTCTGATAAGTTCAGCTCCTTGCCCGACACCCACAACAATGTGTGGCGTATTGGCGTGCGCTGGTACTTGGGCGGCGGTTCCTTGATCGACCACCAGCGCAACGGCAATCTCAATCCGTGGCTGCCGGGGCTGCAAGCGGCTAGCCTAGCTTTTTAGGATTTGAACACCCGCGCGTCGCCGATGCGCGGGTGTTCGTCTCCCAATCGGTTCTTGGTCGAAGCGACATACCCCAAGGCGTAAGGATTTGACACAACACGGTAGGCGGTCACCCGCCTGCTGTGTTGTGTTTTGTCCGCGCCCTTGCGAATCAGAGCGCAGTGCAGTCAGCTCGACGCGAATTCCGACCCCCACCCGATTCACCATCGCTTCGCTCCGGTGAATCGACCCCCGATCAAGTCGGGGGCAGGCTCTCCCCCTTTCTGGGGGAGGAAACAGAGGTCACGACTCACTTTCCTCCCCCTGAAAGGGGGAGCGACTGTCTTGGCTGTCAAGCGCTTTGCCATGGACGATTGTCCCTGATGATGGCGTTGAGGATGACGAGCAGCTTTCGCATGCAAGCGGTGAGTGCTTGCTTTGGGGGTTTTCCCTTGGCGCGGAGGCGCTGATAGAAAGCGGCGAGGATCGGATTATGGCGTGCGGCGACGAGTGCGGCCATATAGAGGCCGGAGCGCACCTGAGCGCGTCCGCCTTGAATGTGACGCCGTCCATGGTGTTTGCCCGAATCATCGGCCATGGGCGCGACGCCGGCGAGAGCGGCGATTTTGCGCCGGGTGAGGGTTCCAAGCTCCGGCAGCTCGGCGATGAGCATGCTAGAGACCTTAGAGCCGACGCCAGGGACGGATTGCAGCAGTTCGTCCTTCTCGCGCCAGGCCGGTGTGCCACGCACGGCCTGATCGATGTCGCGCTCGAGATCACTCAGCTCTTTCTGAAGCAGAGCCAGGATGCGATCCACGCCTTTCAACAGCCGGCGTTGGGTGAGAGAACGCTTGCGGTTGCGTTCAACGCCCATCGTTTCGACGATCTGGCGCCGCCTTGCCACGAGCTCACCAAGGGCAAGGGCGGCCTCATCGGGCACTGTCTGAGGCTCGATCTTTGCTGCTTCACCAAAGAGGGCGATGATTCTCGCATCGAGACGATCGGTCTTGGCCAAATACCCCAAGGCTTGGGCGAAAGCCCGGATCCGACGCGGGTTGACCACCGCAAGAGGCAGTCTCGCCGCGGCCAGAGCGGCCGCGACGATCGTCTCGAACCCGCCGGTTGCTTCCATGACGACAAGCTTCGGCTGCAAGCTGGAAAGTTGAGTGATCAGCTGTCCCAGGCCCTCGCTGTCCCGCGAGACAGAAAAAGAGTCTTGGGAAGGAAGAATGTGAATGTCGAGCTGTTCCTTTGAGATGTCGATGCCAACGATGACGTTTTCCATTGGGACCCATCCTTGCGCATGCGGGCTCGCTCTGCGGCCCGAGCGACTGTTCGGGTTGAGTGGAAAGGATGCGAGCGGAGACACATGCTCCCCCACGGTCTTGTTGAGCCTGGATGCGAGATGTCTTCCGCCCGCCGGCGACCCACGAAGCTTAACTCCATGCGCCGGATTCAAGATACAAGGATGCGAGCGCAGATATGCGCGAGCAGGTGGGGGTCAAATCCTTAACTTGCGACTCTATCTGAACACAAACGGTTCTAGTTGGAAGGAGCTTTCACGTCGGTCAGATGGCCCGATATGGTGCCCGTGTCCTGCGGCGCGCGGTGAAGCACACCGGTCGAGATCAGCTTCTCGATGACCTGCTGCATGGCGCCGTTCAGCTCGAGCACGCCTTGCGGCGTGAGCACGATGCGCTGACGCAGCTCGCGAACCGGCGTGCCCTTTTCGTCCTTCAACGTTGCCGACAGGCTGACGAAGTTGATGCGGACGATGCCGCCGGCGATGTTCACCTCACTCACGCCATCGGCAAAAACTTCGTTTGTCATGGGTCAGGTCTCCAATTCGTTTGGTTTGGGCGCATGCTTCGCGCATAGCCCGAACGCCGGAGCGGGCTATCCGCTCCGGCAGCAAAGGAATACGCGCGCCGACGATTAAATCAAGCCGCCATCGTGCAGCGTGAGCCAGAAGGAATCGGTTGTGTTCGCATGGGCAAAATCCACGAAGACGCCATTGTAGAGGCCGACCTGGGAACCATCCAAAGACGTCACAAGCTGGCCCATGTTGAAGCTTTGCAGCGCGTTCTTCACATCTTCATCGCCCAGCAGCTGATAGATGCTCTGTTCGATATCGCCGCAGGTATAACGCCCGCTGAGTCCGGCAACGTTGTCGTAGTGAATTCCAGAAATTACGTGGGTTGTAAGCGTATTCGAATCGGTAACGGTGTCAGAGTAGGTGGGGTCAATTGTATCTACAGTGATATGGCCCATCAGCCGATTGACGATATCCAAATTCGCCAAATACTGTTGCGCTGAATCTGCCGGGTTCGAAATCGTAGGGAACAGTCGTAACAAGCGGAAGATGAGGATCATTTCCTACGTTCGCAAAGTCGGGATTTGCGCGAAGGAGGCTGTACTCGTAACTCGAATAGACCTTGGCCGTATAATTTAGCGTGACCGTGATGTCGGTTTCTTCCGCAACACACCATCCGTCTGTCCAAATGGGCAACGATCCGGAGGGGAACGCAGACCACGTTGAAGCCGTAACTTTCAGGTCATCATAACTTGGGTCGCCCTGCGCAAACCCGGCTCCAGGAGGAACGTGATTGTGGGCGGAATATACGGCATGTGGACCCCCTCAGTAATTGCTCAGCACTGACTTTCCCGCCGTGATCGCGAGCAGAAAATAGCCGGCTACTGCAAAGCGATAGCCGGCTAATGCAAAGAGTGGTGGCGCAAAGCGATGAATTGGCCCCGGCAATCTGAGCCCAACGCATCCCGCTGACGATGATGCGTTACTTCTTTTTGCGGCGGAGCAGCAGCATGGATGCCAGCCCAACGCCCAATACCGTTATCGACGCGGGTTCAGGCACATTAATACGAACGATCGACGCGAAGGCTGGGAACGACAGCATTGACAGCAAGAAAATCGAGCATGTGAGGCGCATGGACTTCTCCTAATCGCAGGTTGCCGAGCCGTGGCTTAGTGATCGGTCAGCAAGCCGGTGACGTGCCACTGGCCAAAGCCGCTGGCGCGAAACCGCCACGGCACATCGCTTGCCAACTCAACGCACACCCCCTGAGAACACTTGAGGGACTAGGCTGCAAAAAACGTGCCGCCGTTAGGGTAAAATTGTGATATTTTTTTGCTTATAAATCAGGTGGTTGCCGATGATGTTCCGTCTATCCCCTATGAACTGTAAGAAACTCTGACACTTTACTCGTTGCGCAGGCAGCGCAACTGCGTCCCGTTTAGCATTCTGGGCGGTGCAAGCTCACACCTCGATGACGCGGTTTGGCAGCTCGTTGGAAGCGCCCTTCGGGCGGGGAAAATGCTCCGCGAGAAGCGCACCGAGATCGCGGATGGCATGGGCCAGTCCCTCGCCGAGCGGCCCCGTCCGGATCTCGGCGGCGAGCCGGGCAACAGCTTTGTCCCAAATGGCCTGATCCACCTTCGCGTGGATGCCCGAATCCGCCAGAATCTCGATCCGGCGGGGCAGGAGCGAAACGTAGATCAGCACACCCGTGCGCGCGGAAGTCAGGTGCACGCCATGCGCCATGAACTGAGCGAGCGCCGCCCTGTGCGCCGCATCTTCGGCGATAATCTCCGGCACGATGCGGTAGCGCAGAACAGGCGCCGAAAGCAGCGCAGCCGCGGCTGCGAATCCCAGCGCCTGCATGGACAGGATCATCGAGGTTGAAAGCCCAGTTCCGAGATCGAGAGCCCAGGCGAGTATCAACGCAAATAAAGCAGCCCACAAAATCGGCACAAGCCGAAATGCGTCGGGGGAGTGCGCGACAACAACATAAATCTCTCCCGAAGTGGCCGCTTCCGCATCGCGGATATCGCGTGAGAGGCGCGCATGGTCTTCCTCGGTGAGGGCGGCCTCGATCACCATCGCCCCGAAGCGCCGCCACCGCCGAAAGACCCGCCGCCTCCAGAAAAGCCGCCGCCGCCAAAACCGCCACCGCCAAAACCGCCGCCGCCAAAGCCGCCACCGCCCCATCTCCCACCCATGGGAATGATCCACGGCATGGCAGACCCGCGCCGGCCGCGCTTGAGAGAGCGGAAGGCAAAGAACAACCATAGACCCAGCATGATCGCGACCCCGGCGAATTGTCCCAGATCCTGCGGCCCTGCCGGCGCGCGATTCTGCGCATTGGCGCGCCGTTTGAAATCCTCAGCATCCCCCGACAGCACCTGAATGATGTCGTCCACGCCGCGCTGAATGCCGCCGGAAAAATCACCGACGCGAAAGCGGGGGAAAATTCCGTTTTCGATGATCAGACGCGCCACCGCGTCGGTGAGGGTCCCTTCCAGACCGTAGCCCACTTCGATCCGGACGCGGCGTTCATTCGGCGCGACGATGAGCAGGGCGCCATTGTTGCTGCCCTTCTGCCCGATCCCCCATTGCCGCCCAAGCCTGTAGCCGTAATCCTCGATCTCATAGCCCTGCAGCGAGGGAAGCGTTGCGACGACGATTTGCCGCCCGCTCTTGGTTTCGAAATCCGCCAGCTTGCGCTCGATTCCCGAGCGCGTCGCCGCATCGAGGATATGGGCATCGTCCACGACGCGCCCGGTCAGAGCGGGAAAGCTGGGCTGAGCCGCCGATGCGACTCCCATGTGAAAGCCAAGCGAGAAAAGCAGCGAGAGAAAGATAAGGGCGCGCGCCATGGGTCGGCTCAAAATTTCACGCTTGGCGCCCGCTGGTTATCTTCCGTGGTGGTGAACGTCGCCATGGGTTTGGCGCTGTAGAAGCCGGCCCATAAGCGGCCCGGAAAGGTGCGAACTTCCGTGTTGTACGCTTGAACGGCGCCGATGTAATCGCGCCGGGCCACGGCGATGCGATTTTCGGTCCCTTCCAATTGCGATTGCAGCGCCAGGAAGTTCTGATTGGATTTGAGGTCGGGATAACGTTCGCTGACCGCAAGCAGCCGCCCGAGCGCGCCGGAAAGCTGGGCCTGAGCTTGTTGAAAACGCTGAATGGCGTCCGGGTCCGTGAGTTGATTGGCATTGACCTGGACCTGAGTGGCTTTCGCCCGCGCTTCGGTGACCTGAGTCAGCACTTCGCGCTCCTGCTGGGCAAAGCCCTTCACCGTTTCCACGAGGTTGGGGATCAGCTCGGCGCGTCGTTGATATTGGTTTTGCACCTCGCTCCATGCCGCCTTGGCCTGTTCTTCTTCGGTCGGGATGGTGTTGATGCCGCAGCCGCACAAGAGAACCGCAAAAAGAAGCACGACCATGGGGCGTATGGCTTTGCCGCGCGCTACCCTTTGCTGACCCATAGCCACACTCCTTGGTTGGACCTTCGTGGACGCGAATCGCACCCGTTTCCGTGTCCTTATATAGGCACGGATACGAGCATTTCAGTCCGGACGGCAAAACGGACGCGGGGCCAGCTGGTGTGGCGAATCCGAAATTCGCAAGTGCTTGGGCAACGCTCCGGGCGAATTTCGGATTCAAAGCCCCACTAGCAATTTATTGAATCTAGTGTGGTTTTTGGATTTGAAGTTCCTAAAACGCGAATGCCATCTAAATCTTAGGAACTTCAAATCCACCACACTAGCCTATTTCAGAACCGAGGCCTTTTGGATGACGACCGGCGTTAGAGGCGCTGCGCCGGGAAACGGCCCCGGACCGCCCAGCGGAAGGGCCGCGATGGCGTCCACGATATCCATCCCGGATGCGACATGGCCGAAGACCGCAAAACCGGTTTTGTTCTCGAGATCGTCCGGCTGACGGTCTATCGCCTTGTTATCGACGAGATTGACGAAGAACTCGGCCCGGGCGGAGTTGGGATCATCGCCATGTCCCATAGCCATGGTTCCCCGCGCATTGCTTGGTGAGTTTGCTGTCTCCAACGGAATGGGATCATGAACGCCGCGCGGCTTGCCTTCGGCATCGAAGCTCCCGGCCTGGATCACGAATCCGGGTACGACGCGATAGAACACGGTGCCGTCGAAATGGCCCTCGATCACATAGCGCAGAAAATTGGCCACCGTTATGGGAGCGTGCTCGCGGTCGAGCTCGAAGATGATTTCGCCCAACGAGGTTTGGAACGAGACTTTCGGCGCCGCGTCTTCGGCGGCAAGCGTGGCGCTCGCCGCCAAGATTGTCCCGGCGAAGGCGGCCAGCTTCCCAATTCGCTGCAGGGCTCGTATCGGCGCGATTGTCATGGCTCCGGCTTGATTCCCAACCGCTTGACCACCCGCTGCCGCGCGGCCACCCGATCGGCATCCGAGACATAGATTAAACCCGCCACACGCCGGAGCAAGGCGTCTTCTTCCGGATCGAGCACGCCGTCTGCATAGGCGGTTTCCCAAAGCATCTCTATCAGGCGTATCCGCTGCTGCGGATCCATGCGCTGGACGGCGAGCCGCGTGAAGGGGTGGAGCTGATTGGAGCTTTCGGCTGTGGCTTCGGCGAGCTTCAGCAGCTCGCGCGTGGCGGCTTGCGTAAGCTCGAACTTTTCCGCGAGCAGGCGTTCGATGACGGTGCGTTCCGCATCGTCGAAATGGTCGTCCATCCGCGCCGCTTCGACCAACAGGACCGCAACGGCAATCTGCAATTGGTCAGGACCCTCTTGCGAGGATTCGGGAGCAGCCAAAAGCTTGCGAATCTGAGCGAGCATGGGTTTGCCAGACGGAATCGTCGATTCCCTCAGTCGCATAGATGGGATTGATGTGGCAACCGCCGTGGAACCCAAAAGCGTCGATGAGATTCGGGAAGGGCGGGTATCAGCCGAAAATCGCAATCAGGACCCATAAAATGACGGTCACTGCCGGGAGAATGATCGCCAAACGGGTTAGCATCGAACCATCTGTAGCAATTTTCCGGATGCTGTCCGTATCTTAATGAACAAGTGGTTAACCTGGCGAAGCGGCAAAGCCCATCGATCTTCGGCAGCGTAAAAATCGTAGGTTAGGATGATCGGTGTCGTGCCCACATGAATTGAGGTTCCCATGAACGCGCGCGTCGCCGATCTTCTGGTCTTCATCGATGTGATCTGCCCATGGTGCCTGGTCGGGAAGCGCCGGCTTGAGCGGGCGCTGACCATGATGGGCCAAGACGCCGTCCGCGTGACCTGGCTGCCCTTCGAGCTCAACCCGGATATGCCCAAAACCGGCATGGAACGCCGCGACTATCGGACCCGCAAATTCGGTTCGAGCGAGCGTTCGGCACAGCTCGATGCCCAGATGACCGAAATGGGCAAAAATGAGGGCATCGAGTTTTGTTTTGACCTTATCGCGCGCACGCCCAACACCTTCAACGCACATCGGTTGATTTGGCTCGCCCGCCAGACGGGCGGCCAGGATGCGCTCGTCGAACGGCTCTTCCGTGGATATTTCACCGAAGGGCGCGACATCGGGTCGGATGCCGTATTGCAAGAGCTCGCTGCCGATGCCGGCATCGAGTGCGCGCGGGTTTCATCTCTGCTTGAGAGCGATGAGGGTGCCCTGCAAGTTTCGCAGGAGGAAGAGGCGGCGCGACGCGCGGGACTCTCAGGCGTACCGGCTTTCATTCTGAACCGGCGGCCGCTGCTCGTCGGCGCCCATCCTCCTGAGACCATCGCTTCCGCGCTGCGCCGCGCGATGGATGTGCTTCCCGAAATGCAGCGCTAGTGTGGTGAATTTGAAGTTCCTGGTATCAGCATGGCATCCGCGTTCAGGAACTTCAAATTCGAGAACCACACTAGAATCAATAGATTGCTAGTGTGGCTTTGAATCCGAAATTCGCTGCCAGAGTTGCCCCGAGGTATGGCGAATTTCGGATTCGCCACACTAAGATTTTTTGACGGCTTTGCCGCTTTCGAGCACATCCTCGATCCACGTCATGGCGGCCACGGCCTTGGCCAGACCAATCGATGAAATTGCCAGTATCGTCACGTGGAGGCACTCTTCTTTCGTCAATCCCTCTGCCGTGCCGCGCCTGGTGTGGGAATGCACGGCCCCTTCGCTTTGCGAAGCCACTGCCAGTGCGAGCTTCACGAGGCGACGGGTGCGTGCATCAAGGGGGCCCGCATCTGCGCAGGCCGCGCCGAGTTCCTCATAGGCGCTCCAAATTTTGGGATGACGCTTTGCGATTCGCGCCGCCCCCGACGGAAGCTTCACGCCCACCGACCGTTTCAACTATCCATAGACCGCGGCGCACGTGCAGTTCTTTTGGCCTTCCGCTTGCTGCCGGAACCGGTGCCGTTGGTCATCTTGTGCAAGGATTGTTTGGCGCGCGCCCGAACCGGCAACGTCTTGCGAGCGGGTTGGGCCTTGGCCACGCCGCGCTGCCAAAGCGCATAAAGCCCGCCCATGAGCGCACCGAACCCTAGCGATGCCGCCCCCAGTACAAGGGGTTTGGCCGTCACCGCATCCCGTGCCGAGCCGTAGCCAGCTTTGGCCCAATCACTGGTGTTCTTCGCGGCTTGGACCGTGTTATTGGCCGCTTTCTTGATACGGTCCATGGTTATATCGCCAGCTTTTTCAAGATTGTGGAGCATCACAATTCCCTCATCACCGCGCCGAGAGAACGAACGGCAAGCTTCGCCGGTTCCCCGGTCGCAGATAATCGGGGCCTTCGCCGTAGACGACAAAATTCCACATGATCTGAATTCGGTGGCTGGCGTCGGATCTGCCATGCCCGGACCCGATCTTATGGACAATCGCTGGCGTTAAGCCTGTCGCAAACTTGCTTGGCGGCCGCCTTGGCGGCGCAGCCCCATTACCGTAATGATCCGAGCATGAGCCTATCGGTGCAACCCACCGGCGTCGCAGGAACGTTCTACCCTGCCGATCCGGGTCAGCTTGAAGCGGGAGTGGATGGGAGCCTTGCGCGCGCG
>WNGQ01014702.1_pt1 | contig 11272 bp, 8 predicted proteins | sample 5407661 | NCBI WGS metagenome assembly WNGQ01 (sample SAMN13153382, study PRJNA577476) | soil metagenome | isolation source: 60 cm soil or saprolite under Garry oak tree replicate 2 | place: USA:California | collected 2016-06-15
ACGCCGTAGTCAGCACCTCGCCGGGCTAAATAGGCGACGCGACCACTGGCAACCATGGTCTTCGTAGGCGTGCAGCCTTCGTTAATACAGGTGCCCCCAACATGGACCCGCTCAATAAGAGCAGTCTTCCACCCGGCTCGAGCCAATGCGGTGGAAAGCGGCCCTCCTGCCTGGCCTGCGCCAATCACAATTGCATCATAATGTGTTGTTGAAGTCATCGACGTTCATCTCCCTGTGTGGTATCTTCTAGATGTACTTTCTCGTGCCACATAGTCATTTCTTGCGCCGATTCGTTACACATGCAAGAAAATGTGGGGGAGAAGATTCGACGGAGGAGTCGTCAGGAACAGCTGCTCATGTCCGCTACGCGAGCGGTTGGTAATGGCTGGCGTGGCTCCACTTCCATTGACAGACGAAGAGCGTGTGCCCGATCATGTCTGCTCTGACTCCGGTGCAGGTCCGACCAACTCAATCCCATACTTTGAGGTGAGAGCCTGCAACTTCACCAGATCAGGCGGTTCGGGGAGTGGAAGGGTCAATGCCTTGGCAGGTTCACCTATCTCCTCAACAAAGTGCTCAAACCCTGCTGGTCCCCCTGGGAAAGTGATGACGAGCACTTTGACCGGTGTGGTCCCTTCCACCTTGAACCCATGAGCAAGACCGCGTGGCAATAAGGCGAAGGAGCCTGCCGAAACGCTCCAGGTCTGGTCCCCGCACCAGACGGTCAGAGCCCCTTCCAGAACATAGAATGCCTCATCCTGCTGACGATGGAGGTGTAGTGGTGGTTCCAGCCCCGGTGCATACACATGCTCTTGAAGCGCAAAGGCACTTTGCGTCTGCTCACTGCTCGCCTTGATGGTCGCCAAGGCTCCGAGGAACCATATCGCCTTGCCGTCGCCCTGAGAAAGGGCGTATCCTTGCTTTGCCGGTGTCATCTTATTTCTCCTTCTCGTGTCATCTGGTACTCAATGTCTTCCTGAGATACCCAAAGGATACTGTCTCGGCGACTTTGCAAATGTTACATGAATGTTTCGTCCCTGAGCCTTTGCATCCAAATATGCCTGGAGCCACTTTTCTCAGGTGTAACGAATAGACCCGAGCAGAGACTACGTCACTGAAGGAGTAATTGAGAGTTACGACACCTATGAGATCGCTGCGAGGTTGTTATGCCAAATGTTTCATTTTCTGGATTGCTGATTGTCGCCATTGTTGCTTTCCTGGCACCGCTCTTGCTTGCTCTTACGCCTGCACGCCGTTTGCCCGCGATTGTGTTGGAGATAATGGCAGGTATTGTGATTGGCCCATCGGTACTGGGTTGGGTCAAGGTCGATCTGCCGATTTCCATCCTCTCCGTGCTTGGACTGGCCTTCCTCCTCTTCCTTGCTGGGCTGGAGGTCGAACTTGAGAAGTTAAGAGGTCGCCTGTTAGTATTCGTTGGCTCGGCTTTCCTCATTTCATTAGGCCTGGCATTGCTGGTCGGTTATGGACTCTATTTCGCCAGGCAAGTGGTGTCACCGCTGCTCATTGCCATTATCCTCGTTGCGACCGGATTAGGTATCGTCATTCCGGTGCTGAAGGACGCAGGCGAAAGCGACTCGGACTTTGGACAGCTCGTCATCGCTGGTGCTATGTTCGCTGAATTTGGCTCAATCATCCTTCTCTCGCTCTTCTTCTCACGTGAAGCCACCAGTACCGCCACAAAGCTAGTGTTGCTCGGAGGTTTCGTCCTGCTGGCTGTTGGCTTTGCCTTCGTTGTGCTGCGCCTGGAACATGCTGTTGGTCGCCTTTGTTGCGCTTGCCTCACTACTCGGACTCGAAACCATTCTTGGTGCATTTATAGCAGGCGTGATTCTGCGATTGGTCGATGGAGACCGGATGATGACACATCCGCAGTTTCGCCAGAAGCTGGAGGCGATCGGCTTCGGTGTTTTTATCCCGGTCTTTTTCGTGACGAGCGGCATCCAGTTCGATCTGGCGGCGCTCTTCTCAAGCCCTTCGACTCTTTTGCGCGTACCAATATTCCTTATAGCGTTGCTGCTCGTCCGGGGTGTGCCTGCCCTCCTCTATCGTCCACTCGTCGGCACTCGTCGTTCGGTCGTGGCAGGACTCTTGCAGGCAACATCGCTTTCGTTCATCGTTGCAGCATCGCAGATCGGTCTGGAACTCGCCCTGATTACAAAGGCGACGGGGGCCGCCCTCATAGCGGCTGGACTGCTGTCTGTCCTGATCTTGCCTCTGCTTGCTCTCACTATCTTACGCCGTGCTGAGGTGGTTCCCACAGCAGTACCTGAGGACAGCTAAATCCCTGCCTAAGTTCACGGGAGACTTCACGGTGTTTTCTTTCTGTGAAGCACTGTCCAGGCCCATTACAGGCTAAAGGCATAGAGATTACCATCATCTGAGGCACAATAGAGCCAGCCATTCACCACAATAGGCGACGAGAAGGTGGTGGTCGCCGTTTGGGTGTACAAGGGAGAACTCCAGAGTGGTGAGCATGGGCTTTTTACACAGCCGGAAGCGTTATAGGCGTAGAGATGGCCATCGTTGGAGGCCACATACACGACACCATTGGCCAGGGCTGGCGAGCTGTAGATCTGATCCTTTGTTTTTGCTTTCCAGGCGAGACTCCCATCGGCGAGTCTGAGCGCGTAGAGCGTATGATCGAGCGAACCGACGTAGAGCAGGCCGTGTGTCGTATCCACTGCTGGAGAGGAGACATTGCCCTCACTGCTGGCTCCAATGGGATGTGTCCACTGCATTTTTCCTGTGGTGATGCCTGTGGGGGCCGTCAGGCAGGAGGGAAGCGACGACGACGAGGCCGCCGTTGGGTCTTCGGCAAGTGCGTACATGTTCCCATTCTTGCTATCGACGTAGATCGTTCCATTCACAACCGCCATAGCTGACCCAATATCATCATCATCGCCTGGTGCAGGAAGTGGGCAGGCCCAGGCAGGCGTGATGTTTGTTCCCTGGAAGGTGCTTGCCTTGAAAGCCAAAACGGTATCCTTTGGGTTGGCGGTTCCTGTGAAAATCATGCCTGTTTGGGTATCCACGCCCACCGCTCCCCATATGCCGCTTTGTGCATTATAAAACCCGTTGACAAAGCCCGTCTCTTCATCCAGGGCCAGGAGGCCGCCATTACCTTCGTTGCCAAGTCCCACATAGACGGTATTCCACGCAACGGTTGGGAAGCCGTAGTCATCACCATTGAGGATCTCACTCCACATTAGCGTACCCGTCAGGGCATCGAGCGCAAAGAAAGGCGAAGGCACACCATGATCCTGTTCTTCGAGATAGCCAAGCGTCCCAAAGAAGAGCAGACCCGTGGTCGGGTCAATGACCGGCGAAGTCAGATTGGCAAAGGCCGTGCCTATCGTATGCATCTGGTTGAACTGCCAGACAAGCGTACCCGTTGTCGCATTGTAGGCGTTGAGATTGCCATCAAAGGTCGCGATATAGACCAGACCATTGTACGCAATGGGCGAAGGAGCACCTTCAGGCTGAGGTGTGCCTATTCCCTGGCCCCATTGCTTTTGGAGGCTTGCGACATTGCCTGTGCCAAGCGTGTTCTCAGCGGAGTTCACGCGCAAGTGGTTTGGGCCAAAACCAAAGTCAGTCCAGGCGGCAGGAGTCGTGGTGGAGTGCGCTTCCCTTCTGCTACTTGAGGCCACCACCGTAAATGTCTGCGAGGCGGAGATCTGGCTGGACGTTCCAAGGACTGTGAATTTATACGACTTTGGTGATGTTCCTTGCGGGATGGGAAAGGCGTTTGCCATGTATCCGTTGGCATTTGTAGCAACCTGCGTAATCTTTCCACCACCAGACCACGAGATGATAACTTTCTCACTGCTATGAAAGCCATAGGCGGTCAGCGTGAGCTTCGTGCCTGCTCCGCCACTGAGAGGAGCCAGGGCCAATGTCGGTGGGTAGACGATGATCCTGGCGGTGTCCGATAGGCTGCTTGTCTGTCCAACGCCAAAGATGGGCGTGCTTCCTGTGTTCGCATTAGCAGGGATCTGGAACTGCGTTGTGGAAGGAAGAGAACCATGCAGATCAGTCGAAAGAGTCTGCCAGGGGGTAGCCGTACATGCGCTAGTACAGTTCCAATAGAGCGCCACGGTCTCACTCGCCCCAAAGGCAAAACCGGAGAGCGTAAAAAACGATCCACGTCCCGTTGCTCGTGGAAGGGCAATCAGATTGGGCTGAAGCGTAAAGGAGCCCTGAACACGCAGCTTGCTGTTTTTGAAATAGGCCTGTGACAACGGGTTCACCGAAAGCGTTGGTCCGGTGCTTGCATGTGTTGGATGGGGAGCAGGCCAGAGGAGGATAGCCCCTGCGATGAGCAAACTTCCCACCAGGATGATACTGGCAAGAAGCCAACTGGTTCGTATAAGAGATGGAGAAATCATCTTACTGTTGTATCGAGAGTGATCCATCTACCAAATTCTTCCTTTCAATCCAATCGGGGAGCACTGTAGAGAAATATATGCATGTATCATAAATGATCAATAAAAGATGGAAATGTAGAAGCGGTAGCAGTGTGGTTGATTCCATGCATTTCTGGTTATGAAAGCATAACCACCAGCGTCTCTAGCCCCGATTGCCATAAAGATTGGCTCTGGCAAATTACAATCTCCCCCATTGTTATTGGTGTTTACACTAATTCGGCCCGAAAAGGCAGAGAGCCAATGGTTTCTCAAGCTTGAGGTGTACGGATAGGCACTATTGGGATGAATGATTGACATGTTCGCCACATCCCTTCTTCTGTCCCAACATGCCAAGAATTCAGGAACCTGATTTCAGAAATCCGTATCCTAAAAGCTCTTCTTCTTATCGTTTTAAGAGTGACTAATTGGGTACGAGCTCTCCTTGATGTCAAATTAGTCTAAACGTCAATTGAAGAGGGACATCTCTCGATTGCGGAACCTCTCAGCCTTTTTAGCCGTAGATTCCTCTTGAGAACCTCTTGAGAAATTTTCATTTGGGAGAGAATTGGGAGGAAAACGTGTTTCGCAATCCACCTCCAAACACCTATGCACGTCTGCGAAAAGATCAGGGCACTCTGCCGCAGAAAGTCAAGCCCAATCGTCAGAGTATGCTGCGCTTGCTCAGTTTCTCCCGGCCCTACTGGTGGCAACTTGGGCTGCTGATGGGGGCTGCCTTTGTGACCAGTACACTCAATCTGACCTATCCCGCACTTATAGGCACCATCATCGATAGCGTTGTGACGAGAAACGCCACGGCACTGCATACCATTGTTTTCTTCCTGCTTGGCCTGGCTGTGCTGCAATCCATCCTCAGCTTCGGGCAGAGCTTCTGGATGAGTGTTCTTGGTGAAAGGATTGTCATCAAACTGCGCATCCAGCTGTACAGCCATTTACAACAATTACCGTTGAGCTTCTTCCAGGACAATAGCACGGGTGAACTCCTGAGCCGCATGACCAATGATGTGACGCGGGTTCAGGCCGCGGTCACAACGAATATCATCAGCATCGTCCAGAATGTCATCACCCTTCTGCTTGGTCTGGGCATTGTGATTACCGGGCCGGACACGCTGCTGGCGAAAGTCAATCAGTTCAACATTCACCTGCCTGTCTCCCATAGCGGTATCAACCTTGGCGTCGTCCTCATCCTGGTGGCCGTCGCGCTCATCCCTATTGCTTTCCTGCCGATGTTCACGCGCACCTATGTCCGCAAGCTGATGCGCCTAGAACTGGAACTCCTCAGCCAGACGACTGCTGCCTCAGAAGAAACGATCGGCAATGCCAAAATCGTGAAGGCTTTTACGCGCGAGGACTACGAGATCGAACGATACAAGACGCTGGCCTGGCAGCAGTTCGCGATCACGAGAAAGAGGGCGTGGGCCAATAGTGCCATTGGGGCCTTCACCACGTTGCTGGGGGTTGGCGGTGTGGCTGCTTTTCTCTGGTATGGCGGGACAGCGGTCTTAAATGGAACCCTGAGCATCGGCACACTGACGATGACCGTCATCTACTTTAGCCTAATACATACATTGGTGCCACCAGGGGCAAAATAGTTATATTGCTGGGAGCAGCATTGCAAAAATATTGGTAATAGATCTCGCAGAGCTCTCCCTTCATAGTGCCCAGACTTCAGCATTGTTGTAGAGTACCTCAGTTGGATCACTCGTGTCCGATGCAGCAACACCAATCTCTCCGGATGTCAAGGTGCTATCACTAACACTATCAATGTGATGCAAATTCACGTAAAGGTCGAAACTACGCCCTTTTGCTACGACTGCGAGTAGGTTAGGCTGATTCAAACCAGTGTTAATAAGTGTTGGACTTGACCCGCTTTTGAGCGGCTGGAGGGAATTGTTATCCACAAGATCGAGGTCATAGGAACCATCCTGACCGATACGGAAGTAATAGAATATTGTGCGGGTACTATCATAAGTACCGCGGAAGACAATTCCTCCGGAATTCCCTCTGGCAATCCTCATCTGCACTTGATAAACAAAATTGCTGAAAGAGACTCCATTAGTACAGGAATGAGTAATCGCCGTTGATACACTTATTACATGATAGGCATCTCCCATGGATGCGCAACTACCACTACTATCGCTACTCTGAGACCATGTGAGACTATTACCGCTTAATGAGTCGTCGAGCGCCAGTGTTCCCGTATAGGGAGGATAGGGAGGATAGGGATTTGGTGATGTCCTTCTCGTGGCGTAGAATGCACCAAAACTGCCCACAACAATGAGGATCGCAAGTGCAATCAGCAACACTACTCGCTTCCTAGAGAGAGGATGATTTCTCTCCCGGAGGCTAGAGCCAGTGCTGGTTGCAGGTTGGAGACCAAGTTTGGAAATGCGCCTAGATGCATACTCATTCCATCTGGCAAAGGCCTTCTGGGGCCAGTTCTGAGTCGTAATGAGTTTGTGGAGGTTTCTAAAGGTATTGTCATTTGCACTCTGCAGAAGACTGTCCAGGAAGACGTGAACAAACCGCTCTTGATCAGCCGGGAGAGGGTCATAGACCTTCTCTATCTCGAGGGCAAACCGAATATATGGAATGAGGCGCATCTCAGTGTGCTGTTGTTTCTCCGCTTTTCCCACAATGTCTGCCATGTTGCGGGGTAAGTTCAGTGTCTCAGCTTTCAGGACAGGGCTCATGGCATCCACGATATTGATCAAATCAAATTCATCTTCTAGGCAAGAGACAAACGTCCTTGCAAGCATGTGGATGAGCCTTGGATAGGTCTCCGCTGGCAAAGAGGAGATAGTAGTAGCAAGACCCTTGAGTCTCGCCCTTTCGGTGATGGGCTGATCGATAAAGTCAATGACTTCACACCAGCTGCTTACCGTCAGCTGTATATCCGGTGGAAGTCGCTGGGCAAAGTCTCTCAAAGACCGTAAGAACGCTTTGGTGGGAGAAGATGTCTCCAATCCACTGATATCGAAGGTCTGCAAGTACTCTCTGATGTGACCTAGCAAGATTGGCGAGCGCTCAAGGTACGAGAGGAACTGCTTGCCGTACGTTTCAAGGATCTCGGCACGTTCCCCCTCTGTGAAATGAGGAGATGCGAACACCCACTCCATCACTTGCTGCATCACTTGCTCCTTGAGATCTGCCGTGAGCAAGAGGTGCAAGAGGCTCATCCTTCCCCTGTACCCACTCTCCACCAATCGCACGAACCAGCGCATAGCAGTGGATTGCCTTTGAGGGACCAGGAGATAACGAAAGAAGCCTTCAACGAGACCTGTCTCGCTCTGCTCAATACGCTCAAGAGCCTCTGAAGGAATAGGTGTATCAAGAAGGGGGGTAAGAGCTATATAAATCCACTCATCGGGTAAGTGGAGCGAGAACAAGGTTCCGAACTCAAGCCACGAGAGAGGCAGCCAAGGGCGAATAAGCGTAGTGTCCACCGCAGGTGACATACTGCTCCATTGTCTCAATAACTCAGCATACACTGTTTCATGCTTGACGATGAATGCATGTGCTTTGCCACTTGTCAACTCGTGGAGCAGTGAGGTCCATACCGCCGGATATTGTGAAGAAGGGGTTGCGCAGGAGGTCATCACGCTGAGCATCGTTTCGAACACAGTCTCATTCTCCTGGTTCACAGCAGTCACGACTTGACTTTTCGCTTTCTCAGCTAGTGCGGTCAGTACTGTTGTGACCATCCTATCGGCTTCCTTCTCTCCCTTTTGATGCAGCGCGTTGATCCTGGCTTGCCCCTCTTGCTTCCACCACTCTGGATGAGCACTACTTCGATGCAGTAGAGCATATTGAACGTCTTCTGAACGCAGCATCTCTACGGTGTATTCAGACCTGTTAAGCCATGCGGTGATCTCTTCTACATAGGTGTGATAGGCTTGCTCTAGAGCATCTGCAAAGTCTTGCACCCGAGCAAACCGCTCTTTGGGATCTTTTTCCAGTGCCTTGAGCACGACTTGCTCAATGGATGGTGGAATCGTCGCGCCCATCTTCATCAAGGAGGTAGGAGGAACCGTTTTATGTTGCAGCGCATACAACGCAAAGGAGGGGCCGCTAAAGGGTCGTTCCCCACAGAGCCACTCATACACAATGACTCCGAGGGCATATTGATCGCTGGCCCGTCGAGATTTCCCATCGAATTGTTCAGGGGCCATATAGGCTGGAGTGCCAGAGATATCTTGTAGGGGCATCGAGTAGGTCGAGTAGGTAGTGTGAGCAGTCACCGCAATGCCGAAATCACTGAGGAGGACCTGCTCATCTTTTCCCAACAGGAAATTCGCCGGTTTGATATCTCTGTGGATCACTTGTTGGTCATGCGCATACTGGAGTGCTGCTGCGATGGGCTGCAGGTAGGAAAGAATCGTTGCGAGGGGAAGGATGGTCCCCGACGGGTGACGTTTCGACAGAGAGCCATCATGAGCATGTGCTCAACTACATCAAGAGGTGTACATATTGTGAAGCGACAATGGAGCAACGAAGAGTTGGTCGAATACTGGACGCTCTCATCCAAAGAGCTCGACCTGATCGGCGACAGTAAAACGGATCACAAGACGCGTGGCTTTTGAGCAGGCTGAAGCTATTAGGCATAGTGTTCGTAGTAAAGAGAAATCGCTTTGAGGGTGTAAAGTCATGGCCTGTTCTCCTGTTCTCAATATCCTGTTCCATTCCTTCTTCGGTCTCTCTATTCTAGTAAACTGATACCATCTGAGTCTCTCAGGGTTTACCAGCAGTGTCAAATATGTTTGAGGTCCACACACTTGATAAGTCTGACAGACTGTTTGGTTTAATGTTACTCATCATCCAGGTCTTCATCCTCATCCACTGTTAGGAGAGCCTGTCTTGCTTCCTGCATAGTTTTCGCAATACTAATCTTGACGATCAAACGCCGTAGTACTTCTGAATCATCAATGGCTGCAATCTGTTCCTTTGCGAAGCGCGTCAACTTCGGAAAGCGTTTGCGTACCACATCAAGAACAGTCAGATGTAATGCTTCTACTTTGCCTAGTTGAAGCCCTTCTTTGAGCCCTTTCTTATGCCCTTCTTCTAGTGCCTCTTGACGACTCTCCTTAGTCAAGTCCTGATATGCTCTCGTCTCGCGCAAGATATCGTACATTTTGGTAAACCTCCTGATCAGCCATTCCTGATCGGCTGTATTTTCCAGTGCCAGTGATGCTATGCCATACGTCAACGCCAGGAGTTCCGCCTTTGGCTCCTCTCCCGCCGGTGCCAGTTCTCCGATAGTCTCTTCTATTACTTCTCGCTTCGCTCCGCCCTTAGTTAAGGGGAGAAGGGGTAGCAGTCCAATGAGTCCTTTTGTTCTGAGTTCCTCGATAGAAATCTCCCACAGTTTGATGACATCAAAATCAAAACGATGGATACCTCGGCCATCTGGTAGCTTCCGCATGAGCGGAGTGTTGGCTACTATACCATCATTCTTCAAATAAATGATCACCGACCAGACTGCACATTTGTATTTCAGACTGGCCTTCATATTATATTGCCACACTCGTTCTGCCATCTTGGAGTCGCGATTATATTGAAACTCAATATGCAGCAAGATACGTATGCCATTCAAGATGACCGCAAAGAGCAGATCAGCATAGAGCGTTTCATTTTCTAGCTCGGTGGATAAGCTGTCTTGGAACTGTGCTCCTGGGAATAACCATGTGACATAATCCTGCGGAGTTTCCCAGAACAACCGCTTCATCCGCTTGTCCCAGGGTTTTCTAACAATGATGCCTCCTGGTTCATTTTCAGCCATACGAAACAGCTCTCCTACGTTTACAGTATCTTTCTCACACAAGTGTAACATAGCGGAAACTGCCTGTCGAGAGGGTTAAATCTGTTGTCTTGCTTTGATATAACACTCTTGGGCTAGTTATTTCATCTTCTCAGCTTCCCTATACATACAATGGCGTGCAACGTTGCCAAAGCGACGACGTTCGTGGATGGAGATGAACTTTCCACAAAATGTGGAAAGTTGGCCAGATCGAACGAACCATCGAGATTGCCAGCCAAAGCCAGGCGTTTGGCTCACGGGCCTTGCGTGCTGCCTTGGATAGCAGTCCGTTGTGGGGAGCGGGACGAGTCGAGGACACGTATAATCTGCTGGGACACGCGCTCAAGAAGGTCATGCGCGTGGTGGCCGATCAGCAGGGGCGGGAGCTGACCGAGGTGGCGGATGAAGCCTTGCTCATCGAACTGCGCCAAGACCAACAGACGCCGCAAGGACGCACCAAACTGCGCGAACGGGTCGCCGTTGAGCATATCCTCGCTCACATCGGTCACTGGCAAGGACGGCGCGCACGCTATCGCGGATTGTGCAAGAATCTCTTCGATCTGCGCCGCTGCGCGGTCGTCCACAATCTCCATGTCCTGGCTCGTTCCCAGCAACTTCAGGTTGAGCTTCAGGACGCCGCTTGATTTCTTGACCGACCCTCTAGAAGTCACAGGAATATTGGCCAGTGGTGTGAATGTTGTCATTCATGTGTAGACGCGTTCAAGTACACACAATCTAGAGAGGAAGAAAACGTTTTGAGCCGTGACAAAGATCGGAGAGCGAACCAGCCTGCTCAAGATGAGCCATCGAGAGCGCTCCAACCTGGTACTCCCGCGCCCGACTTTACCTTACAGAGTACGCCTGATCAATCGGTTTCTTTGAGCGACTTTCGCGGTCAACCCGTGATTCTCGCCTTCTATCCTGCCGATTAGAGTCCCGTCTGCGGTGACCAAATGGCCCTCTATAACGAGATCCTGCCGGAGTTTCGCCGCTTCCATGCCGAGTTGATCGGTATCTCAGTTGATGGTGT
>WNGQ01011993.1_pt1 | contig 11269 bp, 13 predicted proteins | sample 5407661 | NCBI WGS metagenome assembly WNGQ01 (sample SAMN13153382, study PRJNA577476) | soil metagenome | isolation source: 60 cm soil or saprolite under Garry oak tree replicate 2 | place: USA:California | collected 2016-06-15
CGATCCATGGTGGCAAGCTTTCCTTTCTTATGCATCGCAAGTCCTAGCAAGTAGGCATCCGTCACTTGTTGATGGCCCGCCAAGCGCTGAGCAAATGGTTCAAGTGCGTGGGCAAGACTGACCTCGTCCGGCCAGAATCGGTGCGCGGGATGGCCAAGGTTGGCTTGTAGCAGGGCGAGAGCATCCGCGGGGGTGAGCGCATTTGGAGAGAAAGCAGGATTCGAGAGTATGCGGACGAAGGCGGTCTGGGTCAGTGGGCATGTTGCCCACCCTTCGCGCGCGTGGCGCGCGAGCCATTCCTGGACTTTCTCATGAGCGCGGTGGGTGGGCCAGGCCATCGCGATAAGGACATTGACGTCCAGCAAAAAACCGGCTTTCACTCCAATTCGTCCTGGAGTCTTTCGACATCCTCGGTGCTTACAGCCGGCGAGCCAGGCGGAAGCTCGACGACGTGAAAGCCGTTGACGAGGCGGGTTTGCAAGGGTGCATGTAGCCCCCGGCGCACTAGTTCCGATACCGCTTTACCGATGGCGACGTCTCGAGCTTCAGCGTACGCCTTTACTTCCCGAAAAACATCGTCGTCCAGCGAAAGTGTGGTTCTCATGCACGTATGATGCTCCAAGCTAGGTTTGATGTCAAGTCAGCAAGTCCTGCATCAATCTAAGTCATTTGGTGCGATGCGCGGCTCGGGGTCATCGGGCAATGGTACCTCAGCACCGCGTGCCCCCCTGAAGCGCGCTGCTCGTGAATCCTGCGAAGACTTGTTAGGGTGTACCCAAGAAGAAGTCCATTCGTCGTTTCATGGACCAGGGACGGCAGCGAACCAAACGGACGACACCTTTGAAAACCAAGGAGCTGATTGAGGAGCTAAACCCGCTCTTGCGAGGGTGGGTCGAGTATTACAAACGCGCCCACATCCGAAAGCCCTTCCAACGTCTCGACGGCTGGGTCCGGCGGCGCATCTGGTCGCATCGCTACAAGTGTTGGCGCAATGCTGGCTGGAAAAGGCTGCCTGCGCAGTCGCCCGCTTAAGTGAGAGGTGCAATCTCTCTGACTCCACAGCTGCTTTGGGTTTAGTGGCGGAGGAGGAGGGATTCGAACCCCCGAGACCCTTTCGAGTCTAACGGTTTTCAAGACCGCCGCATTCAGCCACTCTGCCACTCCTCCGGATTGATAATACAGCAGTTCACAAAAGCACCATTGTACATTTTAGAGATTTTGCGTCCAAGTGCGGAGGATACGTCCCTTAGCGGGAGGCGTGTCTTGAAACCGCAAATAACGGGGTTCGACCACTTCTACGGAAAGGTTTTTCAGCCAAGTGGATTACGTCCGGATTGCCCGTCATCCTTGAGGAACGCATGAATTCCCCTTTGCTAGGGAGCCACTTCAACGAAAGGCCAACTATGCGGAAAAGTGGTCGGAGCCGCAAGGGCGAAACCTGAACCTAGTGCTTGTGACCTCAGCGCGAAATGGATCATCATCTGATTGTAGGTTTTTGGCCACCAAGTTGACGGTTCGGATAGCCGTGAGCAGAGAAACGGAACTTCAGCGTCAAAACGAGCGGCTTGAGTTGCTCCTCAATCTGACGACCAGAATCACGTCTAGCCTCAACCTGCGGGAGGTCTTGCGCGCGATCGCAGCGAACATACGCGAAGTCATACACGCTGATGCTGTGCCTGGCGAATTGGTACGGTGTCAAGGTTCAGCGCAGTGTCACATTGTCACCGAAGCAAAACAACAATTCGCCAACCACATGGTATTTCCGGAGCTCGTTGTCTGCTTGGATTGTAGACCGCAGAATTTCCTGTGCCGGAAGCTGAACTGCGCGAACTTGCGAAAATCGATGCCGCTTAAATTTGGGTGCCTCATCCTCGGCCCGCGAAGGCGGAACTATTCTCTGAGCGGCACGCTGGCATGTATCTTCGTGCCCCGCTTTGGCTGTGAGTCGATTGAAAACGCTCCATTCACCAGCTTCAGCCGGTCCCTCATACTGGTGAGACCAAAGCCGTTTCCCTTCACGGACACTTTGTGGTCAAAGCCTACCCCCGGGTCGCTCACGATGAGATGGATTGCGCCCGGTGTCCCGAACAGCTCAACTTTAAACTGCCGCTCCCCGCTATGCTTCGCCGAGTTGTCCAGCGCTTCCTGCAGCACTCGGAACAGGGCAAGTGAAATTTCCAGCGGCGGACGGCTTGGCACATCGTGGCTTCCAAAGTCAATCTCCACTTTGTGCCGTACGGCGAACTCTCCGCAGAAAGCTCTCATAGTCACCACCAGCCCCAAATATTCCAGCTTTGAAGGGTACAAGGTGTGCGCCAGGGCTTGAATGTCGGTGCTTATCTCCAAGGATTGCTTCCGCAGTTGGTCGGAAGCGTCTGTCCCCAATTGTTGAAGCTGAAGAGCCAGCAGGATCATACGTTGACAGATATTATCGTCGAGGTCTTTCCCGATCCGCAAACGTTCCTTCTCTTCTGCTTCAATCAATTTGCGGTTTACGCTTGAGGCGGCCTCGTCCCTCATCTCGCGGAGCTTGGAGACCAGACGAGCGATGACCGACGAAGTGATCAAGAAAGCTGCGATGGCCACATCATCGAGCGGATCGTCAACCCGAAAAGAATAAGCGGGGGGAGCAAGATGCGCCAAGCACAGAGCCGCGATGATGGAGGCAACAATTGATGAGGCAAAGTTCCCCGCGCGGGCTAGGAAGACCACGACAATAATATAGAGGAGGCAGGCCGTAGCAATATTCAAATACAGTCGGTAGCAGACAACAGTAAGTGACGTCAGGACCAAGCAGGCAATTACGCTTTGCGCGACAGCATGCCGGAATCCCTTGTTGGCGATGATCTTGAGGATGTCCATTCCAAGCACCTACTGCGGCGGTCCGCTTGTTCCTACCAGCCCAAATCCATTTCTATGATGATCGTAGCACCACAAGGCAACTCATAAGCCTTTGGCATCGCCGGGAGTCTTAACCAACCGTGGGAACGATGCATTTGCCACCAACGTCTGAGTAAGTCCTTCAATGAGAAGGCCGATCTCGGGTGAGTAGGCCCGGCGGCAACCAGCGCGCCAAATTGAAAGCCGCATCAGCGGGAGCACCAAACATTTGAAGCGCGCCTGATCATCGGGTTCCAGCACGTCCAAACCTTTCCGCCTTTTCACTCATGCTTTCTCCCCATCGCGAAACGGCCTGCCTCGATCAATTGCGGCTGCATCCTCCAGACCAGTGCTCCGCATGAGATTGCGTAATCGCTCTAAAGTTTCTCAGAATTGAACAAAAAAGCATCCGAAACCTTAGATGTCGTGAGGCTAAATTACCGAATTGATCCGGAAGGGTGGGCCCTATGGATTCAAGAGAATCTGTAACTTTGGCGCTGCTTTGTAGTCTTATTGGGGCCGCTGTGTGCTGTCTAGCAGGGGACCTGACCTCCTCTGGGTCTTGAGAGGAATTTGCTCACTGGGAGTCTTTCATGTCAGACGTAAGACTTGTAGTCATATACCCTCGTCCCCAAAGATACCGATGTCTCTGAGTGAGCCTATACCAACCAGCATGTGCCGCTGGCGGTCGAAAAGCTTGACGGCAAAAGCAAGATTGTCGCAACCAAGATTGTGGTATCTCTGCAAGCCCTTCCTCGTTTTTACCGCATTGCTGAAGTGCACTTCCCCTCATGCAAGCTCTGGAAGCGTGCGCTGCATCGGAAGGCGGGAAAGAAACATGCAGCCAAACGGCGAACGCTTAGTGGAAAAGCATGCGCTTCAAGGTTCCAAATCTAGCGCTACTCACTCCCGGAATAAACACGTCGTCGCATCGGTCATTGGAGTGAGCGGCTGTCTGCTCACGGCGAGAACCGGTTCACTACATAGCCGCACGAGCTATAATAGGTAATTCACCGTTCAAACTTAGCAGGCACTGAGATACGCCGTCTGATATTGACAGTCTATACGTCGATATTTTATAGGCCCTATAGATGATCTATAGAAGTGAGGCTCGGCCTGCCATTTATTCTCAAGATGGGAAGCTTCCTGCGGAACTTAATCTCTCGCAGTCTTCCATCTCGTGAAGAAATTGTCGAGCTGTGGCTTCAGGAAGTGAATCGGTCTCGACGAAATTCAAACTAACTCGGAGTCCACAATGCCCCATAGATGCGTTTCTCTCGCGGTCTTGCTATTAGGAACACTCGCCGTTGTTCTGGCCAGTATTGCGCAGCAGGGTCCCACCGAAGCGCCAACAGGCTTTGACACGGCGACGCTCGCACAAAGCGCGGGTTCTCAGAGCGTTAGCAACGGTATCGCACAGCCCGCTGGCGATACGTATGCTCTCGACCAAAGCAAGTTCGAGCGAGACCATGATGCAAGTACTGGGTTGGGGCCTGTGTTTAATGCCAGAGCTTGCGTGGATTGTCATCAGAACCCCGTCAGCGGAGGATCCAGCCAGTTCACGGAGATTCGAGCCGGCCACAACGACGCCAACGGCAATTTCGTTGCGGCTACCGTCCCCATAAACGACGGCGCGAATATCATCGCCAACCGCTCCATCATCAATGACCGCGCGCTAATCCCACAGGCGCAGGAGCACATACCTGACACTGAAAACATTCGGGCGTTGCGGGCCGCTCTCAACACTTTAGGAGACGGATTTGTTGAGGTTTGTTGAGGCCATTGACGATAAGACTCTGCAGGCCATCGCGCAGCATCAGGTAGACGTGAGTGAGGGCAGAATTCACGGCGAAGCAGTCGAAGTTCCTGTCCTGGAAGCGCCCGGGCAGACGCGCATTGGCCGCTTTGGCTGGAAGGATCAGCACAGCAGTTTGCTTTCGTTCATTGGGGACGCTTACCTGAACGAAATGGGAGTAACGAACCGTTTGCGTCCAAAGGACGTCACAACTGTTGGCAAAACTACCAGCGATCCCGAAGATGTTCCCGACAATATCGGCCTGGCAGACATCGACCACTTTGCTCAGTTCGTCCGCGGCACGAAAGCTCCTCCACGAGACCCGGCGCTGGCTGCAACGGCGGCCTCTCAAGCGGGGCAACAACTGTTCGAGAGAATCGGCTGCGTTACCTGCCATGTCGGCACCATCGTCACCGCTCCCACGGGAACCGTGATCAATGGAGGAGCCTTCACCGTGCCCGAGGCCTTGGGCAACAAGATCGTCCATCCCTACGGGGATTTCCTCCTGCACGACATTGGAACCGGAGACGGCATCGTCCAAAATCCACCGCAAGACACAGCCAACAAACTGCGCACCGTACCCCTCTGGGGGCTACGAATGCATCCTCGGCACATGCACGACCTCAGATCGCTGACGCTGGAAGATGCCATCGAACGGCACCGCGGTGAGGCCGACGAAGTGCGCGAGCGTTTCCGCCGGCTAAGCCCGGCGGAAAAGCAGCAACTCATCACATTCTTGAACTCCCTATAGGGCGGCAGACGAATCGTTTTGCGTCCCGCCACTACAGGTGCAAGCCATGGGCGCGAACCCATGCCTTACGTTCCGCGGCAGATCTGATCTTCCGCCTGGAGCAGGAGTCAAGGCACTCACTTAATGTGATTCGCTAACCCACTTCCAGCGTCCGGAAGCATTCGGTAAGCAGCCGCCGCTTGCTCGAGTGGAACGGTCTCGATCATGGCCGGGACGCCGCTCAGGACACTGAATCGGAGCGTTGCATCACTAGTCGCCGGGGGCCCCGTCAGGGAGCCTTCTACCTTGCGACTTCCGAATATGAGATCCATGCTCGTAACCTCGATCGGCTCCGGCCCGACGCCGAGGTCCACTCCGGCTCAAACACGAGGTTCAGGTTGTTCGCCTCTTTAAGCCTCGCCAGTTCTGCTGATAGTTCCTTTACAACCTCCGCAATGGTGCTCGTGACCGTTGGATCGCCAGCACGCGCTTGATGATCTCGCTCGTATGCTCCATCGCCAGGCGCGTTCCATCATCAATCTTTTCGAGCATGTGCTTGGCCTTCTCGATTGCGTCATTGATGGCGCAGCTCTGGCGCCTGGCATGGCTTGTCACCTATTTCGTGAAGTTTGCCGGCCGCCAGGATCGTTGCGGTAAAAAGCATTGCGCGTTTTTAGAGGTGCTTGAACACGTGGGCAATTTTCTTTCCGGCGAGCCTCTGAATTGATCGGGACCGTGTTTTCGCAGCAAGGACGGCCAAGAGCCTGTTTTCCAAATCCACCCTTTCCCTCGAGCGCAAGAATCCCGCCGATTCGCTACCCAGTATTCAAGGCGGTACGGCAATGTCCTGAATATAGGGCGGCCTGGGACTGGAACGGAAGTCCTGAACTATGTCCCGGCCAAAAGTACCAGGCCGACTGAACTTACGGGCTATTTAGACATCGCGGCTACATGGGGATGATTAGTCAAGCAGGTGTCTGTACTCAACCAGTCGACGCCTGTTTCAAATCGGGAAGGATAGCAATCCATACGCGATTTTGACGGGCAGTGATCACGCCCGATCCCGGGAGGATAGTTGTGATGAAAAAGTTGGATGCGTGGGGAAGTGTGCCAAACTTCGTAGGTGCGGCTGCAGTGTTTTTTGGTGTCCTGTTCTTGCTTGTTTTGGGAGGTGCTCAGGATGCCCTTCTTGCCACAAGTGGCGGAAGTCCTTTTGCAGCTGCGAAAGCGGCAGCCGCGAAGGAAACTCCCCGTTGGAGGGAAGCTTACGGCAAGCTTCCGTTGAGCTTTGAGGAAAACCAGGGACAAACGGCAGAGGAAGTCCGTTACCTCGCTCATGGCACCGGTTACGAACTATTTCTCACCCCCCACGAGGCCTTGCTCGCTCTTCGCTCGCGTCGCAAGTATGACCTGTCCCCGCTTCATCGAACCGTCTCCCTTCGGGCCATGCGTAAAGCCCGCAAGGCGGGGCAGCTCACCGCGTTGCGCATACAGTTCGAAGGAGCAAATCTCCATCCCGCAGTGAATGGAATGGGCCGCTTGCCGGCCAGAACGAATTATTTCCTGGGGAATGATCCGAAAAAGTGGCACACCGACGTGCCCTCTTATGGCCGCGTGAAATACGAAGGCGTCTATCCGGGTATAGACGTGGTGTTCTACGGCAATCAAGGCAAATTGGAATATGACTTCCTTGTCGCGCCGGGAGCAGACCCGGAAGCCATCCAACTAAAAATCGCCGGCGCGCGCAAGATGCGCCTCAACTCGAGGGGCAGCGTGGTGTTGAGTGTCGCGGCCAGCGAAGTCGAGCTACAAAAGCCGCGCATCTACCAGATGATCGACGGCAAGCGGCGCTTGATTGAAGGTAGGTATGTAGTCGCCGCCGATCACCGGGTGAGGTTCTCGGTTGCCCATTATGACCGCAGCAAGCCGCTGGTTCTTGATCCGGTGCTGAATTATTCGACTTACCTTGGCGGCAGCGGGGAAGATACCGGTCATGCAATTGCGGTGGACGGTGCGGGCAACGCCTTTGTGGCAGGCCAAACGCTGTCCGCTGACTTCCCCGGAGCAGCGAACAATTGTGCGGGGGCCTCGTTCGTTGCAGAGTTGGACCCCACAGGAACGAATCTGCTCTACGCAACGTATCTGGCTGGTTCAACAACCGGTTCAGGTGAAAACGCGTTCGGCATTGCGGTCGATCCTTCCGGGAAGGTCTATGTGACAGGAGTCACGTTTGCCACCGATTTCCCCACGACTTCGGCGAACGCTTTGAACGCTGGTCCACTCGCTTCCAATGACAACGGTACGGCATACCTGACCAAACTCGACCCGACCGTCAGCGGGCCAAGCGGTTTGATCTACTCCACCTACATAGGTGGAACGGGAGGCGACCATGCGAACAGCGTTGCCGTCGATGCTGTAGGGAATGCCTATGTTGTGGGACTGACCGACTCACCTGACTTTCCGACGAATAATCCTTTTCAGAGCGCTCTCAGCAACACCTCCGGAAACGCCTTCCTTACGCGAATCGACACGACCCAGTTACAGGATGCCTCTCTTATTTATTCCACCTACCTGGGCGGAAACGGAGCAAATGCGGCTACGTTCCTGGGCCTGGGCTATGGCGATGAAGGATTTGGAGTTGCGGCTGATTCTTCCGGGAATGCCTACGTGGTCACCACGCAAGTTGGGCCCGCATCGCTGATTTATTCGACCTACCTGGCGGGCTCAATCGCAGACCTAGGTTTCGCTATCGCCTTGGGCCCGAATAACGTCGCTTACGTAACGGGGACCACGAGCTCGACCGACTACCCTTTTCCCGGCGCAACAACGGGAGCTTTCGATACAAGTGGATCAGGCAATGGAAAGGCCTTCATAACTCTGGTGGATACCACCCAGTCGGGCTTGAGCTCCGTTCCGTATTCTACCTATTTGGGAGGAACGGGAGGTCCCTACGGCGGTGACTCCGGTTATGCCATCAAGGTGGACGCCTCCGGTAACGCCTACGTGGCCGGGACAACATTCTCGACGGATTTTGCCGGAGCCGGAACTCTGAAAACTTTGGGGGCGTTTCGACCGACTCTCTTGAATCCAAACGGTGAAGCGTTCATCGCCAAACTGAATCCCGCCGGGAGTGGCCATGGCGACCTCTTGTACGCCACTTACTTTGGGGGGAGCACCGGCGTGTCTCCCGACGTGGGATTCGGCATTGCCATCGACTCCGCCTCGCCTCCCAATGCGTATATCACGGGCGAAACGTCCTCTACGGATTTGCCGGTTTCTGCCAGCGCTTGTCAGACGACATTAAATGAGACCGGTGGCTCTGGTGTCGTAGACGCGTATGTTGCAAAGCTGACGTTGATCCCGACTCTGGCGATCGTGCCAGCAAGCCCGGATTTCGGCGTGCAGCCGGTCGGCGCCACGTCCGTGCCGCAAACCGTTACGGTGACAAACAATAACAATGTCACGGTGAACTTCGGCAGCATAGCCATCACCGGGACAAACAGCGCTGATTTCGCCAAGGCCACCGACACCTGCACCCCGAGCGTTGCGGCTGGGGCTCAGTGCAGTGTCAGCGTTACCTTCACACCGTCGGTTGCCGCCGCGGAGGCAGCCACGCTGGTTTTCACCGATGATGATTTGAACAGCCCGCAGAACGTGAGTCTGAGCGGGACAGGTTCGAACTCTCCCGGCGTGGGATTGGCTCCAACGGGTCTAGACTTTGGTAACCAGCTGCTCGCGACCACCAGCGCACCGATGACGGTAACGCTGACAAACACCGGCGCGGCCGCTTTGACGATCAACTCGTTTGCGGCTTCCGGCGATTTTGCCGCAACGAGTACTGGTGCAAGTGCCTGCCCCACGAGCCCGGCGACTTTGGCCGCTGGCGCAAATTGCACCATCAACGTGACCTTTACGCCGACGGCCTCCGGTGCGCGGACCGGATCGCTGTCGGTTACCGACAATGCCGGCGGCAGTCCGCAGATCATGACGCTCAGCGGAAACGGCACGGCGGCGCCTGACTTTGGATTGACAGGGCCAGCCGCAACCGAGAACGTGAAAGCCGGAAATACCCTCACGTTTACGGTCACCATGACGCCGATCGGAGGATTCAAGTCGCCTGTCGGCCTCGCGTGCGCGGGAGCGCTCATGGGCTCCACTTGCACGGTATCCCCGGCTTCGGTCGCCGCTACGGACGGAGCAACTCCCCAACAGGCGCAAGTGTCCATGACGACCAACGCGTTCGTGATTCCACCGACGCGTTTGCCGGTACCCGCGCCGCCTGCCTGGCGATGGATTCCGCTGTTCCTCGCGCTGCTGCTGTTGGCGCTTGTGCCGAAAATGCGGCCGTTACGAGTGCGGCTGGGAATGGCCACTGCGGTGATCCTGTTGGCGTTCTCAGCGGGATGCGCCAGTTCACCGGGGGCTCCGAAGGGACCGGTACCGGTCGCGCTGACCATCACCGGCACCTCGGGCACCTCGACTCATGCCGTGCAAGTGAATGTCATGGTGCAGTAGAAACTGCGCCTGAAACAGGTGCCGCGCGTCGCCCAAACAGGGCGAGGCGATGAACTTACCGCTCGAGAAAACGAAGGAATGCGTGTGGCTGCGTCCGGAGGCTGTAGCTCAAATCGAATTTCCGGAGTGGCCAGCAAGAGTTCGGGTCGGGCATGCAGAATTTGCGCGGCTGCAAGAGGACAGAGACCCGCGACTGGTCGCGAAGGAACGCGCTTCGCCGGGCAACGTAAGTTTTTGAGCTTGCTCGCTTAGGCATTGTTAAAACGGGAATAACTAGGACATAATTCGGCAACGTTCGAGGTTCATTATTGAAACGCGTTGCCGAATTCCTACGATCCGTCGTACCAACGGACGCGTTTCAGCTGCTTTTTCTTGCCGGCATTGTATGCCTAGTCGTGGCACACGGCTCGAAATGGTGGCCCGACGCTGGGCCATTCAACGCCGTGGGTGTTCTTCCAATTATTTTTGCGGGAGCGGCAGGCTATTTCGTTTGCTTCTGGCCTGGTAATCATCCGGTCTGCCGAATCTTAGGGTTAATCTTCCTCCCGACTATGGCGGGCCTTGGCTTGACCTTCGGGTTTTTAGCTTATTTCAGCGGGCCTAGCCGGTCAGTTCTCGAAAGCACAGGCAGCGTAATAGCTCACCGAATCTATTGGGCGCAAACGCTCTTGTGGAAGCTGCCGCAAGGATTCCAGTTCAGTTTGATCGGGCTGTTCCTCATTGCCATCTTCACTTCACGGCTCGCTTTTGGAATCGCTACTCTGCCTCTCTCTTTTTGGCGGGAAGACCTGCCTCGCAACCAGAAGCTCCTGGATCCTGGCGACGACTACAATTGCTGATATGGTTTCTTGTGAGCCTCGCGTTTTTGCCTGGTGTCCTACTCGGCTTGCTAATAGTCGGGGTTCCTTTTCCCTTACCTCGCGACTGCCTTTCTTTCGTTCAAAGTGATTGGTTCTCGAGATTGTCGCCGATCACGGAGGAAGCAATAGTTCTCGGAGTCGCGCTGTGCATTATGGGGAGGGATGGAAGAGAGTCAGTCCGAAGCTCAATCCGACTGCCAGACTTAAGGTCGTTTTTGCTTGCGGTAGCGTTTCCCACTAGCATCGATGTTTTCATTTCCTCAGGGCAATACGTACTTGAGCGGGCGCAGTGGGCGGCACATGACTTCGGCAGACTTGGCCCGCCACAATTCGGGTCGTACTTTAAGGTTCCCCATATTTTGCTACTTCTTCTAATCTTTGGTGGGTTTTTCGAGGAAGTGATTTTTCGCGGCTTCTTGCAAACGCGATTCATTCATGGGTACGGGCTGTACCGCGGCATATTCCTTGTCGGAGTCATTTGGGCAGCGT
>WNGQ01006557.1_pt1 | contig 11265 bp, 13 predicted proteins | sample 5407661 | NCBI WGS metagenome assembly WNGQ01 (sample SAMN13153382, study PRJNA577476) | soil metagenome | isolation source: 60 cm soil or saprolite under Garry oak tree replicate 2 | place: USA:California | collected 2016-06-15
CAGCCGCCGCTGGGTATCGAAGTTGCGCTTCAACACATCGCGTGCAGACGGCGGAACGATGAAGAGATAGCCATGCTTTTTGAGACCGATGTCGGCCTTCACGCCATCCAGAGCCATTGTCTCTGCGAAGTTGTCGAAAAACGCAACGCTGAATTTTGAAAGCTCAATATTCTCCGGCAAAGAAAAGAGCCGTCGAACGCCGCCGGATCCTCGCGGTGTTGATGCCTGGCTATAGGTAGGGTCGCGCTCGACAACACTGACCTCAGTGCTGGGATCGAGGAGCTTCAAGAAATAAGCGACGGCTGCGCCGACTGTGCCGCCCCCAATGACTACGATATCGGTTCTCATGCTCTTATCTCCTTGTAGCAACTGGTTTTCAAATATGTCCTCTCACTGGATATGTCCTCCAGACAGCTGTTGGACTTCGGAATGTGCCTAACGCATTGCCATTCAGCTGCGCCGCCACTCTAGATGCGCAAAGCATTCGGGCCACTTCCAGTTTTGATCTTATGGATCGAGACCTTGCTTTGCATGTTTGGCCGTATGTACCAGTTTCAATGCCACAATCAGCCCACTCGTAGTCAACTGAAAACGCGCAAAGACCATGATGGCAGTATCCTGTTGGATGAGCGAGTAGATGCCCCAGACAAGCCCGTCTCCCATGGAGAGGAGCCAGGTTCCCAACGATAAGTCTGCCAGATTACCTGCTTGATAGGCGACCCAAAGTTGGGGAACATTCGCGGCAAGGACGCTGACTGGGAGCGCCATGCCCAGCCCGGTTTTTCCTGCAATGCTACTGACGAGGAGTAGAACAGCAAGCCAAATGGGGGCAATGGTAATTCCCTGACCTGACGCCCAAACCGCAAGGCCATCACGGTGATCATGGCGAAGATGACCCCAGATGAGCCGGTGGCAAAACTGACATGTGAGGCCCGCTGGGATATTCTGTAAGTCCATCGATATTTCTCCTTGGCGAGATCTTGCCGCAAAAGTATGTGTGATTATGTCCAGGCAATGGTTTCAACTGCTTGTTGCAAATCATGCTTCGTTCCCTGAATGTACAATTTGGTGGTGTTCAACGAGTCATGTCCCATAATTTGGGCCAGTCGATGCAACGGCACGGACTCAGCCATCCGGTAGCCGAAACGGTGGCGCAAATCATGAGGGCTGACATCGGGGAGTTTTGCGACACTCGCATATTTTTTAACGATATAGCCCAGGGCCCGTTCTGACAAGGCTTCCTTCGTTTTGGCTGACGGGAACAAAAATACGACCTCAGGAGGAAGCGTTGGAAGATACTCCTCTAACACTTTACGCGCGGTTGCGTTCAGTGGCACCTCGCGATATTTGTTGCGTTTCCCAATGATCTCCAGGAAGCCGCTCCGCTTGCCCAGTTTCGCCTGATCACGCCGAAGTCGGCAGATTTCTCTCGCCCGGAGTCCCGTGTGCAACAAGAGGACAATGAGGACGCGGTCCCGCAGACTTCCTGCTTTCGTGACGGCTGCCACCAGGGCTTGTTCCTCTTGATCGTCCAGATGTCGAGGGGCGCTCTCCTCTTGTCCTACGAGTTTGACGGCGACGGAAGGATCATAAGAAATGAGGTGCTGCTGTAAGACCCACCCGAAGTAACGCTTCAAGCTGATGAGGGAGCGGTTGACCGAGGCTGGTTTCTGTCGTTGCACTGTCTGCAAATAGGTTCGATAGCGCGTCAGGGCCGGAGTGCTGATTCCTTCCGGTGTAAAGCAGTTGTAGGCCTGAGCCTCTCGCTCGGTTTCATACCAGGCGATGAAGTGGCGTAGATCGCTCAGGTAATTGCGAATGGATGCCAATGTCAGATCTTCTCGCTCGCGCAACCAGTACTCATAGGAAGCGAGCGCCTCAAGGCCTGTAGGTGAGAGTGGTGGATGTGCCGTCCGCTTCATAGACCGCCTTTTCTTCTAACTCGTGCCAACAACCTTAGCAGAATTGCGTGACGAGGGATATCGGGAACGTTAGCAGAAAAAAGTCCTACGAAATTGCCTCATCGACTTCCACATTGCTATATTAGCAGAAATCAATGGCTGTGTCTAGCTGAAATGATCCTGTATCGAAACGCCGAGATCCATGACTGCGATTGAACGAACAGCATATCCCCGCTTCAAGCGAAATCTGACCGCGAAAGACCTGGCCGAGGTCTATACCCCCACTCCTGCGGAACGGTTTCTGGCGGCTCGTTCCACCAAAGGCAGTGTTGCTGAGGTGGGCTTCCTCGTGCTGCTCAAAACATATCAGCGCCTGGGACGCTTCATTCTCCTCAGCGAGGTCCCAGCTCCCATTCTCGAGCACATCGCCAGGCTCATTGATCCCCACCTCGATGTCTCTGATCTGGACAGTTACGATAGCAGCGGAACGAGGCAGCACCATATTCCCTTGCTGCATGGAAGAGAGGCGTTCTTGACCTGCGTGCGTATTAGCAAGTTACTCATGGATATCCACCTACACTATGAGCAGGCGAAGGAATATCCACTCAAGTGGATTGAAAACCATGATATGCCCTTCTCCTGGCGCATAGAGAAGATGCGATTGACGCCAGATCGAACGGCGGTGATCATCAATGAGTGTCTGACATTGACGGGAATACCGCAAGAATGTTTCCAATATCGACTCGGAAACCGCTCGGCGCTTGAATGGGTGATTGACCAGTACCGGGTCAGTGAGGATAAGCGCAGTGGCATTGTGAGCGACCCGAATAACCTGGATGACGAGGAATATATTGTGCGCCTAGTTGGGAGGGTGGTAACCGTGAGCGTTGAGAAGGTGCGGCTGGTCAATGAGTTGGCGCGGGCGGTGAAGATGGAAGATTGGATGAGTGAAACGATGGAAGCGATCTGATTAGGACCGGGGTCTCTGCCTCTCCAAGCAACGCTTTAGCAACGGTATCTGCTTTATACTCTCATCAAGGTTGATGCATGAAAGCTTCTCTCAAGAAGCAGACATAACACACATAGAGGTAAATCAATGGCTGACGCACCTGATCGCCGGTTGCCCACAAGCCAGCCAGCTGCGTCTGGGGCTGTTCGGGCCGATCTTCCCAAGCCGCTGTCTCGTTCATTGCTGATCCTGCTTACCTGCGGGGTTGCTGGTACTGCGCTGTTTCCGATCATCTACGTGACTCTTGGCGCGACCCGTCCCGGCTATGATGCCTGGCGGCAAGCCATCAGCGCGCTCAGCCTGGGTCCAGGTGGATGGATACAGCAGCTCAATTTTGCTCTCTGTGGGGTGAGCGTCCTCTGGTCGGCCTATGTGTGGCGCAAGATTCTCGCAGGAGGCGTGTGCGCGACCTGGTATCCCATCATTCGTGGTATTGAAGGAGTGGGACTCATTGCTATTGCGATCTTCTCGACAGATCCGGGCTATGGCTATCCACCAGGGACGCCAAGTGGGCCAGGCCCCTCGACGCTCGGTGGCACGCTTCATCTTGTCTTCACGATCCTGGTCGTGCAAGCCATGACCCTTGGCTTGTTCGTCATCGCCCGACGCTTCTGGAAACAGCCACTTTGGCGCGGTTGGGCGACATTTTCGGTGGCCTGCGCCCTCTGGACGATGGTGTTCATGACCTTCTTCAGTCTCGTCCAAAACACACACAGTGTGTTCACAGGATATACTGGCCTCTTCGAGCGCCTGGCAACCAACTCTGACACCATCTGGTCGCTCGTGTTAGTCGCACGTTTGTGGGTACGCCGGTCAACAGGTGTCTGAGAACTTGCAAGTGGCAAACCCTGCCAAGTGCGTTCTTGTTCCTATCCGGGTCACGATTTGGGACCACTCCCCATGTGTAAATCCCAAAATTAAACGGGTGGTGGTCTCCCTGGAGTATCGCCTTCATCCTCTCACTCACGACAGTGTTGGCTGGCCTGCTGCTCTATCCTCTCGATCAAGCCAGAGCAGTGTTACGCTCTTATGACGAGTTCATCACAACTGCTCCCGATGCATTAACGATTCAGTCCGGCTTCATCCAGATGCCAGATGGCATGCCGGTCCTGTTTCTCTCACCCGTCTATTGTGGTCCTCTCGAAGCAGGGGAGCGGGTGCTTGCACCACTACGTGCCACAGGCTCGCCTCTGACTGATCAGATCCAACCGATCACCTATGACGCGCTCGTTCACACGATAGATGCCCTGTTCCCTAAAGGCCGCCACTATGCCATCCAAACCCAGTCGCTCGCTGGTCTACGTGCTGAAACGATTGAGGCGCTCGTCGAGTCCGCGCAGCGGTTTTCTTCTCCGTTTTCTGGGATCTCGATCCATCACTTTCATGGGGCCGCCAGTCGCGTGTCCGCGTCCGAGACCGCCTTTGCGCCGCGTCAGGATCATTTGATGGTCGAAATCGTCGCAGGCTGGGAGCCACAGTCGCCAGAAGAGGACCAGAGGCATGTGCAGCCAGCGCATGTCTCACTTTGGTTACACAAGACAGAACGTGAAAGAAAACCATAGGCATCGTTATCTGAATGATGGGCTGCTGGACAAAACGAACAGAATAACGATGATCATGGCGAGGACATTGGCAAGGGTGGGAAATTGTACGCTCATAAGCTTAAAAGAACGTGTATGCAGTGAGATACCTGTGTTGTCTTGAAGTCAAAGAGGATAAGCAATGGAGCGTGCAACTGATTCCCGGATAAAGCGAGCGCCAGATGGTGTTCCTACGGCTAACGATAAGGATGGACGAGGCGCCCATCGTAGACATATTGTAGAGGGCGTTCTCTGGGTGATTGGGGTGATCATGCTGGCCACGCTCGGATTTCTTGTGCATGCTCATCCTGCACCATGGCCGTTCGAACTCGCTGTTACCAAGGCTATCCAGGGTCCGCACGCGGTTCCCTGTATCTATTCGCGGCAGCCACATTCACTGGCAAATACCTGGATTGATTTTCTCAGTAGTCTCAATGATCCTATACCTGCGATCGTCGTGCCCGCCCTGTGGGTTGGTGGGATGCTGCTCTTGCGCTGGTTCCGGCAGGCTATCTTTCTGGGCGCAGCGGTCTTCTCCGCGGCCACCCTCTTTGCCGTCCTGACAATTCTTGTTGGCCGTCCCCGCCCAAACCTGCACTATGGCATCTGCGTCCATGACCTCATCCCCATTCATAGCTTCCCTTCTGGTCACGTGATCCACGATATGGTGTATTATGGATTCCTGCTATATCTCAGTCTCAGCAAACCTGTGCGCGAGTGGCGTTATCGTTGGGTCTTGCTGCCATTGCAGGTGTTTGCGGTTCTCGACCTGCTCGTTATTGGCTATGCGCGCCTGTTCGCAGGTGAGCACTGGCTGCTCGACGTGATAGGGGCGTATCTGGCCGGAGCGCTCTGGCTGTTCTTGTTCATTTTTCTGTACCGCTGGGCCGGTAATCTGCTGGAGGGGCATCGCGCAAAGAAAGCGGCGGGAAAGGGTGCGGTTGCTGCCGGTACAAAATGAGGCAAACCTACAGTTCTCACGAAAGGACAGCATGCTCGCATATCTTTTACAGGGTATTGTACTGGGCTTCACTGCCGGAATCAGTCCTGGCCCAATGCTCGGCCTGGTGATTAACCAGACGCTGAAGTATGGCTGGCGCGCTGGCAGTGTCACAGCATTGGCGCCCCTGCTGAGCGACACACCCATTATTATTTTGATGGTCTTTGTGCTTGGTCACCTACCACAACTTGTGCTGCATGTTCTCTCGCTGCTGGGAGGAGTATTCGTTGTGTACCTTGGCATAGAGACGATGCGCAGCATTAAATCTCAGGTAGCCGTTGATAAAGAGGTACGCCCGGGACGGGTGCTGCTGCCTGCTGTGGCAACAAATTTTATGAATCCCCATCCCTACCTCTTCTGGGCTACCGTGGGGGGGACGCTGCTCCTGCAGAGCTTTGCTACGGTGGGAATTGCGGCATCTGTCGCGTTCGTTGGCAGCCTGTACGCCCTACTGGTGGGGACGAAACTGGGCATTGTTTTGCTGGTGAGCCGCAGCAAGAGCTGGCTGAAGGGGCGCAGCTATCATGCCATGCTTATAGGCAGCGGTCTGCTGCTTATTGGGCTGGGACTGCTTCTGGCTTGGGAAGGCGTGCAATTTTTTCTCTAAGGCTGGCATGCCTCAAGACGTGAACTTGAAGGAGTGCAGCATGGGCCCGAACGCGGCGCTATTGGCCAGGTCAAAGACCTGCTGGCCCGTGAGGTATGCAATCTCACGCAGGCCGCGTCCGGCCTCTCATCCCGTTTCTTCTGCTCTCTGCCCAGGTAGGCATAAAGATACCTGGGGGACATATGGACGTTACCGTCGCATCGCTTGAATACCTGGCAGCGAAAAGAGCACGCCTGCGACCAGGGTCACTCGTCTGGTATCGCTCACGCCTCGCCGTGTTTTCCGCCTGGTGTGAAGCGCATGGGGTGAGCTTAGAGCAGGTGAAAGCCAGGGTCATTGGTGAGTTCATTGACTATGTACGGCAGACACGCATCCCGCGTAAAGCTGGCGCTCCCCTTTCATCCTGTACCACACAGGGATATGTAACGGTGATTAAGGCGTTCCTCGCCTTTTGTGCTGATGATGAAGAATACAGCGAGTTTGTGAAATTTGCCACGGTGCGACGTATCCCCCTACCCAAGAGGACAGAGCTTATTATTGACATCTTCACTGACGCCCAGGTCGCGGCCCTGATCGATGCCAGCAAACACAACTATAGCGACCACTTACGGGAACGGGACGCCTGCATTGTGGCTGTGCTCACAGGAACGGGTATCCGCGCTGATGAACTCTGTAAGCTCACTATTGGCAATACGCATATGGACCCACGCGATAGCTACATCAAGGTGGAAGGCAAAGGGCGGAAACAACGCGAGGTTCCTCTTGATGATCGAACCCGGCGCAGGCTGGCAAAGTATCTGCGGCACTTTAGAGATGGAGCAAAGCCGGGTGCCCCTGTCTTTGTTGATCGAACGGGCAAGCTTCCCATAAAGAATAGCGCCTTGGAGCGGATTTTCCAGCGGCTGGGCGAGTGGGCCAATATCGAAGGGGTAAGATGCAGCCCGCATACTTGCCGCCATTATTTCGCTGCTCGTTTCTGGCAGCAGCATCAAGACATCTACGCCCTGTCCCGCATATTAGGGCATGCAAGCGTCGGGGTGACTGAAGACTACTTGCGGTCACTCTCGGGCGTCGACGTGCGCATAGCCCTCCAGCAGAGAAGATAGGAGGACACCCTATGCGGCGATCACGTCTGCTCATTCTGGCTCTCATCATACTGCTACCCTTGGAGATTGTGCTGATTGTTGCATTACTGCCAAATCTGCCGCTCATAGGGCAGGCTGTAGCGGGATTGCTGATCACCTGCTGCGTGTGTGGCGCTATCTACGTTGTGGCGCTCACCCGCCATCACATTGCGCTCCAGACCGTCCTTCTTCGTCATGCTGACTTGCGCAGCCGGACGATTGACGCCAATGGTGTCGTGGTACTTGAGCAGGAGGACGGCTCGTATCGCCATCTCAGCGCTGAGCATGAGCAAGCCAAGCTACAGCTACCTGCGCCTGTCGTGATCACCGAGGAAAAACCCACTATCGATAGAAGCCAGGAAGAACGGGACATCCTGGACCTGCATGCGCATGGCTCAGGGTTTAAGGCCATTGCGCAAGCGTACAAAGATGCAGGCAATCCCTACTGGACGGAATATCGCGTGCGCCAGGTGTGCAATCGCGAACGGTTCGGCGCATGAGTGATTGATTGATTGACTGCGTGACCCGGCCACGCAGCACATTTTGTACACACCCATCAGGGAAGGGGAGTGATGTACCAGTGGCGTCACCTGCCCGCCTAAAACGCATACATGTGTCGTCACTGTGAAGGCACTACTATAAGGAGTAAACATCATGAGCACAGATACACACACCCTGGCAGAGCAGGCCCGGCGCATGGGATATCGCTCAAGCGAGCAGATCATCAACCGCTTAGAGCGCATGATTGTGCGCAATGAAGCGTACTTATCCCGGCGAGCAGCTCGCGGGACGCATACACCAACTGATGACGCGATCGCAGAAGATTGCGCGGTTGCGGCCCTGGTGATTGAGCTATTACAGGAGGCGAAATGAGGGAAGTCTACCAGACCAGCACAGAGGAAACCCTGGGGCGCTTGCGCGATCTGCGCGACCGGCTGCATACACAATGGCTCATTCTGTGCAAGAGTAACCTGCCCAACGAGCAGATACGCCCGCTCAGGCTGGCCCTTGAGGCAGCGGAACGGGAAGCAGCCCATCTTATCGAGACCTGCATGGGAAAAGCAGAATAGTTGAGCGTGGCTCGCCCTGGTGTAGAGCAGACAGGGTAAGCCACTAACCAGCAGAGATACCCTGCTGGCTGTGAGGATTGTATCACACACAGCGGGGTATCCTGCCCTAGTCGAGAGAGGAGATACCCCCCTTGAGCAACCAACCTGAACGATGGATTATCAAGATTGACCCGCTCCACTTGTGTATGGGCGGCGGTGGACCAGATTCGGACGATCCTTGCTCACGCCTCACGGAATGGGCAGAGGCCACATCTGAAAGCGCGGAATGCCCGCGACAATTGAGGGTGCACCCCTATTGTTGGGCTCATCTGTTTGTGGGATTTGCAGAGCGGGAAGATGGGAGCCTCCCGCCAGAGGAGCAAGCAATCGAACACTTTTGTATCACCAACTTTGTAGTACATCACCTCGGCGGCCAGGCCTCGGTGTTAGGCCGTTGTCCTACCGATAACATCCCTGCGCCATACGAAGCATGTGAGGATTTTGAGGACCTGGCCTGGTACGTTTCATCTCACGATGAGCAGGGCCAGGAGCATCACGGCGTTGCAGTGTACTTGACCTCCTGGGAGAATTGGTGGGAATGGTACCCTATTAAATCGTCATGATGAAATACGTGAGACAGATGGGTTTTAACGAGTTTAACGGGTTTACGGGTATCAGAGGTAGAAATATGTTCGACATGCAAGTTTCAAAAATCTATTGGGCATACTTATGATAGGGGTGTTCGTAGGAACATTTCAATCATTCAATGCAAAGGAGAAAATAAGTGGTAATTGACCCTTTCACCGACTACTGCTGGTCGGACGAAGCAGCCAAAATTCTTAGCGCGAACTCAGGTCACCAGATAAGCCCTGACTATGTGCGCAGGCTCGTATCGTGCGGTGTGCTTACGGCCATCAACGTGCGTGGGAGGAATTTGTTTAAGAAGGCGGAGGTTGAGCGTGTTAAGGTGGCAAAGCGCGGCGCTAGGCGTGAAAGCCAAAGCGCGTAAATTTGGCAAGAAAAAGCTGGCTCAGTGTTTTCTCAGGACGGCGAGCCAGCGTTCAGGAAGGCAGCAAATCTATGCCGAGTAGTACTTTAGTACTAGTATACCACATAGCGTGTGGTTTTTGCAAGTCTGCCAACTGCGTTAAGTATAGCAGATGTACCGTCGTGGCACAAGATATAGCGCTGAACCTCGGTGGGAAGCGAGGTGAGGCGTGAACGATAACCTACTCGCTGAAAAGGATCAACGCATTGCCAGGCTTGAGCAGGCCCTGGCCAACGAAAGAGCCGATAAGAAGCGGCTGCGAGAGAAGCTCCAGCGCAATAAAGAGCAAGATATTCTGCGCAAGCAATTTCGCACCATCCTCACAGAGGACCTCACGTCCACTGATAAGGACCTCTTAGAAGAGTTTATGCATACGGAGACGTGGGGGCAAGTACACGATCAGCTGGGCCGCACACGGATGAACTTCCGTACCATTGCTCTCAAGATAGGCGTTTCCGAGGATACTGTCGCCAGGCGCTTTACAAAGCGGCTCATCTACTCAAATCTGATTAAGAGCGCCGAAAAAGAGGAAGGCAGCGAGCGCTGGTACATTTCGACAGATAGGGATATCATCCAGGCTGCCGCCGCTGCCTATAGCGCCGCCGCAAAAGAAGCAGCCGAAACAGGAGAGCCTATCAAAAATCCTGGCATTATCACTTTCACAGAGCCACCCGCGAAACACGGCGGGAATCGATATATCTGCCCATGCGGAAGTAGCAATGTCGAGATCCGCAAAGTAACACGTGTCTATCTTCACTGCCTGAAGTGTGGGAAGCGGCGCAGAGTATCCGTCAAGGATAGTGGTTCGATAGTGCAGAACGGGCAGAACGAACAACAGCAACTTGCTCCAAGCTCAGCAGGGCAAGAACAGGAAGAAGCGGGGCAAGAGCAACTTGCGGGGCATACCTCCAGTAACCCCCCTGTTGCGCGGCAAGTTGCGGACGAACTGACACCCGACGAGCTGGAGCAGGTAACAGCAGTTGCCCTGGATAACGACGATCCCAATCACATTGAGATGATCGCGAAGGCGCAAAAATGCACGACAATCCACCGGGCGCTTACCCCAATTGACATCCAGGCGCATACCAACGGGACAAAAACCATTGGGATGCACCTCGCACGCCAGGATGGAAAGGCGCGGGCCTTCTGTAAAGATGCGGATAATGGGCATGACCGGGCGCTTTTGCGGGAAGGTGCGCGCAAACTGGCGGTGGCTGGCTTCTTCCCATTGCTTGACTCTGCTCCTGAAAATAAGCCTACAGGTGTAGCACGATTTCACGATATCAGTGAACACGGCTGGATTGTGCTTGACCAGGCGCATGATATCGAGGCGACCTGGGCGGAGATCCACCGCATCGCGCCAGAATGGGCAGAAATAGGCGAACAATGGCCGGGCTCAAGCAAACGTGTGCGCTGGCTAGGTGGGCGCTATAACATGCCAGGGTTTAGCGAATGGTCGACGCTGACGAGCGTGGTGGATGGTGACATTGCTACCAATGGCGTCGAGGCTGCGCGGCTGCTGCTCTCGCACCAAACACCTGCTACACTTATTCCACCGCTCCCTATAGCTGAAAAATGCACAGCGACGAAGCAAGAGACCGCGCGGGCGGGCGGGTTATTGGGCAAAACTTCGCCTTGCCGTAATCTTGCTCTACCTCACGATGGCGAGGACGTGCTACCTGCCGCGCTTGCCGAGTTTGATGCTGTGACTTCATGGAACGCTGTCTTTTCGCCCTGGTCGGCTCCAGATCGCTATGAATGGTACCGGGCCATGCGCGGGGCCACATTAGAAAACGATGCCAGTATTAAGCCAAACAGGGATGGCCGAACCTATTCAGATTATGGCAACACCGGCGAGGGCGTCGTCTCAAAGGACAAGCTGGGCTGGTGGTGTCGTGTACGTGGCCTGGATGAAAGAGCCTTCAAAGCGCAATTGTGTGCGGATTA
>WNGQ01008989.1_pt1 | contig 11264 bp, 14 predicted proteins | sample 5407661 | NCBI WGS metagenome assembly WNGQ01 (sample SAMN13153382, study PRJNA577476) | soil metagenome | isolation source: 60 cm soil or saprolite under Garry oak tree replicate 2 | place: USA:California | collected 2016-06-15
TGCGGCCCTATGGCTCGCACGACGCCGAAGCCGCCTACAAGAAAAATCCGGAACTTGTCCACGAGGCGGCTAGCGGCCAGGTCAACCGCGCCATCCGCGCTCTCCAACTCGAAACCGAGTCGCGGACCGATCCGAGCCGCCGCGCCGACCGTTTCGTGGAGCGCTGGCAGAAGCTCGACCACGCTAGCCAGCGTCAGTATCAGGCGGGCGACATGTCCGGCTACAAGGCGACGCGCTCGGCCATGGGCGACATGGCCAAGAGCCTCGAACGCGATCCGCAACTGGAATCGATCCTCGCCAACCGCAAGCGGGATCTCGGCATCGCGTTCGAGTCAGGCCGCCGGCTCGGCCAAGAGTTGGCCTTCACCCACGGCATCGACCTCGGCAGAGGCCGGGGCCTCGGAATTTGACCCATCCGATTTACCGCCGGCTCTTCGCCGCAGTACGGTGACGGGTGAAACTCTCTTGCGTGTCCTTGAATGCCTGCCTGACTGGTCTCAGCAGTCGTCAGAACCAGCCAGCAGGAGGCAGCGCGGCCATGCGCGAACCAGACCGCATCATCCGGTTGAAAACCGTCCTCGCCAGGACCGGGCTGTCCCGGTCCACTATCTACCGCAAGATCGCCAAGGGCACGTTCCCGGCCCAGCTCAGAATCAGCACCAACGGGACCGGCTGGCATGAGTCCGACATCAACCGCTGGATCGCCGATCCGGTATCCTGGCGTCCGAAAGGTCAGTTCGATCAGGTCAGTTGAGGCCGTTGCGGACTTCGAGAAAGCCGGCACTCATGCCGGTGATGACGAGGATCCCAGCGCGTCGGTCGCTCACAGTAACAGAGCAGCTTGAGGTTATTGGTGTCCCCTTGCCGGCGGGGAGCGGCGGCTTGGCCTGCTTGCGCGGATGAGACCGGAGCGCCACCATCCCGTCAATGCCAAGCCGCTCTCGCGGTGGCGCGTCGCGCCAGCATTGACCGGATGTCGTCGCCCCGGTCGTAGCTTGTCAAGCAGACCAGGGGGGATTGGAGACGCGATCGCGCTCTCATTTGAAAATGGGAGTGGCAGCTGTGAGTAAGCCCAAGAGTGAGCCCTCCGCCGCTAATTGGATCAATAGCTTGACGTAATGATCGGCGCCGGGATCCCGAGCCGATTAACAGTTTCGGCAAGAAACGGGGGCTTGGGGCTATCGCTGTACCCAGAGGCTATCAATATCCCAAACGTATCACCTGCTTGTCACCATAGAACCAGATCGGCGCCATCCCCTCCGGGCTCGCGCTGTTCGCGCGCCCGCTTCGCGGCTTCCGGCGTTGACCGGATAGCGCCGGCCTGGCGACGGCTCGGCAAGCAGGTAGGAGATAGGGATATCCCGCCGCCAATTCGACGCGATCTTCCAGGAAACCTCGCTTTCGCCGAAGCTCCAAGGGATTGCCGAGTCCAAGTAGAAGGCATCCGGACGGGACGAAACATGATGACAGCGAAGTTATCATCGACTTTAAGATCAACCGAAGCGCGCAAGTATTTGCACGACACAGAAGTGCGATACCGCGCTCCAGTACCAGAAATTATTCGGCCGAAGCCCCCGGCCCTATCCAAATCCTTCCGGCTGATTTTCGTTGTGACTGCCTATCGTAGCGCTGATGGTGCTCGGGATCCTCACGGTGCAATCGGTCTTATGTGGCGCTGCGATGAAGAAGCCGGTTACTCCAGCGCAAACGGGGATTTTGGCGGTTTCCCTCAAAACGAAAACCCCGGCCACCAGGGCCGGGGTTTCGCAAGTCGAGATGGTTGCGGGGATAGGATTTGAACCTATGACCTTCAGGTTATGAGCCTGATCGCAATCTCAGAAAATTTGTTGGCTTCAACTGATCTATCGAGTGGCGGTCTCAAGCCAGATCATTGCTGATGTTCATAGTGTTTCGAAGATGGTGATGACCGATACGCAGACGACGTCAGCGGACGACACTTGGCCCAATTCGTCCCAATTGTGCGCCAACATAAGCCGAAAGCTGCTTTATGCCTTCCGATATCCACCAAGCGAGTCGCCAGCTTGCCGGACCGGCGATCTCTTGCGGTACAAATCGGTCTGGCGCGCTCGAACTCCTGACCCAGCTCGCCTGCGATCAAGCGATGCTCCACTACATAGTGCGTGTCTAGGCTCACGCGAAATGAGCAGCCGTCGAAAATTCTTGCAGGACCCGCCGGACCCAGCCATCATCGCTTTTGCCGAGGAGCTCGGCCGCATGCTCGCGCGACGGGAGTTCGCGAGGCTCGAGCAAACGGCAGAGCGCCTTCAAAAGGACGAAGAAGGCGACCATGGCCAGAGTTGCGATTTACGCCAGATACTCATCCGACCTGCAGAACCCTCGCTCGATTGAGGATCAAGAGGCGCTGTGCCGCCGGTGGTGCGAGCGCGAAGGTCATGGTGTCGTCGCAACCTTTTCTGATGCAGCGCTTTCTGGCGCATCAATCCATGGCCGTTCCGGTCTCAAGTCTATGATAGCCGGCGCTGTTGAACGCCAATTCGACGTCGTTGTCGTCGAAAGCTTCGATCGTGTTGCTCGCTCGCAATCGGAGCTACCCCAGGTCTGGGAAATGTTGCGTTTCTGTGGCTGTGAACTTATCGCCGTCGACGACGGTCGCGCGAGCGAGATTTCGATCGGTGTCCGGGGCCTGGTTGGCGCACTGTACCTCACGGACCTTGCATCGAAGACGCGCCGCGGACTCGCTGGCAAGCTCGCGCAGGGCCAACGCGCTGGCGGGTTGCCTTACGGCTACCGGCCGATCGTTGGCCGGCCCGGCGAGCACGAGATTGACCGTGACCAGGCGGCTGTAGTGTTGCGCATCTTCCGTGATTATGCCGAGGGCAGCACCTGTCGCGAGATCGCGGCCGCCCTCAACCATGAGGGAGTTAAGCCGTTCCGCGGCCGCGCCTGGAACGCCTCGACCATTCACGGATCTGCGAAGCGAGCCTCTGGAATGATCTGCAACGAGATTTATCGCGGCGTCATCATTTGGAACCGCGTCGGCAAAATACGCAATCCGCAGACGGGCCGGAAGGTGCCGCGTGTCAACCCGCGCAGTGAGTGGCATCGGACCGAGGCGCCGCATCTGCGCATCGTTCCGGAAGAGCTTTGGCAAGAAACGGCCGCACGCCTTGCGAAAGCGAGAAACGCGCATTGCGGCTGGAAGGGCGTCCCACCTCGTCGCATCCTGTCGGGCCTCCTGCGGTGTGGGGCGTGCGGCTCAAGCCTCGTCTCGGCTGGCTCGCAGCGCGGCCGGCCGATGGCGCGGTGCTCTCGCTCGATCGAGTCGGGAGATTGCACGAATAGCCGCCAATGCCGGCTTGACCGGATCGAGGAGGCAGTGCTGGGGGGCCTGCGTGAGGAACTCAAGAACCCCGCCGTAATTGAGGCCGCCCGCAGGGGCTTTGCCGAAGAGTGGGCGCGGCTCTCGAAGGAGCGATCGCGCGAAAGCGCCGCGGCCGAGCGCAAGCTGCAGGATGCGCGCCGCGAGGCTGCCCGTCTGGTCGATGCAGTTGCCAAGGGGGAGATGACGGGACGCATGGTTGGCGCCAAGCTCGCGGAGCTCGAGGCCGAGATTGATCGCCAGGAAGCGCGTCTCGTGCGGGCAACCGAGGAGAACGTCGTCGCGCTGCATCCGGCTACTATCGCCGTCTATCTCAATGCGGTGGAGCAGCTCGCGAAAGCGCTTTCGGCCAGCGATGCCAAGGCTGCGTGCCTCAAGCTGCGCGAACTCATCGATTGCATCGTCGTCGCGCCGCGGGTCGGGCCTGGTGATCCGATCCATTTCGAGGTTCGCGGGCGCCTAGCCGCCCTGATGCAGCCCGACCCGGGCAAAGTGTCGGTGAGAGCGTTGGTGCCCAGGGGCGGGATCGAACCACCGACACTGCGATTTTCAGTCGCATGCTCTACCAACTGAGCTACCTGGGCACGTCGCGGACCTGAGGCCCGGGAGCGCCGGTTTATAGTCAGGCTCGCTTGTCCTGTCCACCCAGCTTCGCCGGCCTGTCCGGCATAGCCCGAAGGGCGACGACGGTTGGCTGCGCCGGGTGCGGCCACGCTTCCCCCGTGCCGCCAAATGACTGGGAAATCACGCCTTATTCGGCGTCTTCGTCGTCGTCCTTGGCGGCGGGAATGGTGTAGGAGTTCGACAGCCAGCGATTCAGGTCGACATCCCGGCAGCGCTCGGAACAGAACGGACGCGAGGCCGGGGTGGCCGGCTTGCCGCAGATCGGGCACGGTTTTGCGGATCGCTTGCCGCGGCCGGTGGCTTTTGGTGGATCAGCTGGCATTCAACCACCCGAAGCGAATCGGGAAACCCTCGCCGCCGAGCAATGAAATCGTCTCATACAGCGGCAGGCCCACGATATTGGTGTAGGAGCCGACCATCTTGACCACGAACGATCCGGCAATGCCCTGCACGGCGTAACCGCCGGCCTTGCCGCGCCATTCGCCGGAGCCGATATAGGCCTGGATATCGTCCTCACTGAGGCGCTTGAAGCGTACCCGGGTCTCGATCAGGCGCTGGCGAAAACTCTCCTTCGGCGTGACGAGACAAATCGCGGTGTAGACCCGATGGTTGCGTCCCGACAACAGCCGCAGGCATTGCGAGGCCTCGTCGACCAGATTCGCCTTCGGCAGGATGCGGCGGCCGACCGCGACCACGGTGTCGGCGGAGAGAATGAAGGCGCCGCGCAATTCGTCATCGAGCTGCACCGATTTGAGCGCGGCGTCGGCCTTGGCGCGGGCCAGCCGGTTGGCGCAGGCGCGCGGCAGTTCACCGCGCTTCGGGGTCTCGTCGACATCGGCGGGGCGCAGCGCATCGGGCTCGATGCCGGCCTGATTGAGCAGGCCGAGCCGTCGCGGCGAACCGGAAGCAAGAACGAATTTGGGGCGGCCTAGCATGCGGGCTTTGATCTGCGGGAGGAACGGAAGAGGACCAGAGGATGAATCCGCGCGGAACCTATCGGAAGGCCTTGGTGGAGACAACCGCGGCGACGGCTAAAAAGACTCGTGTCCCGGACGCGGTGCAGCGCCTCTTCGGCGGTACGCCGCAGAGCCGGGACCTACAAAGCACCAACGTGGACCCCGGATGCAGCCGCAACTAGCCACTCGCCGCCCCGACCTTTGAAAAGCGCTTGCGGATGCGCAACGACAGCTCGTCGCAGACCTCGCGATAGGCCTGCAGCTTCTGCTCTCGATTGCCTTCGGCGCCGGTGGGATCGTGGGTCGGCCAGTATTCCACGTCGGCCGCGAGCGTGCGCGTCAGTTCCAGCGCCTTGTGGTGCGCCTCGGGCGACAGCGTGATGATCAGGTCGAAATTGAGCCCTTCCCAATCGTCCAGTTCCTCAAACGTCGTCGGCTTGTGACCGGAAATATCCTGGCCGAGTTCCGCCATCACCGCCACCACGAACGGATCGAGCTCGCCCTTGCGGACGCCGGCGGATTTCACATAAAGCGCGTGGGGAAACATCTGGTGCAGCAGGCTTTCGGCCATCGGCGAACGCACGCTGTTCAGGCCGCACGCAAACAGCACGGCTTGCGGAGTGCGCGCGCGCGAAGGCCCTTCCATCCGCTCAGGCTTCTTTTGCGTTGCGCATGGTCTGTCGACAACCGAAGCCGTTTGTTCGCGAAAACCGCGACCCCCTTTGCGAGCTCATGCTGATTCTTTTGCTCATGATCCGGTCCGAAAACCGGCAACCCCTTTTCGGGATCATGCGTCCTGCCCCTTCCAGTGCAGGACCGAGATCAGCGTGAACAGCCGGCGGGCGGTTTCGAAATCGACCCGCACCTTGCCTTTCAGCCGCTCCTGCAGGGTGCGCGAACCTTCGTCGTGAATGCCGCGGCGGCCCATGTCGATGGCCTCGATCTTGTCGGGCGTGGCGGTGCGGATCGCCTGATAGTAGCTGTCGCAGATCATGAAATAGTCCTTCACGATTCGCCGGAACGGCGACAGCGACAGCAGATGCGCCACCACGGGCGTGCCGTCCTCGCGGCGGATATCGAACATCAGCCGGTTGCCGGTGATGCCGAGGTGCAAGGCAAACGGCCCCGCATCGGCGCCCTCCGGCGCGAACAGATTTTTTTCGATCAGGTCGTAGATCGCAATCGCGCGTTCGTGCTCGATGTCGGGACCGGAACGCCCGATCGATTCCTCGTCCAGCGTCACCGCGACGATGCGATTGTGCGGATCCTCCTCTGGCGGCGGTTTGGTCATGTGAGGTTAAGGCGCAGTCCGACCGAACGCGCGTGGGCATCGAGGCCTTCGGCCTTGCCCAGCGTGATCGCCGCCGGTCCCAATGCCCGCAACTGGTCCGGCCCGCATTTGAGGATCGACGTTCGCTTCATGAAGTCAAGCACCCCGAGCCCGGAGGAGAACCGGGCGGACCGCGCCGTCGGCAGCACGTGGTTGGAGCCGCCGACATAATCGCCGATCGCCTCGGGGGTGTGGGGCCCAAGGAAGATCGCGCCGGCATTGCGGATTTGCGCGGCGACGCTTTCCGGATCCGAGGTCATGATCTCCAGATGCTCGGCGGCGATGGCGTTGGCAAGCTCGATCGCCTGGTCGAGCTGCTTCACCAGGATGATGGCGCCGAACTCGTTCCAGGAGGTCCGCGCGATATCGGCGCGTGGCAGGGTGGCGAGTTGCGATTCCACCGCGCGCTCGACATCGTCCGCAAGCGCCGTGCTGTCGGTGATCAGGATCGACTGCGCGTTGACGTCGTGCTCGGCCTGCGCCAGCAGATCGGCCGCGATCCAGCCGGCATTGCCGGTGGCATCGGCGATCACAAGCACTTCCGAGGGACCGGCGATCATGTCGATGCCGACCTTGCCGAACACCAGCCGCTTGGCGGCGGCGACATAGGCGTTGCCGGGGCCGACGATTTTTGCAACTGGCGCGATGGTGTCCGTACCGTAAGCAAGGGCAGCCACCGCCTGCGCGCCGCCGACGCGATAGATCTCGGACACGCCGCCGAGATGGGCCGCCGCCAGCACCAGCGGATTGAGCTTGCCGTCCGGCGACGGCACCACCATCACCACGCGCGCGACGCCGGCGACGCGTGCCGGCACCGCGTTCATCAGCACCGAGGACGGATAGGCGGCGGTGCCGCCCGGCACATACAGACCCACGGCGTCGATCGCGCTCCAGCGCCAGCCGAGTTCGACGCCCAGCGCATCGGTGAAGCGCTCGTCCTTCGGCAATTGCCGCCGATGGAAAACTTCAATCCGGTCCCGCGCGAATTTGAGCGCGTCGAGCGTCCCAGCGTCGCAGGCCTTTACCGCCGCGTCGATTTCGGCCGGCGTCATGCGCAAGCCGCCAGGCTTGAGATCAAGGCGGTCGAATTTGCGCGTCGCCTCGATCAGCGCCAGGTCGCCCCGCGCCGCCACATCGTCGACAATGGCGCGGGTCGCGCTCTCGATATCGGCCGATACCTCGCGCTTCATCGCGAGGAAGCCAGCGAATCGCTGGGCGAAATCGGCGCTGTTTCTGTCTAGTCGAACAGGCATGTTGGCTTTCCGGCGGTGGGTCTCATTTGGAGGCCTACTGCTCAATGGCGCGGCGACAAATCGCCGTCAACCCTTCCGCTTGAGGATTAAGTTAATGATGGCAGAGCGCGTCTTCCGTCATTCCGGGATGGTCCGCAGGACCAGACCTCAGATGTGCGCTGCACATCGGGGAATCTCGAGGTTCCGGGTTCATCGCTGCGCGATGCCCCGGAATGACGCTATTATATCAATGCGCGTGGGTCTCAGGCGTCCCATCCGGAAGGCTCGGCGCCCTCGCCGAGATCGCTGGTCCCGAGATCGTCGGCGCCGAGGTCGGTCAGCTCGCATTCCAGGCACTCGACGTCCAGCCGCAGCGCCCCGCCCTGGCTGAACAACAGCACCGCGCTGCCGCCGGGCGCCTCGCCGGGATGAAACTCGATCCCGACCAGTTCCAGCGCGGTTTCCGGCGCCCCCAGATCGATGTTGCGCGACTTGCACGATAATACCCGGTCGAAGCGCAACACCGCGACCAGACGGCGCGGCGCGGTTTCCCCGGACAACGTCTGCTCCCAGTCCAGCCGGTTCATGCCGACCAGCAGCCGCTTTTCGCCTTGCCGCCAGATGATGTCGGAGGTCTGCACGCGGGCATCCTGCACATGCGTGGAAATCACGGCAAGGTCGTCGGCATCGAGCGCGATCAATTTGAGCTGGGCCGTCACCGCATGCACCTATCATTTGCGCGTATTCTAACGCAGATCAGTCCACGCAATCTGCGCAAACTTGATGCAAAGCAAAACCGGTATCCATCCCCGGAACATGTCCGAGGACATGCTTTTGCGGAAATTCGCGCTGCCGTTCAATCGCTGATGCGCTCGATGGAAGCGCCGCAGGCCGACAGTTTTTCCTCGAGCCGTTCAAACCCGCGGTCGAGATGGTAGACGCGGTTGACCATGGTCTCGCCTTCGGCGGCGAGCCCCGCGATCACCAGCGACACCGAGGCGCGCAGATCCGTCGCCATCACGGGCGCGCCGCGCAACTGATCGATGCCCTCGATGGTGGCGGTCTCGCCGTCGAGATGAATCCGCGCGCCGAACCGCGCCAGTTCCTGCACGTGCATGAAGCGATTTTCGAAGATCGTTTCGGTGATGCGCGAAGAGCCTTTGGCGCAGGCCATCAGCGCCATCAGTTGGGCCTGCAGATCGGTCGGAAAGCCCGGAAACGGCGCGGTCGAAACCGTCACCGGCATGATCCCGGCGCCGTTGCGGGCAACACGAATACCTTCATTGTTGACGGTGATGACCGCGCCGGCCTGGGTCAGCACATCAAGCGCCGACTGCAGCAGTTCGGGGCGCCCGCCCGCCAGTTGCACATCACCGCCGGTCATCGCCACCGCCATCGCATAGGTTCCGGTTTCGATTCGATCGGGCAGCACCGTGTGCCGCGCGCCGCGTAGCCTGGCCACACCCTCGATGACGATGCGCGGCGTACCCGCGCCGAAGACGCGCGCGCCCATCTTGTTCAGGCAGTCGGCGACGTCGAGAATTTCCGGCTCGCAGGCGGCGTTGGTGATGACGGTAGTGCCCTTGGCCAGGGTCGCCGCCATCAGCGCGACATGGGTCCCGCTCACCGTCACCTTGGGAAAGTCGATGCTGGCGCCCTTCAGGCCGCCGGGCGCCTTCGCGATCACATAGCCGCCGTCGATGGTAAGTTCCGCGCCGAGCTGCTCCAGCGCCATGATCAGGAGATCGACCGGACGGGTGCCGATGGCGCAGCCGCCGGGCAGCGATACTTTCGCCTCATGCATCCGCGCCAGCAGCGGCGCGATCACCCAGAAACTGGCGCGCATCCGCGACACCAGTTCGTAAGGCGCGGTGGTATCGATGATGTCAGCCGCCGAAATGTGCAGGGTCTGGCCCTGGTATTCATGATCGCCGGGCCGTTTTCCCGCCGACATGATGTCGACGCCGTGATTGCCGAGAATGCGCTGCAGTTGCGCGACGTCGGCAAGCCGGGGCACGTTGTCGAGAATCAGCGTTTCGTCGGACAACAGGCCTGCAATCATCAACGGCAGCGCGGCGTTCTTCGCGCCCGAGACCGGAATGGTGCCATTGAGCTTGCTGCCGCCGACGATGCGAATCCGATCCATACTGATTCCCGCTTTTGCTGTGCATGAACTATAGGGCGAACGAAGGCCCGGTGGCAAAAGCTTTGAAATTTGCGGCGATTTGATGGGACTGAGCACGATTGACCGATCCGGAACATCGTTCTCCGGTGTACCGTTGCAGATCCGAAGATGCGCCAGCGCCTCCCGGTCTTTTGCAGTTCGATCAAGCGCTAGCCCCCGTTGCCGCCAAACGGCGCCTTAGGTACACCGGAGCTTGAGTTCGGGTTTTCAGACTAGAAAAACGGAGCTTCCGATGAAGGTCAGCGCACGCAATCAACTCAAGGGCACCATCGTCGATGTCGTGAAGGGCGCGACCACGTCCCATATCCGAATCGATATTGGCGGCGGCGTCATCGTCACGGCCTCGATCACCAATGAGGCGGTTGACGAACTCAAGCTCGCCAAAGGCAAAACGGCCACAGCCGTGATCAAGGCGAGCGACGTGATGGTAGGCATCGATTGATCGACCGCCGCACCCTGATCGCGGGTCTGTCGGCGGCGCTGATCGCGCCGCGCCACGCATCCGCAAAAACCGTGAGCGATGCTGCCGGGCGCACCGTGCCCGTTCCAGCCAAGGTATCGCGCGTGTTTCCCGCCGGACCGCCGGCGGCGATCCTGCTTTATACGCTGGCACCGGATCTTTTGATCGGATGGCCGCGCGCCAATCGGCCCGAAGAGTGCGTCTACATGCTTCCGGAGATTTGCACGCGGCCCGAAGTCGGCCGCATCACCGGACGCGGCAACACCGCCAATCTGGAAACGGTGCTCGCGCTCAAACCCGATCTCATTCTCGACGTCGGATCGACCAGCGCCACCTTCGTTTCGCTCGCGGACCGCGTGCAGGAGCAAACCGGCATTCCCTACGCGCTGCTGGATGGCCGCTTCGCCGGAATTGCCAGAACCTACCGTTCGCTCGGCGAGTTGATCGGTCGGCCCGAGGATGCCGAGAAGCTTGCGCGCTACACCGAGGATACGCTCAAGACGATTTTGTCCCGCGTGGAACCGGTTGCGACGAGCGAGCGGCCGCGGGTTTATTATGCGCGCGGGCCGCGCGGGCTCGCGACCGGCCTCGGCGGCTCGATCAACGTCGAGACCATCGAATTGATCGGCCGCAACGTTGCAGGAGAAACGCCCGGCGGCCTCGCCAATGTTTCCATCGAACAGATTCTGGTCTGGAATCCGGACGTGATCGTCACCATCGATCAGGAGTTCGCCGCGACGGTACGAGACGACCCCTCCTGGGCGTCGGTCAAGGCCGTGCGCGACAACCGAGTGCATCTGTCACCGAAAATGCCGTTCGGCTGGGTGGATTTTCCGCCGTCCGTGAACCGCCTGATCGGGCTTTGGTGGCTCGCCAAGATTCTTTATCCGGAGCGTTTTCCGGAAGATCTGCGTGCGCTGACGCAGGACTTCTATTCCCGTTTCTATCATGTGGCGCCGACGGCAGCGCAAATCGACCATGTACTTGCGGGCAGGGATTGATAGCCTTCGCCGGATGAGCAAACCCCGATCCGCCGTGCCCGGATTTGCGATCGCGATCGCGGTCCTGATCGCGGGACTGTTGCTGGCTCTGACGGTCGGCCGCTATCCGGTGGGG
>WNGQ01006560.1_pt1 | contig 11262 bp, 12 predicted proteins | sample 5407661 | NCBI WGS metagenome assembly WNGQ01 (sample SAMN13153382, study PRJNA577476) | soil metagenome | isolation source: 60 cm soil or saprolite under Garry oak tree replicate 2 | place: USA:California | collected 2016-06-15
TCCTTAGTTATAAGGTGGAAGGTGTAGGTGTGAGTTCAGTTCTGCTCACGTCCAAATCAGAGCCGCAGAAGGGGCAAAATTTGTCGAGTTCCGCGACTTCACGCTTGCACTGCGGGCAGGACGGCTGCAGATTGCACTTGCAGTTGGGGCAGAAATTGAATCGTGCGCTCACCGAAGCGCTGCACTGCGGGCACGGATACGGCAGCGGTTCGCGCATCAGGAAATAAATCGCAAACCCGATCACTCCCCACGTGGGCAGGAAAATCAAAATCAAGATAGTCCATAGCGCCGCGTTCATTCCGCGGCGGGCTGCATCGCGATTGACATACGCCGTCAAGAAAATGAAAAGTGCCAAGCAAACACTGACCAGGGTAATGATTCCGGCCAAAGCAAAAGACGCCAGCACGGGGTTGTCGCGCAGCTCCGGCGGAAACATATCGTTGCCGTAAGGGTTGTGGCGCTGCCCCAGGTTGACGGGAATCGCGATGCCCAGCGCGGTTGCGTAGAGAAACGCCACGAGGCCCATCAGCCACTTCGGAATAATCATGAATTCATCCCAGAAGCGCAGCTTTTCTTTCCTCCGGCGGACGCGGTTGAGCCGCATCCTTTCGTTGAACGTGCTCGTCACTTTTTGTGAGTAATCAGCCATTTTTGTCTCTCTCTCGCCACTCAAAACTTTGGGTTCTGATGGTCATCCCGAATCTCGCTTTTGCGGGATGAGGGATCTGCTTTTTTCTCGACGCGGCTTCTCAGCGGCTTGGTTTCATCCACTCCGGCTCTTCGGACTGGCGCGCGCTTTCCAGAAGCAGCACAATCACCGCGAACAGCGCGGGAATCGTCCACCAGAGACCGAAGCCAATTTCCAGAACCAACTTCGGCATGCCGGTGAGTTGTCCAATCCATTCGAACACTCGCCAGACATATGGTGCGCTGGCAATGCCAAAAATCCAGGAAGCGGCGCACGCGAGCCAAAGCATGCGGCGCTTCGGTTCGCGCTCGCGCAACTCCATCGCGCGCAATCGCACACGGAATTGCGTGCGGCTCGCAAGATCTGCGGGGATCGGAATCGCGACAGTCCGCAAGGAACGCAGCGCGCTATCGGTTTCCCGCGCATGTTCGTTGCAAAATTCGCAATCCCGCAAATGCGCATTGAGCCAGTCGCTCTCGGATTGCGCCAGTCCTTCCACGCGGCCTTTGGCCACGAGCTGCAGCGCGCGTGTGTGCACGTTCTCGCTCATGCCGCACCTTCCTGAAGCGCGGCGCGCAGCGCCTCGAGCCCGCGATATAACCGCGACTTCACAGTGGAAACCGGAATGCTCAAGACTCCAGCCATCTCTTCGATTTGCAACTCTTCCTGAAAACGCAACACCAATACTTCGCGGTAAATCGCGGAGATTTGTCCGAGCGACGCCTGCACGTTCGTTTCACTCTCCTGCGCCAGCACCTGATGCAAGGGCGAGGGCTCGCTCTCGTTAGCAATTTGCAGCGGCCTTTCCTGCTCGGGGTCCATGAGCGTGTCGAGACTCTGCGCTTTTTTCGTGCGCTGCCAGTCGATTACCAGGTGCCGGGCGATGGCGAAGAGCCACGCTTCGAATTTCGACTTGCCGTCGTACTGGTGGCCGCGTTCGAGCACGCGGATCCACGTCTCCTGGAAAAAATCCTCGGCGCGCGCTTTGTCGCCGGTGATGTAAAGCAAATAGCGGAACAATCGGTATTGATACTGCTCGATTAGCCGGTCGAGCAAATCGGGATCGCGCTTCTGCAAGCCGCGCGCGATGCTCTTGGCTTCATCGCGCATCAGCGTGGAGAACGAAACCGTTTGCGCGAACGCGTTTGAACCAAAGAACGACGCAGCTTGCGGCGAGCTTAGACATGAGGTCGAGGTGTTCATTCTAACTGGTATACGGGCTGCAGCCGCAAAAAGACGCAAGAAGATTCACGTCCAATCTTTTTGGCCTAAGGCTTGTAAGTTCATAGGGTTAGAGCCACTTTGTCGCCGCGGCAAGGGGGTGTTTGGGTAAAAAAGAAAAGCTGCAAGCTAGCTTGCGCCGCAAGCTAATTTGTCTTATGAAGTACTCTGTCGCCTAGCGCAGCTCCTCTTTGCCGATTTGGCAGGAAGGCGTATGACCAGCGGCTCTCTGGAACTCTTGAAACTGAACCGGCTGATTCATGACCCGGGCCGGCTGCTGATCCTTACCTTCCTCTATCCTGTAGCCAGGCTCGATTATCTTGAACTTAAGAAACGGATACGATTTTCGACAGGAAATCTTTCCAGCCATTTGGCAAAACTGGAAAAGGCGGGGTACGTGTTGATCCAAAAGGGATTCAAAGGGAAGTATCCCATCACGGTGTGCAGCATGACCAAGAAGGGACGCGAAGCGCTGGCCCTGTATGCGGAAATGCTGAAGCAGGTTACGAAAGTGACGGAGAGTTCGAGCGAGACCGACTAACTCGCGGCGCAATTTTTGGTGCTACACTTCCGGCCATGTTTTGCCCGCAATGCCGCGTCGAGTATCGTCCCGGGTTCACGCGTTGCAGCGACTGCGACGTGGACCTGGTCCCTACCCTCCCACAAGCTGAACAGGGGACTTCCAGCGAACGTCCTAGCGGATCCCTGCAAATACTTTGGGAAGGTGAAGACCTCGCGCTTTTCGAGAACCTTCTCGATGGGCTGGAATCCGCCGGCATTCGGTACTTCGATCAGCCCCTGGGTATTTACCCTGGCGCGCGGCGTAGAGATCCTTTCCCGGTACAGCCGATGGCGCGGTTCGGGTATCAAGTCGCTGTGCTCTCATCGGACCTGGGTCGGGCAAGACAAATTCTGGGAAAGCTGTTGGAAGAAGAGCCGAAGGATATGGAACTACCGGCTCTGGATGAAAAGCAGCATGGGACGCCCGAAAGAATCGACCGCGCAGACGAAGAGTTAACCTGTGAAATCTGGTCCGAGGCTGATAAGAGTTTGGCGGAATTTTTGGAAGCTGGCCTGAAGGAGAACGGGATCGCGTCGCGGATCGAAAGACAAGCGGAAAAAGTAACGGTTTATGTTTCGCCCGAGGACGAAAGCGTCGCGCGCGAAATCCTACGCGAGATTGTGGAAGGTGCGCCACCCAGCGAGAAGGAGCAAGAGTGAAGCAAGCGGCGGTAGGGTTTCGGGTGCATTCGGGTTGGGCGGCGGTGGTTGTGGTGTGGCTGGAGAAAGGCGCGCCAGTCGTTTTGGAACGGAATCGCGCCCATCTCGTCAAAACGTTTAGCTACACGTTCCGGCAACCGTATCACACCGCGGAGAAAATGCCGCTCGCGGAGGCGAGGAGATTTGTCGCGCAGGTCCAAACAGAAGCACGACAGCTTGCGCAGCGCGTGATTCATGGCATGCAATCCGATTTGGAACGAGCGGAAATCAAGCTTACGCGAGGGAATTTGCTGCTGGCCTCCGGAAGGCCGCTGCCGGGATTGGAGAAAACTCTGGCGTCGCATGCGCTGATTCACACGGCCGACGGCGAACTTTTCCGCGAGGCTCTTTCCTACGCGGTAAAACGCTGCGGCATCGAAATGGTGGGAATCAAAGAGCGAGAGCTTCTCGAGCGCGCGCGACAAACGCTGCGCGTGCAACCCGCCGCGCTCCTGCGCCGCGTCACCGAACTCGGCAAGCCCTTCGGCTCGCCGTGGTCGCAGGATGAAAAGTTCGCCACACTTGCCGCCTGGCTCGCACTACGCGGCATTTCGAAGAGTTTGCAGGAGGCCTCTACTGGCTAACTTGATGCGCGACGAATGGTACGGAGACAGCAAGGATTTGGTGAAGTGGAGCGTGCTGCTCGAACTGGAGCAACGCTATAACGCTAAGCACATTCTCCAAGTCCTTTACCACCGACCAAGCAAGTGGAAGCGCATAAAGATCGATAAGGACGAAGTCGAATTGAATTCTGCAGTTCTTCAGCATTTCCGCGATTGCTCTTCTGTTACGGAAATCGCATGCAAGTCTCGCATAGAGGTCCTTTCGGATCCCTTTACAGACAATAGACGTGAGTACCATAAAGAAGTGCTCAGACGGATTCAGCAGCGGGCAAAACCTCCGGGTGTTGTTGGCATTGTCTTTCTTGACCCCGATACCGGACTCGAGCCTAGAAGTGAGACCACTCTTAAGCACGTGCTTGGGTCGGAGCTAGCGGAGATTTGGGGAGCCCTTTCTCTCGGTGACGTGCTTGTTCTGTACCAACACAAAACCAATAGAAGAAATGATTCTGACTGGATTCAGGACAAGAAGACACAGTTCGAGCGCGCACTCAAGGTTCAACAAGGAAAGGCGAAGATCGGACTGGAGAAGAGTAAGAACGTAAATGTCGTGTTCTTTTTCGCTGAGAAGGATTCTTGAAGCCGTATTGTGGTGTACGCTTTTTGTGAGGTGAAAGAGTGAGCGTAGATCAGATCAAAACCGTGGGCGTGCTGGGGGCAGGGACGATGGGGAACGGGATCGCGCATGTGTTTGCGCACACGGGGTACAAAGTGATTTTGCGCGACGTGGAGCAGCGGTTTCTCGATCGCGCGCTGGAGACCATCGGGAAAAATCTGGATCGCGAGATCAAGAAGGGGAAACTGGCGGACGCGGACAAGGGAACGGTTTTGAAGCGCTTGCAGCTGGTGACAGAGATGCACGCGATTGCGGCGGCGGATTTTGTGGTCGAGGCGGTGCCGGAAAAAGTCGAGATCAAGCGCGCGGTGCTGACGGAGGCGGACGCGATTTTGCGGCCGGAAGTGATTCTGGCGAGCAACACGTCGTCGATCTCGATGACCGCGCTGGCGGCCTTGACGAAGCGGCCGGACCGGTTTGTAGGGATGCACTTCATGAATCCGGTGCCGGTGATGGTGCTGGTGGAAGTGATTCGCGCGCTGCAGACGAGCGACGCGACGTTCGAAACGACGATGAAGCTGGCGGAAAAGCTGGAGAAAAAACCGGTGGCGGTGAACGACGCTCCAGGATTCGTTTCGAACCGCGTGCTGATGCCGCTAATCAACGAAGCCGCGTATTGCGTGATGGAGGGCGTGGCGACGGCAGAGGCCGTGGATGCGGTGATGAAGACAGGGATGAATCATCCGATGGGTCCGCTGGAGCTGGCGGATTTCATCGGGCTCGATGTTTGTGTGGACATTATGCACGTTTTGCTGGAAGGGCTCGGCGACCCGAAGTATCGCGCCTGCCCGCTGCTGAAGAAATATGTGGCCGCGGGATGGCTGGGGCGAAAATCTGGGCGCGGGTTTTATCAATACTGAGGAACAGGACAATCTCTACTCGTTCGTTGGAAATGTTGTAAGATGCGCTTGGAAAATGGAAACGCGCGTAGAGTCATTGTCTCGCTTTCGAACCAGGTGGAGAGGTGTCCTCGTTGGATTCGTTCTGTCTATTTTCTTACAGCATGAACTGGGACCTTACTTCACGCCCAGATTAAGGACTTGGCCTCTCTTAGATTCGTTCCCGCACGACTTCTCCTTTCCACCCTCAGTCGAATTCGGCGCCTTTGGTGTCATCTTCTTTAATTCTCTCCGCGGTATGCCTTCGCAAATCCAAGCATTTGTCGTTAGGAATGGCAGTCTGCGGCGCAATTGATCTGGCCCTGCTCGTGGCATGGCTTGCGGGGACCCACTAGGCGAACATAAGGCGAATAATAATGTTTGCCTTTTCTTCGCCCATGTGCTAGATTGCGTCTCGCCGTTTTCAACAGGTGCGCCATGCGCGGTTTTGCGAGCAATGTTCTAAGCTGTGAGGAACGCGAAAGACTCGAAGGGGAGCTTTTCGAGGCCCGCACGCGGGGCAGGAACTTGTCCCGGCTGCGGCATCTGAGCTACCGGGAACGGGTGGCGTTGGATGAGCGCGAACAGGCGGCTCAGGCACGGCTTGCGGATCATGAAGTGGCGCACGGTTGCGGGCGGTGAGCGGGGTTGGACTCGAGTCGAAGCTGGATGCCGGACGTTGAGGTGGTTGGCTGGAGTGTTGACGCTGAGATCCTTCGGCCATCCTTATCGGATGGCCTCAGGATGACAACCGCTCTTTAGCTGCGTTGGAAGAGCAGAATTAGCCCGAAAAAGGAGTGGCGGGGGTGGCTACTGAGTGGTAATCTATACGCTTCGTAACGTCCCCGGCAGGCAAAATTTCCTAATTTCCTCGATCGAGGTGTGAAATGACAGAAGACAGAGAAAGATTGCTGGCAGCGGCGATAACGCAGATTGAAAAGGACCACGGCAAGGGCGCGATCATGCGGCTAGGCAGCAGAGATATTCTGGTGCCCGTCAGTGTGATTCCCAGCGGATGCCTCTCGATTGACGCGGCGCTGGGTGTTGGCGGTTTCCCGCGCGGACGGGTGATCGAGATTTACGGCCCGGAATCCGGCGGCAAGACCACCATGACGCTGCATGTTGTCGCCGAGGCGCAGAAACTCGGTGGGCAGGCGGCGTTCATTGACGCGGAGCACGCGCTCGATCCGACCTATGCGCGCAAGCTGGGCGTGGACGTGGACAACTTGCTGGTGTCGCAGCCGGATAACGGCGAGCAGGCGCTGGAGATCGCGGAGACGCTGATTCGCTCGGGTGGCGTGGACATCGTCGTGGTGGACTCCGTCGCGGCGTTGGTGCCCAAGGCAGAACTCGAAGGCGACATGGGTGACCCGCAAATGGGGCTGCAAGCGCGGTTGATGTCGCAGGCGCTGCGCAAGCTGACCGGCATAGTTTCGAAGTCACGCACGTGCCTGATTTTCATCAACCAGATTCGCGAGAAGATTGGCGTGATGTACGGGAATCCGGAAACGACCACGGGCGGGCGCGCGCTGAAGTTTTATGCGTCCATGCGCGTGGACATCCGGCGCATCCAGTCGATCAAGGAAGGCGACAAGGTGGTGGGGTCGCGGACACGGGCGAAGGTAGTAAAAAATAAGGTGGCGGCACCGTTCCGCGAGGCGGAATTCGACATTTTGTATGGAGAAGGCATTTCGCGCGAGGGCGACTTGATCGACCTCGGAGTGGACAAGGGCTTGATCGAAAAAAGCGGAACGTGGTTGAGCTTCGGCGGCGAACGCATGGGACAGGGCCGCGAGAATGCCCGGGTTTTCCTGAAAGAAAATACGGACATTCGGGAGAAGCTGGAAAACGGGCTGCGCAAGAAGATGGAAATTCCACAGCCGGGGAATTCGAGCGCGGCTTCAGGGGCGAATGGTCACGCGGCTCCGGCTCCAGCGCATGGCGAAAAGCCGCCGGTGAAAGCGGCGACCGCCGTGGCTGGCGCGGATGCGGTGAAAGCGCGCCCGGCGCGGTAGTTTTCGAAATTTATCCATAGTCGATGAGGGCGGACAAAAGTCCGCCCTCCTCTTTCTTCACTGTCACCGATCTCAATGTAGAATCCCAGCCTATGCCGGTGAGATGAAGAGACTGCGGTTTCGCGGCGGGCTGCGATGCAGACCGGGCGAACGAGCAGGCTCCTGCCCTGACGGGCAGTTAGTTGAAAACAAAGCACATAACTCGGTACTAGAGCTTATCCGCTATTGCGGTACCAGCCGGAAACTTCATAAAATTGATGTCGTAAGCTGAGAGCGAGTGTTCCTCTTCGGTGCAGTGTTTGAGAACGCAGGAGCAAGCGATGTGACGCTAAGTCGCATCGAATCAGCATTGTTTGGATTGGCTGCTGGGGTGCAGGTTATCTCCAGGCGGGCAGAGACAAGCTTCATGGCCCGTAGCAACAACGAACGGTCAGCGAGAATTTCTGACAATGTTTGTTGACGCTGAGATGAGCGTAAGGTAAATATTCGACCCCGGCGTGATGAGCGGTGGGGTAATCCGGGGTTGGACGCGCAGTCGGCATCGACCTTGTTATGAGGGTGGGAACGGTGAAGCAGTACGCAAAAAGCAGTATTGCAGTTTTGTTGACGGCGCTGTGCGCGGTACCCGCGCCAGCAATGCCAGCAGGTTCGGCGTCGACGCGTTCGCGCGCGCATCGCTATGTGAATCGCTATCCTGGCGTTCCCACGTTTGCGGACTCCACCAGCACCGATGACAGCACCTATGATGACCCCATCGTGCGGGCGGCGGCGGTTGCTGCGATAGGGCGCTACAATGGCGCCGTTGTCGCGGTGGATCCGAACACGGGGCGTATCCTGACGGTGGTCAATCAAAAACTGGCGTTCGGCGACGGCTACATTCCTTGCTCGACCATCAAGCCGACCATCGCCCTAGCGGCGCTGGAAGAAAATGTAATCACGCCCGACACCATGCTGCGGGTGAGCCGCCGGAAATACATGAATTTGACAGAGGCGATGGCGCGCTCGAACAACGAGTTCTTCGAGCAGCTTGGCGCGCGCATGGGATTTGACACGGTTTCGAAGTATGGCCGGCTGCTGGGCCTGGGCGAGCTTGCCGGGTACAACCTGGCGGATGAGCACCCGGGATCGTTTCCCACCGTGCCGCCGGCACACGGCGGAGTGGCGCGGATGTCGAGCTACGGCGAAGGGATTCAAGTGACGCCGCTGCAGCTTGCGGCGCTTTCCGCAGCTTTTGCAAATGGCGGAACGCTTTATTATTTGCAGTATCCGCACACCCGGGAAGAAGTTGAGAATTTCGCGCCCAAGGTGAAACGCGAATTGAATATCGCTCCCATCCTTCCGGAAATCCGCGAAGGGATGCTGGCGGCGGTGCTTTACGGCACGGGCCGGTCGAGCTATGACCGGGGCGGCGACGAGCTGCCGATCGGCAAAACGGGAACGTGCGACGATCACACGACGCCCGCGAAGATCGGCTGGTTCATCACCTACGCGGATGAAACGCATCCGAAGATTGCTCTGGCGGTGCTGTTGCGCGGGAATACGAGGCGCGTGAAGGGTCCAACGGCAGCGCAGGTGGCGGGCATCATGTATCGCAAGCTGCGCGAACAAAATTATTTTGCGGCGTCCGGCTCACAGGTGGCGATCCACACCGGAAACTAGCGAGCCTGTTACAATTGAAGGTAAGGCATCACGCTGCGGAGATTTCCGCAGCGTTTTTGTTTAGTGGCGTGCGTGCCGAAGGAATGCTTCCGTTTAAAGAAGCACCGCTTGCCAATGAGTCTATTGGAGGATTGAGCGCACGGTTCTTAACGTATGTTTGACGCAGGGGCTGAGTTGGGACAAAAGAGTGGGTGTGCGTCAGGCCGCGAAACTCTTCGCGGCCGGAAGTGTTAGGACTGGCTGGGTAAGCTTCGGGGATCAATAGCGGCTATCTCTGGGGGAATAGTGAATCGAGGGTTCGTCATACTGGTTTTGTGTGAATGCATTGCTGGTACGGCAACGCTGGGGTACGTGTTCGAACGGCGGCTAGCAACTTCGGATGAATACGATCGCCAGGTGAAGCTGGCGCAGGAAGAGGGGCAGCGCATCCGCGAGCAAACCATTCTGCCGCACAATGAAAAGGTTTCCGCCGGGCAGAATCTTAAGACGGCGCTGCAAAAATTCGGATTGAGCGCAGAGGAAGCGGCGAGCGCGTCCGCAGCAGCGCAACGCGCGTTCAACCTGCGGCAGCTTCGCGCGGGAAACACTATTACGGTAGGGCGGTCTGTGGAAGGCGCGCTACGGGAGATTGATTACAAGATTGACCCGGACCGCATGCTGAAGATTGTTCCGGAAGAAGGCGGGTTCACGGCACGCAGCAGCGAGATCCCTTCGAAAACAGAAGTTGTCGCAGTGACGGGCCGGGTAGACGATTCGCTGTTCAATGCAGTGGAAGATGCGGGGGAATCGGCGGAACTCGCGCTGCGGCTGGCGCAGATTTTCGGCTATGACCTGGATTTTTACACCGATCCGCGCCAGGGCGACACGTTTCGCATGGTGCTGGAAAAAAAGAAATACATGAACGGGGAAACGGCCGGGTACGGAAAGATTTTTGCGGCAGAGTACGAAAACGCAGGACGGAAATATCAAGCGCTGCTGTTTCACGATCCCGCGGGGCGGCCGGGATATTACGCGGCGGACGGTAAATCCTTGCAGAAAGCGTTCCTGCGCTCGCCGCTGAAATTTGGCGCGCCGGTGACGTCGCACTTCAGCCGGTCGCGGTTTCATCCGATCCTGAAAACCTACCGGCCGCACATGGGAACGGATTACGGCGCACCAGTGGGGACGCCGGTGCAAACCATCGGAAGCGGGCGCGTGATTTTTGCGGGACGCAAAGGCGGCGAAGGCAACATGGTGCAAATTGCCCACTTCAACGGGTACGAAACGATGTATCTGCACTTGTCGCGCATGTTTGTGCATTCGGGCGAGCGCGTGGAAATCGGCAAGACCATCGGACTGGTGGGAAGCACGGGACTGGCGACCGGGCCGCACCTGGATTTTCGAATTCTGCAACGTGGCCAGTACAAGAATTTCGAGAGGCTGGGATTGCCTCCTTCGGACCCCGTGTCAAAGGGGAATTGGCCTGAGTTCGCGGCGGTGCGCGAAAAGTGGCTGCCATTTCTGAAGAATCCGGAACTGCTGCAGGCGAACGCGGTCAGCTCGAACTCGGACGCGGGTCACTAATTCCACGAAAAGCCTGAATTCACTTCAAGCTCCAAACTTCAGTAGATGACGGGAAGTTTCGAGAAGTCGGAGCCCGTCTCCTCGGTGACGCGGAGGACGACGAGGGTGCGGTCGTCGTGCGGAGCCGTGCCGGCACCGTGATCATCGGTTTCGGCGAGGATGCGCTCGGCGATGGCGCGAGCCGAATCCTGAGGAGCAATGGCGCTCAGAACGGCGGACAGTCGCCGCAGGCCAAACTCCTCTTCGGAGGCGTTTTCCGATTCCAAGATGCCGTCGGAGGCGAAAACCACTACGTCACCGGGCATCAGGTCGAGGACAGACTCATCGTATTGCGTGCCGGGAAGAAGGCCCAGCGGCACGCCTTCCAGGCGAATAGAAATCACATGACCATCGCGGAGAAGGAGAGGATAGGGCGACCCAGCATTCGAAAGTGTGAGCCTGCGGTGCGCTGCGTCGTAGACGCCGAAGAGCATAGCAATGAAACGCCCATCAAGCCGCGTGTTATGGAGACGCTGATTCAGAAGAGCGAGCATGCACGCCGGATCGCAATCGCTATCGACGACGATTTCGCGAATTGTGCCAATGGCCAGCGAACCATAAAGCGCCGCCGCAGTGCCTTTGCCGGAAACGTCGCCTAACGCGATGGCCAAACGGCCTTCACCGTACGGAAGAAAATCGTAGAAATCTCCACCGAGTTCCCGCGCGGGAACATAAGCTGCGGCAAGGTCGAGACCTGGGATTT
>WNGQ01020111.1_pt1 | contig 11260 bp, 10 predicted proteins | sample 5407661 | NCBI WGS metagenome assembly WNGQ01 (sample SAMN13153382, study PRJNA577476) | soil metagenome | isolation source: 60 cm soil or saprolite under Garry oak tree replicate 2 | place: USA:California | collected 2016-06-15
ACCTGAACGAACATAGAGTTCCTCCTCGTTGATAAGTCCGGGACAACAACAGTGTCTTCAGGCCGCTATTGACTCTATGGTTAGTATTCTACCATTTTTTTCTCCCGATGCATATCTCTACATTGTGCAATGAAACGGCGCTCCCGCGCTTTCCGTGATTCTGAGGCGAGGAGGCAAGCGCACAAAAGCCGAAGCGTGCTGCAAAGCCAGTTCAGGCATGCCAGTTCCTCAGACATGCGAGAGCTTTCACGGAAAATGCGGGTGAGCCATTTCATTGTTGCTGCTGGCTAATGCCCATGAGATCAAAGCCTTACCCGGGCGCAAAACCGATGTGCGGGATGGTGACTGGATCGCCGACGCGGTTGGCGGCATGGCTTGATCCGCCCCAGGTTCATCCCGGCCAAGCCTGTACGGGTGGTGCGGGATCTGATGCACTCTCGCAAAAGTCTGGTCTCTCAGCACACCCAGCACATCAATCGACTGCGACATCCGTCTTGGAGACGGCCACTATCAAACTGACAAGCGTGGTCTCGGATGTGTGGGGCAAAAGCGGACAGAGCATGATCAAAGCCATCATGCAGGGCGAAAGCGATGCGCAGACACGAAGTCGAGTGAGCGCGGGGAACGGATGCCGCGGGAAATTGCCGCAATGGCAAGAAGCCTTGGAAGGGCGGATCCCACGGATTGCGCAACGAGACGAGGAGAGTTGGCCAACGAGCCTGGTAGGCCAGTGTGAACACACCGGCTCTCTGAGGGGGAACACCTCCTGAAAGTTTCCCTGGTGACACCCACAGGTTGCGCAACGAGATTACAGCAAGTAAACTCTGCATTACAGAACGGCCTCACAAGCAATCTTGTTCACATCTCTTGCCGGCTGGTGACGTTGTAGAAGTTCCGCTGGAGTCGCAGAAACCACGAATGCACCGAAGAACAATCTAGAGCCATTTTACTTGAGAGCTGCATCTCGTTGCGCAACCCGTGGGCAACAGTCGCACAAAGGCTTGACAGTCATCCCGCCAAGGTGTATCTTTAGAGCAAGTCCAGTCCTGGTAGCGTTAGAGTAACTTGTATTCTTCGTCTCCTTCCCTCACTTCTCTCAAGAGGACACTATGGGCATGACCAATGACGGTCTGTCGTCCTGGCAGGCCGAGACTGCTGGCGAACCGCTCCTCGACATGACCATTGGCGACTTCGTAGATCTACAGGCGCAGAATATTCCCACACAGCAGGCGGTTGTCTATTCCTGCTATCCTGAGTTCGGTGGCGCGTTGGACAGACGCTGGACATATGCTGAGTATCGCGACCGCGTCGACGCGACCGCCCGAGGGTTGATGGCGTTGGGACTGAACAAGGGTGATCACCTTGCCATCTGGGCCGCTAACCTGCCCGAATGGATCCTGCTCTATCTCGCTGCTGCCAAAGCCGGGCTGGTGGTGGTGACGGTCAACCCGGCCTATCGCGCCGCCGAACTGGAATACGTCCTCAAGCAGGGCGATGTGCAGGCGCTGTTCTTCATGTCGCGGGTGCGCGACCACGATTGCCTGGCAACCGTGCGCTCTCTGGTCACCACGAGCGCGAACAATGGGGAGGTAAGCAGCGAGAAGCTGCCCATGCTGCACTATGTCGCCCTCATGGGCGCGCCGCCAGCCGGTTTGCTGGAGCGGGAGGGCTGGCGGCCGGCCCTGTTCCGCGAAATGGTGGCCGGGAGCTCGCAAGTGAGCGACGAAGCACTGGGGAAGCGGCAGGCTTCGGTCACGCCGGCAGACCCGTTCCAGATTCTCTACACCTCCGGCACAACGGGATTCCCGAAGGGTGCCGTGCAATCCCATCGCGCCGTGCTCAACAACAGGCGACTCTTTGCACGCCGCTGGGGAATGCGCCAGGGAGATCATGGCTGCACGACCATGCCTTTCTTCCATGCTGGCGTCTGCGTGCTCGCCATCCTGGCCGATTTATGCATCGGTGCGACGCTGCATCCCCTGATTGCCTTCGATCCTGCCAAAGCCTTGCAAATCATCAGCACGGAACGCTGCACAATGTACGGCGGCGTTCCCACCATGGTGCTGGCGCTGTTGCAGCACCCCGACTTCAGCAAGTACGATCTCTCTTCGCTGCGCTCGGTAGTCAGCGGCGGCTCACCCGTTCCTGTTCACCTGATGGAGCAGGTCAAAGAGCGCATGGGGGCCGATGTCGCCATCGTCTTCGGGCAGACCGAGGCCAGCGCCGCCATCACGCTGACAAAGCCGGACGACTCGTTTGAACGGAAATCTGCAACGGTGGGCGTCCCGCTGCCGTCTGCTGAGGTGAAGATCATCAACGCAGCCACAGGCGAACCCATGCCCTGTGGTGAGCGCGGCGAGCTCTGCCGTCGCGGCTACCTGGTCATGCTGGGCTACTACAAGATGTCGGAGAAAACGGCGGAGGCCATCGACAGCGAGGGCTGGCTGCACACCGGCGACCTGGCGACGATGGATGCACAGGCCTATGTCAATATCGTGGGACGCCTCAAGGAGATGGTCATTCGCGGCAGCGAAAACCTTTTCCCGTTCGAGATCGAAGAGTTCCTGATTGGCCATCCCAAAGTGGCCGGTGTCCAGGTGCTTGGCGTCCCCGACACATTCTTTGGCGAGGAACTGCTGGCCGTGGTCATTCCTAAAGCAGGCGAACAGCCCAGCGAACAGAAATTGCGTGACTTCTGCAAGGGACAGGTGAGTCACCAGAAAATCCCGCGCTACTTCCAGTTCGTCGAGGCCTTCCCTCTGACGGCCAGCGGCAAGGTGCAGAAGTTTGTGCTGCGCGAACAGGCCATCAAAGCTCTGGGGCTGGAAGAGGTGGCAAAGATCAGGACGGCATGAGTGCGCAGGACATGGAAGAGGTCTTTCAGGCTCGCGTCGATGATGAAAGGATGGCGTTTCGTTCCTCGTACTGGTATTGTCAACTTCTTCGTAGAAAAGCAGATGATTGATGAGTTAAAGAGAGGAAAGGGAGTGGAGAGCAACGAGAGGCTTGGGATACGCAGCTGGTAAGCGACCAATTTCACTCCGGTCACCTCATGCCAGACCTGGTATCTGCTCTGGAAAGTGGCACGGGACTCCTGGGCACGTAAGCGCTGCCTTCGCTGTTGGACATGGCCAGAGATGGGCGCGATCAGCCGAAAGAAACCGCTGTGCTTGACCTGCTGATGTGCATTTCCGCCTGTTCTTCTCTCGCCATCGTATGGGTTGGTGCAAGTTCTCGGCTCGATGGTTTAGTCGTTTGTGGTGGCGATGCTCCATAGCCGGCACCATCTCCCGTTGAGCCGCTCCATACCTCTTCAGCTAAGCAGTGATGATCACGCCTGGCACAGACTTCAGCCCTGTGAGCAGGTTCCCAAAGAATCTTGTGGCTGCATTTTTGTTGCGTCGGCTCTGTACGAAGAAATCCAGCACGTTGCCGTCCTGATCCCCCGCTGGCCACAAGGATTGCTTCTTCCCACGAATCGTGAGCACCATCTCATCCCTGTGCACATTGTCTCCACAGCGAGGACGACGGTGGCGCAGTTCAGTGGCGGAGGTTTGGCCACATTTCAGGCACCTCTGCCCAACCGTTTCAGAGGTGAGCACGACGCCTGGCTGTGCCAAGAGTTCCTCGACCGTACCGAGAACTGAGCGAGAAGCGGAACTACAGCCAGAGGCAGTGGCTAATGATTTCAGTTCGGAAGCGGTATCCTTTGTCATCGGGAACAGATGGGTGTGTTTTCATGAGACCATGCTCCCATCCTATCCTCCTTCTCTCCCCACGTTGACAATACCTCTCAATCGGCTTCATAGGCCAGCCAAGAGGAAGGCTTTAGCTTTTCTCACCTCCTCCCATACAGCTCCTGAGCGACCCTTGGTTGCATCTTTTATCCCTTCATGCCCCTTTTTCATTCCCAACATGGGCTTAACGTTATCCACTTTTTCGGCAGACCTAAGAGGCCATGCTAAGAGCATAGCTATCCTCTTCCCTTGCCACTGAGCATCTGCTATGTTTAGAGAGAAGAAGCTATGGAAGCAAAAGGAGCAACGTATGAAGGTAGCAGCTCTCTACGATATTCACGGCAATCTGCCCGCGTTAGAAGCCGTTCTTGAAGAGATTGCGCAAGCCCATTTTGATCTCATAGTCATTGCTGGAGATATTGGCCCAGGCCCAATGCCAAAGCAGACCCTGCAACGTCTGCTGGATCTGGGGGATCGGGCCCGCTTCATTCGGGGCAACTGCGAGCGCGCAGTAGTTGCCGCATTTGATGGCCTCACCCTTGATCCCAATCAGTCCAACGAGGTTCGAGAGGTAACGAACTGGACGGCGAAGCAACTGGAGCCCAGCCAACGGGACTTTCTAACCAGCCTTCCAGAGCACCTGACGCTGACGATTGAAGGCTTAGGAGAGGTCTTGTTCTGTCATGGATCTCCACGCAGCGATGAAGAGATTCTCACGGTCGCTACGCCAGAGCCACGCCTCAGAGAGGCGCTGGCAGGGGTGAAGCAGAGGATTATCGTCTGTGGGCATACCCATATGCAGTATGACCGACACCTGGACGAGAAAGAGGTTGTCAACACGGGAAGCGTGGGCATGCCCTATGCAGAGCCAGGGGCCTACTGGCTAGAGCTACTGATGACGTGATAAGGAACTAAAGCAAGTAGCCACATTGGCGAGAGCAACTTTGAATAATCTCCTTTTTGTGCCGCAAACGCTCTTTGGCGCGAATAACCTCACGATATAAGTGGTCAAAGTCAGAACAACAGACATTGCCTAGTTCAACTCGCTTGAGGGAATTCCAGATGCCTTCATCGGGATTGAGATCGGGGGCATAGCCAGGCAGTTGCTCTAGATGCAAGCGTTTAGCCGCTCCTCGCTTGAGAAAGTCTTTAAGCGCGTTCGCGCGGTGGATAGGCGAGCCATCCCAGATGAGGACGATCTTGCCCGAAATCTTGCGTAAGAGCACACGCGAAGCGCGCCCACCACCGCCTCGGCATCATAGGAGGCAGGGCGCACTTGCATGAACAGTCGTCCATCCAAGGTAATGCCGCTGATCGCCGAGAGGTGATCGCACGTGAGTTTCACCCGCAGGACAGGCGTCTGGCCGCATGGTGCCCAGGTGCGCACAGCCATCGGCAACAGCTAAAACCCCGCTTCGTCTACCCAGACGATGGTCGCTTGCTCCTCCTCGGCTTTTTTTTGATTTGGGGCCAACGCTCATCCGACCACTGCTTGAGGGCCTCTTCGTTGCGTTGACTCGCCCGCTCGACCGGTTTCTGTCGGCTCCAGCCCGCCTCACGCATCAATTTGCCAACGTGATCTCGATGGTAACGCACTCCAAAGGTCTTCGCAATCACCTCTGCCACCCGGCGTGCCGTCCACACATCACCCCGAAATCCATAGCTTTCTGCTCCTTTGGCTAACAATGTGGGGATTTGAGCCTTCTGCTCCGCTGTGAGCCGCGGGCTCACTCCTTTTGGGGGATGCGCTTGGAGGGCTGCTATGCCTCCTTCTCGCCCTCGTTTCATCCAGTGACTGACTGCTCCTTCGCTCACTCCCAATGCTCCCGCTATGTCTTTCTGTTGCCAGCCCTGCTCTTTCAGCTTCCAGGCTCGTTTGCGTCGTTCTTCTCGCCAATCGGCGGATCGCCGGTGCTCCCATACTCCTATGGTATCACACTTGACTTTCTTCTGCCGTTATCAGTAGAGGCTGTACGAAAAGGCCAGAGGAGCTGATCTATATGGATGGGTTACGTCGGTCTGTCGGGCCTTTTCAACCGGAGACGGCAGGTGGTTGTTGTTCCACATGGCTTTCATGAGAAGAGCAGATGGCTCCGGAAGCCAATGTAAACTGAACAATACGAAAAGGCTCTAGAAGCCTTTTCGTACAGCCTCTAGTACTAGTTTCCATTGCGAAATAGAATCGGCTTGGGAAGGGGCTTCACGGCATCAGTCTGTCGATGGATTATGCCATTTCTGCTGTGATTCGCCTCATCCGAGCAGAGCTGTATCCGCTGGAGCGGCCTGTGGTGACAAAAACAAAGAGAAAACAGCGTAGTCTGGCTCTATAGGCTAACCCGTTTTGTTACAATATTTAAGGAACGCAGCACTAGGACCGGAGATCGTCTTACGGCGCACACCCTATGACCTGGAACAGGCTGCCGCCGCAGTTCGCGCCAGCGGCTATCCACAAGCTGAGGACTTCGTGGCTCACAATATCCTGCGACCAGCGAAAGCGGCGGAGGTCATCGAGCTCTTTGAGAGGAGAGCTACGTAACGTTCGTAGCCCAGACCCAGGTGTAAACGTCAAGAGGAAAGTGGAACTCCGTCACATTTGGTGATTCAGGTAGTGCAGAGCTATGGACAGCACCAAGAAATCGTTGCCGGAGCGGCTCACTCTCTGCTGACTATGCTCTTGATGAGCTTGAATCATCAAATCGCCCTCTTCTTCTAGAGCTGGAATGTCGGGGAGGAGCGGACAAATGCTTCATGTTCACGCTTGTCTCAAGAGCTATTGAACTACATGAATGTACTGAGAAGACTCTTCTCGCCTGCAAAGACGGAGCCGCCGCTTTGCACCGTTTCACGCATGAGTCGGATCATCTGATCTCGGTCGGCCTTCATCAGGGCAATCCAGGCGGCAGGGGCCGCAGTGTGTGAATCGTGCTCAGTGCTCCAATTCGCCATCTCCACCAGGACAGGGATGAGGTCGAGCCCTTTTTCCGTCAGGATATACTCCTCTTTTCGCTTATCTTGCCCCGAGGTCTTTTTCACGAGAATGCCTTGTTCCTCTAGACGAGCCAAACGGCTGGCGAGAATGTTGGTCGCCATCCCTTCTTCTGACGCAAAAAACTCCCCGTAGGTTTTCTTCCCAAAGTAGACGATATCACGGATGAGCAACAGCGACCACAGGTCGCCAAACGTTTCCAAGGCAAAGTTGATGGGGCAGTCTGAGCGTCTTTGGTGTCTGTGTTTCATCGTCTCGACCTCTTCTCTTTCCGCTGATCCACTGTCACGGGAGGCTTGACGCCCTCCGCAAGTCTCACTCGTGAGCGTTTCCGCTTTTGCTTTCTGCTTTGAGAATAGTATAGTAGCTTCACTTGCAATTTGCAAGTGACATCGCTTTCTGGAGAAGGAGAACGTCGACATGCAGCTTCCTCTCACGAGCCATCTGCCTCTCGCATCCCAGTCTCAAGCGCTGCTCACCAAGCGCCTGCTGCCGCTCTTCATCGCGGCTTTTTCCCAGGGGTTGGTGCTCTGGGCCCCCATTGAGAAGGTGTTTCTCAGGAGTCTTGGCTTTGACCAGGCCGCCCTTGGGCTGATGGCCGCCTGTTATACCAGCCTCATCCCGCTGCTTGATCTGACCTCGGGCATCCTGGCAGATCGCTGGAGTCGCAAGGGCGTCCTCATGCTGGCCTCCGTCGCTTCCATGCTCAACGCCCTGCTTGGGGGATTCAGCCACGATGTGCCGACCTACCTGGTCAGCACCCTCTTCTTCGGTGTCGAGGTCGCCCTGGTTTCGGGCACCTACGAATCCATCCTCTACGACACGCTGCTTGAGCAAACCGGGCACAGTCACGCGTTTGAGAGGCGTCTGAGCCAGGTGAAGCTGCTCAATAGCGTGGCCTTACTCATCGGCGCGCTGGCAGGCGGGCTGGTGGCCACGCTGCTTTCTCCTCGGCTGGCGTACTTTGCCACGATCCCGTTGGTGGCCATTTCCCTGGGCGCCTTGCTCACCTTCAAAGAGCCTCACCTGCATCACGCGGAGGGGCGCACCTCTCTCTCTAGCCATCTGCGGGCCATCTCTCAGACCATTTTCCAGCCCGGAAAAACCCTGCATATCGTCATCGTCTTACTGGCCACCTCGCTCTTACTCTCGGTGATCTTCGAGTTTGGCCCGCTCTGGCAGCTTGCCCTGGCCGCTCCGGTCGGGCTCTATGGCCTGGCCAATGCGGCTGTGCTCTCGGCCGGAGGGGTGGGTTCGTTGCTGGCGGCCCGTCTGACGCTTGTGAAACCGGCCAGCATCGTGGGGGTTGCCGGGCTACTGGTGGGGTCGAGCCTGGTGCTGGTTGTCGTGAAGAGTGTCGTGGTCGTCATCCTGGCCCAAGGGGTGCTGGTCGCAGGAGGAGTTGCTATCAGCATGGTCTTTACGCGGTTGCTGCATGACTCCCTCCCCTCACGGGTGCGAGCGGGAGCAGCGTCCGGGGTGGGTGCCCTCTCCTCGATCGCCTTTGTGCTCTTCGCGCTGCTCTTTGGGGTAGTGAGCCAACATGCCGGCATTTTTCACGCCGGGTGGATGGTGGTTGGGGTGACGCTGCTTGCCAGCGTGCTGCTGGTCAAAGTGGCTGTGGGCCAAGACTTCAAAGCATCGAAAGCCTCAGATGAGCCATCGAGCAGCGGTGCGGCTTGAGCACGCGCGCGAGGATCCGATCCTGGTTGTGAGAGCAGCTTCCTCTCACGCGCATCTTTGATCTCACGCCCCCTCTGTGGCCCAGTGCGACATCAGCTCACGTAGCATTGGGTCACAGAGGGGAGTTCCCATTTATGGGTAAAAACAAAAGAGCCTCTCTACACTTTACTGTTGGGCTTGAATCACCAAAACAGAGGGAGTTCCACTTTTCCCTTGCAAAAAACAACTACATCGACCTCATACGAGAACGTGCACGTTCAGAGGAACGACAACGCCTGATCCGACACCGACGAGCGCGCATACAAGCTCAACAGAGCGCTTGAGGATCGAAGCGTTTCTCACATCGACCGGCTCCACACGCCACTCTGACTCATGCAGGGATTTTCCGCCTCTTTTGCTACCTGGATGGTTGCTTTTCTTGCCTGTTCGTTGACTTTCCTGGTGCTCCAAGTCACTTGTTCTCCGGGGAGCATACTCCTTGTCATGGCTGGACGCTTGCTGTCTCCCTTTCTCTGTCTGCTCGTTCCCGATCTCAAGTACCCGGCCCAGTGCCAAAGGCGGAAAACAGTACATCAAGCGGGAACGAGCCTGGTTCTTGGGGAAGGATGCCGTGGTGCAATGGGCAAGTGCTCCCGGTCTTGTCTGCGAGGGGCTCGACTGTGTGAAGGGGGGCGACTCGTCTGTCCTCAGATCTCTCCGTACCAATTATGCTATTTATTTCGTATTCTATAAATAGGCTCACCGGAACCGACGGGTTTCGAGTCCTCTGTCACCAATTTGCTCCCTCTTGCTTGAGCCGTCGGGAAACCTGTCTCACAAGCTCCAAGTCTTTCTGGCTGAAGAGGAACAAGCTCAGAGAAGCACTCCTCCTCATGATACAACATCGGAGGTTAGTGTCAGCGTTTCAGGCCACTAGTACACTGAGGCATAAACATATCCATGATAAGCGCTCCTGGTGTACGCCCACTTGGCGGGTGCTTATCGTGGGGTTCCTTCAGCCTGTATACTCTAGTGAGAACGTTCGCCGCGCACCTGTGGGATCGTCGTCACGATCACCGTGGTCACAAACAGCCAAGCCCATGCCAGCCAGATGGTAGGGAAAATGCCGATACGTTGAATCAGGATGCCAGTTAAGGCAAGTCCAAGCGGGCGCATTGTGCCAGGTAAAATGCTGCAGGCGCTCAACACTCTGCCCTTTAATTCGTCCGGAATCAGTTTCTGACGATGGCTGAAGTAAGCTACATCCTCAATCGGATCCAGAAAGCCGGTGCCAAATTCAACTGCAGCGAATACCAAAGGGAAAGGAGCAAGCGCAAACAAGGGCCAACTCAAAACAATATACCAACGTGTTAACAGGATGGAATGTCCGACGGTCAAATGATGTTCCAGGCGGGGAGCCAGTATCGAACCCGCTATAGCACCGATCCCACCACCAGCGAAGATCAGGCCGATCACTACCGCAGAAGCATGGTGTCGTTGCGCCAGGATGATAATAAGTAACGTGTTGCCGGAAAAGACAAACGCCCCTGCTCCCATCAGCAACGTCATGGTGAGAAGAAAGGGTTGATGCCATATCCAGTGCACACCCTCAGCGATCTCTGCCAACACCTTACGACGAGTTGCTCCTCGTTTTTGCTGAAAGGGAGTACGGATCAGTGAGAGAGTCACGATCGAGATGAGATAGGAAATGGCATCAGTAATAAACGGGAACATGACGCCCAGTGAGTAGAGGACACCCGAGAGAGATGGGCCAAGCAAGGATGTGGTGCCCTCGACCAATTCTTCTTGTGCTACTGCGGTGGAGAGTTGCTCGTGTGTGACCACTTGCAGTGCAGCCGCTGTCTTTGCCAGCTTGAACACGATCATCAAAGCGCCTTCGAGGAAGGCAGTGAGGTACAACTGCCAGAGAGTCAGGTGTCCAAGAGCGAAAGCAAGAGGAATGCTGGCAAGGCTGAGTGCTCGTCCGATATCGCACACGAGCATCACCCGTTTGCGATCCCAGCGATCCACGATAACGCCCGCGAAGAGGTTAAAAAGCAGTGCAGGCAAAGCTCGAAAGGCTGCTACAAAGCCAGCTTGGGCCGGCGAATGAGTGACAGCCAGCACGAGCAATGGAAAGGCGAGTCCTGAGACCGCGCCGCCCATATCGGAAAGCGCCTGTCCGCTCCACAAGAGCAGGTAGTCACGATTGCGCCACAAGGATTTCGCATGGCTGGATGAAACAAACGAGTGTTCGCTCGTTGCCTTGTTCCGCGAGGTTGGCATGGGTTCTTCCTTTTCTGAAAAGCATGTGACGAGTATGCACAGGGATACAGGGAATTTCAGGCGTCTCACATGCCGCTCAAAGCAGACGACCACAGAGAAACAAGGAGAGCCGGGCTTGCAGCAGGGAAACGCGTATCGCCCGGTCACACATGAGGATGGATGTTTGAGACGAGAAGTGGGAGAGTGTGTTCCAACAGATACGCACCATGGAAAAACGGCGCTGGCATTATGAGCCAGTGCAGTTCAGCGCGTCGCGTAGCACCACTTTCTGCCACGTAAGCATGTGTGCCAGGCTTACGCGGCGAAGTGGCTTGTTTTTCTATTCCGGTTGCGGTGAATCATCCAGGCTAATTGACTTCTCATGGCTCCATGCTAGCATGCCCGGTCAGACAATGTCAATGCTCTGCATTACCCATCTATCTATCCAGAAATCTGGCAACGGCGGGAGAGTGTCAACGCCTGCGTCATTCTGCGCCGGAATAATTTTGACCCCCTCCTCATTTTCTCTCCAAGGGTGACAACCTCCAGGGTTCTGCGTTCCGTTTGCTCTGCCACGAGAGCGACTCAGCGATGCGCCCCCCACCTGCGA
>WNGQ01006564.1_pt1 | contig 11258 bp, 7 predicted proteins | sample 5407661 | NCBI WGS metagenome assembly WNGQ01 (sample SAMN13153382, study PRJNA577476) | soil metagenome | isolation source: 60 cm soil or saprolite under Garry oak tree replicate 2 | place: USA:California | collected 2016-06-15
AAACTGGTTGCCTTTTTTGACAGTGATTGCATTGATCCTCCAGTTTTCTTTGGTGCTGCGTACAGAATGTTACGACCTGGAGCATCCAGATTAGCGGCTGATGGATTGGGAGTTTCTTCTCCTGCCAATCACTGTAGCAAGCAGGACACCATCCTGGTGTCATTCTAAAGAGACGACGAGATGGAATGCCGATTGCCCATTCTCCTAAAGTGAGTTTTTGTATGCCGGCCTGCTGCGTTAAACCCTCGATCGTGGCGGACCAGTCAGCGGCACTCTCTCCCAAACGATTGATGCCCATTGCCTCTTGATGGCAAAACTTACTTATAGTACCTGGATAAGATCGAAAGTAATACGATCCGCTGAGATGGGGAATAATTTCTTCAGCCAGTAATAGGCGCGGGCTGATCCTATACGCCCACGCTAACCGATTGATATAACTGGTGAGACTTTCGACCATGGATGTTCCGACCCCTATAGGTGCAAGACTATAGAGCCGGCTGCGAGACGGCAGCTCAGTGCGAGGAGTATTCGTCCTAACGAAGACATTTACCATCGTATTTCATCGCCTTCACCTTCTTCAAAAAGCTTAATTCCTCTCAAATTACACGCGTAATTCGATCGAGCTCAAACCGCAATCACGCCGAGTTCTAGGAATCTTTTCATAGAGGCCCCAAAAGAGGGCTTGAAAGAATTTGTCGTCTGGCGTTCTTAACTTTCAAAGAGGGCAGAGAGTAGATGCCTAAACGCCCTCCTAACGTAGCAAGCAGCCCATTTAATATGCTCTTTGCGTACAGTTTTATCCCGCTGCTTCCTCCTCGTCTACATCGTCTGCTAGCGCATCATCTCCTTCGTGCATATATTCCCCCGTATTGTCGCGGCCTGGATTTCTGTCTCCCGGTTTTCCTCTTCTTTTATGAGGAGGCGAAGAGGAATTATTCCCGGGTGCTGAAGTAGTAGTCTCAGCAGCTTTCTGGGTTCTCCTCTCATCTCTGAGCCCCAACGACCTCAGAAGACGGTCATCTGCTCCTTCCTTCTCAAAGAGTTCTTCTTCGCCCTCCTGGGCATCCCTCAGCCACTTGTTCACGCGGTCTTCCGCGGGAGCGGTTGCCCGCAAATGATCTTCCGTAACAGTTGCGGCCCCTTCGGAGAGGGCTCGTTCAAGCGCCAGGTTGAGATGCATTTTGAGATGTCCAATGCAGCCGATACTCCGGGCGTAGAGGAATTCCCAATGGTGCTCAACCAATAAGGGCTCTTTCTCAACGGGAAGCTGCCGCTGCAGCGCCCACAGTACGCTTTGAAAGAGTGCTGCCTCCGTCGGCTTGGTGGCGTCGTAGCGCGGGAAATGCACATCGATGCTCCTACCGGCCAGTTGGGCATTGGCCTTTCTGAAAGGCCGCATCTCATATGTGCCGACCAATACATGGCTGACTCCTGTCCGATTCTCGATGGACTTGAGTTGATCGAGCTGCTCCTGGCGCATGTGATAGCTTGACGCCCTGGCCAAATGCTGTGCTTCATCAACGATCACCGCATAGGGCTTGCGCTGGATTAAAGCCTCTATCATGGCCTCCAGGAAATCCCGCGTGCGCAGGGAAGGGATCCTGAGATCAAGGAACGGATCCCTTAATTGCCTGAGCACAGCCTTGTAATACCCCATCCATTCGAAGCGACCTGATCCGGGAGGATCTATGAGCGCGAACGGTATGAAATCGGGATCACACAGCATCCTTTTCTTCGCCCGCTCTATTAACTTCTCCTGGAGTTTCCCGATGAGGATTGTCTTGCCGACGCGGGTGGGTCCGATGACCAGCGCCATGAGACCTAGCCGCTTTAAATCGAGTTCGTTGCCGGGCGAGCAAATAGCGTGGAGAATTTCATCGAGAGCTTTCTCGAGGTGGGGATGCTCTATGATGCACTCTTCCTCGAAATAGCGCTGCCTTACCGCCGCCGGCTGTTTGAGCAGCGAAGGGTCGAAATATTCCGGCTCCTGCTGTTCCGTGTCTGGTTGTGGTGCCGGGTCGACAGATTCGGACGCATTCTCCTGCTTCTTTTTAACCATTAACGGTACCTCTTCAAAACGATCAATTTCCCAGCAGTAGGATCTGCCTGAGCTTTACGAGGCTTCGTATGAGTTCCCTTACTTCCCTGGCTCTTCTCAACGCTGGAAGCCGAAGGGGTGGATTGGTCTGAGGAACTGGGCGACCCCGGCTTTCTCCGTTTCCCCTCGAGCACCTCAAACGCCGCCTTTGTCTCCCGATCTTTCTGCTGCTGAAGGAGAGCTTGCGCGGATTCGGCTTTACTCCTCCTAGCTGCTAGTTTCTTCTGCGTGACTTCTACCTGTTTGCGCCCATACAGTTCACGGTATTCCTTACGCAGCTCCTCGGAGAGAATGTGGAGTTCACGCTCACTGCATCCAATAAACTCGTCGCTGGCGCATTTGCATTCACGCCACTTCCCATCAATATAGGCGTAGCCGGTGCTTAAATCGAACGGGTCAAAGCGCACGGGAACCTTTTCGCCCTCAATTTCCGCGTCGAGCATCTCGGCGCACCAGTAGTCAAGATAGTTCATCCGCACGCCTCGACCCGGTTGCACCGTGGCCTCCCCTGCTCGGGTGCTTGGATACGTCGCCCTGATGAAGTGCTTATTGTAGGGGACCCATTTGTGCGAACGTTCCCCGTCTCGTTTTATGCTTTGCTCATAGGCCTCGCGCGGGCTTTGACCGTGCAGCGCTGGGTGTGGTATAGTATCGTAATCCTCGTAGGCCCACTGCTCCATGTGTTCGGCGAGTGCTTCGAGCGTCCATACTGCGTGGCGTTTGGGATCGGTTGCTTTTGTCCCCAGGCGCGCCTGCTTTGTCGCCTGTGTGTTGCCCAGCAAGTGGTGGATGAACTCGGTCTCCGCTGTGCCGAACAGGCGTTCGAGCGGAGAGCCGAAGCGAGGTTCGGCCGTAGGGCGCCGCTCTTTTCTCACCCGGTAGAGTGCCAGCAGTTGCTCAAAGTAGATGCTCTTAAACTCGGGACCCCCATCTACAACGATCGCCGATGGGAGTCGATTATGCCGCTTGACGCAGAGCCGCAGTACCATCATGCACGACCGGTAGCTCGGCGGGTCGAATGAAAGGTAGAAAGCGGCAATACGCCGTGGATGCGCAAGAATTAGCAGCGTCAGCCAGCATTTACCGAGGGACTTCCGCGTCTTAGAGTCGAGCAACTCCAGGTCAACCTCCAGGTGGTCGAGGTGAGCCCTGGCCCAGGCGTAGTCGCCATTCCGATTGATCGTCTTTTCTTCCGGATGGTGGTAATTCTTGAACGGGTAGGCCGCTCTCGTGCCTTCACGCGCTGCTGTCAGCTCGTAGATCGTCTTCCAGCGTTGTGTCTCCGTGTAAAAGGCGCGTGGGCTCACGCTCGCGACGCCTCGCTCTTCGCATAACGTAAGGTACGCTCCATAAGCACCGCGTTTGGGCTTTCTGGTCACGGTGTTATAATGGATTTCCAGTATCTCGTCGATGAGCTTACGCGCCTCGAGATTCCCTTTGCGCCCGCACTTAGAATAATCGGGGATGAGCCCGATTAGCCCATTGCCGTAGCTAATCTCCGCTTCCCGATACCACTGACGCCACGTACGCTTGGTCTTCTCAGGAACCTTCGCGCGCGCATCGGCCGTCGCGATCTGCTCGTCGTCATCGTATTCTTCGGGATGGATGACACGGTTGCGGAATATGGCCTTCGCTGAATCAACTACCCTGGCTCTTTCCAGACGATCATGACCTTCATCGGTAGTGCTGGAAGGGGTTTCTTGTTCGGCTCCGACTATTTTGCCGCAGCTCACCCATTGCTCAAAGACGGCTCTGGGAATGAGAAACGGATCCCCGTCACCGCACGTCAGGATGATTTCATCCGGCCCGTCACTTGCTATGCTCCACTCTCTGCTGCCCAGCAATACCCTGCTGCCTCGCTCAATCACGACGGGATGCGCTTCAAGCCCACTATTTTCCGGTGTGCTGGCTACATGGGACATCCGTTCAGAAAACTCACCGTTTGCACCAGCCCGATTTTCCTTTTCTTTCACTTCCCTCTGGTGAATGACAGAGAAAATCGGGGAATGGAGAACAGATCTCCAGTCTTCCGTGAATTAGGTAGGAAGAAGCCTTGCGAACCAGGCAAACACGCGGCATGTTTGCCTGGTTCGCAAAACAGAGACGAGTGTCGAGAACCGAAAAACACAGGGCAACTCTGGCCCCATCACGTAACTCTGTCGAATGCATCCACGGGTGACACGCTTTTCAGCACTTATGCTGCTCGCCGATAGTCATAGTGTAGCCCACCCAACACTGGAACCGAGAGCACTTGACCCGACTGGTTCGGGGAAGAAGCAGAAAGCATCAGCGGCTCCGGAATCCGCTGTCCAAGCCCTTGATGGGGACGAGTGTGATTAAAATACAGGACATAGCTTTTGAGAAGCCGTTGGAGTTGCATCTCATGAAAGATGAGAAAGTGATCCAGGCATTCTCGTCTCACGCTCCCCAGAAAACGTTCACACACAGCATTCGCTAGCGGGGTTCGATATGGCGTTCGAAGCACCTGGATGCCACTGGTGGTTGCCACTCGTGCAAAATTCTGGCCGAATTTCTTGTCATTATCCCTGATGAGGTATGCTGGAGTTTGCCCATACGGAGTCGCTTCCCGCAGTTGTTGCGCCACCCACAGATCCGTCGGAGAACGGGTCACGTTCACATGGATCACCTTTCGTGATTTCAATTCGATGATGAAGAAAGCAAAAAGCGGGCGAAAGAAGAGGTCCGTCACCTGCAAGAAATCACAGGCCCACACCTCTGCCATATGATTGCGCAAGAATGTTCGCCAGGTCTGTCCAGGAGATCGTTTGGGTCGAACCAGCTTCATATACTTCTGGATGGTCCGTTTACTCACTCGAATATCCAGCTTAAGGAGTTCCCCACGGATGCGCTCCGCTCCCCAGAGTCGATTATTTGCTGCCATCTCCTGGATCAATGTGATTGTCTCGCACGAGAGCCGAGGCTTGCTTGAGCGTGCTTTCGATCCGTGCTTCCAGAACAAGCGGAAGAGCTCACGATGCCAACGCAGAAGCGTCTCTGGCTGGACAAGGAAAAGCGCTTGTTTCCAGGTTCGAACCATCCTGGCGAGAACCACCAGGAGAAACCGATCGGTCTTCAGATAGACGGGGTGTTTGACCTGTCGACGGAGTATGATCAGTTGGTGCCGCAACAGGGCGTTTTCAGCAAGGAGTTCAGATTTTCCTCTCGTCATGTCGGCAAGCGTGCCGAGCACAAGGGAAGTCGTCGATGGTTTGATCCAACGCGAAAAACAGGCCTGGAGCGTGCGACAGTTGGAACGGATTCGTTGCTTGATCAAAGTGAATACACAACCCACGAAATTGAACCTCACCTTCGTGAAAATAGGCACCTAGCCAGAGAGTACGAGCAGAATGGACGATGTTGATTGTACTCGCAACTCCTGTGCTTAGGCAAGGAGGCGTGTTCTATCGCGTGCAAGATGCCAATTTCCTGAACAGATGTCCCAAGTAGCCAGCACACTGTCGCTTTTCTCGGCATCCCCACTTTTACCAATTCCCGAACAGTCACGTACAAACAGACCTCTTGACAATGTGCTTATCCTATGGTATATTTAGATCGATCTAAAATTAGATCGATCTAAATATACCATAAAGCCTTGCAGTTAGGTTGAGGGAAAAGGGACGGGTAGATGCGATATCGCTGACAGCAGTGTCCGATCTCTGTGGCAAAGCTATCGTGAGAGGATGCGAAATGGTATCAGGACAGCAGATTATCAATGGCTGTGCTCAGAAGCAGGAAGCCTTGGCAGAGCTAACGAGAGGAGCTAGGCTCCAAACATATGGGCGAGGAGAGCTACTCTGGGATATTGGAGAGATACATGGCTTCGTCTACATTCTGAATGCCGGAATGGTAGGACTCTATAGTCTCTCTCGCCACGGGCGCGAAATCCTGTTGTCTACCTTTCACGAGGGAGATATGGTGGGTCTCATCCGTCAGGGCGAAGTGAGTGGTACATGCAGCTATGCCAAGGTTCTCGTCGATGCTACTCTCGCCTATCGTATTTCATATCACCATGTCCTACAGCTGATGAGCACTTCCTTAAGGGTTACCTCATACGTATGCACGTTGATCTCGAGGCAGCTTGGGGAGTCCCATAGGATTATAGAGGAATTGGCCTTCTATGAGATAAAAACGCGCCTCGCTCGCACCCTCATCCGTCTTGCCCTGTCCAGCGAAGAACGGATAGTATTGGCAACTCATGCAGAGCTTGCTGCAATAATTGGCACGCGGCAAGAGGAGGTGACAAAGGTGCTTTCCCACTTTCGGGCCTCGGGGCTTGTTGCCTCAGCGCCCCATCGTCGTGGGCTTCGCGTGCTCGATCTAGAACGTCTCAGTTCAATACGCAATGAGCCTAATATGTGAAATCGCATATCAAGCTCTCAAAATCCAAGTTACACTACTCCTTAGGGAAAAAAGAATGAAAGACAGGGACGTGGCAGATTTGGCATGGCAAGTGGACAGACCTGATCTTCCAGCGTGGAATCTCTGTAGTGCGATCTCCGTAGCACAGCAGTGGAACACTTCACTAGAGACGTGTTTCTATTGAAAACTCATCCTACTGACAGGTTGTCTTTCGTAGTGCATCCTCCTCATATCAAACCATCAGGTCCGACTAGAAAGAATGGACATCACAAGCCATCTCCCGGTATTTTTATCCACATGTGCTTGCAGTACTAGTAGGAGAGTCGCACAGCGTAGGTGGCATGCTGACATGCGGCCGACTGAAAAGACATGTACTGGCTGGCAGAAGGAGTACTTTTTATGTTAACACAACGCTTGAGTCGTCGCAGCCTCCTCAAATCCGCCCTCGCCGTCGGTGCAGCCACGAGTGTGGGTCCGTTGCTCAACGCCTGCGGTAGCAGTTCTTCTAGTAGCGGTTCCACTACTATAACCCTCCAGATGTGGTCGGGACCAGAAGGTGTTGCCATGCGGCCAATTGTGGCGCGTTGGAATAGTGAAATGAGCGCTAAGACTGGCATTACCCTCCGAGAAACCGAGCCGAGCCGCGATGGTTACGACGCTCTTATCACCTCACAACTGCTCTCTAAGAGCGGCACCCCCGACATCGTTTTCCCGTTCAACTGGGATGTTGCGCGTGTGTCCAAGGCAGGCACGCTTGTTGATCTTACCCCGTATATCAATAAGGATCCCTCGGGGTTCAAAATGGACGATTTCTTCAAGGTGGCTGTTGACTCCACGAACATCGATGGTCACCAATATGCCTTACCATTGGATATGAGCCTGCCAATCCTCTACTATCGGAAGGACCTCATTTCTACACCCCCAGACACCTGGGATGATTTCCTGCAGATGGCTGACCGGTTCACGCAGAGCCGCAACTCCAGTTCACCTACACGCTTTGGCACGACCCTCTACGCCCGTACGGGCCGGGCGGAGCCGGCACAATTGTGGGAGGAAATCTTCTGGCCTTATGGAGGTGAACTGTCTGACTCTAGCTATCATTGGAGCATCGCCAACCAGGCCGGCGTGCAGGCGACGATGGTGGGACGCACGCTCGTCCAGCGTGGGAATGTGCCTCAACCGGTCACGAACTACGAGTATCCGCAGGTGCTCTCGGCCTTGACCAACGGCACTGTGGCCTTCATACAGGAGTGGAATGCCGCCTGGGGCCAGATCATCGACAAGACCCAGAACCCTTCGTACTTTGACAAGATTCAGTATGCACCTATTCCGGGGGTCCGTCAGTCAGATGGTACAGTCAAGCGTGCGTACCATGTGCATACGATCAACCTCGCGGTCAATGCCTCAAGCAAGCATGTCGACCAGGCTGTCGAGGTTCTCAAATGGCTGCTGCGCCCGGATGTCGCCATCGCGTATACGGTTGCCGGCGGCAACACTCCACGCCCGTCGATCTTCAACTCGCCCGATGTGGCCAAAGTGCGGCCTGGCTTCCAGTCCTGGTTGGCGACTCAGGTGACAAGTTCCGGCAAGCTGGAGCCCAAACTCGCCGAGATGCCTGACATCGACGACCTCATCATGAATCAGTACCTGAACGCTGCCTGGGCAGGCCAGATGGACCCCATGACGGCTCTGAGCGCTGCTCAGGATAAGATCAATGCTCTTCTCAACAAGGACGGCGTGCAGAAGTAGGTCGCTCTAGTTCAGCAAGGTGCATGATTCGAAATCACCGACCCGTGCAATGTCTACTCACAAGCTATTTGGCTTGTTGCAAATTCGGAGGGAGTTTATGGCCAATTTCCAAGTCACACCGGGGAAGACCGGCTTACCAGTACAGCAAACGCTGCAACCTGCCGAAGTCGTCAATGAGCCGCGCAGGCGGCAGAACTTTCTGCAGCGAGCGACCAGACCCCAATATCTACTGATCATGCCGGCGATCCTCGTTCTCGGCTTCATCACCATCTATCCCTTTCTGCAGGCCCTGCGCGAGAGTCTTTTCGGCGTCACCATTCAGAACTACTTTGACGCTCCTTTTGTCGGCTTGCAGAACTACAGCGCTACCCTACAAGATCCGACTTTCTGGTCGTCGCTTACAGTAAGTCTGATTTATGTGGTGGCTGCGGTTACCCTGGAATTCCTGCTGGGCCTGGGGCTGGCATTGTTATTGGATCGCCCACTCTTCGGAAAGCGCCTGATTATCCTCTTGCTCATCGCACCGATGTTCGTGGCGCCAGTGCTGATCGGCTACTCCTTCCTGTTGCAACTGGACCCGCTCAACGGGCCGATTCCGTACTGGCTGTCTACCTATCTTCACTTCACCTTTCACAATGAAGGCCCACTTGGGCCCCACTATGCGCTGCCAACCGTGATTTTGGTTGACGTCTGGCAGTGGACGCCATTCATGCTCGTGCTGCTGTATGCCGGTTTGCAAACGGTGCCCCAGGAAGTGGTCGAGGCAGCGCGAGTCGATGGTGCGCACGGGTTCCGCCTGCTTCTTCAGATTATTCTGCCCTTGCTCAGGCCAGTGATTGCGATAGCAGTCCTGTTTCGTACCGTCGACGCCTTCCGCGTGTTTGACAGCATCCACGTTCTCACCGACGGGGGTCCGCAGAATGCGACGTCGACGATTAGCGTCTTCATTGACCACACGGCTTTCCTCGCCGGTAACTTCGGTGAGGCCGCATCTATCAGTGTGCTGCTGATCGTCGTCGTAACTATTGTCGCCCGGCTCCTGGTCCGGTTCCTCTTCGGTCAGCAAATCTCAGCCACGCGGTGAGGCGTACGATGCATGGACATTGCGCCTAGCTGCTGCCATGCGCTCTTTAAGAAAGAAAGGACTGCAATCTTATGCAAGCAACGATCTCGCGCACCACTGCGTCTTCCCAGAGCAGGCCTGCTGCCCCTCGCTGGATTGGCACCGTGCTGGTATATGTTATCCTGCTCGTGGCCGTGGTCATCGCGGTATTTCCCATTCTAGTAATGCTCCTGGACTCTATCAAGCCGACGCCCTTGATTACGGCCACGCCGCCCGTTTGGATCTTCACTCCTACCTGGGAACACTACCAGAACGTGTTGCAAATTCCCAGCTTTCCGTTTACTACATACCTCTTGAACAGCGTCATCGTTGCTGTCGTGAGCACAGCCGTTACCCTGGCGATAAGCTTCCTCGCCGCTTACAGCATGGCACGCTACGATACCGGTGGTCGTAACTTTGACTTCTGGGTTCTTTCTCTCCGCATGCTGCCGCCTGCAGCACTGCTGATTCCCATGTACGTGTTTTTCAACACATTCCAACTGATCGACTCAGTCTGGGCGCTGATTATTATCTACATGACGTTCAATATCCCGCTCTCCATCTGGGTCTTGCGCTCGTTCATCCGAGAAATACCCTACGAACTCGAAGAGTCAGCACAAATCGATGGTGCGCACCTGTGGCAACTTCTGCTGCGGATCATCTTGCCACTTGTTGCGCCAGGACTGGCAGCGGTGGCTGTGCTGAGTTTTATTGCTTGTTGGAACGAGTTCTTCTTCGCGCTCATTTTTACTCAGAGCGCTGCTGTGACGCTCACGAAGGGAACTGCTGAGTTTGTTGGCGCGTATGAGACGCAGTGGGGAGAGATCGCCGCGGCCACGGGAATTGGTATGATTCCTCCCTTGCTCCTCGGGTTCGCTGTGCAGCGGTATCTCGTCCGTGGCCTAAGCCTGGGAGCTGTCAAAGGATAATGAAAGAGAGATTTCCGGCAGAGCATGCGAGGAGGCCCGGCATCTCTACTGGAGTCGAGTCGGTGAAGCCGCGCCCAAGAGAGGTGTGCGGCTTGACCATCAGGAGGTTATTGTATGGACAGCACAAAAGCTGGAGTGTCCACCCTTGGCTGGGGCTTGATTGGAGCGAGTGACATCGCACAGACGCGGATGATTCCCGCCATCAATGCGCAGCCAGACAGCGGTGTTGTAGCTGTAATGAGTAGTCAACTTGAGCGCGCTCGTCACTATGCGGAGCACAACAGCATTCCTCACGCCTATGGGAGCCTGGAGGCTATCCTGGCTGATCCGCAGGTCGATGTGGTCTATATCAGCACGACCAACGAACTCCACAAGGAGCAGACCATTGCCGCTGCGCAAGCGGGCAAGCATGTGCTCTGCGAGAAGCCGCTGGCCTTGACCCTGCAAGACGCCCAGGAAATGGTCATGATCTGCCATGCCGCCGGGGTCGTGCTGGGAACCAATCACCATCTGCGCAATGCGATGACTCATCGAACCCTGCGCCACCTGGTCGCAGAAGGGGCGGTCGGCCAGCCGCTAGCCGTGCGCGTCTTCCATGCCGTCTCTCTACCTTCACGCTTGCAGGGCTGGCGACTTAACCGGTCGGCGGCTGGTGGCGGCGTGATCCTCGACATCACGGTCCATGACGCCGATACCCTCCGCTTTGTCTTGCAGGATGAGATTGTCGAAGTGACCGCTCTTGCAGGGCGACAGGGCCTTGCGGCCAATGACCTTGAGGACTCCGTCATGGGAGTGATGCGGTTTGCGAACGGGACTCTGGTCCAGCACCATGACGCCTTCACCATTCGCCACGCTCACACCGGCTTCGAGGTCCACGGTACAGAGGGATCACTCTATGCCACGGACGTGATGACCCAGGACCCAATCGGTCGCATCATGCTGTGGCGCGCTGGGCAGGGCACGCAGATCGATACCGGCCAGCCTGAAGACTTGTACGAGC
>WNGQ01006565.1_pt1 | contig 11258 bp, 8 predicted proteins | sample 5407661 | NCBI WGS metagenome assembly WNGQ01 (sample SAMN13153382, study PRJNA577476) | soil metagenome | isolation source: 60 cm soil or saprolite under Garry oak tree replicate 2 | place: USA:California | collected 2016-06-15
TCGAACACCTGCTTGGGCGGCTCGATCCAGTCGATGTCCCGCGCCGCCTCACCCCAAAAGCCCTGCGGGTCGCGCTGCCAGCGGGCGTAGACGTCGTGATAGCGGCTCGTGCGGGCATCCATGGCGCTGCTCCCTCAGGCTGACGACCTCGCCCCGAGGAACGGCCGCACGCCGTGCGGGAGGAGGCCGGGCACATCGCCCGTCGTTTTGTCGCTATTGTGAGCGCGCGCGTGGCGTTTGCAAGTCGCGCCGAGCGCACAACGCGGCTATGCGGCAAAGTGCTGGCGCACGCGGGACAGCTGCGCTTTGATCCGAATCAAATCGTGGCGTTTCCCCGTTCGCCTCGCTTCCCAAGTGGCGGCTGTGATCACCGATCCCCTGTTCTATCTGCTCGCGATTCCCGCCATCGTGGCGCTCGGTCTCGGCAAGGGCGGCTTCGCGGGCGTGGGCATGATCTCGACCCCGCTGCTTGCGCTCACCATGCCGCCGTTGCAGGCGGCGGCGATCCTGCTGCCGATCGTGCTGTGCCAGGACGTCATCTCGGTGTGGACCTACCGCCGCCGATGGAGCGCCTGGAATCTCAAAGTGCTGCTCCCCGGCTCCGTCGTCGGCGTCGGCGCGGCCTGGCTGTTCGCCGCCTATGTGCCGAACGCCTATGTGGAAATCGCGGTCGGCGTGACCGGCGTCTGCTTTGCGCTCTACAACACCTTCGGCAAGGTGCCGGCGCAACCGCGCCGGCCGAGCGTGCCGGCCGGCATGTTCTGGGGCTCGCTCGCGGGCTTCACCTCGACCATCATTCAGGTCGGCGCCCCGCCATACCAGGTGCACATTTTGCCCCAGCGGCTCGACAAGTTCACGCTGATCGGCACGACCATCATCTTCTTCGCGTTGGTCAACGTGATGAAGCTCGTGCCTTATTTTGCGCTCGGCCAGTTCTCGCCGCGGACGCTGGCGACCTCGGCCGTGCTGTTGCCGTTCGCGGTCGCCACCAACTTTCTCGGCCTCTGGCTCGCGCGCAGGACGCCGACCGAACTATTCTACCGGATCACCTACCTGCTGATGTTTCTCATCTCGCTGGCTTTGATCTGGCAAGGCGCCAGCGCCATTCATGTGGGGGTGACGGCGTCATAATAGCGTCTCGCAGGGGTCGTAAGCATCGGCCGCTCGACGCTGGTGCGCGAGCTCGGAGCGCGCCCATGGCTAAAATCAGCGCAGCCGCGATCGTCGCCGTCAGCGTCGTCCTGTGTTCGGCGGCCGTCGCGTTCGACCTGCAGGGTCATCGCGGCGCACGCGGCTTGGCGCCGGAAAACACGCTCCCAGCCTTCACCATGGCGTTGTCGATCGGCGTGACGACGCTCGAGCTCGATCTCGCCATGACCAGCGATGGGATTCTCGTCGTCAGCCACGACAGCCGTCTCAACCCCGACCATACCCGCGCCCCGGACGGTAAGTTTCTCGACGCCGAGGGGCCCGCGATCCGTTCGCTCACATTGGCAGAGCTGCAGCGCTATGACGTCGGACGCTTGAAGCCCGGAACGGCCTACGCCGCGGCCTTTCCGGAGCAGCGGGGAATGGATGGCATCCGCATACCGACATTGATGGAGGTATTCGACCTGGCACGGCAGGCGAAGGCCGACCATGTCCGCTTCAATATTGAAACCAAATTGACGCCGACGTCGGGCGCCGACACGCCGGACCCGGAGACGTTTGCCGCTGCCGTGGTGCGAGCGGTGCGCGAGGCGGGACTGAGCGCACGGGTCAGCATTCAATCCTTCGATTGGCGGACGCTCGTGATCGCGCGCCGCATCGCGCCGGAGATCGAGCGCGTCTGCCTGAGCATCGATGGAGGCAGCGGCGACACCCTGCAGCGCGGGCGGCCGGGCGCGTCGCCATGGACGGCGGGACTGGACATCGATGATTTTGCCGGCTCAGTGCCACGGCTGGTGGCCGCGGCCGGCTGTTCGGTGTGGTCGCCCAACCATCGCGACGTGACCGCGGCGTCGCTTGCGGAAGCAAAGGCGCTCGGGCTCAAGGTCATCCCCTGGACCGTCAACGAGCGTTCCGACATGGAGCGCCTGATCCAGATGGGCGTCGCCGGCATCATTACGGACTATCCGAACCGCCTGCGCGCGGTGATGGCGGAGAAGGACATCTCGCTGCCGCAAGCCATTGCGACCCGCTGAGGCCCCGCTTTCGCAGGCTAATCGCCGGCTACGAAATGAATCCCCCCTGGTTCCATTTCGGGAACTGCGGCTCCGAGGCTGGTTCCTCGTCAGGGGTTGGACTTACAATCTTCACAAACGTCTTGAATGTAGGACAAGGGAGCGGCGCTTTGTTCGTCTCGAGCGCCAGCAGTGCCTGCAGGGGCGGAAATAGGGAGGGCGAGATGCCCTCATTCAGCAACGTCAAATATGTCTACGATCCCGAAACCCTGAAAATGATGGGTGCTGCATTCGATACTGCCTGCCAGTCATTCCCTCCAGATCTGAAAGATCATGAGAGGGTGAGGAGGAAACTGGCGTTGCTCATCCTTCGACACATGGATCGGGGAGAGCGTGATGCAACGCGCCTTAGGGACCTAGCGTTGCTCGATTTCACGAGATAGTCCGCTCGTGCTTGAGCAGCGGTAGAGCCACCTGTCATGATGCGCATTGCTGCATTATTGATTTTCGGTGCGCTGCTCAGCGCTTGTTCGGGCAGCAGCAGAGTTGAAGACATCGTCCCGGGGTGGGCAAACACGCCGCCGGGGCGGCCAGCCATGCAGTACGCGGCACCCACGAACCATGCACCCAAGAACCATTTAGAGGGCCGCGGCACTCTTGAGGCGGAGCGACGCAGCAAACCTGTGGCAGAACCGCAAGAGGCAAAGAAAGCTGAGGTTCAAAGCCCTTCCGAAGAGTAAAGCCCTCAGGTTCGGTGCCGGCATTTGCGCCCGGTGCCGGGTCCACCATGGGCCCGCTGCAACAGGCGACCGCTAGGACCCGACCCGATCCTGTCGCGGATTGATCGCAAGGCCTGCCGTTCGTAAGCTAAGCGCGGCAGGCCGAACATGACGCCCTACGAGATCGATCTCGACCGCAACCCCGCGAACTTCCAGCCGCTCACCCCGCTCACCTTCCTGGAGCGGGCGGCCGCCGTGTTTTCCGACCACAACGCCATCATTCATGGACCGCTGCGGCGCAGCTACGCCGAATTCTACGCGCGTGCGCGCCGGCTTGCGTCTTCGCTGGCGAAGCGCGGCATCAAGCGCGGCGATACGGTCTCGGTCTTGCTCGCCAACGCGCCCGCGATGCTCGAATGCCACTACGGCGTGCCGATGGCCGCCGCGGTGCTCAACACCATCAACACGCGGCTCGACGCCGCCACCGTCGCTTTCCAGCTCGACCACGCCGAAGCGAAGGTGCTGATCGCGGACCGCGAGTTCTCGAAGCTTGCGAAGGAGGCGCTCGCACTGGCCAAAGGCAAGCCGCTCGTCGTCGATTACGACGATCCCGAGTTCACCGGCCCGGGCGAGCGGCTGGGCGGTATCGACTACGAGGATTTTCTCGCGGCGGGCGATGCCGACTTCGCCTGGAAAATGCCCGACGACGAATGGGACGCGATCTCGCTCAACTATACCTCCGGCACCACCGGCGATCCCAAGGGCGTGGTCTATCACCACCGCGGCGCTTATCTCCTCGCCATCGGCAACGTGCTCACCGGCAGCATGGACAAGCACAGCGTCTATCTCTGGACACTGCCGATGTTCCACTGCAACGGCTGGTGCTTCCCGTGGACGATTTCGGTGGTCGCCGGCACCCATGTGTGCCTGCGCCAGGTGCGCGCGCCGGCGATGTACGACGCCATCGCCCGCCACAAGGTCACGCATCTCTGCGGCGCGCCGATCGTAATGGCGACGCTACTCAACGCGCCGGCCGAGGAGAAGAAGCCGCTGCCGCATGTGGTCGAATTCTTCACCGCGGCGGCGCCACCGCCGGAAGCGGTGCTGGCGGCGATGAAGGCCGCCGGATTCAACGTCACCCATCTCTACGGGCTGACCGAGACTTATGGTCCCGCCGCCGTCAACGAATGGCGCACCGGCTGGGACGCGCTGTCGCCGTCCGAGCAGGCGGCGATGAAGGCGCGCCAGGGCGTGCGCTACGTGCCGCTCGAGGCGCTCGACGTGCGCGACCCCGACACGCTTAAGCCGGTGCCGTGGGACGGCGAGAGCATGGGCGAGGTGATGTTCCGCGGCAACGTGGTGATGAAGGGCTACCTCAAGAATAAGTCGGCGACCGAGAAGGCGTTCGCCGGTGGCTGGTTTCACTCCGGCGACCTCGGCGTGATGCACCGCGACGGCTATATCCAGCTCAAAGACCGCTCCAAGGACCTCATCATCTCCGGCGGCGAGAACATTTCCTCGATCGAAGTGGAGGACGCGCTCTACAAGCACCCCGCGGTGGGGGCCGCCGCCGTGGTGGCCAAGCCCGACGACAAATGGGGCGAGACGCCGTGCGCCTTCATCGAGCTCAAGCCGGGCGAGAAGGCGACGCGGGAGGATATCATCGCCTGGTGCCGCAAGAACCTCGCCGGCTACAAATGCCCGCGCTACGTCGTGTTCGCCGAACTGCCGCGGACCTCGACCGGAAAAATCCAGAAATTCAAGCTGCGCGACATGGCGAAGACGGTGTGACCATGGCTAGCCGAGCCGTGGCAACCGGCATCGGTGTAAATCCATCGTCCCCGCGAAAGCGAAACCCAGCTCTTCCTGGATTCCCGCTTTCGCGGGAATAAGCGGAATTTCAATGCAATCTTTGTTGTCTCAAGCAAGCAAGAGGTCGATGGCGGCGGGGAGTTCCAACTGCTTGCTCGTCACTCCGCCGCCGTCTGCCGCAAGCCCAGATGCCGCAGCGAGCGGTCGATCCACAGCCGCGTGAGCTTTTCCTGCACACCGTTCTGGTTGAGCCGCGCGCGCAGATTGTCGAAGTCCACGCGATCAAGGTCCTGGTCCTGGTTGAAGCAGGAGAACACCACGCTTTCGACGCCGCTTACGGGGTCGCGATGGACCTGCAGGCACTGCGCGCAGATTTCCTTCATCATGCACTGCATCGGCGAGTTGATGGAGGCGATCGCCTTGTGCCCGGGCTTGAGATGCGGCGCGAGCATTCCCTGCCGCGCCTGGGAGACCGCCGCCATCATGCCGTCGGAGCCAATGGCGATCACGCGATCGACCTCGCCGAGCGGGATCGGCGCTTCCCCGAGCGCGCCCGATCCGTAGGCGTCGAGCGCCGCGACGATGTTGCCGACGAAGGCTTTGTCTTGCGCCCGCGCGGCGCGAAAGCCCGGCGGCTCGTCGCAGCACCACACGATGACGTCGGCCGCCCGCTCGATCTCTTCGACCTTGTAACGGTCGATCGCGCGCTTGTAGCCGGCGAAGTAGAGCACGCGGCTGCCGTTCCTTCGCAGCGCCTGCCCGATCGAGAACAGCACCGCGTTGCCGAGTCCGCCGCCGATCAGCAACACGCTTTCGTCGCCGGGCGTTTCGGTCGGGTGCCCGGTCGGGCCCATGAGAATGACCGGTTCCCCCGGCGCAAGCTGCGCGCACAGGTCGGACGAGCCGCCCATTTCGAGCACGATCGTCGACAGCAGGCCGCGCTCGCGATCGACCGCGGCGCCGGTCAGCGCGAGCCCCTCCTTGGTGAGCCGGGTGCCGTCGGCGTCGCGCGACAGCGTCTCGTAGTTCTGCAGCCGGTAGAATTGCCCGGGCTCGAAGGCGCGCGCAGCCATCGGCGCGCGCACCACGACCTCGACGATGGTGGGCGTGAGCCGGTTGACCTCGTGTACGACGGGCCGCAGCTCGTCGTTGAGACGAGCGATCAACGTCGCCGGAGAGACGGTGGGCCCCTGTCGCCGCTCCAGCATCCGGCTGACCACGGGATAGCCCTGCTTGGCGCTCGCCATCGCCTTGACCACGTTGCCGGCAAACGAGGGATGCAGATCACCGAAGAAGCTGATGGCGCGGCCGTCCGCGCGCACGTTCATGAGCACATGGGCGGCGGACGGCTTGGTGATGCGCTCGGGGGTGACCTTGCGGCCGTCCTCGTCGAACGCCTGGAAATGCTTGCCGTCGATCTGCACGTGCCGCGGCTCCTCGCGGCCGAGCACGGTGTTGGGTTGCGTGCCGGCCGCGACCAGAATCGTGCGCGCAGGCACGACGACGTCGCGCGGCGCAGCGGCCGGATCGCTGTCGGCTTGCGCCTGGGACGAGAGGCGCAGCGCCCGGGCGCAGCCGAAGCGGTCGAGCAGGACCTCTTGCGGCGTCAACCGCTCGGCAAAGCCGATCCCTTCCTCCAGCGCCTTCGCAACCTCCTCGTGGTTGAGCGTATAGCTCGGCGAATCGATCATGCGCCGCCGATAGACGATGGTGGCGCCGCCCCATCGGCGCATGAGCTCCGCGAACCGCGGCTTGCGGCCTTCGCGCGCGGCCGACGCGCGCTCGGCGCGAAGTTCCCGCGCGTGCTCAAGGAACTCGGATGCGGTTTCCGCGTCCTGGGCGGTCCAGTCGGCGCGCACCGCCGCCTCTCCGCGCTCGGCGATCAGCGTTTCGTAGCGACTGAGGAACTTCTCCACCTGCAGCGGATAATAGGCGAGCGCCTCGGTCGCGGTGTCGATGGCGGTGAGCCCGCCGCCGATGATGACGACCGGCAGGCGCACCAGCAGATTGGCGAGGCTGTCGGTCTTGGCGGCGCCGGTGAGCTGCAGCGCCATCAGGAAGTCGGAGGCTTGGCGCACGCCGGCCGCAAGCCCGTTCTTCATCGGCACGATGGTCGGCCGGCCGGCCCCGGCGCAGAACGCGATATGGTCGAAGCCGAGCGCGAAGGCGCCGTCGATGGTGAGCGTGCCGCCGAAACGCACGCCGCCGAACATCGCGAATTCGCGGCGTCGTTCCAGCAGCAGGCGGATGAGCTTGAGGAAATTCTTGTCCCAACGCACGGTGATGCCGTATTCGGCCACCCCACCGAACCCGGCCATGACGCGGGCATCGAGCGGCTCGCGCAACTCGGCGGCATCGCGGATCGGACGGAACGGCGTGCGGGTGCCGCCGACGTCGACGCCCGAGATATCGGCGTCGAGCGGCTCGATCTTGAGCCCGTCGACCGCGACGACCGTGTGGCCGTCGTTCATGAGGTGATGGGCGAGCGTGAAGCCCGCGGGCCCGAGCCCCACGACCAGAACGTTGCGGCCGGTCGCAGGCTTCGGCAATGGCCGGCGCAAATTGAGCGGATTCCACCGCGTCAGCAAACCGTAGATTTCGAAGCCCCAGGGCAACGCCAGAACGTCCTTGAGAATGCGCGTCTCGACCTGGGGAATATCGACCGGCTCCTGCTTCTGATAGATGCAGGCCTTCATGCAGTCGTTGCAAATGCGGTGGCCGGTTGCGGCGCACATCGGGTTGTCGACCACGACGGTGGCGAGCGCGCCGATCGTATGGCCGCCGACCTCGACCAAATTCATCTCGGAAATTTTCTCGTCGAGAGGGCACCCTGCGAGCACGACCCCGAACGCGCTCTTCTTGAACTCGCCGCTCTTCTCCTTGAGCCCCTTCGAGCAGGAGTCCTTGCCTTGGTTGTGGCACCAGATGCAGTAGTTGGCGTGATCGAGCGCGCCGGTGAGATCGGTGCCGGGATCGGTCAGCGCGAAACCGTCGCGCGCACGGCGATGCGCGGGCGGCAGCTTGAGCATCGCCACGCCATCGACGACTTCGGTCTCGACCGCAATAAGATGGTGCGGATCGATCTTGTGCGGGATCTTGAACAGGATGCCGCCCTTATGCCGGCGCCGGCCCTGCGGCGTGTGCGTCGCCCAGGCGGCGTAGCGCGCGGCAAGGTCGAGCGCGGCGGCGTGCTCCGCCTCGGCCTTCATCCAGGCATCGACCCGCTGGGCGAAGTGCAACTCAGTGAGCTCGCCGCCGAGCAGCGGTTCGAGCTGCTCGCGCAACGCTTGCCCGTCGAACGTCGCGGCTTGATCCGGCCCGTATTTTTTCGCCGCGCGGCGCTGCACGAACAACCGCTTCACCGTGTAGAGCGGCGCCAGCGCGTCTTGGCGCGAGCGCAGCGCATCGACCTCGCGGGCAATGCCGAAGAGTTCGGCGATGAAGTCTTCGAACTCGGGCGCAAGCTCGACGATGAGATCGGATTCCGCCTTGCCGGCGAGCTGTTCCGGTGCCGCGCGCGCGGCCATCAGCCGATTGTGCAGGTCCGCATTGCGGCGTTTGAGGAAATCGACGAAGCAGCCGTCGAGCCGCACCAAGCCGTCGCGGCCGTAAAGGTCCTCGAACCGCAGGTCAAAGCCAAGCGACAGATTTTCACTCATCAACGGGACGTCCTCAACGCCTGGACATGCGCCCAACGGCACGCGCTCTGCCAGACCCGCAATCGGGAATTTGCTGCACGAGAGCCTCTAAGCTGCGGCCCGGAACCGCGCCACGACCGCGGCCGGGATCGGTATGCCCTTCAATTTGACCGGATCCTTCGGGTCGCGCCCGGCCCATACCCGCGTTTCGCTGCCTTCGACGGCAAGCTCGCCGCCGATCGAGATGCGATGCGCCACGTCGAAGCTCGAGCGCCGGAATTCGCTGACCTCGGAGGCGATGTCGGCGACATCGTTGAACTTGGCGGGCTTGAGAAAGCGGGCCTTGGCGTCGACCAGCGGAATGCCCACGATGCCGAAGGCCGTTCCCAACTCATTCGGCCGCACGCCCAGGGCCGTTTCGAACAGCAGCCAGACGCTCCAATCGAAAAATTCGAAGAAATGGCTGTTGAACACGATACCGGCCGGGTCGCAATGACCCCATTCGACGGTGAATCGCCGGCGGTAGACGAGATTGGCCATGCCTAGTCCGGTTTCCTTACAGGTGGCTTACTGGCGGCGGCAGAGAAACCCGCCTCTGCGCCCGATGTCAAATCTCACAGGCCTCCGCCATGGGCGGAATCCGGACCGCTTTAAGCCGCAATTCAAGGAACTAATTGCCTTCCCCAGCCAGCCCAGGAAAACAACTGGCGGCCGGGGGCGGAACCTGCAATTGTTTCCGCGGGGGCATCCAAGCCGATTTGTCGAAGTTCGGGTCGTATCGATGCGCGTAGCGGTCAGCGTATTGCGTGCGAACGGTCGGCCGCGCGTCATCGTTGCGCTGGCCGCGATGCGCTGCATCCTCGGCTCGAGCGGCCTGGCCGCGGCTGTTGCCGCCGCGGTGACCGCTTTGCTGGCCGAGCCGGTGCGGGCGGAGACGCTGCCGGACGCGCTGGTGCGCACCTATCAGAACAATCCGCAACTCAATGCCGAACGCGCGCGGCTGCGCGGCGTCGACGAAGGCGTTTCGCAGGCGCTCGCGGGATACCGGCCGCAACTCTTGGCCACCCTGACCGGCGGCCTGCAGCAGGTGCGAGTGCTGTTTTTCGACAATACCATTCAGACCGCGACGCTGCGCACCTGGACCGTCGGGCTCACCGTATCGCAGACCCTGTTTAACGGCTTCAAGACCGCCAACACCGTTCGCCAGTCGGAAGCGCAGGTGCTCTCGGGGCGCGAGGCGTTGCGCAATACCGGCCAAGGCGTGCTGCTCGACGCGGTGACCGCCTATACCAACGTGATCGCCAACCAGAGCCTGGTCGAGGCCCAACGCATCAATGTGACGTTTCTGCGCGAGACGCTCGCCACCACAAAGACGCGTCTGGAAGGCGGCGACGTGACGCCGACGGACGTGGCACAGGCGGAGGCGCGGCTGAGCCGCGGGCTCGCCGATCTCAACGCCGCGGAGGTCGGGCTGGCGATCAGCCAGGCGCTTTACGCCCAGGTCATCGGCGTGCCGCCCGGCCGGCTGGCGCCGGCGGAATCGATCGACCGGCTGCTGCCGCGCACGCGCGAGGAGGCGCTCGCAATCAGCCGCAAGGAGCATCCCGCCATCCTCGCGGCGATGTACGACATCGATGTCGCCCAACTCGGCACCAAGATCGCCGAGAGCAGCTTGTTGCCGACCCTCTCGGTGCAGGGAAGTGTCCAGCGCCAATGGGAGAACGATCCTACGCTCACCGCCAAGGCCAACGATATCGCCTCGCTCCTGGGAACGGCGAACGTGCCGCTTTACGACGGCGGGCTGGCGGCCTCACAGATCCGACAGGCCAAGGAGATCGCGATGCAGGCCCGCATCGTGCTGGAGCTCATCCGCAGTCAAACCCAGACCGCGGTGCTCGGCGCCTGGGTCACCTTCGAGGGAGCAAAGGTTGCGCTCACCGCCGCCGAAGCGGAGGTGCGCGCGGCCACCATCGCGCTCGCCGGCGTGCAGAAGGAAGCGCAGGCGGGCCAGCGCACGACGCTTGAGGTCCTCAACTCGCAGCAGGACCTCACGGCCGCCCGCGCGCGGCTGATCGGTGCGCAACGGGACCGCGTGATCGCCGCCTATGCGCTGCTCGGCGCCACCGGGCGGCTCGACGTCAAGACGCTCGGCCTCCACACCCCGGACTATGCGCCGGAGGTCCACTACCATCAGGTGCGCGATGCCTGGCATGGCCTGCGCACGCCGGCGGGGCAGTAGGTCAACCGCAAACACGACGCTGGCGTTCGAATGGATGCATCTCGCTCAGCCAGGCGAGACCTTCTGGGCACAGATCCCCTCCTCCACACCGAGATCGCTGGGCACGTCGGAGCGAGCGGCAGACCTGTCGAACACCACGCGCCCCCAGTTTTTTGCGTTTTCCGACGGCGCTGTCAGGTGTGTGTAAGGAAAATATTGAACAGTGCCGGTCGCGCGCCGAAGTGCCGACCCTCCGGCGCGCCGCATCTTGTCGCGTCGGTTGGGGGTTGCCCGCCAAAGCAATCGGCATCAGAGGTCAATTGTCGTGTTGCTCATCGTCTATTACGTCGTCTTCATGATCGCGGGCGATCTCGCCGCCTATATCATCGGCCTCCTCACCGAACGCGAGTTCGGCAGCCAGGTCAGCCTCATCGTCTTCCTTGCGCTCTATTTTCTGTTCTTGTGGGTGTCTTGGGTGCTTGCGGTGTGGATGACAGAGCCCAAGCACGCCGAACCGGCGGGTACCGAGTCGGTCTGATCGCGGGAAAGGAAAGCCAGCTGCGGCGAGGTCGCGGGCGCAAGTTCGACGATGCGAGGCGCTATAGGTAGACTAGCTTCGACATTAATGGGAGGAATGGGAGGTCCTCATGCCCGACGGAAGCGCGCAAAACATTGCAACGGGACTAGCGGGCGGCCTGATCGTCATCGC
>WNGQ01012914.1_pt1 | contig 11258 bp, 7 predicted proteins | sample 5407661 | NCBI WGS metagenome assembly WNGQ01 (sample SAMN13153382, study PRJNA577476) | soil metagenome | isolation source: 60 cm soil or saprolite under Garry oak tree replicate 2 | place: USA:California | collected 2016-06-15
CTCATCCCGCTGTACCAAATCGCCGGTGCGATACCATATTCGTTCCCGAGCGCCAGGGAGACGCACAAACTGCTGCCGGGTTTTCGCAGGATCGTTCCAGTAGCCAGCGGCGACTTGTGATCCAGAAAGGCAAAGCTCGCCAACTTCTCCGATTGGAACGCTCTCTCCCCGCGAATCGGTTATGCGAAATTGCTGCCCTTCAAACATTTGGCCGATGGGAACAATGCCATTCAAGCATTCGCCAGGCGATTTTTGCGAATTCCACCGGTAGTGTGTGATGGCGATCGTTGCTTCGGTCGGTCCGTAGAGGTTGTCGACAATCGAGTTTGGAGCGGCCTCCTGCCAAGACGCGGCGTAAGCAGCCGGCAGAGGTTCGCCACAAAACAGGCTGCAGCGCAGCGAGGGAAAACAGCCGGGCGGGAGCAGCCGCATTTTCTCGAGCAAACCGGCGACCGAAGGCACAGAAAACCACATCGTCACCTGGTGATCGCGGATGAACTTCGCGGGGGCCATCAGAGAATGCTCCGGGACACAGTACAGACAGGCCCCGCGTTCCCAACACACAAAAAGGTCATGGGCGCTTAGATCAAAGGTGAGATCAAATTGCTGAGAGAAGCGGTCATGTTCATTCACGTCATAGCGGCGGCAGATGTAGTCCACATACGACCGCACATTCCCCTGATTGATCGGAACGCCTTTGGGCACCCCCGTGCTTCCCGAGGTAAAAAGAAGATACGCCGAAGCAGAGGCGGAGTCCTCACCAGAAGAAAAACTCTCGCCGCTTGGTAATTGCCCGGCAGTTATGAAGCGATGATTGGGACGGCTCGGCAAGAACTCTCCCAGATCGAATACTTCCGGCAAGATGAGCGTGAGCGGAAAGTCCGCACTCCCAAGCAAGCCCGATAACTGGCCAAGGCACTCCCTGCCAACGATAAGCACGGTGCACCCGGCAAGAGCAAGCATGCGGCAGGTGCGTTCCAGGGGGAACTTCGGGTTCAGAGGCACGTAGCCTTTGCCCGCTCCAAGGGACCCAAGGATACCCGCGTAAGCTGTTTGACTCCGGTGCGCCCAAACGGCGACAAGCGGAGACCGGGTGTGCCCATTTTCTGCGATTGCGGATGCAATCCTGCCGGCGAGCCGGCGCAGGCTTGAATAAGTCAGGGACTCGCCGTCAACGACGAGAGCGGTTCGGTCAGGAAAGCGTTCAGCGGATTCGAGAAATCCTCTGATCAGGCTTCGAGAAGAGTTTTGTTTGGTCATCAGTGCCGTTCGGCTCAAAGCGGAGATGCATTGGAAGCACGGTGGGGCAAATCACGGCTTGCGCTGCCCGTCACAGGTTCAAACTGCAAGGCCGATTTTTTCAGCCGCTCGATCGAATACTGCGGCCGCATGCTTCAGTTCTTCTTCGTCGGGTGGAATGTCTAAGATAAAGGTCCGGTAACCCAAAGAGATGTACCGGGAGAGTTCGTTCGAAACCGGTTCGTAGCCTCCCACCAAGTAAGGGCAAAAGGTCTTGTATTGCTCAAAGGGCCTGAGCCAGTACGTGGTGCGCATGGCGCGAGTCTTATTGGCGGTATCGCAGAGCTGTTTGTGCCATAGGGAATCGGATACCCTCATTGCGAGTTGGTGAGTCAGCTCACCTTTGCGATCTTCCGGGAATCGCTGCTCGGCGATCTCCCAGGCTTCCTCTTCGGTCTCTCGCGCGATGATTCCCACGCGAATACCTGACTTGAGTCCATCATTTGCGAGTTCGGCGGCGCATTCGGTTGTCGGGCGCGGATACTTCACTGCGGTCGCGCCGAGCTTTTTCGCCGCATCCATCCCAGCATCAGACGATCCAGAAACAAAGATCTCGGGAAGAAGCTCCCCGGGAAGGGAAGGCATCATCCGCAGTTGGTCGATGCCGTAGAACTCGCCATGAAAGGTGACGGGAGCTGAGCTAGACAGGAGTTGATTGATGATTGTTGTATATTCGATCAGGCGCGCATAACGTTTGTCGTGAGGAGTTGCGTCGTGCAAGGCTGCCAGATCATTTTTGAAGCCTCCGGCAACCATGTTCAAATAGAGCCGACGATGGTAGAGGAATCCAAAGGAAGCCACCATCTTTGCCACCGAGTAAGGGTGCATGTAAACCGGCTGGATCGCTACCAAGGGACTTAACCCTTTTGTGCTCTCGACAATAATCTCCGAAACCAGCCAAGGGTCCACGAGCGAGTTGTCGGTGTAAACCAGAATTCCCTGGCAGCCGCACCGCTCGCTCCAACGGGCCACCTTCCTGACCTGGCGGGCATACGACTCCTTATCGAAGCCAAAAGATTGCGGGCAGGTGGAGAAGAGCTGAAGTGGCTCTGGCTCCCCAGCATGGCCGCGTAAGGCGCCGTTCGCGCGCGCTACAGGTTTACGCGTGTCAAACGGAAGCTCGGATTTCACACTTGTCTTGGTCGAAAGCATATGCTCGCCTCCCATTGTCCGCTTTTCGTCGAATATGCGTTTCGGAACCTTTCAATTACAGGGATTTTTGGCGCGAGAATAGATTGCAGTCGACGCGGGAGGGGGCCCGACCGTATGAATGGACGAGGGCCGCGGTGAGACGACAAGGGGACGGTCTGGGGGTTTTGAAGAATGGGAAGCCCGAGGGTGGAACCACGCTTTTATGTCGTCGACAAGGTCGAAGACCGACTGCAATTCCAATTCGAGTTCCCATTGACTTCTATAGAATTTCTTTCGAAACAAATGGGTTTGCGATTGGCCTGCTTTGGCGAGTGACTCCCCTCCCAAGAAAGAGACATAATGAGTGTAGGCGGAAGCCGCCAAGCGCTTCGCTTCAGAAGACATATTCTTGTGCTTTCCATACGGGAACGCGAAAAACTCCACCGTTCTCTTTAGGCGAGCCTCCAGGTCGTTTCGGGAACCAAAAATTTCCGACTGCAAATTCTCCAAATGAACGGAGCCGCAATCGAAATGCGTACGAGTATGACTGCCGAACTCAGCTCCACGCGTGTTCCAGTACTGGATTTGGTCCCAGGTCAAAGGAAAGAATCCAGTGGTGCCGGTTGCTAGGTCGTGGGCAAATTCGCGGTGAGCTTCAACCGGATCCGTCGTAACAAATAAGGTAGGCGAAATTCCTATTTCATTCGTCACCGCCCGAAGATTCAGGAAATTGTCCGCATAACCGTCGTCAAAGGTGAGCACGACCGTTGGAGCTGAAATTTGACCAGAGCGCAAGAGCCCGACACCTTCCGAAAGGCCGACAATGCGGTAATGTTTCCTCAAAAAGAGAACATGCCGCCAAATCGTCTCCGTCGATACGCCCATTCTGTGGGGGCGATCGGCTACCAGGTGATGGGCAAGGACGAGCAGTGGGTATTGCGCGGACATCCGGCGATGCCAATTCTTCACCAGGATCCTCGGAGAGAGAAGCAGCAGCGTGTCGAGGCAGAGCTTCCAGGCAGGGCGACAACGGTTTCCTCCGCGGCCGTCCCGGCAAGCGCGCTGGCCCATGCCATCCAGCTGTGAAAGCAACGGTGTTAGAACTCGATTCACCCATTGCGATACCAGCGTTGACGCGGTTGCGGCATCGCCGCGCAACAGGTTTTCGGCTGTCTCGAGCAGCAAATCATCTGCGATCAGATCAGCTTTCAACCTAAACCCCAAGGGACCGTCGAACGGCTGCCAGGGAAGAATCAAAGAAGCAATCTTGAATGGGGTTTGTGTGCCTTGTGCCAGATGCTCGATAGAAATCAGGGCATCTCGGCCCGGTTCTACCTGACCCTCGCTTGGCTTGTGATCCGAGGCCCAAATGCACCCGATCGATGCACGGGCAGAAAATTCAGGGATTGACGAAAACTGTCCGAGCAGAATAACCAGATCGACCTTTGCGGGACACGCCAAAGTTGCGACGCTCGACTCCGAGTCTTCTGCGACGACGGCAAATGGCCATCCTGCCTTTGCGCATTCCTGGGTCAGCCTGTCGGCGGTGAAGCCGGAACTGCTTAGAAGCCTGGGACACCCGTGCACGAACCAGCAAAACCAGTCCACTATTTTGTCCATCATGGACAGAAGCAGGAGCTGAGCTTGCGACCACCAGCCGTGAGTGGCGTAGGCTCCTCGTAGGTGAGCCATCGCGAGCATTCGCTGGAGCCGAGGAATGGAGCGCATAGGCCGCTGCACGATGCCGCAAATTTCAGCACCAGGAACTTCGCGCAGGAGTCGGTTAGCGAACGTCCACGCACGCAAGGGTCGCACATTAGAGAGAATCAAAACGCTAGCTGTCCTCATATAGACCGTGCACTCTCGGCCAGAACAAGAATCGATAAACGAGGAAATGAAAGTAAATGGAGGATCGCAAATCCTAGTAGGCGTTTCGGTTGCGATATTTCGGAAAAATGGTAAGGAAAATGATCCTCACATCAAAAGCAAAGCTCCAGTTTTGAAGGTAGAACAAATCGTGTTCCACGCGCTTCCGGATGGAGGTGTCGCCGCGCCAACCGTTGACCTGGGCCCAACCGGTGATGCCCACCTTCAGGCGATGACGACTGTTGTACCTCGCCACTTCGTTGAGGAATTTTGCGACAAAGCGCGGGCGCTCGGGCCTCGGCCCGACAACACTCATATCACCCTTCAAAACATTGAAAAACTGGGGCAATTCGTCCAGGCTGGTCCTGCGCAGGAAGACTCCGAGCGGAGTGCGTCGAGGGTCGCCTGGGCTCGTCCAGCGCGAGTCACTCTCAGAAGAGTCACTCACCCTCATGGTCCGGAACTTATACATGCGAAACAGCTTCCCGTTCAGACCGACACGATCCTGAACGAACAGGATTGGCCCGGGAGAAGTAAGGCGGATGAGAACTGCGATAACCGCCATCAATGGCGAAGCAAGCAGGAGGGCGAGAGCCGAGAAAGTAAGATCAAAGGCACGCTTCAGCAGGGAATATCGAACTGATTCTGTCGGGGTGGCCGTTAAATCCAGTATCTGTAGACGTCCAAACTGAAAGAGTCTCTCGCGGATCAACATATGGTCGCCGAAGTCAAGGACCGCGCGCACCGGCAGGCAAAAACGTTCCATGGTTTTCATGATTTGCGGTATTTCGGAGAATCGGTTGGGCGGAAGCGCGATGATGATTTCATCGACGTCGTTGCGGCTCATCCTTTCGGTGATTTGTTGAAGCGAATATACCGGCGCATCATCGACGGCAATGATCTGGCCGGAAAGGCTCACGTAACCCATGACCCGGCAAAAGGCCAGCGGGCCGCGAATTAATCGGTGTGTCGCCCGGCGGGCGAACTGGTCTGCTCCAACAACAAAAACGCGGCTGGGATTCCGGAGCCCGGAATGATTGTGAACGAGAATCCGGAATCCTGCGCGCATCGTTAGAGTTGCAAAAAGCAAGGCCATCCCGCTGAGGCCCAGGAAAATGCGGGAAAGGTTCCGATGGAGATGGAAGAAAAACAGCACGCCAAGGAGCACGGCATAAGCAGCGGCACAGGTGGAGAAGGCCGCGCGAATCCCGGTGCGTTCGCGAAAGAGTTCCTGCACGCTTGTGACCAGGTAGTATTCGCTAACGATTGCCCAGATCACGGTCATGAACAGCAAGAGATTGAAATAACTGTACCGGTCGAGCCCAGTGTCCGGGTGTCCCACTGAGCGCAGGAGGTACCTGGCAGCCCCAAAGGATAGGAAAGGGAGACCGTAAGTCACAACTCTTAGATAAAAATGGTAATAATTTACAAAACGTCTCATTGCTGACGTTTACTTCGTCTTCCGTTAACGCACATCGAACGCTTGTTTTTCAAACGGCGGCAACTTGAGGGTCGGGCTACGTGGCATGGCCCGGCCTTACCAGGAGCGTCAAATTCTTTTATTCAAGTACTTTGAAAAGCCTGCTCGCTTGGGGGATCAGTCTTATCAGCTTGCCGGGGAACGCCCGTCACAGAACTCGTGGTCCCGCTCTCTTTGCCTCTGCTAGGCGCCTCGTGCCATGCCTGACGCGGTGTGGAACTCCAGGTGAGCCTCTGTTGTCCCGTCACATAGCGGAGCAATCCCAACAACATGGCTAGATTCATGGAACAGAAGTGCAAGGGCAAGGAGAAAAGACGCGCAGGCTTTCCTCGTTTCTTGAGCAAATACCCGAGGCAGGCACTCAAGTAAAATGCGCCTTGGGCGGCAAGCAAGATCGCAAAATTGCGGTGTCCTGCAAGCAGCGCGCTCGAACCAAATGCAACAAGAAGCAGCAACGGTGCGAGCCAGCGAAGGACCTTATGCGAAAAAAAACAAAACGCCAGCATCCCCCTTAGCGGGTTCAGACACGGTAGATTTGCAAAAAGCGTCTGGTAGTCTCCGGCACCTATCCGGACTCTTCGAGCAAACTGAGCGGAGAGCGTCGGAGCAATTTCTTCAAAAGCGACCGCTTCAGGGTCATAAATGACGCGGTAGCCGCTCAGGCGAATCTCGAGTGGAATCTGCAGGTCTTCAACAATGGATTGCTTTTGCGGCCGGAAAAGGGAGCGGCGGACCGCCAACACACTGCCGTTGCCTGCAAGCGTGCAGTCCAGCCGATTTTCCAGCAATTTCAGCGCGGATTCGTAACGCCAATAGAGGGCCTCGGCGGCCGGGTCGGACCCCGGAGAGGGCATGCGACTCTCCTCTCCACTGACGGCGCCGACTTTCGGGTCCGCAAAGTGACGAACCAGATTGCCGATGCAGTAGGGCTCGAGTCTTGTGTTCGCGTCTGTAATCACCAAGATCTCAGCCGAGGTTTGCTCTGCGAGAGAGGTCAACACCGCCAACTTCCCTCGACGGTCCTTGAAGTGCGTCACGCGAAGGCGGTCAAAATCCATTTGACCCACGAGATCCGCGGTAGAATCTGAAGGGGCATCAAGTCCGATAAGAAACGCCAGACGATCCGGCGGATAGGCCGCTTCGAAAGTATTCTTCACCTTCGCTTGAATTACGGCTTCCTCATTATGAACGGACATCAGAACAGCGACTTTCGGGACGTATTGGGCTGGCGGGGTGCAGCGTCGTCCGCCTCGATGAAACAGAAACAGCAGATCGGACTTGGCCTGGGATAGCACCGAAAGAAGAAAAATAACCAGCGGGTAGCCCACGTAGTTGTAAGCAACCAAAACCAGGCAAATCCAAAAGGTCACCGCTAAGTTGAGCATACCCATGTTCATGAGCTCCCATCCGTCGCTGAGGCTTGCAGTTCCGGAATCAAGGAATGGGCCATCGAGCCGGAAGGCGCCGGCGTTGTCCGGCTGAGGTATTGCAGGCCGACGGCAATTGCGACGGGGTAGTAGAGGAAGTATTCGTAGCCGATATGGGCGAAAAAGGCGCCAAAAACGAACGACAATAAACTGACCCAGGTCGCGCGCGCCATGAGCTTGAGGTCGAAACCTTCGGGGCCGTCAGCGATTGTTTTACTCAACGTTTTCATCCGGCGGATGGCCGTCCAGAGAAGGGAGATGAATAGCATTAAAGCCGGAACTCCAGCCTCCGAAGAGATCTGCGCAAATGTGTTGTGAGCGCCGAGCCAATCCTCAGGCCGGCCCAGCTCGGTGCCGCTGGCGATCTCAAAGTTTCCGAGGCCCAGGCCAAAAACAGGATGCTGGAGCGTGTAATGAATCGCCCGGTGCAAGGCGCCCAAGCGCTCTTCCTCGGACTCTATGGCAGAAGCGGACGCCAGGTTCTGTGAGCTGCCGGAGCCGGACCACACGGTGGACATCCTCTCCCAAAAAACTCCAGCGACCAGCCAGGTCAAGGCGATCGAGAAGAGCACGTTCAGCACGCCACTGCGCGATGCGGTCAGCACCAGCATCCACAGCAGGAATAGAACGGCAGAAACGAGCAAGCCCGTTTTGAGAAACCCCGGTTGGCTAATGTAGAGCGCGGCGATATAAGGAATGGTCAGGGCAGCCGCGATACCGAGGAAATTCCACCCCAAGATTCCCAGACTAACCCCCGACAAACGTTGGTCCACCCAGACGACGTGAGACGATTGGACGACCGAGTAGGCGCAAACAACAAGCTCGCTGAAGATAATGGCCCAAAGAATCTTGCGGATTCGCTCGAGCGTCACGAGGGTCTGCGTGAGCAGAAAGAAAATAATGAGCGTCTTGAGCCACACTTGTGTCAGGACTTGAAAGCTTCCCCCTCTCCAATAGGCGAACGGAATACCTGCGACAAAACAGCCGGTGAGCAGCAGTACGATTTGCAGTTCCTTCGTCCACACGAACGAGGCGTTGTCTAAGAGAAAGGGTCCGAGATAGGCAAATCCCGCGCATAGACCCAAAACAAAAGTCAGGTGAAATCGCCCGAGCGCCGGAACAATGTCTTCTGGCCGGGCATAAATAGCGACAGTAAACAGCATGACAAAGAAGAAACTTAGACTCGTACGGCGACTTCCTGCTTCCGATAGACCCGGCCGTGACTCCAGGAGGGAATCGCTGTTGGCGGCAGGATAGAGCGCTGCCTCGGTCATGGGATCACCAGCGCAGCGTCACGAGTCGTCTCCCCGACGCGCCCCGGTTTGCCGGGCGATGTCACGAGCCTGAGTACATCTTCCACTTTGGCCACTACTGCTTCCCAACTGTAGTTCTCGGTGACTTCCCTGCGTGCGGCTCTTGCCATTTCGTTGCGGAGCCGCGCGTTTTCCAGAAGCTCGACGACAGCATCGGCAAAATCCCTCGCGTATTCGGCGATGCGAATCTGTTTGTTGTCTTGAAACGGCAATCCCTCCGCGCCGATCGGCGTGGAGACCACCGCCTTTGCCATGGCCATTGCCTCCGGAATCTTGATGCGCGTCCCACCGCCACTGCGCAAAGGAACTACGACAACCTCCGCTTGCGAAAGATAAGGGCGCACATCGGGAACCCATCCGGTCATTTCTACCGACGGTGATTTGCCGGCAAGCGCCAGCAGTCGCGAGGAGGGATTTCGCCCAACAACAACCAGGCTTGCGTTTGCTACGGCCTGGCGAATGAAAGGGTAAATACTCTCTAAGAACCAGACCACTCCATCCTCGTTGGGATCCCAATCCATAGATCCAACGAAAGCAAGCCTTCCCGGTTCTGAGTGGTTCCCGAGGGGACGAAAGTAATCGGTATCCACACCGGTGGGGAGTGTGGAGACGTGATCAATTCCAAATTCATGCTGAATCGTCCGCTGGTCTTCCTCGGACACGGTGAGAACATGGTCAAAACAGCGGCTTACGCGAGCTTCAAGTGGTCGTGTTTTTCTCCATTCTGTGCCAAACACCATCTTGCGAATGGGATGTTTCTCCACTTGCCATTTCCGTTTTCTCAGTTGGAATTCCACGTTGTGCTCAAAAACGACCTTGGGCCTAAAGGTGCAGTGAAGCAGGGGAACAGCGGTTTGCAAGAAATCACAAAAAAGCACGTCAAAACGTTCTCTTTGGAGCAGAGCTTCGACGGTGGATCGGAAATGAGGCCGCCGGCACTTTGCGAGAAAGTACGGCCAGGCGCTGAATTGGTTGGTGACAAGCTCCTCGTAGAATTGGAAAGAGTACTTCTTCGTTTCCCGCCAGGGTACCGGCGTGTAACCTTCGAACAATCTCTGCATTTCTTGAATCGACGCGGCATCGCTAAGGGGGTCAGCAAAAGAGACCGCATGAATTGACGCGCGTTTCGCAAGCCGCGAAAAGATATTCAACGAGCGCACTTTTCCCCCGGTGTCAGCCGGGAAGAGAGGTTGCCGCAATGTCAGCAGGATCTTCATGTTTTGGTTCGTTCTCAGGAAGGCAACAGCGTTTCCGATTGCCTGACCACATCCGATTTGGAAAGCGCCGGTTGCTTGTGAGCCGCAACGGAATTTGCGACCTTGGCGTCTCGGTCGAGAAAAATCCGGCACCACAGCTCAAAATTCAGAAGTCGCCAACAGCCCTCAGTTGCGGCCGAATCTCCCTGACGATGGGCGGTCAGGAGATGTTGGATGTAGCCTGGCTCGATAAGCCTTCGTTCTGCCATGCGACCATCGGTGAGAACCGCACTCAGCCTTTCAAAGAGCTGATTCCTTAACCACGGGCGGATGGGAGTAGGGAAGCCCTTTTTGTTGCGTCGCAGAACCTCCGGTGGTAGGTCGCGCGCCATGGCTTTGCGAAGGAGGTATTTGCCGGAAGAGAAGCGCAACTTGTAGCGTGCGGGAAGGCTGGCTGCGAACTCAACCACCTTGTGATCCAGGAAAGGGACACGGCTTTCGATCGACGCAGCCATGCTCATCTGATCTTGTTTCATGAGGAGTTCGACGAGATAAGTCTTGATGTCCATGTACAACAGACGGTTAGGGAATTGCCATTCCATCCATTCCTCGGGAAGTAGCGCATAGCGTTCGCATAAGCATTGACGTCGCGGACTTCATCGTTAAGCGCGGGTGTGAAGAGCAGCGGTTGCTGGTGCTGTGGAAACGCCGCATAGAAGTTGTCGAAATAGATCTGTTCAAAACTGTCCGGGTGATAGAGGAAAGAATGGCGAAGCTTGCGCAGGGCCCAATCCGGGCCAAGCCCCGATGACAACGCCTTGCGCACCACCTGCTGGAGAAATCGCGGGACAAACTTTCGGTATAGCGGCCCGCCGCGCAGGTTCCAGAGCGCCACACGGTACTTCAAGTAGCCGGCGAAGAGCTCATCCCCGCCTTCGCCCGTCAGGACGACTTTCACTTTTTCGCTTGCCAGCCGCGATACAAAAAACAGAGCGACACTCGACGGCCACACGAGAGGCTCATCTTCGTGCCAAATCAGCCGCGGCAGGCTCGCAAAGAAATCATCGGGGCCAAGTATAACCTCGTGGGCTTCGGCTCCGATGTGTTTGGCGACGGCACGTGCATAAGGCAATTCGCTGTACTGGCTTTCCTCGTAGCCCACCGAAAAGGTTTGAATGGGTTCTTTCTTCAACGAAGCCATCACCGCGGCGATGGAACTCGAATCGAGCCCTCCGCTCAAGAACACTCCCAGCGGTACATCGCTCATCAGATGAGAGCGGACCGTCTCCGCAAACAGGTCGCGGAACCGCGAGATGCAGTCGGCCTCGCTCGGCGAGCGTTCTGGCGCGGAGCTATTCAAGTCCCAATACTGGGTGATTTGCGGTCGGGCATTGTCGGAGTCGAGCTCGAGACAAAGGCAGTGCCCCGGCAGAAGTTTGTATACATTCTTATAGAGGGTCTCCTCGGCCGAGAGATAGCCAAACGTGAAGAACTCGGGAAGCGCGCTACGATTGAGACGCGCGTTGAAATCTCGCAATTCGAAGAG
>WNGQ01030345.1_pt1 | contig 11257 bp, 8 predicted proteins | sample 5407661 | NCBI WGS metagenome assembly WNGQ01 (sample SAMN13153382, study PRJNA577476) | soil metagenome | isolation source: 60 cm soil or saprolite under Garry oak tree replicate 2 | place: USA:California | collected 2016-06-15
CCCTGCTCCAAAGCGGCGATGAAGTGGTGGTCGCCAATGACTCCTACGGCGGTACTCTGAGTCTCGCCGCGCGTGATTTCCCCCGGTTTGGGATAACCAGCCGATTTGTTCCGACAACAAAGATGGCGGAGATCGAAGCTGCATTTTCATCGAGAACGAAGGTATTGCTCGTGGAAACGCTCTCTAATCCGCTGTGGAATGTTATCGATGTTAGCGGCGTTGCGAAATTATGCCGGCGAAAGGGCGTGAAGTTGCTTGTGGACAATACCGTGGCGACGCCGTATCTGGTCTGTCCACTGGCATTGGGAGCTGACGCTGTGATCCACAGCGCGACGAAGTTCCTCGGTGGTCATCACGATGTGACAGCGGGAATACTCGTCGGCTCCGGCGAATTCATCGCAGGCGCTCGCGAATCGGCTATCCGGCTGGGCGCCTGCCTGGCGCCATTCGAGGCGTGGCTGACGGTCCGGGGCATCAAGACATTCGCGCTCCGAATGGGCCGCGTCTGCTCGAGTGCACGGGAAGTGGCGAATCACCTGGAGAAGCATTCCAAGGTGCGCACGGTTTTTTACCCCGGCCTCGAGAGCCATCCCCAACGCGATATCGTCCGGCGGACCATGAAGGGACTGGGCGGCGGCATGCTTTCATTTGAGTTGAAAGAAGGAAGTGTCCGATCCGCCGAGAATTTCGTGAAGAACCTGGAGCTCATTCGCCTTGCCCCGAGTTTGGGTGGCGTCACGACAACCATTTCGCATCCCGCGAAGACCTCGCACCGTTCCCTAACGCCGGCCCAACGCGCCGAGGCTGGTATTTCAGACACGCTGCTGCGGCTTTCTATTGGCATAGAGGAACCCGAGGACATCGTGGCGGAACTCGATCGTGTGCTCGATGTCATTTAGCCGCGTCATTCGCGGCTGACGCGGGGAACCTATGGAGCGAAAAATCTTCGTCGTCTCCGACGCTACAGGAGCTACAGCCGAGCACGTATTGCAGGCTGCGCTGGCACAGTTTGAAGCGGAGAACGTCGAGATCGAGCGGCGGCCGCAGACGCGAACCATCGAACAGATCCGGCAGGTGATCGACGAAGCGCGGGAAAGTGGTGCGATGGTTGTGCACACCATGGCGTCAACGGGACTGCGCCGGGAAGTCTATTTGCGTGCGACGGAGCGGAGTGTGCGCTCGGTCGATCTGCTGGGCAATGTACTGTCAGATTTAAGCACGTTTCTTGGGGCTCCTCCGGGCGGTGTTCCCGGCGGACTGCATCGTCTTGACGAGAACTACTATCGGAGAACGGACGCTCTCGCGTTCGTCGTCAAGCACGATGACGGGCTTGGTCTGGAGGACCTTGGGCGGGCCGATATCGTTCTGGTCGGAATTTCCCGCACATCGAAAACACCCCTTTCCATCTATCTGGCCGTTCGAGGCTATTTCGTCGCCAACGTGCCCATCTTGAATGGGGTTGAACCGCGGCCCGAGCTATTCAAGATCGATCAGCGGCGAGTGGTGGCCCTGCGGATGGATCCGATTCGTTTGCGGCACATTCGTGAGCAGCGCCTGAAGTCTTTTCCGAAGGACGCGCGGCAATCCTATACGGATGCCCGAATGATTCAACAGGAAGTGGCTTATGCCGACGACATTTTCAGGCGGGCGTCATGGCCGGTCGTCGATATGAGCCTGAAGTCTCTCGAAGAGGTGGCCATCGAGGTTATCAGCCTGGCTACAGACCTGCCGTACGTGCGTACGCCGGACGGGCTCCGTGCAGTCTGACGGCCACAGGCGATCCCGCAAAGTAACCCAAGTCCCTGATTTAACGTATGGAACTTTTGGCTCGTTTCCAAGTAGAATGGAGGCCGCTTGCCGATCCCAGCAGAAACTCATAGCGAAAAAAGCCGGCGCTTTTGCTCGCACTGATTCTGGCTTCGGCCCGGGTCCACACAACAAAATTCGGAGTAATCCAACGTATCCTTAAATGAGCATTTTTGAATTTTTCTTCAAATACAAACCTATCGTTTATGAAAAGGGCCGCCTGGCGTTCCAGCTTGTAGGCTCGCCTGCGTGGTTTATCCTTTTCATTATCGCCGCTGCCGCGGGCGCCTACTACGCCTACCGGAACGTTGCTCGCGATAAATACTCTATTGGCTTGGTCGTGCTCCGCGCCGTCACGTTCAGCGTGCTGGCGTTCATCTTCCTCCGGCCGGTCCTCAATATCTCTACTGTCCTGCCCCAGGAAAGCTACGTTGCGGTTGTTATCGACAACTCGGAAAGCATGAAAATCAAAGATGACGGCCAGGTGTCGCGATCTGAACAGCTCCCTCTCAGACAAGTTCAAGGTAAGAATGTACCGGTTTGACCGCGATGCCGAACGCATCGAACACATGGGCCGGATGAACTACAGCGGCAAGCGTACCCGGTTCGAATCCGCAACGGACCTGTTGTATCAGGAACTCGGGACGGTACCGCTTTCAGGCGTGGTACTGATCACGGACGGAGTGGACAATGCTTCAAAGCAGTGGACCGAGTCGCTCTCCCGTCTTGAAGCACGCCACATCCCCTTTTATACAGTCGGTGTAGGCTCGGAGAACATCACCCGCGATGCGGAGATTGTGAAGGTCGCCGCGCCACGCGAGACCCTGAAGGAATCGACAGCCGTTGTTGACGTGTCGTATCGCAGCCACGGTTTTTCCGGCAGGAAGGCCACGCTCTACGTCCGCGAAAATGGTGTTCTCTTGAAGTCAGAAGAGGTCGTTCTCCCGGCCGATGGCGAGATCGCCGAAAAATCCATCGACCTTCCTGTCAAAAATGAGGGTACCCGGCTCTTTTCATTCGCACTCCAGGCACAGGACGATCGCATCCCCGAGAACAACACCCTGGATGCACTGGTCGAAATCAAGAATGACCATCCGCAGATCCTCTATATAGAAGGTGAACCGCGGTGGGAGTTCAAATTCCTGCGCCGTGCAATTCAGGACGATCCCAATATCCGGCTCGTCACCCTGCTGCGCTCCTCCCAAAACAAGTTCTATCGTCAAGGCATCGACAAGGAAGAGATGCTGGCCGAGGGCTTCCCGAAAAAGCGCGAAGAGCTTTTCCAATACAAAGGCCTCATTTTCGGCAGCATCGAGTCCACTTTTTTCACCCAGGATCAACTGAAGATGGTCGTGGACTTCGTTAGCAACCGGGGTGGCGGATTTCTCATGATGGGTGGACGAAATTCGTTTGTCGGCGGACGTTATCAGAATAGTCCGATAGCCGACATTCTTCCTATACAGATGTCGCAGGAGGATCGCACGCCTATTATCGGCCGCCTTAAGCTTGCCGTCACCGATTATGGCCGAACGCATCCGTTGATGAAACTTTCCCCCGATGCGAACGCAAACATCAAGCAGTGGTCGGAACTGCCGCCTTTGAACGACTTCAACAAGACACTTGAAGCGAAGGTCGGCGGCATTGTCCTTGCCCGTGGCCAAACAGAACAAAAAGGTAGTTCAGAGCCCATCCTGCTTGCATATCAGCGATACGGACGTGGCCGCACCATGGCCTTTACCAGCGGCAGCAGTTGGCGCTGGCAGATGGAAATGGATCACGAGGACATGACGTACGAACTCTTTTGGAAGCAGGTTCTGCGCTGGCTCGTCAATACTTCACCCGATCCTGTAATGATCAGCTCCGACAAGGACACCTATCTTCCCGGCGAAGCCATACGGCTTTATGCGGAGGTTTCAAACAAGACGTTTGACCGGATGAACAATGCGAAAGTCATAGCCAAGGTCACCAATCCGGACGGCGTCACCGAATCGCTTGCATTGGATTGGAATGGCGCGCAGGAAGGCGTCTACCAAACCGAATTGAATGCCAGCGAGCCTGGCATTTACCGGGTGGAAATCGACGCTGCTCAGGGTTCGGAGAACCTCGGAACGAACCGCACGGCTTTCCAGGTTCAGGATCGGCCGGTCGAGTATTACAACGCACGGTTGGATACCCGGTTTCTCCAATCGGTCGCGTCAGCGACAGGTGGCCGCTACTACCCATTATCGAAAATCGGCGATGTCCCGGACGACGCCGTATACGTCGCAGGCGAAACGTCATTTGTCGAGCAGAAAGAGTTGTGGGACGTCCCATTTCTCTTCATGCTGCTATGTGTCACCCTGGCGGGGGAGTGGTTCTGGAGAAAGAGGAAGGGTCTGGCATGAAATTTCGTCTTTTGCTCGCCTTCATCCTGTTCTTGCCCGCCGTGGTATTGGCCGATTCCAGCGCGCTCATCCTCAGCGGTGTTCCCGGCAGTCCCGATCACGCAGAAAAATTTGCGAAGTGGACCGAAGGCACACGCAAAGCGCTGGTCGAAAAATTCGGATTCTCGCCGGAACGAGTCCTTGTGCTATCGGACAAGAAGACGGCTCAAGCCGATGTCAGGGCTGCGTTCGCCACGCTGAAACAGCAGCTCAAACCAACCGACTCCTTCTTTCTGTTCTTCATCGGCCACGGGAGTGGGGAAGGGGATTACAAATTCAATATCAGTGGTCCAGATTTCACTGCTGCGGATTACAACAAGCTCTTGTCCACGCTCAGCGTGGGCCGGATCGTGATCGTAAACGGAACCAGTGCCAGCGGGGGAGCCATCGAAGCATTCGCTGGAAAGAATCGCATCATTGTCACGGCAACACGTAGTGGTCAGGAAGGCAACGATACCGTTTTCTACGAATACTTCCTCGAGGCGCTCCAGAGCCCCGCCGCGGACGAGGATAAGGACCAGAAGATTTCCGTCTGGGAAGCGTTCAAATACGCTTCAGCAGCCGTGGAGCGCTTCTATAAAGAGGAAGGCCGGCTCGCGACCGAGCATCCGCAGATTTCAGACAATGGAGCGGACAAGACCGGGGCAAGCATCAAGGATCCTCCTCTGCTGGCCCGCTCGACGAGCTTCCAGGTCGACCGGCCGATCGTTTCCAGTGATCCCAGGGTGCAGGCGCTATTGAACGAGAAGAAGGATCTCGAACAAAAAATCGAATTCCTGCGCGTGAACAAAGCGGCGACTCCCGACGCCGAATACGAAAAGCAATTGGAAGACTTGTTCGTGCAGTTGGCGCTGAAGAACCAGGAAATCAGCCAGCAGGAGAAGAAGAAATGAAGAAATATTTCGAATTGCGAATTTCGGATTGCGAATTTCGGGGGCGCTGGCGAGCAAATTCGAAATCCGCAATTCGAAATTCGAAATTGCTCGTCGGCTTTCTACTTTTTCTTCTCTTCAGCTGTGGAGCACTCTGGCAGACCGATATACCTGGAGCAATCGAGCAGGCGCGAACGGGCAAGTACAAAGAAGCAGCCGCTACACTGGAAACGGTTGTTGCCGGAGGAAACTTCGATCCTCAAGTCGTCGAGAGCCTTTACAACGCATGGATTCGCCAGGGCGAATACACGAAGGCGCGCGATCGATTTGAAACTTGGTCGGCGGCGAACGCCGCTTCCGCACCCATTCGGCTTGCGGCGGCGCGCGTCAATCACCTGACAGGGAATTTCGATCGGGCCCTGACGCACCTGAATCCCATTCAAACTGCCCCTAATATCGCAGTCGCCGCACAATTCGAAAAAGCGAAAGTGTTGGAAGATACGGGCAAACGTGACGACGCAAAGGCGATTTACGACAAGCTGATCGCGAATTTCCAGGGCACGCGCTCGCCAAACGGTCTCGTGTACGTTGCCCGCGCGATGTGGGCAACCGGCTACTTTCATGATGCGAACGATGTCTTCAAGCTGGCGACCCAGGGCAATCCCCGCAATGCCGAAGCGTTCGTGGTCTGGGGCGATCTACTTGCGGAAAAATACAATGAGCCCGAAGCCCTCGCAAGCTATGAGGATGCGCTGAAAATCGATTCCAACTTGCCGGAAGCGCACCTCGGTATGGCTAGAAATCTCGCCATGACCGACCCTGAACGAGCGGGCACGGAGCTTGAGCACGCGTTGACGATGAACCCGAACTCCGTCGAAGGACACTTGCTCACGGCCGAGCAGGATATCGATTCGGAACAGTACGACAAGGCTCAAAAGGATATTGCTAAAGCTCTTGCTGTGAATCCGCGGTCCGTGGAAGCGCTCAGCCTGTTGGCTTCGATCAATTTCCTTCAGAACAACAAAAACGAGTTCGACAAGTACGTGGCTCAAGTACTCGAGATCAATCCGTACTACAGCAATCTCTACGACACGATTGCCGATAATTGCGTTTCCTTGCGCCTTTACAAGGAGGCTGTGGATTTCGCGCGCGAGGCGCTTCGCCTGAATCCGAACGACTGGAACGCAATGAGCGTGCTCGGAGTCAATCTGTTGAGGATCGGTGAGGAAGAGGAAGGAAAAGCCACGCTCGAGAAGGCGTCCGCGGGTGATGCGTTCAACGTTTCGACCCACAACACGCTCACGCTTCTGGACAGCTTTGCCAACTTCGACCGGTACGAGACCGCGAACTTCAAGATCAAGCTTCACAAGAAAGAGAGTGCCGTCCTGCGGCCATATGTGACGGAGCTTCTCGAGAAGGCGTACAAGACGCTCAGCGAAAAATATGAATTCAAGCCTCAAGGCCCGATCACATTCGAAATGTATCCGGACCATGCCGATTTCGCTGTCCGCACGCTGGGTTTGCCGGGTATCGGGGCACTGGGCGTGTGTTTTGGGAAACTGTTCGTGATGGATTCCCCATAAAAGCATATCCAGGTTGGGGAGACGATCTGAAGCTGGACTATTTGGCTGCAATTAAAGGGAAGAAACTTCTGACCACGGCAGAATTGAACAACGGTTTCATCCGGCCGAAATATCCCGCGCAAGTTTTGGTTTCGTATTATCAGGCATCGCTGATCTGCGACTACATCGAGCAGAAGTTCGGCTTTCCGGCTATCAAGCGGATGCTCGCGCTGTACAAAGCAGGTAAGGGCACGGCAGATGTCTTCAAGGAAGCGCTAAATCTTACTCTCGAACAGTTCGATACCGAGTTTTTCAAGTGGGTCGACGACAGAGTGAAGTCTCTAGACGTCAAGCCATTCACGGACCTTATTAGCAGTGGGCAGCAGGCGCTGGCGAGTGGTGACACGGATAAGGCGATCGAAATTTTGAGCCGCGCTGTGGAGATGTACCCCGAATACAGCGACGAGCACAATGCATACGAGCCCCTCGCTGACGCGTATCTGAAAAAAGGAAACAAGAAGGCTGCTGTCGATACACTGAAGCAATTTCTGAACTATTCGGAGACCGGTTATAAGGCCAGCCTGAAGCTGGCGGACCTGCTTCAGGAAGACGGTGACATCATGGGCGCGCGACACGCGCTGGAAGGTACGATTTACATCCGGCCGCTCGATCTTGAAGGACATCAGAAGCTGGGTGACATTCTGCTGACTCAAAAACAATTCGCTCCTGCCGCCCGCGAATTTGGGACCCTGCTTACGTTGAACGCTCCCGACCGCGCCGGCGCATATTACAAACTTGCGGAAGCGAACCTGGGCCAAGGCAATCGCCAGGATGCGAGAAGGAATGTCATGAGGGCTTTGGAGATCGCGCCATCCTACGCGCCGGCTCAGGAATTGTTGTTAAAAATTGTGAGGTAATCGTGGAACTAAGCGTCGAACAAAAGAAGGAGTTGGAAACAGTAGAACGTTTTCATTCGGACTTGAGAAGAATTGATCGGGAGGTCCGCAAGATTATCGTCGGCCAGAAAGAAGTCGTCGATCAGGTGATGATCTCCATGCTGACCGGCGGACACTCTATCATCACGGGCGTCCCGGGTCTGGCCAAGACGCTGTTGATCTCAACCGTGGCTCAGGTGTTGCACCTCAATTTCAAACGCATTCAGTTCACGCCGGATTTGATGCCCGCCGACATTACGGGAACCGAAATCATTGAAGAGGACCGCGTGTCGGGGAAACGCGTCCGGGTATTCGTGAAGGGTCCAATTTTCGCCAACATTATTCTGGCAGATGAAATCAACAGAACTCCGCCGAAGACGCAGTCCGCACTGCTCGAGGCGATGCAGGAAGGATCGGTCTCGATCGAAGGTAATACCTACATTCTCGAGAAACCTTTCTACGTCCTTGCTACGCAGAACCCCATCGAATTGGAGGGCACGTATCCATTGCCGGAAGCGCAGCTCGACCGGTTCATGTTCAACGTCATTATCGAATACCTCAATGAAGAGGAAGAGATCCAGGTCGTGAGTCAGACGACCTCGCTGCGAACCGTCGAGTTCGAAAAAACAATCAGCGGTCCGGAGATCATCGAGTTCCAGCGGCTCGTCCGGAAGATGCCGGTGGCCGAGTCCGTCATGCGTTATGCCGTCCAGTTGGCTCGAACGAGCCGTCCCAGCGGCGAGAATCCGCCGGACTTCATCAAGCAATATGTGAACTACGGGGCCAGCTTACGCGCTTCGCAGTTCCTCATTCTTGGCGCTAAGGCGAGAGGGTTGATTCATGGACGCTACAACGTAGCGGTCGAAGACATACAGGCGCTTGCTTATCCCGTGTTCCGGCATCGCATTCTGACGAATTTCCACGCCGAATCTGAAGGTATCCGCTCCGAGGATATCATCCGTCGTCTGCTCGAGGCCGTGCCGGTTCCCAAGTCGGGATTGAAAGATTAGGGGAGATGAGTACTCCGGTAGCAGAAAAACCCACAAACCGTTTCATCGATCCCAAGGTTCTGGTGAAGATTCAGAACCTCGAGTTGGTGGCCCGCACGGTCGTCGAGGGTTTCGTCCAGGGATTGCACCGATCGCCCTATCTGGGCTTCAGCGTGGATTTTGCGGAGTATCGGCAGTACATGCCTGGCGATGAAATTCGTCGAATCGATTGGAACGTGTTTTCGAGGTCGGACCGCTTATACGTGAAGTTGTACGAAGGAGAGACCAACACGCGGGTGCTGGTCCTGCTGGATATCAGCGGTTCGATGAACTACAGTTCAGGCGACGTCAAGAAAATCGACTATGCCCGCATTCTGGCGGCGTGCCTGAGCTATTTTGCGCATCACCAGCGCGATGGTATTGGCCTCCTGACATTCGACACCGAAGTCCGAGCGCACCTGCCGGCGAGCCGCCGCCGAGGGCAGCTCTTAAACATATTGGCGGAGATCGACCGTATCGAGCCGAGCCAGCAAACCGAATTTCGAAAACCGCTCCGATTTCTGGCCGAATACCTCACGCGCCGAGGCGTCATTGTTTTGATTTCGGACCTGTATGATGAGCCGCAGAACATTATTGCGGGACTCAAGCAGCTCAAGTCGAAGGGCAACGACATCATCGTCTTTCACATTATGGATAATTTCGAGCTGACGTTTCCTTTTGCGGACATGGCTCAGTTCGAAGACATGGAAACGAAGCGCAAACTGCACGTCATCCCGGAATACCTGCGCACTCAGTATCTGGCCATATTGAACGACCATATGAATCTAATCCGGAAAGAGCTTTCCGGCGCGCGCATCGACTACACCTTGATGGATACCAGCAAGCCGTTGGACGTGGGGTTGTTCTCATATTTGGCGGCGAGGGCGAAAGGCCAATGAAAGGGAATTTCGGATTTCGGATTTCGGATTTCGGATTTGGGGAACCAGCCAAAGCGCCAGGTTTTCCCCCAAATCCGAAATCCGAAATCCGAAATCCCAAATTGGTTTTCTTATGTCGTTCCTAAACCCATTTTTTTTCATCGGCTCCCTGGCGCTGGCGATTCCGGTGTTGATTCACCTGGTGCGCCGCGAGAAATCCGAAATCGTCCCGTTTAGTTCGCTGATGTTCCTTCTGAAGGTGCCGAAGCGATCGATTCGCCAACAGAAGATCAAGAATCTTCTATTGATGGCCTTGAGGCTGCTCATCCTTGCGCTTCTCGTCGGCGCTTTCGCGCGGCCCTATCTGACCCAGCCCACGAAGCCGTCCGCCAGCACGGACCAGAATAGAGCCATCATTCTGCTGCTCGACAACTCGTACAGCATGCGATATGGAACGAACTTTCAGCGATTGAAGACCGAGGCGGTGAAGCGGATCGATGCCATGAGGGCTGGTGACCGCATGGCCTTGCTCGCCTTTAACGAGAGCGCCATGCCGCTGTCGATGCCTACTTTCGACAAGAACGCCCTGAAAGCCGCAGTCGATGCGCTGGAACCGTCTTACGCCGGGACCCGGTACTACGAAGCGTTCACACTGGCGGATCGCGTCTTCAGCCAGATGGGGAAGGAACAAAAGCAGCTGGTGCTGATTTCCGACTTTCAGCGAAACGGCTGGAATCGGTCGAGCCGGGAAAGCGTGATCGGAAGCGATGTCAAGACCGAGACCGTCAACCTGAGCGTCGAAAAACCGACCAACGTGGGAATCGATAGCGTAAGTGTGGATCAGACCAGTTTCACGCGAACGTATACCGGCCGCGTGATCGCTCGCATCCACAATCACCACAAAGACGATGCCGTGAGTGTTCCCGTTTCGGTAAGTCTTGGCGATAAAGAGACTGCCCGCAAGATCGTGAACGTTCCTGCGAACTTGACGGCGCTCGCGGAATTTACCGGCTTCGACCTGCCGCTCGGATTTTCAAAAGGCCGTGTCCGCATCGAAGCTCAAGATCCGCTGATGCTGGACAATGACTTTCTATTCGCTCTGGAGCGCCGCGAAAAACTGAACGTCCTTGTGATTGATGCCGGCCGCGCGAAGCAAAGTTTGTATCTACGCCAGGCGTTCACGTCGTCGCCGGACCTGCCGTATGAAGTAATGCTCATGCAGGCGCAGAGTGTGACGCCGGAAGAGGTTGCCCGGCACGAGGTGGTCGTCGTCAACGACGTGCCGCGGCTCCCGGACAAAGTCCGCGAACGTATGGATGAGATGAGAAAGAGCGGGCAAGGCCAGTTGATTATTCTTGGCGAGAACTCCGACATTGGCTGGTGGAACAGCTATGGAAAACTCCCTGCGAAATTGGTACAAAAGATTTTCGTCGCGAAAGATCGCGGTAGATCTTCGGTTTCGCTGACCACATACGATCGCAATCACAACATATTCAAGCCATTTGAGAAGAGCACGAAGCTGGTATTGAATTCGGCGCAATTCTTCGCATACGTCGCCATCGAAGCCAAGCCAGCGGCAACGGTTCTTGCAAAATACGAGGATGGATCCGCAGCGCTCGTGGAATCGTCGAAGGACGATCATGGGTTGCTGGTATTTAACTCAACGGTAGATAACAAATGGAATGACCTTCCTCTAAAACCGTCATTCCTTCCCCTCTTCCACGAAATGATCCATTACCTGTCCCGCTACAGC
>WNGQ01006567.1_pt1 | contig 11254 bp, 6 predicted proteins | sample 5407661 | NCBI WGS metagenome assembly WNGQ01 (sample SAMN13153382, study PRJNA577476) | soil metagenome | isolation source: 60 cm soil or saprolite under Garry oak tree replicate 2 | place: USA:California | collected 2016-06-15
CGACCGGGAACAGGCCTTGCGGCCGCGCCACCAGCACGACTGTCATGATCAGATAGATCAACATCGAGGAGAGGGCAGGCGCCACGGTCGAGGCGCCGCGCGAGCTCAGGACGAGGCGCAGGAGATCGGGGAGGAATGCGCGCCCGATCGTGTCGATGAGCCCGACCAGAATGGCGGCGATGAAGGCGCCGCGGATCGAGCCGATGCCGCCGATGATGATCACCACGAAGGCGAGAATGAGGATATTTTCGCCCATGCCGATCTGCACGGTCTGGATCGGCGCCTGCATCAGGCCGGCGAGGCCGGCGAGCGCCGCGCCGAGCCCGAACACCAGCGTCGAGAGCAGCTTGATGTTGATGCCGAGCGCGCCGATCATCTCCCGATTGGAGGCGCCGGCGCGGATCAGCATCCCGAGCCGGGTGCGCATGACCAGGATATAGAGGAACAGCGCCACCGCCAGCGCCACCGCGATGATGGCGATGCGATAGGTCGGATAAAAGAGGCCGGGCAGGACCGGGACCGCGGTATTGAGCCAGGCCGGCAGCGTCAGGCTCAAGCCCGCCGGCCCCCAGATGATCCGCACCAGCTCGTTGAAGAACAGGATCAGCCCGAAGGTGCCGAGCACATGATCGAGGTGGTCGCGGCCATAGAGCGGACGCAGCGCGATCACCTCAACCGCCATTCCGACCACCAACGTGGCGGCGAGCGCGAGCACCGCGGCGGCGACGAAGCTCCCGGTCCAGGCCGCGAAGGTCGCGGCGAAATAGGCCCCCACCATGTAGAGCGACCCATGGGCGAGGTTCACGAGGTCCATGATTCCGAACACCAGCGTCAGCCCGGCCGCGAGCAGGAACAGGAGCAGCCCGAACTGCAGACCGTTCAGGCACTGTTCGAGGAAGAGGAGAAGCACGCGGTATTACCCCCCGAGACATTTATGTTTTCGATGGCCCGCCTGAATCGGACGATCAATGTGGCACTGCATTGGTACCGAAGAAAAGCTCCGTCTGCATGCCCGTTCTGGGTCCGTGCGCGTTTGCCACGCATGGTCACTTGCCGGCCGGCTTGCTCCATTTGGCGACCCAGTTGTTGTTCTCCTCTGAAATGATGGTCTCGCAGCGAGTGACGAAGGCGGACCATTCCGTCGAAGGCGCGGCGGGAATTTGCACGGCGCTCGCAAGCTCGTTCCGCAGCCGGCGAGCGGCGGCGCGGTAACTCGTGACGAAGAATTCGTAGCGGGAGGCTTCGATATGGGCAAGAATCGCCCCAGCCACGGTGGTGAGGACAGCCGTCAGCGCGATGAAATCGAAGCCGAGCCCGGCCGGATCCTTGCCGGCCACGGCGACTATCGCTGTTGCGATTGTTGCTGCAATCGACAGCCCAAACTCAAGCCGGCGCAGACGTACCGCCGCCCGGCGATAGACCTCCGCCCTGGGTTCGTAGAAATCTGTTGCCTGATTGCGGACCCGGGTCTGGACGTACTCGTCGGGGGTGATATCCGTCGTCGGTGTCCGCCCCGGCCCAGCCGCGACCGCCTGATCGAGCAGGTCGTCGACGTCGCGTTCAATCCTCTCTCGCTCCTCGTTGAGCCGCTGGACACGATGCGCGGTCTCATCGTAGGGCGCGGCCCAGGCCGCGAACTTGAAGGCTTCGCGCTTGAGGGCCTCTGAAGCGGCGCGAGCCCGCACCCAAGTCGATATGTGCTCGCTGCCCATCAGGCGGCCGGTCAGAAAGCTGACCACTGCGAGCAACAAGGCGCCGCCGATCGCGAGGTAGAAACGCGGCGCTTCATCCACCTGGCTCGCGATCGCTGCGAGAAGCGCGCCGAGCACCGAGAGGACGAATGTGATCCAACGAGCTCGGTTGAGGTTGCTCTTGAGGTTGTTTGCGGTGGCCGACCAGACGCCCTGTCGATCTGCCATTTCCTCCAAGGGACCCATGTCCAGTCCTCGTTCGCCGGATGTCCTGGAATTCTGCTTCTGAATAGAGACTATTAAAATTCATTTGGATCGGTAAGGCGGGCGGCCGATGCGCGGCTGGAGACCCGCCCTGGTGCTGGATTGGTCTTGCCTCGGACGCCTGCAGCGGCCCAATATCCTGCAGAGGCCCAATATATAGTGGCGAGGCCGGGCCGATGTCCGCACCGAATGCCCCTCCCTGTCTGTTCCTCAGCCATTCAGGCGCCGACACCGATGCGGCGCGGGAATTGAAACGCCGGCTCCTCGACAGCCCCGACGCGCGTGCCGCGGGGCTGAGAGTATGGTTGGACAAGGACGACCTCGCCGCCGGCATCGGCTGGCAGGCACAACTGGAGAAAGTGATCAGCGAGGAAGCGACGGCCTTCGCCGTCCATGTCGGCGCCAAAGGCGTCGTGAACTGGGTCGAAAGCGAGGTCCGGCTCGGGCTTTCGCGTGCGACCGGCGCTCCGGATTACCCCTTCATCCCCATCCTCTCCAAGGAATGCTCGGGCTCTGCCGCGCTGCCCCCCTTCGCACGGCAGTACCACGGGGTGCGCGATCCCCTCGACGACCCTGACGAGTTCGCAAAGCTGCTGCGCGCCGTGCTGGGCCGGTCGTCAGGCGACAAGGCCGTCGTGCTCGACAGTCCCTTCGTCGGCCTCAAAGCGATGACGGAAGCCGATGCGGATCGGTTTTTCGGTCGCAACGAGGAGATCGCCGAGCTTGTCGCCAAGCTGAAGCGGCACCGGCTGATCGCGATCGTCGCCGACAGCGGCGCAGGAAAGTCCTCGCTCGCCCAGGCTGGGCTCGTTCCGGCTTTTCGCGGCGGGGCACTCTCCGACACCGCGGGGCGCGAGCCCGATGACCGGCTATGGCACGTCGTCGTCATGCGGCCTCGCCGGGACCCGATCGGGGGATTGAAGCAAGGCGTGACCGAGGCTGCCGAGCGGCTCGGACGATCCGCGGAACAATGCGCGGCCTTGCGCAAGCGCATCGACGCCGCGGATCCGAGCGAGACGGCTTATGCGATCCGCTGCGATCTGCCGGTCGGCAGGACGGAAACCCTGCTGATCGTGGATCAGTTCGAGGAGCTCCTGACCGAAACTGGAGAAATACAGCGCGCTCCGTTCGTCGATCTTCTCATGGCGCTCGAGGCCGCCGGCGGCTTCCGGATTGTGCTCACCCTGCGGGCCGATCATTTCAACCTGTGCCGGCCGTTTTCAAACCTATTCGAGCACCTGACGCGGGACGGTCACGATGCCGTGCTGCGGCTGCGGCGGATCACCGACCAGGGCATCGTCGAAGCCGTGCGCCGCCCGCTGCGCCTGGCTGGTCATACGGATGTTTCCGAGCAGGACGCGGTGATCGCCTCGATCCGGCGCGACATCAGCGATCGTGCTGGCGATCTTGCCTTGGTGCAGATGGCGCTCTACGCCATGTGGCAGAAGCACCGGGCTGATGGCGTCGATCTTCTGGTCGCCTATTCGCAAGTCGGGGGCGTTGCGGGCGCGCTGGCCCACGAAGCGGAGCAGGTGCGGACCCACCGCCTCGAAGCGAGCGAGCGCGTCTTGCTCGCCCCGCTCCTCATCCGGCTGGTGCGGCTCGGCGAGACCGGCGGGGCGACGCGGCGCGCCGCCGATCTCGCTGATTTCGACGGCCCGCGCCGGATTCTGGCGGCAAGGCTCGCCACCGAGGACTGCGGGCGCCTGCTCCTCGCCGGGGAGACGTCGGTCGAGGTCGCGCACGAGGCGCTGATCACGCAATGGCCCTGGCTGCAGAACACGCTCAACGAGGCGGCCGGGGACATGCGGGTTCTCGACCGGCTGATGGACAAGGCCGGTCGCTGGAACACGACGGGGTCACGCGGCGCCGAGCATCTCGCGACCGGGGCCGAGCGGGTGGAGTTTGCGGCGCTGATCGAGGGCCACAAGGACTGGCCATCGAGGACGGAGCGCGAATTCGTCGCCGCGAGCGACCAGGAGGAACAGGGAAAGCAGCGCCGCGACCTCCGGCTTCGACGGATCGCGGCGGCGTTAGTGGCCACCGCCATTGTGTTGTTGGTAGGTGGTCTGATTGGAGTGGGGTGGCAATTCCTAAGAGCAACACGGGCCGAGGAGGCGAGCCGTCAGCGGGCCGCAGAAGCGATAGCCGCGCTTGACCAAGCACAGATCTCGCAGTCCCGCTTCCTGGCGGATCGCGCGAACCAACATGCTCGCGAGGGGGATGCAGGCACGGCGATGCTGCTCGCCCTCGAAGCGCTGCCTGACAAAAGTAGCGGCAAAGAACGACCCCCCGTACCAGAGGCCGAAGCAGCTCTGTTCAAGGGTTACCAGGAGTTCCGAGAGTCGATCGTCCTGGAGCACAAAGCACCGCTGTTGATCGCAACCTTCACGCCGGATGGTCGGCGCCTGGTGACGGCGTCCGAGGACAACACGGCCCGTTGGTGGGATGCTGAGAATGGCGATCAGCTGGCCAGCTTTCAGGGGCGCGCAGAACCGGTGCGGGTTGCAGCCTTCAGTCCCGATGGTCGGCACCTCATTACGGCCTCGACGGACCCAATGGCGCGTTTGTGGAACGTCGAAACGCGCGAGCCGCCTGCCGTTCTTGAACATAACGGGGTGGTGCGGAGCGCGGCCTTTAGCCTCGATGGCCGGCTTGTTGTGACGGCGTCTGATGACAAAAACGCCTACGTCTGGGAGGTCCAGACAGGCAAGCAGATCGCCACTCTTCGGGGGCATACCGAATTGGTGCGGGTCGCGGTCTTCAGCCCCGATGGCGGGCGCGTCCTGACGGCATCCGATGACGCCACGGCGCGTCTGTGGGATACCGGGACGGGCGAGTTGGTACGTCCTCCCCTCCGGGGACACACGGAACCAGTGCGCGGCGCTGCGTTCAGCCCCGATGGCAGGCGCGCGATTACGACCTCCGAAGACAACACGGCGCGTCTGTGGAACCTTGAGACGGACGAGCAGCCCGCCGTTCTTCAGGGGCATAGTGAGCTCGTGTGGAGTGCTGCCTTCAGCCGCGATGGTCAGCGCGTTGTGACGGCGTCCGATGACATGACTGCTCGCGTCTGGGACGTTCAGACAGGTCGGCAGATAAGAGTACTTGAGCCCCATGGGGGACCGGTGAAGAGCGCCGTCTTCAGCCCGGATGGTCGCCGCGTCGTGACGGCGTCCGACGATCACACGGCCCGGATTTGGGATGCTGACACCGACAAGCCGCCGACGGTCCTCAAGGGACATTCGGGCCCGGTGCGGAGCGCCGCATTCAGCCCCGGCGGCGCATACATTCTCACCTCGTCCGCTGACGGCACCGCGCGCTTGTGGAGCGCCAGGATTGAGACAGTAAACCCCATTCTCAAGGGACATAATGGACCGGTGCGGGGCGCCGCGTTCAGCCCCGATGGCCGGCGTGTTCTGACGACGTCCGATGACACCACGGTGCGTTTGTGGGATGCCGAGACGGGTCAGCAGGTCCTCGAGAAGCACTGGGGCGCGCTGCGGACGGCTGCGTTGAGCCCCGACGGCCGGTTGCTTGTTGTGACTGCTGATGACAATACTGCCGTTGTCCGGGACGCTGCCACGGGCGAGGCGCGGCCTGTTCTTCGTGAGCATAGCGCGGCGGTGTCGAGCGCAGCCTTTAGCCGCGATGCTCAACGCGTTGTGACAGCATCCCGCGACAAGACCGCCCGAGTTTGGGACGCTCGGACGGGCAGCCGGATAGCCGTCCTCGAAGGTCATAGGGGATCGGTGCTGAGCGCTGCGTTCAGCAGCGACGGCATGCGCGTGGTGACAGCGTCCGATGACAGCACCGCGCGTCTCTGGAACGCGGAGTCGGGCAAGGAGGCCGTGCGCTTCGAGGGGCATGTGGGGCAGGTGTACGGCGCCGCCCTCAGGCCCGATGGCAAACGCATCGTAACCGCGGGCGCTGACAACACGGCGCGCGTTTGGGATGCCGAGAGCGGCAAAGAGATCGCCGTCTTGCAGGGCCATACGAACTCGGTGTTGAGCGCCGCGTTCAGCCCCGATGGCCAACAGATCGTAACCGGATCCCTTGACGGGACGGCGCGTGTCTGGGATGCCGAGGCGGGTAAGACGATAGCCGTTCTGGAGGGGCATACCGGGCCGGTATGGAGCGTCGGCTTCGGTCCCGACGGCGAGCGGGTCGTAACGGCGTCCGCTGACGCCACGGCTCGGATTTGGCGCGTCTTTCCCACGCCGCGAGCCCTCATCGATTATTCCAAAGCGGTGGTGCCCCGCTGCCTCATGCCGGCGCAGCGCGAGCGGGCTTTCCTCGATCCGAAGCCCCCCGCCTGGTGCAGCAAGAAGTGGCCGTCTCCCGATAGCCCCCCATAGCGCTCGCGGATCACTACATGGCGAGCGGAAATCCTTGGCTCATCACGGAGGTGTTTGCGAGACGCCAGGCGCGGTAGCCACACTGATAACCGTGGTGAAGCAATTGATGCACGCCTTCGCGGCCGTTTTCTGACCTGAACGGCGGCAGCAGGGGCGAGCGCCGCTGCTGCCGAGGCAATTACCTGCGCCGCATCGACGGCTCCCGGTACATAGCGGTCCGATAGCCCGCACCTCCAACGGCGCGGCCCATGCCCATGGACGGCCCCGGAGTGTACGGAGGGGTCCGATGGCCCGCACCTCCAACGACGCGGCCCATGCCCATCGACGGCCCCGGAATGTACGTAGGGGCCCGCGGTGAGCGCGGAAGATACCGGCTATAGTAGATGCGCCTCCTCGGTATAACTTCATAATGACTGTAAGTCGGTGTTGGATGAACTACGGCAGGAGGTCCGCTTGGCACACCCGCGAGCTCAATTGTACCTGATTTCGCCGACCGCCTCCCCGGGGTTGGGCGAAAACCCGGGCTGTGAGGGGTTTGCGGAGGCGGGCTGACGCTCGCCCGGATAGTACAGTTCTGGTGTGCAGCGCTCAGACATCGAGCCTCGAAATCCGACGGCCCGGGCCCCGGCCGCGGTCCCTCGAGATTGCTGGGCGTTGCTACGATCATGTCGCCGTGCCCGGACAGTGTTTGACAGCGCTGCGGCGTGCCGATGGAGCAGACCGTGATTCTCCCGCTCTGCAGCACGACCGTCGTTCGCTGCGGCTCAACGAAGAGATCGAACACCGTGCCCTCCACTGTTATGCTGGCAGTCGGCGTATTGACCTTGTATGCGCTCGGCGTGGAATCGCCGCTGATCCAGCGCACGGCGCCGGCTCCGACGCCCACCATCAGCGCTCGAACAGATTGATTCGGGTTGAAGACGACGCGATCGATTTTTATGGTTGCCGTCGAGGCGATTTCTATTTGCGTCTTATCGACGAACCTGATCTGAGCCCAACTCTCGCTCGCCGTCTTGATGAACTCATTTTCGTAGACATCGTCGCCTTTGGCCTTTGATTTCCATGTCTGGCCGGCTAGCGAGCCTGCAACGTCGCGCTCGATGAGCACGGTGCCGCCGACCCGAACAGTCGCCTGGGCGCTGGTTGCGCCGGTGGTTGCGGCAACGATGACGGCCAAAGCGGTGACTGAATGGAGTCGATACATCCCATCCTCCTATGTTGCCCCGCAGCCGACTCTGGACGAATTCGGTGAATAAGATTCACGCCGTCGTATTTCAGATAAATTCACCTCCCAGAGATGAACGAGGCCGCGACCTACCGAGATCGGCAGGATTGCGCCAGCGATGATGTCGGAGCGTTCATCCGACGTAAATCAGTCTGACGTATCGCCGGCCCGATCGACGCAAACGTCAATTTTGAGCCGCAAAGCCTTGCCGGCTCTGAATTTACGTCGCCTTGGCGACGGCGCGACAATGCGGTGCAATGGTCCCGGGACTGAAGTATCCCCCTCGGCTGCGAGTCCCCAAAATTGGATTTTGCCACAGCGGGTGACGAAGGCCGCTCCGGCGCTGCCAATTCATTCTGAGCGGAGACTTCGGCACGTCCTGCTGGCAGCTCGCGGGTCAAATGGCGGTTCAGGGCGCGTGGCGTCTGTCGAGACTGAAGGAGCGCGCGCCGAACGCCGCGACCTGCAACAAGCCTCCGGCAATCGCAAGGTTCTTCATGAAGTGAATCATCTGGTCCTGATCGGCGAAGTCGAGGTGGAAGCCGATTGCGGCGACCACCGTGAAGACAGCGAGGACCGTCGCCGCGATCCGCGTCTGGTAGCCGACGATGAGCAGCAGGCCGCCGCCGAGTTCGACCGCAATGGCGATGAAATAGGCAAGGTCCGGGAACGGCAGGCCAGCAGAAACGATATAGGCCTTGGTCCCTGCCGGGTCGGCCAACTTGCCGAACCCGCTCATCACGAAGATCAACGCAATGAGCAACCGCCCCAGTGCGGGCAGGTAACGAGTGAAGGAGCTTGCGTTCGCGGGGGAGGGTGAAGAGGCTGATGCGGTCATTGTCTTCTCTCGCTGATCCACTCGGTCGGTGTCATTGGACATAGCTAAGCAGCTTCCAACAATCGCAAAGGTGGAAACCCGCGCTAGGATGCGCCACCGATGCCGGGCGGCCCCTTCCTCCACCGATATCCCGATTGTGCCTGCAGACGGCCATAGTCGAACAGCTTGCCCATATAGGTCTGGTCGAACGGGCCGGCATAGTCCTCGCGAAAGTCGGCGTCGATATAAGCGAGGTTGAATTCGACGCCATCCCGCTTGGTGGTCGCATACATTCGGTACAAGTCGCCGACGCCGTTGCTGGCAATGAGGGTCGCGACCGCGCGTTTCGCGATCGACAAGGTCTGCCGCTGCACGGTCTCGGACGGCGGCGAAAGACGCCCGTTCCGGATGAGGTAGGCGACCCGCCGGCGCTGCAATCCGCCGATGCGGCGCACCATGACCGTCGGCGGATACAGAAACGCCTGAGCGGTGGCGCCGCCATCGACGTGCATTTCCTGAAAGCTCTGTCCGTCCGCTTGAACATCGAACATCACCGGCGGGAAGACTCCGGGAATCGAGGCAGAAGCGACCAGGATGTTCTTGACGAGCTCCAGGGAATTCGGGTCGCCGCTCTTGGCGATCGCGCCGATGTTCCAGATGACGGGTTTGCCCAAATCGAGATCGGTCGTGGCGATCAGCAGCAAGCGGCCCTTGTCGTACTCCTGGCCGATCCGCCGGAGCATCCGATCGTCGAGGTATCGCGAGATGGTCTGATAGAGCGGCGCGGTGTCGGTGAGTGCGTCGTCAGTGACAGCTGCAATGATCAAACGTTTGGTGAAGACGTCGGCCTGAGTGGTCTTGGTGTAGACTTCGGCGAGAGCCGCATCGTATTCGGGGCCGAGAAACGCGAAGGGTGCGCCGAGCGCACCGGTGCTGATCCCGGTGACCAACTTGAAATTGGGCCGGGTCCCATGCGCGGTCCAGCCGACGAGAACCCCGGCGCCGAAGGCGCCGTCGTCGCCTCCGCCGGACAATGCCAGATAATTCGCCGTCGGCAGCGGACCGGGGTGTCCGGAGCGCCGCAGGTAGGCTTGCTCGCGCTCGAGCGCCCGCACGCCTTCCGCCGCCATCAACGCAGCATCCTTGTCGCCATAGAAACGCGCATTTGCGATGCCGTGGAACGCGCCTTTCGATGCCGCCGCCTCGGGCGCGGGGTCGAGACGGCCGGGATATGCGCAGGCGGCGACACCCCATCCGAGCGAGAGCGCGAACGCCGCACCCGCGAGACTCTTGCAACGAGGCCAATGCACGTTCAGGGTCCCGCTCGCCTCGTCGTCTTGTTGACGGAGAATTGCCTGGTCCTTTGCAGATGCAGCAACGCCGGGCGCTTCGCTTGGGCTGCGCTGGAACGGACGACAGACGACGGATCGGACCGCTTCGTCTTGCACTCTTCACCTGTCTGCCCGCCGTCCTCCGGGATCACCACTTCATCGGGCACTTGTCGTGGAACTTGTCCTGGCTGTCCTTGACGATGGTGGCGACGGTCTTGAGCGTCAGGTTGCCTTCGGCGTCCTTCACCACGTCCTGCAGGTAGAAATTCTGGATCGGGAAGTGGTTGTTGCCATACTTGTAGGGCCCGCGCACGGATTTGTAGTTGGCCTTGCGCATCTCGGCGCGCATCGCGTCCTTCTTGCCGAGGTCGCCCTTCACCGCCACCACCGCGCTGTTCACCAGGTTGGCAGCGTCATAGGACTGGGCGCCGTAGAACGACGGGTAGGTCTTGTGCTTGGCGCGGAAGTCGGCAACGAATTTCTTGTTGGCGTCGTTCGGGAGGTCGTTGACCCACTCTTGCGCGCCCGGGACCCCGAGCGCGAGGTCCTTCTGCAGCGGCAGCGTGATCGCGTCGACCGTGAACGCGGTGTAGAGCGGAATCTGGCCCTTGAGGCCGGCCTGGGCATATTGGGTGAGGAACTGCACGCCAGCCGCGCCGGGATAGAACACGAACACGGCGTCGGGCTTGGCCGCCCGCACCTTCGAAAGCTCGGTCGAGAAGTCGAGTTGGTCCGGCCATTTGGTAAGCTCCTCGGCGACCACCCGGCCCTTGTAGGTCGCGCGCACGCCGGTGAGCATGTCCTTGCCGGCGGCGTAGTTCGGGCCGATCAGGAAGGCGGTCTTGACCCCCTTCTGGTTCATGTACTCGCCCATGGCCTGGGGGGTCTGGTCGTTCTGCCAGGAGGTCGAGAAGTAATAGGGCGAGCATAGTTCGCCGGCGATCTGGGAGGGACCGGCATTGGCGCTGATCAGGAAGGTCTGCGCGTCGACCACCGGCTTGAGCGAAGCGAGCAGCACGTTCGACCAGATATAGCCGACGACGAAATTGACCTTGTCGGATTCGACGAGCTTCTGGCTCTTCTGCACCCCGACTTCGGGCTTCTGCTGGTCGTCCTCGTAGATCACCTCGACCGGCAGGCCGCCCATCTTGCGGCCAAGATGGTCGAGCGCGAGCTCGAAGGAATTGCGCATTTCGTTGCCGATCACCGCGGTCGGGCCGCTGAAGGTGCTGACGAAGCCGATTTTCACGGTCTTCTGCTGGGCCCCGGCCGGCCCGGCCGCGAACGCGAGAAGGGCGGTTGTGGCAAGGAGAACTCTCTTCATGACCCTTTCCTCCCGGGGAGATCGGTGATGCCAGCAGCGATCTTACGGCATTTTTCGAGAAGATTGAATCGAGAACTCGGGTGGGCAAAGGCGCACCACGAGCTGCGCTCTTTCCACAATCACGCTGCGCGCCTTTGCCCACCAGGCGGCGCGGCAGCTGCTTCATGGCGTGGGCACGAAACAGCGCGGTGGGCAAAGGGCGCGGCGGCAATCGTGTGGGTGGAGAGGGAAGAGGACGCGCCTT
>WNGQ01011108.1_pt1 | contig 11254 bp, 14 predicted proteins | sample 5407661 | NCBI WGS metagenome assembly WNGQ01 (sample SAMN13153382, study PRJNA577476) | soil metagenome | isolation source: 60 cm soil or saprolite under Garry oak tree replicate 2 | place: USA:California | collected 2016-06-15
TTCCTGTCTTGTCGGTGCAGATCACCGTCGTCGAGCCGAGCGTCTCCACCGCCGAAAGCTTGCGCACGATGACGTTGCGCCGGGCCATACGCTGCATGCCGAGCGAGAGGACAATGGTCGTGATCGCCGTCAATCCCTCCGGCACCGCGGCCACCGCCAGCGAGACCGCGAGCAGTAAAATATCGACGAGTTCCCCGAGCGTCCCTATACGGTCAACGAGCAGGATCGTCGCGCTCATCACGATGGCGATGACGATGACGACGATGCCCAGCCACTTCCCGACCTGGTCGAGTTCCCGCTGGAGCGGCGTCTCTTTCTCCATGGTCTGCTGGAGCGAGCCTGCAATCCGTCCTAGCTCGGTCTGGGCTCCCGTTGCTGTGACGATGGCCCGCCCGCGTCCCGCCGCTGCTGCCGTGCCGCTGAAGACCGTGTTGCTCTGATCCCCAATACCGACCTCCTGGTCAATCGGCGTGCTGCTTTTGGAGACCGGGGGGCTCTCGCCAGTCAGGGCAGCCTCCACCAGGCGCAGCGCAATCGCCTCCAGCACGCGTGCATCGGCTGCAATGGTATCTCCTTCCTCGATGGCGAGGATGTCACCCGGCACCACCTCGGTCGTCGGGATGGTCTGCACGTAGCCATCGCGCAGCACTCTTGCGGTCGCCGCTGTCATGGCTTGCAGTGCCGCGACCGCCCGCTCAGCACGATTCTCCTGCACATAGCCCAGGAGGCCGTTGAGCAGCACGATGGCGAAGATCGTCAGCGACTCGTAGGGGAAGGCATTGTCTCGCTCGATCCACCAGACAGCAAACGAGATGACGGTGGCAACGAGAAGCAAGACGGTGAGTGGATTCCAGAACTGGGCGAGAAACCGGCGCCAGACCGGGGTGGGAGGCGCGCTCGGTAACGCATTCCTGCCGTAGCGCTGCAAACGAGCCTGGGCCTCCCTGGTGATCAGCCCGTTTCTGGCGTCACTTCCCAGCGCGGCGACCACGGCGTCAGCGGGATAACGATAGGCCGACCGGTTCTCCAGAAACTCTCTGGTAATCATACGACGTCTCTCCCTGACCTTCCAATCCAGAGCCTTGAGTGAATTTGCCAAAAAAGCGGTGGGGAAAGTTTTTTTGTCTCTCCCACGGTGTTTTCGAAGGAACCTTCAGAGAAGGAACTCACAATGGTAGATGTAGACACCTTTGTAATACTACTGTACGTCATGATCGACGATTTCTGCCAGTCGCAAGGACCTCAAGTAACGTTGATGTGCAGCGAACTCGTGTCATGAAGGGCAAAGTACCAAGCCAGAAGCTATTTTCCTTTTTCCAGGCAAGAAGCAGCCTGGTAAATGCTTCTAGATACAAAAAGTGCCGAGAATGACTCGGGTCGACACTTTTCACGTCCAGATGAGTATAGAGATGAGTGTCAGTGAGCACAAGAGACAGGAGATTTCTACTTTGCCTCTGGTGACACGAGTGTTGGGTTTAGGCCAAGAAAAGGGTCGGGGCTCAAGTCCCGACCCCCTAGGAAGTCTCCACGGTACGTGACGTGTTTGCTCTCTCACCGTCTCTGGCGACTGTCGAGGCGCTTACTGAACCAGCTCTCGTTCGCGCTGCGTCGCGGTCTGGAAAGCCTCGACCAGCTTGCGCGAGAAGGCCAACGGAGCGAAGAGGTTCCTGCGAGATTTCACGAGTATCACTTGTCTTCATTGACAAGGAGCAGCGCTCGCAGGAAGCGGTCATGCTCTCTCCCAGCCGACGATGCTGGAGCAAGGGTGGCTAACCATTGCCTACTTACTCACTCTTGCTTTTCCTCCCTTTCTTGTCTTGGGAGACCAGTACCAGGCCGGAACAATGCGTCCATTATCCGACCCTGGTCCAAAGATAGTGTCCCGGACGTTAAAGAAGGTTCCTTCTCACAGTCTCTCTGTGCTTCCAGGAAGCGTTTGCCAAAGCCACTGTTTTGACTCACTGAAGATAATCATAGCCTGGCTCTCTGAGTTAGGCCTGTGAAAAGGCTGAGATGACACTGAGAAAGCAAGCAGGCACACTTAAAGTGATACTGCTGGCGAACCCAAAAAGTGGGGAAAGACATCGGAAAAACACCATTTTCTCCAGTAAAGTGGGGAATAAATACCATTCATCATCCGAAAGGACGGGCAAGTGGGGAAACATTCTCTCCAAATTGGAGTTTGCCAGTAGTATCTAACCGGACAGTGCTACACCGATTTTGGAATGCGTATCAGGCGGTGATTCCAGAAGAGCAGCATACGGCGGTCGGGAAGGAAACAGGAGAAACAGCCCATGTGGAGCGCTGGAATAACACACTGCAACAACGTTTAGCTCGTTTTGTTCGCAAAACACTCTCTTTCTCCAAATCTCTGTTCATGCATGATGCATGTCTGAACGTTTTTCTCCATCGCTACAACCTTGAACGAGCGGCCATTCTCATGTGAACCACTACCTTGTGGTGAAGAAGGAAAAATTGGATTATACTCAAGAAAGGGACGCGCATTCTCTGAACGGTGTGAGAAAGTTTGCGAGATGAAAAAGTCTACGGAAAGTGCACTGCGATTTATCGAAACAGCCATCCCGGGACTCAGAATTGCCCGCACCTACCGGCGAAGCTGGCTGAGGGCTGACCTGTTCGCGGGAGTGACTATCTTTGCCATGCTCGTGCCGCAGGGGATGGCCTATGGCGAACTCGCCGGGGTTGCCTCAGTCGTTGGCCTGTATACAGCCATCGGCGCACTGATCGGCTACGCGATTTTTGGCAGTTCGCGGCGGCTGATGGTCGGGCCGGAGTCCTCTTCCGCGCTCCTGGTGGCCACAGCGGTAGCGCCTATTGCTGCCGGTGGCGGCTCGGCGTGATTGCACTCGTATCAGGCCTCGCAAGGTTTGGCTTCCTTGCCGACTTCGTTTCCAAGCCCATCCTGATAGGCTACATCACCGGGGTTGCCATTGTTATGATCGCGGGCCAGTTGGGCAAGCTCTTCGGCATCAAGATCGCGAGTGAAAATTTCTTTCAAATGATAGGGGAACTGCTCACGAACCTGGGTCAAACCAACGTGCTTACGCTCGTGATCGGGCTGGTACTTCTCGCCTTCCTCATCATGCTCCGCCGCTTCGCGCCGAAAGTCCCCGGTGGCCTCATCGTGGTCGTGGTTATGACCATGCTTTCAGCGCTCATCCAACTGGATAAGTACGGGGTCACCGTCGTCGGTCCGATCCCCTCTGGGCTTCCGCAGTTCGGCCTGTCTGATTTCAGCTTCGCCGATGCGTGGAAACTCCTACCCTCAGCCCTCATCCTGACCCTGATTGTGTTTACGGACTCAGTGCTCACAGCACGCTCCTTCGCAGTGAAGCAAGGAGAGAAGGTCGACGCCAACCGTGAGTTGATCGGGCTGGGCGCCGCCAATATCCTATCTGGATGTATCCAGGGCTTCCCAGCATCGGTCAGCCAATCACGTACAGCCGTCAATTATGCGGCAGGAGGGAAGACACAATTGGTCGGCATCGTCGCCGCAGCGTTGCTGGTAGTCTTCCTGCTCTGGTTCACCCGGCTACTGGAGAGCTTGCCACAAGTTGCGCTGGCAGCCATTATCATCGCAGCTGCTATCAACCTGATCGAGGTTAAGCCCCTGTATAAGGTATATCGTGTGCGACGGGTCGAATTCTTTCTTGCACTGGTGACGCTTGTCGGGGTTTTGAGCATCGGCATCCTCGCGGGGGTCCTGATCGCGGTGTTGCTCGCGCTGCTCGTCGTCATCAGTCGTATCTCGCGACCGCATGATGCTGTGCTTGGCATGGTCGAGGGAGTCGATGGGTATCAGGATATCGAAGCGTATACCAATAGTGAAACAGAACCGGGGCTGATCGTCTACCGGTTTGATGCGCCACTCTTCTTTGCCAACGCGGACTACTTCCTCAGCCGGGTGCAAGAGTTGATCGCAACAGCCGAGTACCCTATCAAGTGGATGCTGATCGATGCCGAGGCCATTATTGACATCGACGTGACCGCTGCTGAAGCGCTCAGCACACTCCAGAGTGAGCTTGAGCGCAAAGGGATCGTCCTGGCCGTCTCCCGGGCCAGCCAGCCGCTGCAGGAAATGCTCAAGCGCGCCGGGTTGACCGAACGAATTGGACCCGAACACTTCTATCCAACGGTACGCACCGGCGTGCAGGCATTCCTCGAACAACAGGATGATCAACTGGGGAAACGCATTGAAGAGGGACCTGCATCACTGGCGCATCAAGATGATGGGACGAGTTGAGAGCGTTTTCAACACCGATATGCAGGACATAAAAAAATCATTCAAATGTATCCGTAGGGGCCGATTTATCGGCCCTCGCTGGATTTTCCGCTATTCAGATTAAAAAGTTAAACAGCATCATTGCGCCCGCCTGGGGAGCCGATACAGGACCACCAGGGCGCAATAATGCAGTTTCAAAAAATAATACGGATGATGAAATCGGCCCCTCCACTGTCACCCTGAGCGAAGCGAAGGGTCTGTCGCGCTGGGCAGAGAGATGCTTCGCTGCGCTCAGCATGACAGTGCTGTGACCCATACGGATTCCTGGATTAATTTGTTAAGGTATGGTTCAAATGCGCTTGGCACTTTTATGCTTGTCCTACAGAAACATTGTCAAGCAGGATTGACTCTATTTGAACCATGCCTAAACTTCATAATTGCGCTCCTACACCCTTTCAGGTTTACGAGCGCGGATGAAGGCACTGACAAATTTTCCATCAACTTCCGCCCGTTCTTCATCTGAAAGCGCAGCGATGGATCTTTGCGCTCCACTCTCCGCTATATCGTTGAGGGCATAGCGCCGTGTGACTTCGACATCGATATCGGCAAAGCCTACCTCGGCAAGTAGTTGCCGGTAGACCTCTTCCTCCAGTGCACCGGCGATACAACCGGCCCAGGCCTCGAGATCCGCGCGAATTGCCTGCGGAAAATGTCCTTGAAAGACTATATCGGAGACGGCGAAACGCCCGCCAGGCACGAGGATGCGGTAAGCCTCGCGCAGCACCTGTCGTTTATCAGCGGATAGATTGATAACGCAGTTCGAGATGACCAGGTCAACCGAGTTCGCTGGTAGAGGAATATCTTCGATGACGCCTTTCAGAAAGCGTACGTTCTCTACCCCTGCCTCAGCGCGGTTGCGCTCTGCCAGCTCAAGCATTGCATCGGTCATATCCAGGCCATAGGCGAAGCCCGTCGGCCCAACCCGCCGCGCTGAGAGAAGCACATCGATGCCACCGCCACTTCCCAGGTCAAGTACCTTTTCTCCAGGTTTCAATGCCGCCAGCGCCGTCGGATTGCCACATCCGAGTGAAGCAAGTGCGGCTGACAACGGTAACTCACCAAGCTCCGCATTACTATACAGATCGCTGCTAACAGCATCACCTACGCCCTTTTCCCCGCCGCAGCAATCCGCCCCACAGCAACTAGCAGCCTTAGGTTCACTGGCACTCAATACTTCTAAAGCGGTGCGCCCGTAGCGCTCGCGTACGGCCTCGCGCAACTGTTCATCATTCGTTGGGTTGGTTGTCATAAGGGTTGTCCTTTCTCCCTATCTTATCATTTACACTACTAGAGACGGTAATAAACAAAAAAGGACGCAACGGGCTTATTCATCAGCTCACGTACAATCAGTACAACCCTCATGATTCGCGCAACAGCCACACTTTGGCTGGTAATCAATCACTTTCCCACGCCGGTCAAACTCGAAATGACAGCAGTCTAACAGCATCGTTTTAAGCTTCTCTCTTGCCCGCTGCACCCGCGATTTTGCTCCAGATAAAGAAAGGCCAAGCTTTTCCGCGAGTTCTCGCTGCGTGAGTCCTTGATATTCTGTCAATAGCAGTGCCTCACGATAATCGGCCGGCAGGCTGTCGACCATCGCTTTGATGCTCGGTATCAGTTCGTTGACGATATCATCATCTCCAGGCTCTTCCAACAAAGCCGGCGCTTCTGAAAGTTCTAACGTGGCCCTATGTTCCCGGTAGTAATCCGCGATGGCATTGCGGGCAATCTGGTAGATCCAGCTCTGGAGTTTCTCCTCATTCCGCAGGGTATCGATGCGCGTATGAATTTTCAAAAAGACATCCTGCAGGATATCTTCGCCACTCTGTTCATCTTGTATACGTCTAAGCACGAATTGCTTGAGTTTGGGGTGAAATTCTTCCCAGACTCTCTCCGTCGTCATAACCATAGCTATGTATCCTTACTCCGGTTCCATGCCTTCACTTGTTCTATTTCCATTCTATAATTATAAGGCGCGACGATATGCATGCAGCGCATGCATCAAAGTAGACGGAATTTTGTGCAAAAGGACGCAAAGTGATAGATTATAACAGGTACTGCTTGATCACTTGAATGGAAGAAAGGCAAAAAACCAAATGAAGCACCGCGTCCTTTTCATCTGTACACATAACTCGGCTCGTTCACAAATGGCTGAAGGGTTGTTACGCCAGCTGGGAAGCGACCGATTTGAGGTCTTTAGCGCCGGTACCGAAGCTACCTTTGTGCGCCCATTAGCTATCAAGGCCATGGCCGAACTTGGCATCGATATCTCGAAACAACAATCGAAGAAACTCGATCGCTATCTCGACGAGCCGTTTGACGATGTGATTACCGTCTGTGACACAGCGGCAGAAACATGCCCGATCTTTCCAGGCGCTGCTCATCGCCAGCACTGGTCCTTTGAAGATCCATCAAAGGCCACCGGTAGCGAAGATGAACAGTTGGCTGTCTATCGTCGCGTGCGTGACGAGATACGTTCAAGAATTGAGCAGGAATTGCTGAAAGAGGGGCAGTGACACTGCCAAAAAGCTACAACGCAGCGAGCGTATCCTATATTGAAGAACCCTGGCTCGCCTCCTGCGCGCGGCAATCTTCGCAGCGGCCAAAGAGCGTCAGCGAGTGACCTTCAATATCGAAGTTCGTGCGGTTTCCAATAGCCGTAAACTGATCTACGGGGAGACAGATATCTACTTCAACGACACGATGACAGTGAGTACAGGTCAGGTGATGGTGATGGTTATCGCCGCAAACACGATAGTGATGCGTTCCATCGGCAAATTCGATGCGATCAAGCAAACCTGCATTGACCAGCATCTCTACTGAGCGATAGACCGTTGCCCTCCCCAAACGTGGCTCACCCTCTCGCAATTCCTGCCAGAGGTCATCTATGGTGAAATCTGCTCCACTCTCGGCAAGTTCCACCAGCCGCTCCGCGATGAGCCTCCGTGGACGTGTATTACGCTGGCTTGCCTCATCGAATGCCGCATAAATTTTATACGCTATCAACTTTACCGCTCGCTTTCTGGACACAACTCCCCATTGAGTGCGTTTGAAGCCTTTATCATATCTACTATCTCTAGTCTATCACTTCTGTCACCTGTCCGACAATCATGCATCCTCATCGACCATCACGAAAACAGCGCATTCATCTTGTTTACCTTTAGTAAGATGTGTTTTATAATAGTACGTGCTAGAAACTGAAATAAACGAAACCTCCGTTTTTTTTGCTTTCGAACATTTCTTGTTAACAGCATAAAAGGTGAAACAGCATGCAACTACAAGACAAGGGGGGAATTTCCCTCTCCAGTGCAGAGGAATGGCAACAAGCGACTGCTATTTTTGAGAGCTTCACGGATGGTTTTATTACACTTGATCATGAATGGTGTATTACCTACCTCAATCTTCAAAGGCATAGCAATGTCAGTGGCAAGGCCACTGAACATCTGCTGGGGCGCCGTATGTGGGACGTCTTCCCAGAAGCCCCGGGTACCATATTTGAACAACAATGCCGCGAAGCGGCGGAAAAACGGGTGAACGTGAGCTTTGAGGTCTACTATCCACCCCACACTGCCCGCTATGAAGTTCGTATCTATCCATCAAGTGAGGGCATATCGATTTATTTCACTGATATCACGGTGCGAAAAAGCAATGCCTACCTGGTCAAACAGGCACAGGCACAGGCAATACTCCAGGAGCGACAGCGCCTGGCCCGCGAACTCCATGACTCCGTCTACCAGGAACTCTATGGTATTTGCTTAAGTGCCAACGCTGGCCGCGAAGCACTGGAAACGGAGCCTGCACAGAGCATTGCAGCGCTTGAGCGCGTGATTCTACACGCCGATGTAGGACTCGCTGAGATACGCGCCTTGCTCTTCGAACTTCGCCCCGAGCTCTTGGAGACCGAGGGGCTGGTCGCCGCGCTCAATAAACGGGCCGAGGTCTTGCGCGCTCGCTACAACCTGGCCGTTGATGTCAATTTGGGAGAGGAGCCTGATATTTCCATCGAGAGTAAACATGCCCTCTTCCGCATTGCACAGGAAGCCCTGCACAATATCACGAAACACGCTCATGCCAGCAACGTCACGCTGCGCCTGGTGCAAGAGAAGCAGGAATTGGTGCTGGAGGTGCGCGACAACGGCAAAGGTTTTGACCCGGCTGGCCCCTTCCCAGGACACTTTGGATTGCAGTCGATGCATGAACGGGCGGCCAGTCTCGATGGCACAATCTCGATTGAGAGTGCTCCTGGAAACGGCACAACCGTTTCCGCACACCTACCCAGAATCTTCTAATAGGCCTGTTAGGCCCGAACGTGCGTTTTACAACACGAAGGATCAGGCATGGAAACCCCCGCGACCTGCAGCGCACTTCCGACAGGCGAATATCGCGACGGGAAGGTGGGCTGTCTTGCAGCCTTCATCCGTCGCGCCCCTCTGCCTCCGCGCGCATGAGGAGGTTGGATTCCTTCTGCCTTTCAGGCTCTATGCGCGTCAGCGAGAGCAAGGGGTGATCTCTCTCCCTCTCATGCATGATTTGCCATGGGTGTTGAGAGAATAAGGTGTGCTACCTTCTCTGGCTCATCTATCTGGACATAGTGATGCGCACCTGGCACCAGGAAGAGATCAGACGTTGGAAAAAGTTCGTGAAATCGTTTGGCAACGCCTCTATTCAAGTACGGGTCGCTTTCGCCGAAGATGATCCGCACTGGTCGTCTGGACGCGTTCATCTGCGGTATCATCTTCGTGCGATCCCGCACGGTGAATGGCAAATCCTGATTCAGGCGAAAGAAAGCGGGCTGTGTACTCGGCGTGGCAGCAAATTGTTGATAGAGCAAGGGCACGAACTCATCTCTGACTGCTGCCTCTCGCATGAATCTGCCGACCTGCCACCAATACATCTTACGGAAGAGAAAATTGTGAAATGCTTGCGAGACGACGCGCGCAACGTTTCTCACCGTAGGGGTAGAAAAGAGCCAGATGGCTTCCGGTGCTCGTAACGTTGGCATCGCACCATAGTAGGTATTCAACAACACGAGCGCCGCTACGCGATCAGCATGTCCAAGCGCCCAATCAATCGCTGGTGGACCAGAAGCGTCGTGGGCCACTAGCACCACCTGTTGGAGTTGCAGCTGCTCAATCACTGCATCGACGTCCCACACTTGATTCGCTGCTGTGGAGTGACTCGTCGTAGAGTTGTGTCACGGCACGCGAGGTCTTACGCAGGTTGGCACACGCACAGAAGGAAGCAACTTCGAGTACCTTCGCCATATTCACTTCTTGATGGTGTTGCTCTTTCATAATTAGGAGTATATACACATATTTTCTCTTTGTCAAGAGGCCGAACTGGAAACAATAAGAGAGCATTTCGTGCTTTTTGCAGGCTTCGAGCTAGAGCTTCACGTCCCAGAAGATCCCTTCTGTGAGGTGCTTTGTCGCTCTTGCGTCCGTCGCCAGTTCGCTGGCTCACCAGAGTTCATAGAACTGATCTGTGCCCAAGGTGGGAATGAGCGCACGGGCCAATGTTGCCACGGGTCTCGTTTGCCTCAGTTACAACGATTCTTGAGTCAAGTCACCGACTTGTTTTCAGGGTTGTACCTGCATTGGGTCCCTGCCAATAGATGTCTCCCAGGTCGGGATCAAGGTTGATCTCTTCCCTAGCCTCCTCGCTATGATTTCTATCCCTTAGCGACCGCCTCGCGTACGCCGGGAGTTACCTCGCGGGCAAAAAGCTCGATCTGTTCGCTCGTTGGTATCTCAGGCCAGAAAATGAAGGTATCAAAGCCTGTCATAAGTGCCAGCGACGTCAGTACCTCGATCCAATACGAGCTTTTCCCCTCGAGGGGAGTGTTTCCATGTGGTTGACCACCGCCCTGGCGATGAGTGATGCTGCCTACGAGGTTTGCAACGCGCACGATGCTGGAGGGGTCGCGCCCTTTTTCACGAACGCCGGAGTCAATCGTCTCCTGCGCCCATCCCCAGCGCTCGTAGGGCAGGTAGGAAACGATAGGGGCCGCCCAACCGTCGGCGAGCCGCCCCGTCAGGTGCAGCATCCTTTCACCGACCGCGCCGACCCAGATTCCTATGGTATGGGTTGGCCTGGAACCTGGCTGGAGGCCGTGCAGCGAGTAGTATTTCCCGTCATAGCGCAGGCTGCCTTGCCCGTTCCAGATGGCTCGCATGATCGCGATACCCTCCTCCAGCGCCTGAATAGCCTCGCCAGGTGTGCGCCGCTGCCCGCCCATCGCCGCGATCCCTTCCCAGGAGGCTCCAGAACCAATCCCCAATTCGAAGCGCCCACCACTCAACATATCCAGCGAGGCGGCACTCTTGGCCAGCAGGGCGGGAGGACGCAGCGGGAGGCTGGCCACGTTCGGGAAAATGCGTAACCTCGTGGTCTCGGCCAGTAGCACCGAGATCAGGCTCATGGAGTCGAAGAACCGCGAAAAGTAGGGGTGATCCTGTATACCGAGCAGGTCGAGTCCAAGCGTATCTGCCAGGCACGCCAGTTCGCGCAGCTTCCTCATGTCTGCGATGTTTGGCGCAAGGGAGATGCCAAATTGGACGGTGCGCATTGCTTACCTCCTCTCCAGTTGTAACAGGATGCTGCGTTGGTGTCGAGAATCCGGTGCGCTTCGGACGTGGAAAGCCCGGCATCTTCTATATAGGCTACCGAGCGCCTGTATCCATCGCCTGAAAGATAAGGGAAGTCTGTGCCGAGCAACAGACGGTCAGCGCCGAACGACTCACAGGCGCAGCGCAGCGCCGGGACGTGAAAGTGACCGACCGTATCGTACCACATACGCCTGGCCTGCGTACTTGGAGGTTCCGTCATCTGCGGGGCCGCCCAGCGGTATTGATTATCCAGCCGTTGCAGGAGCATCGGCAGCGCTCCTCCCAGGTGTGAATTGATGATCTTGATGCGTGGGTAGCGCACCGGGATGTCCTTGAAGATGAG
>WNGQ01017506.1_pt1 | contig 11254 bp, 10 predicted proteins | sample 5407661 | NCBI WGS metagenome assembly WNGQ01 (sample SAMN13153382, study PRJNA577476) | soil metagenome | isolation source: 60 cm soil or saprolite under Garry oak tree replicate 2 | place: USA:California | collected 2016-06-15
ACCGACGCGCACAAGTGGCTGAACACCACCTACGACTGCGGGATCGCCCTGGTCGCGGACCCGGGCGCGCTGCGGGCGGCCATGGAGGCGTCGGCCGCCTATCTGCCGGAGGACGCGGCCCTGGAGCCGATGCACGTCACCCCGCAGTCCTCGCAGCGAGCCCGGGGGGCCGGGGTATGGGCGGTGCTCGCCGCCCTTGGCCGCGACGGCGTGGCCGGCCTGGTGGACCGCACCTGCGCGCTGGCGCGCCGGTTCGCCGACGGCATGCGCGGCGCGGGCTGCACCGTGGCCAACGATGTCGTGCTCAACCAGGTCCTCGTGGACCTCGGTGACCCCGCGCGGGCCAGCACGGTCATCGCCGCCGTCCAGGACGAGGGGACCTGCTGGTGCGGGCCGACCGTGTGGCGGGGCCGCGCCGCGATGCGGGTCAGCGTCAGCGGCTGGAACACCACCGAGCAGGACATCGACCGCAGCATCGCCGCCGTGGCGGCCTGCGCCCGGCGCTAGCGGCCCAGCGACCCGGCGGGCTGGCTCCGGTACTCTAACTGTTACTAAATGCCGGAAAGGGCGGGCGTATTGGCCATCGCGTGGGAGCACGAGAACGGCGCGGGCCACGGCGAGCGGCTGCTGTTCGACACGAGCGTGGCGCACTGCGCCCGGGTCTACGACTACTGGCTCGGCGGTAAGGACAACTTCGCGGCCGACCGCGCGGCGGCCGAGCAGGCCATCAGGGACTTCCCCGACATCGTGCCCACGGCGCGGGCCAACCGGGGCTTCCTGGCCCGGGCCGTGCGGTTCCTGACCGAAGACGCCGGGATCCGGCAGTTCCTCGACATCGGCACCGGCATTCCCACCGAGAACAACACCCACGAGGTCGCCCAGTCGGTGGCGCCCGGCTCCCGGGTCGTCTACGTGGATAACGACCCCCTCGTCCTCGTCCACGCCAGGGCACTGCTGGCCAGCCACCCAGACGGCGCCACCGCCTACGAGGAAGCCGACCTTCGGGATCCGGAGCGGATCCTGGACCTGGCGGCGGGTCTGCTGGACTTCAGCCGCCCGGTGGCCGTGCTGCTGCTGGCGATCCTGCACCACATCGACGACGAGGACGACCCGCACAAGATCGTGACCACCTTGGTGAACGCCGTGCCGTCGGGCAGCTACCTCGCCCTGTCCCATCCGGCGAATGATCTCGACGCCGAGGGCATGGCGAAGATGGCGCAAACCCTCAACGAGATCATGGCGGAGAAGATCATCGCGCGCGACCGGCCGACGGTCGCCAGATTCTTCGACGGGCTCGAACTGGTCGAGCCGGGGCTGGTGCGGGTGTCAGACTGGCGGCCGCCGCACGGCTCGCCCAACTGGGGCCCGGCGGCCCTGTGGGCCGGGGTCGCCAGGAAGCCCTGACGGTGCTAGCCCGGTGGGGCGACCCCCCGGAGCCCCCCGGTGGCTCAAGGCCCCGTTCCTTCGTCACGGGGCCTTGGCCATGCCAGTCGCCGAGGCAGGCAACGGCTCGCGGGTTAGCGGCCGGCGATGAGGCCCGCGATGAGCTCGGCGCTGTCGGCCGGGGTCGCGGCTTCCATGCAGATGCGCTCCATGACCCGCAGGTAACTGTCCACCGTGTCCGGCTTGTCCAGGTAGAGCGCGCTGGTGAGCTGTTCGAGGTAGACGACGTCCGGCAGGTCCGGCTCGGCGAACCGGAGGATGCTGAACGGGCCGCCGGCGGCGGCGTGCCCGCCGGCCTGGAACGGGATGATCTGGATCGTCACGTTCGGGCGCTGCGCCAGGTCCGCCAGGTGCTTGAGCTGGCCGTGCATGATGGCCGGGCTCCCGGCGGGCCGGCGCAACACGGCCTCGTCGATCACCGCCCACAGGTTGGGCGGTTCCTCCCGGTCGAGCACGGACTGGCGGGCCATCCGCAGCCGGACCCGCCGCTCGATGTCCCTGGGCGGCTCGCCGTCGTGGCCGAGCAGGGTCACCGCGCGGGCGTAGTCCTCGGTCTGCAGCAGGCCAGGGACGAACTGGACCTCGTAGGCCCGGATCTGGGTGGCGACCTCTTCGAGACCGACATAGGCCTCGAACCAGTGCGGCAGCACATCGGAGTAGTCATGCCACCAGCCCGGCGCGTTCGCGCGCCGGGCGAGCGCCCGCAATGCCTCGCGCTCCTCCTCGTCGGTTACACCATAGAGCGTGAGCAGATCGGTGATATCGCGGTCTTTGAAGCCCACCCGGCCCGTCTCCAGCCGGCTGATCTTCGAATGGGACGCCCGGATCCTTTTACCAGCGTCTTCGAGGGTGATTCGCTGGCCCTCACGGAGTCGCCGGAGCTGTGCACCGAGCAGAATGCGCAGAACTGTAGGCCCCCCCGCGGCCGGGATGACCATACCCCCGGCTTGGCCGCCGACCGGTTCGGCAGCTTTGATCATGTGCCCTCCCGCCAACGTCCGACCACGGAAGTCTCCCACGACCCGCGAGCCAGCGCCATAACCGGATCCAGGGAACATCTCACCGCCGGACGTCTGCAAACCATTGCAGATCACCCGGGGTGACACGGTTGGCCGGCCCGCCGCCGCTGGCGGGCTCCGGGCCGGCTAACGCTAAGTCACTCGCGCTCTCCCGCAGGCCGTGCAGGAACCGTTCCCATGCCGCCCGGGTAAATAGCAGGGCCGGCCCGTCGGGCCGGTGCGAGTCACGCACGGCCACCCGCTCACCGGGCAGGCTCGCCATTTCCACGCAGTTACCACTGGGATTGCTGTGACGGCTCTTCCGCCATTTCGCGGCCCTCAACTGAGCGGGCAGCAGGGGGCTAGGCACCAGATCCACCGTTCATCTCTTTCTGCGGCAGGACGCCAACCCAGGGGGTCTCTTTCCGCCATCTACGACTTGAAACTCGCGATCCCCCGGGCGCCGTTGCCGCGGGTCAGGTCGCCAGTTCCCCATGGTCCTGTGCAAGTGCACTTGCATCTGCACATCCGAAGTGGCATCGTAGCTGATGCGCTGACCGGTGGCGGACGCGCCCAACCTCAGGCTCGGTGGTCCATCCATGTATCAGGGACGTCAGGCGGCTCCCGCGCAGGCCGCAGGCGATCGCCACGGCTCCAGGCAGCCGACGGCAACCACGCTGCCCGGCACGGGGCGGCGGCGGCGCATCGGGCTGGCGCCCGTGCCCGAGTCGGCCCGGGCCGCTCGCGAATTCACCGTCGCCACGCTGCGCAAGTGGCAGCTCGGCGCGCTGATCGAGGATGCCGTCGTCATCGCCTCCGAGCTGGCCACCAACGCGATACGGCACGGCACCCCCGCCGCCACGGGGAATGCCGCGAACGAATCCGGAGGCGGGCGCGTCGAGCTGAGCTGGTGCCTGCAGGCCAGCCGCCTGATCTGTGTGGTCACCGACCAGACGGGAACGCCGCCGGCCCTGGTGGCCAGCGACCCCGAGGCCGAGTCAGGTCATGGCCTGCAGATCGTGGGCGCGCTCGCGGTCGCCTGGGGATGGACCGTCCTCGGCACCGGGGAAAAGGCCGTCTGGGCGGCCCTGGAGCTGCCCGGGCCCGCGGGCGCCGCCGCCGGCGGCGCCCCAGCCGAGGCGGTGCGTGCCGCTAGTCCAGCAGCCGTGCACGACATGCGAGCTGCAGGGCGAGCCGCTGATCCGGATCGTCGAGATCCATCTCCAGCAGCTCCGTTATCCCGCGCAGCCGGTTAGCAACCGCGTTGCGGTGCAGGTGCAGCTTCTGCGCGGTCCTGACGATCGAGCCCTGCTCGTCGAGATACGCCGCCAGGGTCCGGATCGCCGTGTCGGCGCGGGCCCGGCCGAGCTTCTCCAGCGGCGCGAGCTGATCCCGCACCGATGCCCGCGCGGTGTCGGACGCGTACCACTCCATCAGCATCCGCCGGACGCCGACCGCGTCGTGCGCGGCCACGCCGGCGGGCTTGAGCGCGGCGCGCGCGGCGAGCAGGGCACCTCGCGCCTCCGCCGCCGACGCGCGCAGCCCGGTCGGGCCCTCGTGCGGGGCGCCCACGCCGGCGCGGAACCGCGCTGACGGCAGCCGGTCGCCGATGGCCGCCAGGGCCCGCTCCGCCGAGCGTGCCGCCCGGGCGCCGGCCTGCGGGCCCGGGTTGGACGTGGTGACCCGGACCAGCACGATGGCGCGGGCGATACGGGACAGGTACCAGGTACCGCCGGTCGCGGCCGCGGCCTGCAGGGCCGCCTGCCCGGCCGCCTCGAGCAGCTCGAACCGCTGCACCTCGTCGCGCCCGGACGCGTCGAGGTCGTCCGCCTCGATGCGGACAACGACATGCCAGCCGGTGACCGGAATCGCCAGCGCCCGGGCGCGCTCCAGCAGGTCCTCGTTGATCGCGGTGTCCGACATCAGCAGTTCGGCCAGCAGCTCGCTGCGCGACCTGACCGGCATCTCGTGGGCCCGCCTGGTCAGGTCGAGGTGCCGCCCGGCGGCCAGCGCCGCGGTGTGCAGCACCAGCCGGGCCGCGACCCCGAAGTCGCCGCGCGCGTCCGGCGCGGCGAGGCATCCGACCGGCGTCTCGCCGACCACGACCGGCGCGGTGACCTCGGCGGCGGCACGGTCACCTGGCCCGCCGCGGCCGCGCGCGCCGGGCCCGCCGTTCCCGGCCGACCGGGCCGCGGGGCCGCCGTCCAGGGTGCCGTCCGCCGCCCAGGGCCGGAATTCGACCGGCGTACCGAGCGCCTCACTGACGCCGGCCCGCAGTTCCTCCACGCCGGCACCGGCCGCCTCGGCCGCCAGGATCGCTTCCAGGCCCTGCTGTGCCCGCCCCAGCGCGCGCTCCACACCGCCGCCGATCTCACGCATGATCGCCTGGATCAGCCCGGCAAGCTCGGTGTCCGCGGGGATGGAGATCAGCGCGATGCGGGCCCGCGCGGCGATGTCCCTGGCCGTCACGGTGGGCTGCCACGGCTCGCCGGAGAACGCCGCGACCGCCGCCACCCGGTGAATCGCTCCCCAGCGCAGGGCCATGTCCAGGCGATAGTCGCTGACCTCGGCCGACGCGAACCTGGACAGGATGACCAGGCTCTCCGCCGGGGCCTGGTCCAGGTCAGTGAAGCTCTCCGCAAGCCGGACCAGGGCAACCTGGCGATCCCCGCCGCTGGCGCTGACCCGCCGCAGGCCAGCCAGGGGCGAGCTGGCGAGGATCTCATCAATGGAGGGCATCAGCACGGCCACCTTTTAGGCTTCAGGAGGCCCACCTTATGCGGAGCGCACACTCCAGTCACGATCGTGGTGCAATGTGCCCATTCCCGCGGGGGGCCACGGACTGCGAGCCTTGCGTTACACCCGCGAAGCCCCGGCAGCATCGCTGCGCACGTCGCCAGGTTTGGGAGCGCAATGGACTGTGACACCGCCTCAGGAGCCACGGCCGTTGATGAGACCCCGGAATGGTGGCCGTACGCTCCCGAGTTCCCGCACTGGCATGTCTGGCGCGGCGTCGCCGGCCTGCTCTACGCGCGCCGTCCCCGGTCGAGCCCGCCGAAGGTGGTCCGCGGCAGGGACTCGACGGCCCTTCGGGAGCGCATCATCAGCGCCGAGGTCGCTCGCTGATCATTCGGCCGCGCGCCATGGTTTGGCGGGGCCGTTCCTCTAGGCCTGCGCGAAATGGCACCAGACAGTGATCCGGAGACACTGGCGCCACCGATCGAGCTTCGGGAATCATGGGAGGGCTCACCAAAAAACGTTTGCATCGTGCTAGAGCGAATATTTGATCATGAAAAGACTGCTCGACCCTGACGCGCTGAGGGCGCTGGCCCGTGGCTGTGCCGTGCTTGGCGCCGGTGGTGGCGGCGATACCTACGTGGCGCTGCTCCAGGCGCTGCAAGCGACCGAGGACTACGGCCCCGTTCCCCTGGTTGACCTGGATGAACTGCCTCATGACTCGCTCATCATGCCGTGCGGCGGCATTGGCGCCCCGACGGTGAGCATCGAGAAGCTCGTGAACGGCAACGAGGGTGCGCGGCTCAGGGAGCAACTGGAATACCTGACCGGGCGCCAGGTGACCGCGCTCCTGGCCAGCGAGATCGGCGGCGGGAACGGCGTGTTGCCCATCGCCTGGGCCGCGGCCATGCACCTGCCCTTGGTGGACGCCGACGGCATGGGGCGGGCCTTTCCCGAGATTCCCCAGGTCACCATGCAACTGGCCGGCATCTCCCCCAGCCCGGCCGTGATAACCGATGAGCGCGGCAACCTCATCGTGTTCCGCACGATCTCGGGTGACTGGATGGAGCGCCTGGAGCGGGCCGCCGCGGTCGAGTTCGGCGGCGCCGCGTCCAGCACCGAGTTCTCGATGACCGCGGCGCAGGCGCGCGGCGCCACGGTCCGGAACTCGGTGTCGCTGGCGATCAGGATCGGCGAGGCCATCGCCGGCGCCGAGAGCGAACCGGTGGCCGCGCTGATCGCGGAGATCGAAGCGTTTCGCCTGGTCAGCGGCAAGATATCGGACGTCGAACGGCAGACTAGAAGCGGCTTCGTCCGGGGCAGTGTGGTCGTCGAGGCGCGGCCAGGTACTCGCCTCCGTGCCTGACCTGATCACCGTGCTGGATGCGGAGACCGCCGATGCAATCGCGACCGAGCGGATCCGCTACGGGCAGCGGGTCACGGTGATCGCGTTCCCGTGTGATCCGGTGTGGCGAACCGAGAAGGGCATTGCCGCCACCGGCCCTCGCGCGTTCGGCTACGACTTCGACTACCTGCCTGTGGAGGGGCTTGCCGGTGCGACGACCTGACTGCCGCCCGGGCATCGTCGCGTTCGACGGCGGCGACCTGGCACCGCTGGACACCGACGCCATTGCGCGATTCCCCGGCGAGGCCGGCGACTGATCATGAAAAGACTGCTCGACCCCGATTCATTGCGTGCCTTGTCCCGGGGCTCCGCCATACTCGGCGCAGGTGGCGGGGGCGATGCGCATGTGACACTGCTGCAGGCGCTGCAGGCAACCGAGGACTTCGGACCGGTCCCCTTGGTCGATTTGGATGAACTGCCCGATGACGCGCTGATCATGCCGTGCGCCGGGATCGGCGCCACCACGGTCATCCTGGAAAAGTTCGAGAACGGGGACGAGGGAGAACGGCTCCGGGAACAGCTGCAGTTCGTGACCGGGCGCCAGGTGGCGGCGCTGATGGCCATCGAGATCGGCGGCGGGAACGCCCTGCTGCCCATCACCTGGGCCGCGCGGATCGGGCTGCCGGTGGTGGACGCCGACGGGATCGGCCGCGCGTTCCCCGAGATCCCGCAGGTCACCATGCATCTGGCTGGTATTCCGGCGAGCCCGGCTGTGCTGACCGACGAACGCGGCAACATGGCGGTGTTCCGGACGATCTCCGGCGACTGGATGGAGCGCCTGGAAAGGGCGGCCGCGGTCGAGTTCGGCGGGTCGGCGTCCGGGGCGGGGTTCTCGCTCACCGCGGCGCAGGCGCGTACCGCGACGATACGCGGCTCGGTCTCGAAGGCAATCAGGATTGGTGAGGCGCTCGCCGGCGCGACGAGCAGCCTGGTGGCCGCCTTGATCGCGGAGATGGGCGCGTTCCAGCTGATCACCGGCAAGGTGATGGACGTCGAGCGGCACACCACCAGCGGGTTCGTCCGCGGCAGCGTGGTGATCGAGGGCGTCGAGCAGGACGCGGGCCGGCTGATCCGGCTGGAGCTGCAGAACGAGAACCTGGTGGCGCTGGAACGCGGGCGCGTGCTCGCCTCTGTGCCCGACCTGATCACGGTGCTGGACAGCGAGACCGCTGACGCGATCGCCAGTGAGGTGCTGAGGTACGGCCAGCGGGTGACGGTGATCGCTTTCGCCTGCGATCCGGTCTGGCGGACCGAGCGCGGGATCGCCGTGGCCGGGCCGCGGGCGTTCGGCTATGACTTCGATTACCTGCCCGTGGAGGAGCTCGCCGATGCCAGTGCCTGACCACCGCCTCGGCATCGACGTCGGCGGCACCAACACCGACGCGGTGATCATGGACCCCGCCGACCGGATCGTCGCCAAGGCCAAGGTGCCGTGCACGCCCGACATCACCGGCGGAATCACCGAGGCGATCGACACCGTCCTGCACGCGCCGGGGGCGGATCCGCGGCGGATCAGCCACGTCATGCTCGGCACCACCCACGCGACCAACGCGGTGCTGGAGCGCCGGAACCTGCGACGGGTGGCGGTGATCAGAATTGGCGGCCCGGCCACCCACAGCGTTAGGCCAATGTTCGGGTGGCCACGCGACCTCACCGACACCATCTCGGTCGGGACGACGATCGTGGACGGCGGCATCGAGTTCGACGGCCGGGACCTGTCCCCCCTGGACACCGACGCCATCGCCCGGTTTCTCGGCGAGGTCGGCGGCGCCGCCCAGGGCATCGTCATCACCAGCGTGTTCGCCCCGGTCTCGCCGCGGCACGAACTGCTGGCGGCCGATATCGTCAAGCGGGAACTCGGCGAGATCCATGTCTCGCTCAGCCACGAGATCGGCTCGATCGGCCTGCTGGAGCGGGAGAACGCCACCATACTCAACGGGGCACTGGCCGGGGTCGCCCGCGACGTGGCCGAAGCGATGCGGGCCGCGCTCGCCGTGCACCAGTTGCAGCCGACCAGGTTCTTCGCGCAAAACGATGGCACCCTGATGGGCCTCGACCATGCGCTGCGGTACCCCGTGCTCACCATCGGCAGCGGGCCGGCCAACAGCGTCCGCGGGGCCGCGTTCCTCACCGGGAGCTCCGACTCGCTGGTGATCGACGTCGGAGGCACGTCCACCGACGTCGGCGTGCTGGTCAACGGCTTCCCGCGGGAGTCGTCCCAGGGAGTAGAGATCGGTGGCATCCGGACCAACTTCCGGATGCCCGACCTGGTCACGATCGCGCTCGGCGGCGGCACGGTGATCACCCAGGATCCCGGCGGGGTGCGGCTCGGGCCGCGCAGCGTCGGCTATCTGCTCACCCAGCAGGCCCTGGTCTTCGGCGGGACCATGCCCACGCTGACCGACAGCGCGGTCGCGGCGGGCCGGGCGGACCTCGGCGACGCCGGGCGCACCAGCCGTTACCGGCGGATCCTCCTGGACGCGCTGGCCCGCGCCGACGTCATGCTCGCCGAGGCGATCGACCGGGTGAAGACGTCCAAGGAGGATCGCGCGCTGGTCGCCGTGGGCGGCGGCAGCATCCTCGTCCCCGACCGCATCCCCGGGATCAGCGAGGTCATCCGACCCGAACACTTCGACGCCGCCAACGCCGTGGGAGCTGCCATTGCCTCGGTCAGCGGCCAGGTGGACCGGATCTTCCACCTCGGGGAAGCTGGCCGACAGGCGGTCCTCGACGAGGCGCGCGACGAGGCGTGCGAGCGCGCGGTCGCGGCGGGCGCGGACCCCAACACGGTGCAGATCGTCGAGCTGGAGGAAATCCCGCTGGCTTACCTCACCACTCCAGCCATCCGGGTGCGCGCCAAGGCCGCCGGCGCGCTCGGCGGATTGCCGGAGCACCAACTCGGGGCGAACCTGTCCCGGCAGGCACGGCTGGCCGGGGCCACCGAGCAAGCGGCCGAGTCACTGTAAGGACCACGGAGGCAACCATGAAGCCCCACCGCGCCTTGCCGATCGCGGCCGGCTGCGCAGTCACGCTGTTGCTTGCCGCCTGCGGCGGGTCGAGCTCATCGGCTCCGCAGCGGGCCGCCAGCCAGGTGTTCACCTACGACACGACCGCCACCGTCATGGACGACGGCTGGGATCCGGCGACGGAGTACTCCGACGCCATCATCGCGATGAGCCAGATGTACGAGACGCTGACCAGGTACGATGCGGCGGCACACCGGGTCGAACCGCTGCTCGCCACCAGTTGGTCATCCGCCGACAACGGCAAGACCTGGACGTTCCACCTGCGGCACGGGGTGCGGTTCCACACCGGCACGCTGATGACCGCGCAGATCGCGAAGGCCGCCATCCTGCGCACGATCAAGCTGGGCGGCGGTGCCGCCTACGTCTGGGGCGCGGTCAACACGATCGACGCCCCCGACCAGTACACGCTCGTGTTCCACCTCAAGTACTCCTCGCCGCTCGACCTTGAGGCGTCGGCCTCCTACTCGGCCTACATCTACGACACCGGCGCGGCCGACCCCGGCGGGAACCTGACCAAGTGGCTGAACACCCCGCACGACGCGGGCACCGGCCCGTATGAGCTGCAGACCTGGAACAAGGGCCAGGAGTTCGAGGTCATCCTCAAGGCCTTCCCCGGCTACTGGGGCGGCTGGCAGGGCCCGCACTACAAGAAGGTCGTGTTCCGGGTGGTCACCGAGGACACCACCTCGGCCCAGCTGCTGCGCTCGGGCGCCGTGGACTTCGTGGAGCAGATCAGCCCATCCATCTGGAAGTCGTTCCAGGGCAACCCCGGGATCCGGACCGTGGCCTCCCCGTCCTGGGTGAACCTGCTCCTGCAGCTCAACTCCCAGGCGCTGAGCCTGCCGGTGCGGCAGGCCATCTCGTACGGCATCAACTACCCGGGCATCGTCGCGGCGCTCAAGGGAGCGGCCGCGCCCGCCAGCGGCCTGGTCCCGCCGGGCCTGCTCGGTCACTACGCCGACCTGCCGAACTACCGGTACGACCCGGCGAAGGCGGTGCAGTTGCTGCACCAGGCGGGGTACGGGCCGGGCAAGAAGCCGCTGAACCTGTCGCTCACCTACACCTCGGGTGACTCGAACGAGCAGGTGGTCGCGACACTGCTCAAATCCAGCCTGGCGAAGCTGAACATCAGCCTGAACGCCCAGTCGCTGGCCTGGCCGACCCAGTGGGCCAAGGCGAAGTCCGCCAACGCCGCTAGCCACCAGAGCCTGTTCATCGAGCAGTGGTGGCCGGACTATGCCGACCCGTACACCTGGTTCACCAACCTGCTGCAGACCGAGAAGCAGCCGTACTTCAACCTGTCCTACTACTCCAACACGACCCTGGATTCCCAGATCAACCGGGTGGAGTCGGTGGTCGCCACCAGCCCGGCCGCCGGGGCGCAGCTCTACCGGACGATGCAGGTGGAGGCGTTGCAGCAGGCTCCCATCGACGTCCTTTATGACATCAATTACCAGTACGCGATGCGCACCTCGTTCACCGGGTTCACGGTCAACCCGGCCTACGCAAACGTGGTCTTCACCTACAACCTCAGGCCCACCGGCAGTTGATCGTCTTTGTCGCACGCCGGGTCGCCACGGCGATTCTGGTGGTCGCGGGCGTCATCGTCCTGACGTTCGTGATCGCCCGGGTCGTCCCCGGTGACC
>WNGQ01008007.1_pt1 | contig 11253 bp, 14 predicted proteins | sample 5407661 | NCBI WGS metagenome assembly WNGQ01 (sample SAMN13153382, study PRJNA577476) | soil metagenome | isolation source: 60 cm soil or saprolite under Garry oak tree replicate 2 | place: USA:California | collected 2016-06-15
CCGCCGCGATCGCGGCAAGGGTCGTCTGCGCGGCGAAGAAGAGCCGCGCCTGCTCGATGACGCTTATCTGCAGCACCGGCAGGTTGACGCCCATGCCGCCGCCGGTGAGGCTCGCCCAGTTCGTGGTCAGCTCGCGCAGCACGATGGCGACGGCGAAGCTCGCGATCGCGAAATAGTGGCCGCGCAGGCGCAGCACCACCCAGCCGATCGCCAGCGCCGCCACCGCCGGCACCAGCGCGCCGAAGGACCACGCGAGCGGCATCGGCACGCCCTTCTGCTGGACCAGGGCGCCGGCGTAGGCGCCGAGGCCGAAGAACGCCGCGGTGGCGAAGGAGGGGTAGCCGGCCATGCCGCCGATGATGTTCCAGCCGCTCGCCAGGGCGACATACATCGCGAGCAACGTGCCCAAGCGCAGCGCGTACGCATCCGCGGCGAAGAAGAAAGCGACCGAGATCGCGATCGCCGCGATCCACGAGCCGGTGATCGCCCTGCGCTCGGTCATGCGTACCCGCGACGCCCGAACAGCCCTTCGGGCCGGAACGCCAGCAGCAGGATGAGCAGGACGAAGGAAACGATCGTGGCGTTCTCCGAGCCGAAGGCGAATCCCCCGACGCTCTGGACGAGCCCGAGCGCGACGCCGCCCGCGATTGCGCCCACCACGCTGCCGAGCCCGCCGAGCACGCAGACGGTGAAGGCCGTACCGAGATAGGCGTCGGATTGCAGCGGCGAGATCGGGAACACCAGGCCGAGCACGGCGCCGGCCGCGCCGGCGAGCGCGGCGCCGAGCGCGAACGCGGCGATGAACGTGCGCTCGACCCTGACTCCCATCAGCGCCGCGGCGTCGCGGTCCATCCGCACCGCGATGATGGCGCGACCGAGCCACGAGCGGCGCAGCAGGAGATAGAGCGCGGCGGTCATGGCGAGCGCGACGGACGCGGCCACCGCGCGGTCGAGCGGCAGGTTGAGCCCCGCGAGCTGCGCCGTGCCCCAGGTGGAGGCCGGCCGGATCGTGCGGTAGTCGGCGCCGAAGCCGAGCAGCAGCGCGTTTCGCGTCAGGAGCTCGAGGCCGAACGTGATGACGAGCGTCACGAGCACTGGAGAGCCGACCACCCGGTTGAGGACGCCGGCCTGCAGAGCGGCGCCGAGCAGGCCAACCAGCAGCGCGACCGCCGGCAGCGCGACGAGCGGATGCCAGCCGAGGAAATGGAACGCCATCCACGCCAGGTAGCTGCCGAGGACGACCAGCGTGCCGTGCACGTGATGATCTGCAGGTCGCCCTGGCGCACGTCGCGCGGAGAAATGATCACACGTTTCTGGTTCTGGATCTGGAACACCGGGCACTTCTGCGACTGGATCTGCCCCGAGGGCCCGAACTTGAGCGGTCCGTAGAAGGTCGGGATGTCGAGCGCGGCGAGGCTGTCGCGCAGCGCCACCGGGTCGATCGAGCCGGCTTTTTCCGCCGCCGCCTGCAGCGCGACGCCGACGACCGTCGACGAGGCCTCGCCGTAGTCGGGTACCACGTTGTAGCGCGCGGTGTAGGTGCGGGCGTACTCCTCGCTGCTCGCGAACGGGCCGACGCCGTTCTTGTAGGGCAGCACCGGCTCCCACCAGGAAACCGAGCTGATGCGCTCCGCCAGGGGGCCGAGCGCGTCGATGAATTCCTTGTACGACGGCCCGGTCAGCATCGTGATCACGCGCGCGGAGAACTTGAGCTCGTGCATCTGGCGGCGGATCAGCACGAGATCGTTGGTGTAGCCGGTGACGAACACCCAGTCCGCCTTGAACGACGCCATCTCGGTCAGCGCCGAAGCGTGATCCAGCGCGCCGATCGGGAAGCGCTGCAGCCCCGCCACCTCGATTCCCGCTTTCTTCGCCGCCGCCTCCATGGCCTGGCCGAGGGCGAGGGGAAAGAGGTCGTTGCGGGAGAAGATCGCCATGCGCTTCAGGTTCGGCACCGCACCGCGCATGTATTCCGCGAGCGGCTCGCAGACCGCGCTGTTCGGCGCGAGCGTGCCGAAGATGAACTTGTAGCCCTGGTTGTAGACCTCGGTCGAGGAAGCCGTCGCGGCGAGCATCGGGATCCGGTAGCGCTCGGTCACCGAGCTCGACGCCTTCACCGCGCCCGAGCCATAGGGGCCGAAGATCGCCGTCACCTTGTCCTGCGTGATCATGCGCTCGGTGGCCTGGACCGCACGCGGCGTGTTCGACTCGTAGTCCACGTACACCATTTCCACCTTGATGCGGTTGCCGCCGACGTTGATGCCGCCCGCCTTGTTTACCGCGTCGGCCCAGATGTCGTAGCCGCGCCGCTGCTTGAGGCCTTCCGGGGCGAGCGCCCCGGTGAGCGGGAGCGGAGCGCCGATTTTCAGAACATTCGCTTGCTGCGCGAAGGCGCGCCGCGCGAGCGTGGTCGCGAGTGCGCCGAGGACGAACGTGCGACGGCTCGTGCTCGTCATTGGAACCTTCTCCTCGAATGGGGTTTGAAGACTTCAGCTCGCATGGACACGCTCGCGCGACGGAACGGCGTCCGCGACCGCGTCGCCGGCTTCCGATTCCTCGTGAGCCGCGCCGACGAGATCGTTCACGTCGTCAATCCCGTTTTCCGAAAGCCATCGGGTGAGATCCGCGAGCGCCCTCGGCAGCGCGGTCGGATCGATGTAGTTGATGGTCCCGAACGCCACCGCCCGGGCGCCGGCGGCCATGAACTCGATGACGTCGCGGAAGTCCGTCACGCCGCCCATGCCGACGATCGGGATCTTTACCGCGCGGTAGACCTCCCACACCATGTAGACCGCCATCGGCTTGATCGCCGCGCCGGAGAGCGCGCCGACCTTGTTGCCGATCATCGGCTTGCGCGTGCGGTGGTCGATCATCATCGCGCGCGGCGCGTTGATCATCGAGATCGCGTCGGCCCCCGCTGCTTCCACCGCCTTCGCCACCGTCGAGAGCGCCGAGAAGTCGGGTGGAAGCTTGGCGAAAACCGGCAGCTTCGTCACCTCGCGCACGCGCCGCACCAGCTTGAACGAGGCCTCCGGGTCGTAGCCGAAGTCGATGCCCCCCTGCTTGGTGTTAGGGCAGGAAAGATTGAGCTCCAGGCCGGAATAGACACCGAGCTCGGAGCACTTGCGCGCGACCTCGACGTATTCGTCCTCGGTGCGGCCGATCACGCTCTGCACAATCGGCAGCTCGAGCGAGCGAAGCACCGGCAGGTCGTGCTCGACGAACCAGCTCCAGTCGTTGCAGGGGATGCCGACTGCGCTGTGCAGCCCTGCCGGGCACTCGAGCACGCGCGGCGGCGGGTTGCCCGGCCAGCGGTAGTTGCGGATGGTTTTCGGGAAGAGCGCTCCCATCGTCTCCACGGAAAAGAACTGGCTGAAGCAGCCGTGGTGACCGTAGGTGCCCGAGCCCACCGTCAGCGGGTTCTTCATCTCGATTCCCGCGACCGTGACCTTGAGGTTAGGCGGTGGCATTGACGATCTCCCAGGTGTCGAAGACGGGGCCGTAATGGCAGACCTCCCGGAATGCTTTCTCGCGCCCGTGGGCGTCGAGGTTCACCTGCACCACGCAGCCGTGGCAGTCGCCGAAGCCGCACGCCATGTGCTGTTCCATCGCGATCTCGGCGAGCGCCTCTTTCCTCCTGGCGAGCGCGTCCACCGCGCGCGCGAGGCGATTGGACCCGCAGACGTAGAAGGCGTCGAAGTCGAGCTTCTCGGCGAGCGCGACCAGGTGATCGGTGACGTTGCCGCGGGATTCTTCGTCAGTATGAGTGACCGCCGCGAAGCCGTGCTCGGCAAAGATGTCCAGCGCGACCAGGTTCGGCCTGGTGCGCGCACTGAGGAACCCGTGAACTTCGATGCCGCGCGCCGCAGCCTGGTCGACCAGCGTCGGCAGCGCGGCGATGCCGATGCCGCGGCCGACCACGGCGATCCTTTTCGCATCCTCAGGCAGGCGAAAGCCGCGCCCGAACGGCCCCACCACGTCGCACACGCCGCCCTGCGGCATCGTGCTTTTCATGAGCCGCGTGCCGTCGCCCTGCAGCTTGTACGCGACCTGCAAGCGTCGCTGGTCGGCGCTCACGCGGTACACGCTGAAAGGCCGGCGCAGGTAGGGGACGAGGCTACCTCCGATCCGGATGTTCACGAACTGGCCCGGGGTCAGCCGCCGCGCGATGTCCGGCGCTTCCAAGTCGATCAGCCAGTAGTTGCCCGTCAAATGGCGGTTGAAGACGACGGACGCCATTACGTGCTCGAAGCGGGCGTGGTGGGGGATGGTCATTGTCCTTCGTAGATTGTATCCATTTATCCAATATGGATGTCACCCGGTCGATTTGACCCATTAATGTGCATCAATGTATCCTATCTGCATGGGCGGGCTGGATACCGAGGTAGAAGGCCATGTGAAGCGCCTGCAACGGCTGGTGCGCTTCCCGAGCCAGCAGACCGATCTCCAGGAGCGCGATCCGGCGATCAAGGCGTTCATCGAGAAATGCGCGGAGCCCGAGCTGCGGCAGATGGGCCTCGAGCCCCGCTACGACCGGATGGGGAACATGATCGTCGAGGCGGGCCCGCAGAAGAGCGAGCGCTCGATCATGTTCATTGGCTACGCGATGACCCATCCCGCGAACCGGATGGCGGATCCGTTCTCGGCGACGCTGGTGGAAACTCCGCGCGGTACCGCGGTGCGGGGCCGCGGCGTTGCCGAGCAGAAGACTGCGCTCGCGGCGGCGTGCGGCGCGATCAGCAGGATCGTCGCGGAAGGCCCGCTGCCCGGCAGGCTCCTGTTCGCCCTGACGACGGCGGGTGAGACCGGCCGCCACGATGCGGTGGAATGCGCCATGCAGTCGATCGGAGAGGTGCCGCGCTTCGTGGTGGTCTGCATCGGCACAAACAACAAGGTCGCGATCGGCAACAAGGGGCGCATCGACTTCGACGTCATCGTCAAGGGCAAGGCTTCGCACAGCTCCGCGCCATGGAACGGCGTCAATGCCATTGCAGGGGCGCGCCGGCTGCTCGAAAAGCTCGAGGGCCTCGATCTGAAGGTGCCGAACCATCCCGCGTTCGGGCCGGCGACGCTCACGCCGACCGCGATCGACAGCAGCCCGAAAGCGACGCACACCGTGCCGGACGAGGTGCGCATCACGTTCGACCGGCGCCTGCTACCCGGAGAAACGCCGGAGCGCGCGCTCGAGCAGATCCACTCTGCCATCGCGGTCGAACAGCCCTGGTCGGTGGAGTGCCGCCGCGGGCCCGTGATGTATCCGAACGAGATCAAGACCAGAGGTCCGCTGTTCCGAAAGATCCACGAGGCGTTCGGCAGGGCCGGCAGGGGCGTGCCGGAGCCCCTCTACTGCAATTTCGCTCTGGACGCCGGCTACTTCGGGAGGCAGGGAATCGAGGCGGTCATGCTCGGCGCCGGCGAGATCGAGCAGTTCCACTCGGACGAGGAGCACGTGCTCGTCGACGACCTCCTGTCGACGACCGAGATCTACTATCAGCTGATGAAGGGATGCCTGTCCTGATGAGAGCGCTCGCGGTTTCCCCCTCGACCGTTGACAAGGCGATGTCTCCCGTCGACCAGGCCTACCACTACGTGCTGGCGGCGATTCTCTCCGGCGAGCTGTCGCCGGGCATGCGCGTCCCGGCCGAGGCGGTCGCCGAAGCGCTCGGCATCAGCCGCATGCCGGTGCGCGATGCGCTGCGGCGCCTGGAGGGCGACGGCGCCGTCGTCATTTCGCCGAATCGAGGCGCGGCCGTCGCCGAGTACACGCCCGACGAGGTCGTGCAGCTGATCCAGATGCGAGCCGTGCTCGAAGGCCTGGCGGCTCGCCTCGCGGTGCCCAACGTCACCGCCGCGGAAATCGCCGAGCTGCGCCATCGCAAGCGGCAGATGGAGACATCGTCGGACAATCTTGCGAAGTGGATGGTGTATCACGATGGGTTTCACAACTATCTGACTTCGCTCAGCGGCTGCCCGCTCCTGATGAAGCAGACCGAGCGGATGCGCCTGATGCTTAACCCCTACTACCGCCGCTATTACGAGCAAAGCCGCGAGCTCGAGATCGTGGGGCTCGAGCACCAGAAGATCATCGACACCATCGAATACAAGGATGCCAACCACCTGGAACAGATGGTGCGCGGGCATGCCCTTGTCAACGTCGAGAAGATCGCCAGCTTCGCCTAGCCCGCGTGTTCGGCAAGCAGATCGCCGTCCTCTATCCCGGCGGGACAATCGGGATGATCGCGGGGCCCGGCGGCCTGCACCCGACGGGGGCATTCGTCGCCGAGGTCGAGGCATGGATAGCGCGCCACGAGCATCTCGCCGCGCACGAGTTCCGCGTCGAGCGCATCGAGCCGCTGATCGACAGCGCCGCGCTCGCGCCCTCGACGTGGCTCCGTCTCGCCGGCCGTATCTGGGAGATGCAGGACGCGGCGGTGTTGACTGAGGGCCGCACCGGCCGCCAGGAGATCAAAGCCTTCATACGCCACGACTGGTTCGGAGTCAGGCCGCCCACTGTCCGCATGTTTCGGCAGGTTCGTGAAGCCTTCCGCTCGCTCGAGCGCGAGGGAGCGTGACACTTCGGCGCAATCATCCCGGGGGCTGCGTGACGCGGGGAAAGGCGCTTCCTGGGTGAAGTCTGGGTAAACGAAAAGGGTTAGCGGCTTCTGCGTCCGCTAACCCCTCGTCGTTCATGGTTGCGGGGGCTAGATTTGCAGAATGCTACACGGCACCCGAAACCCACTGGATCGACCTCCGCTGACGCATTAACACGGGTTCGATTCCCATGGGACGTGATCGAACTTGCATAATTCAACTGCATGATTTCATTGCCCGCTGAACACTTGTATCGTAATGTCTCGAGTCGGCCTGAGCCCTCGATGACGGCCCTGCTCCCATCGAGGAGGCCAGCTGACCCCGTCCTCAGGTGGCTCCCGTTGAGCACGTGGGTGACGACATCAGCGGGTCGGAATGCGCCTGAGTGGGCTCTCAATAGGCACAATTTGGGCATCCGACATTGGCGGACAAACAAAGACGAGCCGACAAACAAAAACGCCGCGCGAACCGGATCTCGCACGGCGTGGATCTCAAATCTCGAAGCCGCCAACTGAAGATGCCCAGAACTGAAAGGCGCATTACATACTCCGGTCGCGCCGTCAACCGGATTCGGGCGCGCGCCGAGGATCTCGAGCTCCATGGTCTTGCGGCGCAGGGCCCGCTCGAGCTCGCGAATCGGGGACGACGTTCTCTGTGGCGGCCACCGCCTTGGTCGCGCCGGCTTCGCAGCACTACAGGACGCTCCTTACGACTCAGATGTGTTCAATCCTTGAGCGACTATCCACGGAAGGCAGACGGACGGCGGGTCTTTAGCCGGCAAACCTGCAGGCACTCATCGGCCGGCAATAGTAGCGACGGCCTTCCGTACCAGCTCGACCGCGCCGAGGATCGTGGCAATCACGGCCACGACCGCCGCCGCGACGCATACGGCCAGAATGTCATTCAGCATGGCGTTCCCGAGTGAGCCTTCATCCCCGTCCTCCCTCTAAGGATCACGCGCTCAAGGGCCGAGGATGCTGGGCTCCCGAACGATTCCACGTCGATATCGATGAACGCGATCACGTGCTGCCATCCCGGGCGATTCACCCAGGCCACGGTTGCCGTGCCCACGTTGATTCCCTGCCACACGCCGCCGGCCGGAGATCCTGCTCACATCTCGCCTCCGCAGCCTTGTTGGCAATGACCGGTCGAAGCTAAGACCTGACTTGCGCCTCGGACGCGAGTGGTGTGCAGCGATTGCGGCATAGCCAGCCCAAGCGTCCTGGTTCATTAGAATTCGTGTCGGTTGCGCAGGATCCTACTCACCGGGCAGCACCCAGGTAAATCATCATGAAGTGTTCGTGCTCCGACTCCAAAGTCTTTCGTCTGTCACGTTCGAGGGTTGTCTTCACTCGCTGGCCCGAACCAGTCAGGCATGCCTCGTAGTATCGCCTGAGCCCTTCGACGCCACCTGTTGGGAGCGCGCTCTCCGCGTGCTCCTTCAGCTTCCAACCCGGGATCAAGTCCTTACCGCCTTCGTATACGTCCAGAACGACCGCCAGCATCGCCGTGCCTCTATCCATTTCCACCCTCCTAGTCTCCTCGACCCCCTACACCCCGTCCTTGTGATCTCGGTGTGCCCTGCCCCGGCTTCTTGCCGAAACCACGGCTGCGCTCGTTGGAGAATCTTTGCACTTCATCCTTGAGTTCTCGCTTACAGGCCTTGCGGACAAAACACTCGCCTCTCGTGAAAGCGGCGGACCCGCGGATCCGCCGCTTTCTTTTTCGGAGCTGTGGCAAGCGAACTGGGCGTGCACCCCGACGGGTCTTTCGGCGCGGTGCGCTTGAAATACGGACGAAATGACGAAGGGGTTAACCCGCCGCGGCTGACCCGTCGTTGTGTTGCGCGGGGCTGGATATGCTGCGTGCTACACGAAGCCGGAACCCTACTGGATCGACCTCTGAGTCTCGATGCAGATAGATACATCGTGGGACCCGCGATCATCTTGCACACGTCGTTCCGGCTCTTGCCGCAGAACGAGTACTTCAGGCGCCGCCGCCGGCACGGCCCCCTCGGGGACGGGCCGCGTGGTCGGCTTGGCGGAGATCACCGCGTCCACGATCCGGTACTCCTTCGCCTGCTCGGCCGTCATGAAGAAATCGCGGTCGGTGTCCCGCTGGATCTTCTCCATGGACTGCCCGGTGTGGTGGACCAGGATGCGGTTCAGCTCCTCCCGCATCCGCAGGATCTCCTTGGCCTGGATGTCAATGTCGGTGGCCTGCCCCTGCACTCCGCCTAGCGGCTGATGGATCAGGATCCGGGCGTGCGGCAGCGCGAAGCGCTTGCCCTTGGTACCGGCGCAGAGCAGGAGCGCGCCCATAGACGCCGCCTGCCCCATGCAGATGGTGGAGATGGCCGGCTTGACGTACTGCATCGTGTCGTAGATGGCGATGCCCGCCGTCACCGAGCCGCCGGGGGAGTTGATGTAGAGCTGGATGTCCTTGTCGGGATCCTCGGCCTCCAGGAAGAGCATCTGGGCGATGACCAGGTTGGCGATCTCGTCCTCGATGTAGGTCGGGAGGAAGATGATCCGCTCCTTGAGGAGCCGGGAGAAGATGTCGTACGCCCGCTCCCCGCGCGGGGTCTGTTCGACCACCATCGGAACCAGAGTCATCCCGCGCCTCCTTGCCACCTTAGCCAGGATCCCCTTTTTCGCATCCTGGCAACCGCCAACGTACACCCGACCGCGTCTGTAGGCTCTAGGACAACCCACGAACACTTCTATGCTGACCGGGAGTTAGTACCCACAGGGTATGTTCGGAGAAAGGGTGGCTGCAATTCGATAGCTCTTGCTCGGGCCATGTCCAGGGCGACTCCAGTTGTCGCACATACGCCACCTCCACTCTTAGGGACCGTCCGACCTGCGAATCACCCAGCTGGAGCGCTACCGGCTCACGCTCGAATACAGCACGTGTGCGACGAGCCTGGATGCGCCCTGCCGACAACCTCCTGTGTAACACCCACCCACATCTTATCCACATTTTCACAGTTATCCACAGGCGCCAGAATTGCCCGGCGTGACGCGGTCTCGCGGGCGCGGTCGCCTAAAACGACGGTCTATCCGTCCACCGCGGGCGCGGCGCCAAAATGTCTGCTATTCGACGGGGCGCGCGGGCCTCGAAGCGCGCGCACGGGCATTTGATGGGGCGAACTAAGCATTGACATCTCCGATCGCGTGCTCGTAGATATCGATCCACCATCGAATCGCTGTCGTCAAAAGAGATTGGTCTGATTTCCGCCCTTCTCACGTGAGGACTGGAGCTTGTGGAGGCGAGTCGCAAGCCACTGGCAAAAGTCGAAGGACGCCGTCGCCTGCGGCTCAGCGGTCTCACCATCGTCTGGCGGGGCACGCCGAGCCTGGACGACTGGGTGGCCTACATCGTCAGGACAAAGTCGAAGAAGTTCATCCTGGCTGATCACGCGTCTGAGCGGAAGGTGAAAACCCTTCTGTCGCAGTTGCAGACGATGTCGAGGAAGGAGGTCGAGAAGCTCGCAAAGGGCTAGAGCACGGAGCTCGAGCGGTGCCGCTGTCGGTACCGATGAACAGACACCAGCCGGCGCGTATACGGTTCGAGTACCAAGACAGTCGCAGGAGCGCTTTGTGATGCGAAGTTCCAGGCCCGATCCGGTCAACCCGGACTCCGGCGCCGAGCAACCCGCTCGCCTCGTTCACCCCAAGCTCGTGGCGCTGCCGGTCGCCTTCTTCGTAATCGACGTCGCGGACAGGGTTGTCGCCGGGAAACAGGCCGCTGCAGCGCTCTTCGAGATCTCATCCACCAGCACGACCGGTCCAGCCCGACTGGTCAGGATGTTCGGGTAGGGACCTTTTCATGACGCCCAAGCGCATGACGCCCAAGCGCATCGGGGATCTCCTTCACCGTATTGGGTGCCTGAGGCACCCGTGCGATCTCGATCTGCTGCTGTTCTTCTCTCGGCATCCGCGGGCCTTCCTCCTCAGCGAGCGTCTGGCCGAGTACGTCGGGTATGACCTCACTCAAGTCATGCAATCGCTCGAGACCCTGATCACCGCCGGGCTCCTGCGACGGTCGCCCAACTCGACCCATCCCGCGCAACTCTACGTGCTTACGCCGGGCAGCCCGCTCGGCGGGTGGCTCTCGTCACTCTTGCGCATCGCGGCAACACGAGAAGGCCGGCTGGCCGTCCTCGACGCGCTCAAACAGCAATCCTCGCCAGGGCGCCCGGGTCGTGGCGAGTCTGAATCCGTGGCGAGCGTTCAATGAGTCCCGCGGACACGAGGGGTACCTCATGCCTGACCTAGACCTGGTGAAGACAGGAATCAAGGGGCTCGACGACATTCTGTTCGGCGGCATTCCGCGGGGGAACATCATCCTGGTCGCGGGAACGGCGGGGACGGGGAAGACGACGCTCGGGGTCGAGTTCGTGTATCGCGGCGCCCGCCAGTTCAACGAGGTACACCATTGCCCAGTACATGAACGTCCCGCCCCTCGCGCCATCGCTGAGCTTTGAGGAGCAGTGGTTCCGACTCTTATACGAAGCGCTTGGGAGGATCTGGGGACACGCGTAGGTCGGCCGGCACGGCGTAACGACCGGTACCGAGTAGCCAAGACCCGCCGGAGGAAGCCCGTTAGGGCCACAAACGTAACAAGCAATCGTAGGAGGCGAGATGATCAGATACGCCA
>WNGQ01028849.1_pt1 | contig 11253 bp, 9 predicted proteins | sample 5407661 | NCBI WGS metagenome assembly WNGQ01 (sample SAMN13153382, study PRJNA577476) | soil metagenome | isolation source: 60 cm soil or saprolite under Garry oak tree replicate 2 | place: USA:California | collected 2016-06-15
CTGCCGCTCGCCCTGATTTTGTTATGCTAGGCGCTCCGCGCCGAAGAGGTCCGCGATGCAGGTGAAGCGCCCGCTGCTCCGTTCCGATTGCCGCAATGAGATGACCGTAAGATTCGGCGCACCGCTCATGTTCGGCTTCGGCACCGACGGCCAGGGCGTGCTGCCGTGGCTTGCGCAGAACCTGTCCGCGCTGTTTACGATCTTGCTCTCGATCTTGCTGATCGCGGCACTCGCCGTCCTGGTGTATGCGATCGTGCGCGAGCTTCGACGCAATGCGGTGTTCCTCGACCCGATCGACGTGCCGAGAGCGCTGGACACTCGCGGCTACTCGCCCGTGGTCGTCGCGGAGCGGCTGCTCGATGCGCTGCTCGCCATGCAGCGCAAGGCGCCGACGCTCAAGGAGCTGCGGGGCATAGAGTCGACCGCGGCGCTGGTCGACCTGCAGGTCCCGGGACGGTTTTCATTACAGGCGATCGTCCGCTACATCCATCGGCTGGTGCGCATCCCGGAGTCGCACATCGGCGGGGAGATCACCTGCGAGGGCGAATCCTACGAGCTCACGCTGCGCCGACGCGATCAACGCAGCGTGTCGATCGTCGGCGTGCACCGCAACCTCGATATTGGCAACCTGCTCGCTGCGGGCGCCGAGGATGTGCTGCGCCTCATCGACCCATGGATCCTCGCGCACCACTACTTTGCGCAGGAAACCCGCGAACAGCCCCCGGAGTTCACGCGGACGCTTGCCACGCTGGAGCACATGCTCCGGCATTCCGACGCGGTCGAGCGGCCGTGGGCGCTCAACATGCAAGGCATATGCCTGATGCGGCAACGCCAGCTATTGCAGGCGATCGAACGCTTCCGCGACGCGGCGGCCGCGGGTCCGCAGCTTCCGTTCATTCATCAGAACTGGGCCAACGCGCTCGATCTGCTCGGGCGCTTCGACGAGGCGCGCGCGCACCGCGTGCGCGCGCTCGAGATTCCGGCACGGACCGCGAATCTGGTCGCCAACAACGCGATCAATGCTTCGCTGCTCCATCGACACAGTCAGGCCATGGGGCTGGCACGACGCGCGCTGGCGCTCGGTCCGGAGAACTCGCGCGCCTGGAGTGCCTGGGGTCACGTTCTGTTCGGGCTGCACCGCCTCGAGCAGGCGGCTACAGCCTCCGAGCGTGCCATGGCGCTTGGCGCACGGGACGTGTTCTGGTCGCCGCCGCTGGCGATGGTCTACGCGGCGCTCGGTCGACCCGAGAAGGCGCTTGCCGCCGCGCTCGATGAGATCGAGCGCACGGGCGAGACGGAGGAAGCTCTCAAGGCGATGGGATTCGCACGGCTGGCCGCCGGCGATGCGCGAGGCGCGGTGTCGAACTTCGAGGCTGCGCTTGCCAATGCTCCCGGCGCGGGCGACGCCGCATATGGCAAGGCCGACGCGCTGCTCGCGCTCGGCGAATTCGAGCTCGCTCTCGCCCACTACGAGCGCGCGGTAGCCATCGACCCGTTCTACCCGCAGGCGCACGTCGGCTGGGCACACGCCCTGCGGGGCCTCGGGCGGACCCGCGAAGCGCCGGCGCGCTTCGCCGTCGCCGTCCGTGTCGACGGAGCCTATCCGCCCGCGTATCGCGGATGGGCGGATACCCTCATTGCGCTGGGCCACGACACCGAAGCGAAGCCGCTGCTCGAGCGCGCGGAGGTCGTGGAGCGCCGCAATCGCGCCCCCCTGCCGTTGCGGTCAATCCCGATCCAGAGACGCAAATTGGGCTAAAATCAAGGCTTTGCAAAACAAAGCTTCCAGGAACCTCTGAACAAGTCCCACATGAGCCGCGTTTCAGGCGCAATGGTCTCAGATGCTAGGCCTCATTTGCCAACTGAGGGCGCAGCGAATAGCTTGGCTTATTCGCAAGCCGCGCAACAACGCAGATGAGTGCCATTGCGCCGAAACCCGAAGGGACGGGGCTTTCCGGGCGATCTGCTTTGTCGCGCCGCTCGCCCGTGGGGCCTGCCACGGGCGTCATGATCAAGCGGCTGGCCGCCGGGATTTACACCTGGATGCCTCTGGGATTGCGGGTGCTGCGCAAGGTCGAGGCGGTCGTGCGCGAGGAGATGAATCGCGCCGGCGCGATCGAGTTGCTGATGCCGGTCGTACAGCCGGGCGAGCTGTGGCAGGAATCCGGACGCTGGGACAAGTACGGTCCCGACCTGTTGCGCATCAAGGACCGCCATCAGCGCGACTTCGTGATTCAGCCGACTTCGGAAGAAGTGATCACGGACATCGCGCGCAGGGAATTGAAGAGCTACAAGCAGCTGCCGGTCAACTTCTATCATATCCAGAACAAGTTCCGCGACGAGGTCCGTCCGCGCTTCGGCGTCATGCGCTCGCGCGAGTTCATCATGAAGGACGCGTACTCCTTCGACGCCGACAAGGCGGGAATGCTCAAGTCCTACCAGGTGATGTACGACGCCTACGTGCGGATCTTCACCCGACTGGGACTGAAGTTTCGGCCTGTCGCGGCCGATACCGGGCAGATCGGCGGCTCGGCATCGCACGAGTTCCAGGTGCTCGCCGATTCGGGCGAGGATGCGATTGCCTGGTGTCCGACCTCGGACTATGCCGCCAATGTCGAGCTTGCCGAGGCAGTGCAGCCTGTGGCACATCGCGCTGCGCCGGCCGAACCGCTGCAGAAGGTGGCCACTCCGGGGCTCTCGACCTGCGAACAGGTCGCGGAGCTGCTGGACCTCCCGCTGGGACGCACGGTGAAATGCATCATGCTCAATGCGGGTGGCAAGGTGTACATGCTGCTCATTCGGGGCGATCACAGCCTGAACGAAATCAAGGCGAGCAAGGTTCCCGGTCTCTCCGGTTTCCGCTGGGCGAGCGAAGCCGAGATCCTCGCCGCCATGAACAGCCCGGCCGGCTATCTCGGGCCGGTCGGCATGCCTGCCGACATGCCGCTGATCGTCGACCGGACGGTCGCCCTGATGAGCGATTTCGTCTGCGGCGCGAACGAAGCCGACTATCACCTGCGGGGCGCGAATTTCGGACGCGACTGCCGCGAACCCGATCAGGTCGCCGACCTGCGCAATGTCGTGGCCGGAGATCGGTCGCCGGATGGCAAAGGCGTACTGGAAATCGTGCGCGGCATCGAGGTCGGTCATGTTTTCGCGCTGGGGACGCTGTACTCGCAGGCGATGGGTGCAACTTTTCTCGATGCCGCCGGTCAACCGCGGGTCATGGAGATGGGCTGCTACGGAATCGGCGTGACGCGTATCGTCGCCGCCGCGATCGAGCAGAACAACGACGAGCGTGGCATTATCTGGCCTGAATCGCTGGCTCCGTTCAGCGTCGCGATAGCAGCCATTGGATATGAGCGCAGCGATGCGGTCCGCACCGCGGCCGATCGCCTCCACGACGAGCTCGAGGCCGCAGGGGTCGAGGTGCTGCTCGACGATCGGGGCGAGCGACCCGGCGTCATGTTCGCGGATCTCGAGTTGATCGGCATTCCGCACCGGATCACGGTCGGCGAGCGCGGACTCAAGGAGGGCAATGTGGAATATCAGGGCCGACGCGAAAGCACCGCGAGCGCGATACCGCTGGCGGAGAGTGTGACGCACTTGCGCGGCAGGCATGCCTAGGCGCTTGGCATGAGGATGTTCAAGCGCGCCCCGCGCATCGGTGTGGCGCTTCCGCGGCTGGTGCGCCTCGGGCTGGCGGCGATGCTGATTATCGCGCCGCCGGCCGCGCGCGCCGGAGCGCAGGTCGAGGAAGAGCTCTCCGCCAACGTCCAGAATTCTCTGCACCGCTCGGTCAGCGACTATCCGGCTCCGCACCTGGTGTTCGCGAACGACGTCGAAGGCTTGTCCTGGCTCGCCGATATGTCCTCGCGGCTCGCTGCCAAAATTTCCGACTGGCCAACGCGCCGCGATTTTCTCGTCACCGTGCAGTACGAAGCATCGCGCGCCGGGCTCGATCCGCAGCTCGTGCTCGGACTGATCCAGCACGAGAGCAATTTCCGCAAGTACGCAATGTCGAGTGCGCAGGCGCGCGGTTACATGCAGGTGATGCCGTTCTGGGTGCGGCAGATCGGCAACTCCGACCACGACCTTTTCAACTTGCGCACCAATCTGCGTTACGGCTGCACGATCCTGCGCTATTACCTCGACCGGGAGAACGGCGATCTCTACCGCGCGCTCGGCCGCTACAACGGGAGTCTGGGCCGGGCCGAGTATCCGAATGCCGTGCTCGCGCTGATGCAGCGGTACTGGACCTGGCATCCATCGTCGGCGGGCGGCGGCGGCGCTGAAGCCTCGCGTCTCGGCGTCAACGCCGTTCAGGCAAGGTGACGCATCGAGGGTCCGGTGTACCGCGGCCGCTTCGCGCCCTCGCCGACCGGCACCCTGCATTTCGGCTCACTCATCGCTGCGCTCGCAAGCTATTGCGATGCGCGCGCCTCCGGCGGCGGGTGGCTGGTGCGGATCGAGGATGTCGACGAGCCGCGCAGCCGCGATCACGCAGCAACGGCAATTCTCGCCACGCTCGAAGCGTACGGTTTCGAGTGGGACGGCGAGGTCGTCCGCCAAAGCCATCGCGGCGCGCTCTACCAGGAGGCGGTCGAGCGCCTCGTCGGGCACGGAGAGGCCTTCGCCTGCACCTGCACCCGCAGGGAGATCGAAGCCGGGCGACTCGGCGCCGGCGGCGAACGCGTCTATCCCGGAACGTGTCGCAGCGGCGCCGCGTCCGGACGCGAGGCCAAGGCATGGCGACTGAGGGTGACCGACGAAGCGATCGGGTTTCGCGATCGTCTCCAGGGATGGCACGAGCAGCGGCTCGAGCGAGAGATCGGCGATTTCATCATCAAGCGCGCCGACGGCTTGTTCGCCTATCAGCTTGCGGTCGTCGTCGACGACGCAGCACAGAACATCACTCACGTCGTGCGCGGCGCCGATCTGCTCGCCTCGACACCGCGCCAGATCTGGTTGCAGCGCCGGCTCGGCTTGGCGACACCTTCGTACCTGCACCACCCCGTCGCGATTCTGGCGAGCGGCGAAAAACTTTCCAAGCAGACCGGAGCCGCGCCGCTGCCGATCGACCCATTGCCAGCTCTCCTGCAGGTGTGGAGCTTTCTCGGCCAGCGCGAGCTGCCCGCGCGGCCCGCGTCGCTCGGCGAATTCTGGTCCTGGGCGCATCGGATGTGGACTCCGGCGGACCTCCCGCCTGTCACCATGCTGCCGTCGCCCCGATGAGCGGTCCGTCCGCGGTATAATCGGGTCAGTCCAATCGGCGCGACGCCCGGCGATTCCGGCATGGGATGGCGCGCACTTGCTTTCTCCGGCTGCCATGACCACCCTCGTCGTCGTCCGCAAGAACAACGAAGTCGCCATCGCCGCCGATTCGCTGACGACGTTCGGCGACACTCGCCTGTCCGCGAATTTCGACCGCATCTACGACAAGATCGTGCGCTACCGTGACACTTACGTCGGCTTGTGCGGCAGCGCCGCGCATCAGCTCGTGTTCGAGAGCCTGCTGGCCCAGCACAAGGAGCTCGATTTCGGCAGCAAACCCGCGATCTTCGAGACCTTCCGCAAGCTTCATCCCATCCTCAAGGATCAGCACTTCCTCAATCCGAAGGAGGAGGAGGATGATCCCTACGAATCGACGCAGATCACGGCGCTGATCGCCAATGGCAACGGGATCTTCGGTGTGTACTCGATGCGCGAGGTGTTCGAGTACACGCAGTTCTGGGCTGTCGGCTCCGGCCGCGAATTCGCGTTGGGCGCGATGCTGTCGCTTTATGGTCGTCTGCGCAGCGCGACCGCGATCGCCAAGGCCGGAGTAGAAGCCGGAGCAACCTTCGACAAGAACTCGGGGCTGCCGATGACGATGTACACCACGCCGTTGAATGGCATTTAGTGTCCCATTCCGTAAATTCACTTGATCGTTCGCGGCGCTCATTGGCCGCTGAGGGCCGCCCATGCTGCGTAGCTCGGGCTCACCATAGCCCGAGCTACGCTGTCGACCTCGCGCCTTGCCTGACGACCGATTCCGCTCGCTCCTTTATCGTCGGAACCTACGGAACCGGATACTAGCGCCGTGATCGGCGAGTGGAGATCGCAGGCGGTGGGCCCTCGCTTCGAGGACAGCCTGATCCCGTTCGTGCTCGAACGCGCGGCGGTCCGCGGTGCGATCGTCAGCCTCGATGCCGCGTGTCGCGACATCCTCGCCTGTCACTCCTATCCTCCGGGCCTCCAGCGACTGCTCGGCGAAACACTGGCGGCGGTTTGCCTGCTCGCCAGCTCGCTCAAGTTCGAAGGTAGCCTGATCCTGCAACTGCATGGCGCAGGAGCTCTGCGGCTGCTGGTCGTGGAATGCGACGCGGCGCTCTCGCTGCGCGCGACCGCGCAGTGGGAGGGCGAAGTGCGCGATGATGCGCGGCTCGCCGAGCTCGCTGGCGATACCCTGCAGGGCGGGCGCGGGAGCCGGATGGTGCTCACGCTCGACCCCAGGGATGGCGGGCCGCTGTACCAGGGCGTGGTCGCGCTCGAGGGCGGATCGGTCGCCGCGCTGCTCGAGCATTACCTCGACAAGTCCGAGCAGATTCAGAGCCGCTTCTGGCTTCGTGCCGCCGAGGACATCGACGCGGCAACCTGGCGCCGAGCCAGCAGGTCGATCGATGCGGCGCCGGGAGCGTTCGACGCTATGGACGCCCACCAGCTGCTCCAGGCGCTCTTCCCCGACGACGACGTGCGTGCGTTTCGCCCCCGCTCGCCTCGATTCGGCTGTTCGTGCTCGCGGCCGCGCGTCGCGGCCGCGTTGAGGCTCCTGGGAAGCACCGAGCTGGAGAGCATTCTCGCCGAACATGGCTCGGTCGCGGTCGACTGCGAGTTCTGCAACCGCCGCTACGAGTTCGACCCCGGGGAAGCGCGTGCGTTGTTCGCCATCCCTGCAACAGTGGTCCAGTGATGAGCATCTACACTCCGCGCGCATTCGCGGTGGATGACGGCGCAGCGGTCGCGCATCTGATCCGCGACTATCCGTTCGCAACGCTCATGACGCCTGGGGAGCCTGAGCCTTTCATCAGCCATCTGCCGCTGGAGTATCACGCCGAGCGTGAGCCGAAGGGAATCTTGCTCGGCCACATGGCCCGCGCCAACCCGCATTGGCGACATTTCGAAGCGAACGCGTCGATCGCGATTTTCCAAGGGCCGCACGCCTACGTCTCGCCGTCGTGGTATGCCGAGCCGGCGACTGCGGTGCCGACCTGGAACTACGCGATCGCGCACGTGCATGGGCGCGTCGAGGTCATGGCCGATGCGGCCGAAACGCGCGCCCTGCTCGACAGGATGATCCGACGCTATGAGGGCGGACGCGCGCAGCCGTGGCGGCTGCAGCTCGAAGGACGTTCTCTCGACGCCATGCTCGACGCGATCGTCGGGTTCCGCCTCACCATCGAGCGCATCGATGGCAAGCTCAAGCTGTCGCAGAACCGCAGCGCCGAGGACCGCGACCGCGTGATCGCAGCGTTGCGTGCTGAAGATTACGCCGACGCGGCGGCCGTTGCGGAATGGATGGAGCGTTACGCCCGCGGGAGCTGAGGGCCGGCCACGCCCCTCAGCAGAGTCGCAGGTTCGCGAAGGCCGAGAATCAGGTCAGGTTGCTAGCAGCCGCGCCAAGGTGTTGGGGAAGCGCGTCAGGCACGCTGCGCGGCTCCGGTCCCATTTCCGGCCACGACCCCGAGCTCGCGCATCGCCGCCATGACCGAACTGAAATCGGCCGCGGTGCGCACGCTCGCGATCGGCTTCGCCAGCAGATTCACCGCTCGCCCGCTGACGATCAGCGGCAGTTCCTCCGACAACTCGGTACGCAGCGAGCGAATCTCCTGCCCGGCGATCTTGCCCGAAATTCCGCGATCGAACAGCAGGATGGCGAGACAGACACGATACGCGCGCGACGCGCCACCGATTTCCTGTGCCGGAACGCCGGCGCCCAAGGTCAGGCAGTTCACCCCTTCGGTGAACAGCAGCAGCTCGAGGATCGCCAGGCCAAGTTGATTGGGATCGTTCGGGGGGGTGGCGAGCAGGATCTGCCGCGCATCGCGTGTCGGGCGCACCAGCCTTGTGACGTCGCGTAACAAGCGCTGCGCGAGGTCCGCAAAGCGCAGCTCCTGGAAGTTCTGCATCTCGCCGCGCACGACGCGCTCGTGCACCGCTTCATTGAGGGGAATGAGCGTCTGCTCGAGGAACCGGCGCAGGCCCTGCCCGACGAGAAGCTTCGATAGATGGTTCTGCAGCTCGCCCACGCGATGCTCGCCGAGCAGCTTGACGGCGGTCTCGATTTCCGCCGGCAGGGGCACGGGATCCTCGATCGCAATACCCAGCATCGACTGCAACGCGGAGTCGGCAAGCGGCACCACAGCTCCTGCCCGCCAACCCTCCGACAACAGTTGCTTGATCAATTTGAGGCGCGCGACCTGGTCCGGAGGATAGACGCGATCGCCGAAAGCGTCGCGCGACGGATCGGGAAAGCCATACCGCCGCTGCCACATGTAGAGCTGCTCGCGCCGCAAGCCGGTGATCCGCACGACCTCGCGGATGTGCAAGGCGGCGCGGGTGTCGACGCTGGCCGCCGCTGAGATCAGCGGCGGGTCGTTATCGCGACGGCGCGTTGGCGCCTTGATCAGGATGCCCATGAACGTCCCCTTCCGATTCTGTGTGCCACAAGTATAGAGAAATCCATTGTCCGTTTCAGCTTGACACATTTGCGGCAAGTCTCGCCGCGGTGCGTCAGCCGCATGGGCCATTTGCCGGTTCGTATTGCCCCGACCTGAGCTTTGGCCCATCATCTCGCTTTCGGAACAAGGACTTCCGGCGCAATCGCCCGTTCGTGCTTGGTCTGATCGCGGATGACGATCGGTTCTTTGCAAGCAGCGTGCCGGCTCGCGCCCCTCCCGATGTTTGGATTCGGCAAAACACTCAAGGACCCGCTGGCCGACGCCAGGAGCGCCGAGCGCTGGCTCGTCGGATTTCCGGCCAATGACCCGCTGGCCATGCACGCCGGCGTGCTCTCGGCGCTTGGCCGGCTTACCGAGCGCGAGGCGAAGCGCACACCGGCGCGCCTCGAGGCGGTGTTCCAGGTCGACCTGCACACCGACCCGCTGCGCAAGAATCTCACCGCTCAATATCTCGAGCACGGCAATCGCTCGTCGCGGATCGAGAACCAGCTGTGGCAGGCGCTGTTCGACCTGACGCAGGGATTCCTTCTCTGCTATCAGGCTTTCGCGCGCGAAGTCAGCGCCCACGCCCAGAGTCAGAAATGGCAATCGTTGCTGCCCGAGCTGATCGCTCGCCAAATCATCCACCAGGGCCTCGACGCGAAGATCCGCCTGTTCCGCTATGAGCAGTGGATTCCGGCGAAATGGACCGATCTGCACTCGTTGTTCCAGATGGCCTGCTCGGCGCAGATCGAAAGGCATCCCGTCGCGGTGCTGCCGGACGGAGCGGTGACCACGATCGAGCACGAATACCTGCGCGTGCTCGTACTGCAACTCATGAACTCCGGCAACCTCACGCCGCGCCACCTCGAGTGGGTTGCGGACCAGCTCTCCGAATGGTGTGCGCCGTTGCACCTGAACATCGAAGCCTCGACAGCAACCAGCTTTCATGTCGATCTCAGCTCGAAGGCCGGCCTCAAGCGGCGTGGGCCACAGCCGCTCGAAGGCAGGGTACTGTTCCTCGACACGCGCGCGCTGCACGCCGTGCTGATGCAGAACGTAGTGATGCTCGATCAGAAGGTCCGCAACAACCCGCTGTCCGACCGCACACCGCGTCGCGCCGACCAGCTCAATCTGCTGTCCAAGCTCGCTTCGCAGGTCGACCCGGAATTCAAGCCGTTCGCTCGCCGCGGCGAGCGAACCAACGCCGAGGGCAGCGTCGATGCGATCATCGGCTTCACCAAGATCTCCGGGTTCTTCCGCGACGACGAGATGACATCGTTCATCGATCGCAAGCGGGGACCGAGCACGTTCGGCGATACGATCGAGATCGCCACCTTCGGACGCATGCGCAACGAGACCGCGCGCATCAACGAGATGGCTCAAAGACGGCTCGCCAACTACACCGCGCCGGGTGGTTCGTGGAACATCCGGGACGTCTCGCAGACCGGTTTCCGGCTGATTGCGCCGATGAGCGTGATCAACGCGGTAACGTTGGGTACGCTCGCAGCGATCCGCCCCCAGTCCGATGCACATGGGCGCTGGACCCTGGGAATCGTGCGCCGGATGAAACGCCTCACGACCGAGCGCGCCGAGATCGGTTTGCAGATGATCGCCAACAATCTCACCGGGGTCGAGCTCGCGGAGACGCGGCGTGGCGAGGGCGATTACTCGGTCGACGGAGAGGTACCGACGGTGAACAGCCGCCGCTTCAACGGCCTCTTTCTGTCCCTCAACAAGCGTGAGGGCGAGGCGGTCGTGCAAACGCTGGTCGTGCCCCCCGGTGAATATCAACCTGGAAAGCGCCTGCAGATGAACGTCGGCGAGACTTCGCAACGCATCGGCTTCGGCCGCGTGCTCGAGCAACATTCGGACTGGGTGTGGGCGACGGTGGAACCGCTCGCGGCAGCGCAGACGCCCGCCGGCACCTCGCCCTAGCCACCCCCCGTCCCCCTTCGATGCCAGCCGACCGCTATCGGGAGATCTGTGCCGCTCATCGTTGGCGCGTGCCGGCGGAGTTCAATATCGCCCACGCGGTCTGTGGACGCTATGCGGACGAGCCCGGACGGCTGGCGATGCTTTGGGAGGATGAAACCGGCGCCACGGCCGCCTACACCTTTCGCGACCTGCAGGAGCGCGCGAACCGCTTGTCCAACGCGCTCGTGGCGCGAGGCGTGGCTCCCGGAGACAAGGTCGCGATCCTGCTTCCGCAACGGCCGGAAACCGCGATCGCGCACATCGCCTGCTACCAACTCGGGGCAATCGCCGTGCCGCTGTCGTTCCTGTTCGGGCCCGATGCTTTGGAATACCGGCTGGCGAATTCCGAAACCAGGGTCGCGATCTGCGATCCCGCTTCGCTTCCCAATCTCGTCGCGATCCGCAACAAGCTGCCGTGCCTGGCTCACGTCATCGGGGTCGCCGGCGCGCGCGAGTCGGCGATCGACGACTGGGAAGAGGTGCTGGCGAAAGGGTCCGACCGTTTCACCGCGCTGGCCACGCGCGCCACCGATCCGGCGCTGCTGGTCTATACGAGCGGCACGACGGGGCCGCCAAA
>WNGQ01013018.1_pt1 | contig 11251 bp, 9 predicted proteins | sample 5407661 | NCBI WGS metagenome assembly WNGQ01 (sample SAMN13153382, study PRJNA577476) | soil metagenome | isolation source: 60 cm soil or saprolite under Garry oak tree replicate 2 | place: USA:California | collected 2016-06-15
CGAGCCAGTCGCCAGCCACCCACGGCATGTTCGCCTATCAGCAGCTCAAGCGCGGCACGTACGATCTCGAAGTGGCGCTGCACGCGGATCGTCTGCCCGTGCCACCTTTCTGGGAGCACGTCAGCCGGGCGGGAAAGCGGGTCACCATCATCGACGCGCCATTCGCCCGAACAGCCAAGAGATTGAACGGTATGCAGGTCACCAACTGGGGCGCCCACGATGCGTGGTCGTGGGCGTGCTCCTCGTATCCCGCCTCGTTGATCGACGACCTCGTGCGGCGTTTCGGCGATCATCCCGTCCCGAGCTGCAATCTGGGACGGAAGCGCACCGCGGCGGAGTATCAGCGGTTCCGTGAACAGCTGATCGAAGGCGTCAGAAGGAAGACGGCTTTGCTTCGCCACTGTCTGGAGCTCGAGGACTGGGACCTCTTTCTCGGCGTCTATTCCGAGTCTCACTGCGTCGGCCACCATTTCTGGCACTTCCTTGATCCGGGGCATCCCCGCCATGACCCGTCGGCAGCGCAGGAGCTGGCCACGGCGATTCTCGATGTGTATCGGGAGATCGACACGGGCGTAGCCGCGCTTCTCGAGCATGTCGGGGAGGACTCCCACGCGCTCGTGATGCTGAGCCACGGCATGGGTCCCTTCTATGCCGGCGCGCACCTGCTGCAGCCGGTGCTCGATCGCCTCGGGATGAGTGGGATGGTTCCCTCAGCGTCGGATTCGTCGGTGGTGGAGCAATCCACCTGGAAGCTTCGCCATCTCGTGCCAGCTCGAGTGCGACGGCACGTCAAGGGCTGGCTGCCCCGGCTCGCCTCCGCCTTGTGGCGGCAAACCCACCACGAGGTGCGCCCCTGGGAGCGGGCTCGCGCCTTTGCGGTGCCTGAGCACTACATGACGAGCGGGATCCGGATCAATCTGCGCGGGCGAGAACCGGCGGGAACCGTTGAGCCCGGGGCCGAGCACGAAGCGCTGTGCCGGGAGCTGACGGAGGTCCTGCTCTCGCTCGAGGATGCTGAGACCGGCCGGAAAGTCGTGCAGTGGGTCGCGCGGCCGGCCGAGCTTTACCAGGGCCCCCACCTTGCCGACTTTCCCGATCTCCTCGTGGAGTGGGAGCACAGCTTCCCGATCAGGGCCGTCCGCTCTCCCCGGATCGGGACCGTCGCGGAGGACTTCCCGTTCGAGCGGAGCGGGGACCATCGAGCCAATGGGCTGCTCGCGGGCCTCGGCCCGCGCTTCCCGTCAGGCGAGATCAAGAACGAGGTCCGGACTGAGGACATCGCCCCCACGGTGCTCGAGTTCTTCGGGGTGCCCATCCCGAGCCATTACGAGGGGCGAAGCGTCGGAGGAGCGCTCTTCAATGGAGCCTCCGTCCGTCAGTCCAGTCCGAACACCCGCGCGGCGTTTCCGTAGAGCCACTTCTCCTTGACGGTGTCCTTGAGGGGCAGGCCCAGGTATTCCTGGATCAGCGTCTCGTAGGGCTGGCCGACCAGTCCCGCCGACATGCCCACGAGCACCTTGTCCTGGATCAGCGTGTTGCCGAACTGGATGAGCATCTCCCAGCCGGAGCCCGCCTGGCCGAGGTACTTCGCGCGATGGGCGGAGGTGTCGACGTGCAGGTTGGGATGCCGGCGCACGAGGGCGACCATCTCGTTGACCCAGGGCCAGCCGCCCAGGCCGCCGATGATCTTGAGCTCGGGAAAATCCATGGCGATCTGGTCGAGATGCCGAGGATGGCCCAGGTCGTAGGGCCGGTCGTTGGCGTAGTTCATCGAGGAGTAGATCCGCACGGGGATGCCCAGCTCGGCGGCCTTGGTATAGAGCGGGTAGAAGCGGCGATCGCTCGCGGGAAGGCAATCCACCAGCGCGGACACGCCGAGGGCGTGGAACCCTTGGTCGCGGACCAGGCGCTCCAGCTCGCGGACGCCGCTCATCCCCTTGAAGGCGTTGACGCTGATGCGGGCCAGCCCCAGGAACCGATCGGGGTACCGGCGCAGGAGCGCCGCCGTCTCCTCGTTGGTGACGCCGAAGGGGACGGAGCGTACGATGCCCAGCTTCGCGAGCATGTCGACGTAGGCGTCGAGGTCGATCCCCGGACGGTGGTCGGCGCCTTCGCGGCGTGAGCGGAAGATCCGGCCGTAGTTTCCCATGCCGTAGGCCGCGGGCTGCCCGGCGCCGCCGCCCCCCGTCGTACCGGTCGCCGGCGAGGTCTCGCCTTCCGCACGCGGGACACTGCATTCCATGTCGATGATCCGTACCATCCGGCCCTCCCTTCGGGGTCAGGTCTCACAATCCAACATTAGGTCGCCTGGCCGCGATAATCTCCCAAAAGATCCTCGAGGAAATGTAGGATTGTGAGACCTGACCCCATCTTGAGGAGGCCCCCATGGCCCAGCCGACCCTGCCCCCGTGGATCCAGGAGCTGCAGCAGCGCGATCCCAAGTTCGTGGAATCCTACCTGAGCCAGCGCGAGTACGTCTTGAAAGACGGCGCCATCCCCGCCAAGTACAAGATCCTCATGACGATGATCGTGGACGCGCTCCTCTCGCACCCGGATGGCGTGGCCACCATCGCCAATCGCGCGCGCGGGGCGGGCGCCTCCGAGGCGGAGATCCAGGAAGCGGTCGAAGTGGCGTATCTCTTCGGCGGGACGCCCGCCCTTGTGACCGCCGTCAACGCCTTCCGCAAGTCGTAAACGCTCGCGCGGGCCCGACGCAGTCGTCGAGACCACTGCCGCTGCCACGGAAGAATCACTAGTCGAGCGGAGAGGACGTTGCATGCCGGAGCTGGCCGTGGCGACCGTGGTCGCCAAGAACTACGTGTCCTTTGCGCGCGTGCTGGCCGAATCGTTTCTCCGCCAGCATCCGGATATCCCCTTCTTCGCCCTCCTCTCCGACGAGGTCGACGGCCATTTCGATCCGGCGGCCGAGCCATTTCGCCTTGTGCGGCAAGACGAGCTCGGGATTGCCGATCTCCCTCGCCTCCGCGCCCGCTACGACCGCAGACAGATGGCCGTTGCCTCGAAGCCTTACCTGCTGAGCCACTTGCTCGATCGCGGATTCGGGAGCGCGATCTTCCTCGATCCGGACATCTGGGTGCTGGGCCGCCTGGACCATCTCTTTTCGCGCGTGCGCGAGCACGCGGTGGTTCTCATGCCTCATCTGCTCGCGCCGCTGTCGGGCGAGGACGGCGTCGAGCGGGAGCTGAACATCCTCCGGTCCGGCGTGTACAACGGCGGCTTCGTGGGAGTGTCCGCCCGCCCATCCGCTCGCGCCTTCCTGCGGTGGTGGCAGGAGCGGGTCCACGAGCACTGCCGCCACGACGTGGCGCACGGGGTGTACTTCGACCAGCGCTGGCTGGACCTGGCCGTGGTGTTCTTCAAGGACGTGAGCATCTTCCGGGACGCGAGCTACAACGTGGCGCACTGGAACCTGCCGGAGCGGGCCGTCAGGGTCGTCGACGATGCCATCACCGTGGACGGTCGGCCCTGCCGGTTCTTTCACTTCAGCGGCTTTGACCCGGACCGGCCGCACGCCGTCACCCGGTACTCGCCGCGCCTCGACATGTCCAATGTCGGCCCGGCGGCCGAAGTGTTTCGCCGCTACCTCGCCCTCCTTTTCGCCGCTACCTCGCCCTCCTCGCGAAGGCCGGCTACCAGGAGACCAAGGGCTGGTCCTACGCCTACGGCGCGCCCGGCGCGAGCGACGGCTCCTTCCGCTGGCTCCATCGATCGAGAGGTGACCGCTAGGCATGGGCCAGCTGGCGGTGGCGACCGTGGTGGCCAAGAGCTTTCTCTCGCTCGCCCGCGTCCTCGCGGACTCCTTCCGCCGCTACCATCCCAAGACTCCGTTCTTCGTGCTCCTCTCGGATGAGGTCGACGGGTACTTCGATCCCGCTTCCGAGCCGTTTCAGGTCCTGCGCCTCGGCGATCTCGGCATTCCCGATCTCGCGCGCTTCCGCTTCCACTACACGCGGCAAGAGCTGATGTACGCGGCCACCCCCTACCTGCTGACGCACCTGCTGGAGCAGGGGTTTTCCGGGGCGGCGTTCCTGAAGCAGGAAAGTCTCGTGGTCGGCGAGCTCACCCCCGTGCTCGAGCTGCTGGGCCGACGCTCCATCGTCCTCACGCCCCACTTGCTGGAGCCCCTCTGCGGAGAGGAGGGCATCGAGCGCGAGCTCAACATCCTGCAGTCCGGCGTCTACAATGTGGGCTTTCTTGGAGTGAGCGCGACGCCCACCGGGCGGGCATTCTTGACCTGGTGGCGGGAGCGGCTGTTCGAGCACTGCCGCCACGAGGTGCCGCGGGGCATCCATTTCGAGCAGCGCTGGCTGGACCTCGTGCCCGCGTTCTTCGACGATGTCGAGGTGGTTCGAGATCCCGGCCTCAACGTGGCGCACTGGAACCTGCCCGAGCGAAAAGTCGCGGTCAGCGGAGACGACGTCACCGTGGACGGGCACCCGGGTCGCTTCTTTCGCTTCAGCGGGTTCGATCCCGAGCGCCCCGATGCCGTCACCCGCTACAACGATCGGCTCAACATGTCCAATGTCGGTGGGGCGGCGGAGATCTTCCGTCGCTATGTGCGGCTGCTGGACGCGGCCGGGTACCACGAGACGAAGGGATGGCCCTACGCGTATGGCCAGTTCGCCAACGGCCGGCCGATCGGCGAGCGGGGGCGCTATCTCTACCGCCGGCTGGGAAGGCGTGCGGACCGCTTTGGCGATCCTTTCGCCACCTCCTCGCCGGAGAATTTCTTTCGCTGGTCCAGGCGTCGGGTCGGGATGCTCTGGACGATCAAGCGAGCGTGGTGGGCCGTCCGCAAGAAGTGGCGGGACGGGCTCCAGCTTCTCAGCGGAGGTCGCTGAGGGGCAGGGGCGTCTCGCCCACGGCGGCAGCCACGGCGGGATAGACGATGCGGCCGCGCCAGATGTTGACGCCGCGGGCCAGCTCGGGGCTCGCGCGCACGGCGCCCAGCGGTCCCAGCACGGCGAGCTGCAGCGCATAGGGCAAGGTGGCATTGGTCAGCCCGAACGTCGACGTGCGCGGCACGAGGGCGGGCATGTTGGTGACGCCATAGTGCAGGACGCCGTGGACGGTGTAGACCGGGTCCACCACCGTGGTGGGCCGGATCGTCTCGACGCAGCCGCCCTGGTCCACCGCCACGTCCACCACCACCGCCCCCGGCTTCATGCTCTTGATCATGGCCTCGGTCACGAGCACGGGGGCGCGGGCGCCCGCGATGAGCACGGCGCCGATCAGGAGATCGGTCCGCTGGAGCACCTGCTCGATGTTGTAGCGATTGGAGGCGATGGTGATGACGCGCCCGCCGAAGATGTCGTCGGCATGGCGCAGGCGGTCGAGATTGATGTCGAGGAGGGAGACGTCGGCGCCATAGCCCAAGGCCATCTTGGTGGCGTTGAGACCGACGGTGCCCGCGCCGAGGATGGCGACGTTGCCGTGGGGGACGCCGGGGATGCCCGAGAGCAGGATGCCGCGCCCCCCGTAGGCCTCGCCGAGGTGATGTGCGCCCTCCTGGACGGCCAGGCGCCCGGCCACTTCGCTCATCGGAGTCAGGAGGGGCAGGCTGCCGTCCGCGCGCGCCACCGTCTCGTAGGCGATGGCGATGCACTTGCGGGCCTGGAGGCCGCGGATCAGCTCGGGCACGGCGGCCAGGTGGAGGTAGGTGAAGAGGATCTGGCCCTCGCGCGTGCGCGCCACTTCCTCGGGGAGTGGCTCCTTGACCTTGAGGACGAGCTCGGCCTGGCTCCACACGCCGTCGGCCACCGTCACCACGGCGCCCGCGCGAGCATAGTCGTCGTCGCGGAATCCGCTGCCTCCGCCCGCATTCGCCTCGACGAGGACGCGGTGCCCCGCCTCGGTGAAGGCGCGCGCGCCCGCCGGCGTCAGGGCGACGCGCTGCTCGCCGACCTTGATCTCTTTCGGAACGCCGACCACCATGGCTACGACCTTTGCTGCGGGTTCTTACGTCTTCTCGAAGTCGATGCGCTCGTAGACGGGCAGTCCCTGCAGGTAGCGCCGCAGGCAGTCCAGGCCCATCTCAACGGCGCCCAGGCGGACCCACTCGCGGCCGCCCAGGATGCGCGAGCGCCGCGAGGCGGCCTCCGTCTCGGTGGCGATGGCCAGACAGATGGTGCCGCCGAACTCGATGCGGTCCGGGCCCTCGTCCAGGTCGATGAGCACGGCCAGCGCATGCGTGGCGCCGCTCTGCTTCCTGGCCGCCCGCGCGACCTCCTCCGCCGTCTCCTTCGTGATCTCGCCCTCCAGCGAAGCGCGAGGCAAGCCGACGGCCGCGCCCAGCTCGACCAGATCGCGGGCCACGAGGCCACGACGGAAGACGCGCTCCGCACCCGGGAGATGGGCGAGGCGCGCGGCGATCTGCCCGCCCGTGAAGGTCTCCACGATGGAGAGCGAGGCCTGGCGGCTCGTGAGCTCGGCCAGAATGACGCCTTCGAGCGTCTTGTCGTCCTCGGCCAGGATGAAGTTGCCGAGCCGCTTGCGGATCTCCTGCTCGACGGGGGCGAGCTTCCGCTTGATCTCGTCCATGTCGGCCCCGCGCACGGTCAGCTTGGTCTCGAGCTGCGGGTAGTGGGCGCGGAAGCCCAGCTTCACGCTGCCGTCGGGCACCAGCTCCTCCACGCCGGTGAGCAGCGAGTCCACGTGCGATTCGCCGAGGCCGTAGGAGTGGAAGCGCTTCAGGTGGATGGAGGTCTGGAGACCGCTCTTCGCGAGGAGCCGCGGGATGATCTGCTCCTCGAGCATGCGCCGGAGCTCGCGGGGGACGCCGGGAGTGAAGAAGAAGCGGGCCTTGCCGATGTCCACGGCGAAGCCGCAGGCGGTGCCGACGGGATTGTCGATGATCTCCGCCGTCACCGGCAGCATGGCCTGCTTCCGGTTGTTGGGCGGCATGATGCGGCTGCGCCGGTTGAAGAAGTCCTCCATGCGGGTGAGCCATTCTTCGTTCAGGACGAGCTCGACGCCCGCCGCCTGAGCCGCGACTTCCTGGGACAGGTCGTCGATGGTGGGGCCGAGCCCGCCGTTGACGATGACGGCATCCGCGCGCTCGGAGGCAAGCTGAAAGGCCCGGAGCAGGCTCTCGCGGTCGTCGCCCACCGTGGTCTCCCACTGCACGGAGAGGCCCACGTCCTCCAGCTTCTGGCTCATGTAGCTGAAGTTGGTGTTGACGATCTTGCCGGTGAGGACCTCGTCGCCCGTGCAGATGATCTCGAGCCGCATGTGGTGGCCTGGCTTTCCCTGTGGATTCGTTCGGGTCGGTGTCAGGTTCGAAAGTGGGGCATGACCTCGCGGGAGAAGAGCTCCATGGAGCGCCGGATCTTGTCCTGGGCAAGGCCGCCGAAGTTCATCCAGCACAGCACCTGGCCCACGCCCATGTCGCGCATGGTCTCGAGCTTGCGGATCACCGTCTCGGGCGATCCGAAGGCCACCGTCTCGGCCACCAGCCCCTCCCACGTCACCTTGGCGAACCGCTCCACCGCCGCGCGGAAGCCGGGCTGCAGGCTCGGATGCTGCTCCTCGATGTTGTCGGGGATCTGGAAGCGACGCAGCGAGTCCTGGTACCACATCTCGGCGTCCTTGGATTCGGCCAGCGCCTGCGCATCCGTGGGCGCCACGTAGATCTGCCGCGACACGCCCCAGTTCTTCATGAGCGCGTCGATCTCGGCCTCGCTCCGCCCGTGCTTGCGCAGGGCGAGAAGATAATTGTCCCGGCGCTTGAGCAGCTGCTCCACGGGGCCGGTCAGGATGGAGTTCAGCATGGGCCAGCCCCGGGAGGCTGTGCTCTCGATCCCGTCGTCGCTGCCGCACACCTGGTAGATCATGGGATGCGGCCGCTGCACGGGCTTGGGAATGACCCGCGCGTCCTTGATCGTGAAGAACTGCCCGTCGTACGAGAAGCGATCCTCGGTCCAGGCCCGCAGCATGATGTCCACCGCCTCATCGAAGCGCGCGCGGTTCTCCTGCTGGGGCACGTGGTAGCCCTTGAACTCCGCGGGTCGGTTGCCGCGCCCCACGCCGACGTCGAGCCGGCCCCGCGAGACGACGTCCACGAGCGCGAGCTGCTCGGCCAGGCGCAGCGGGTGATGGAAGGGCAGGATGGCGGCGGCCAGCCCGATGCGCACCCGGCGCGTGCGGGAGGCGGCGGCGGTGGCGAGGGTGGCGGGATCCACGGCCAGCCCGTAGTCGATGAAGTGGTGCTCGGTCAGCCAGATCTGGTCGAAGCCCAGCTCTTCCGTCCACTCCATCTGCTCGAGCTCGCGGTGGACGACCTCTTCGTGGCTGAGCCCGGGCGCGGCCTGGAAGAAGAAGAAGGTGCCGAAGCGCATTCCCCGATCCTAGCCCATCAGGAGGGCGCCCGGGTTCTCGCGCCCCATCGTCTGGATCTGCTCGCGGGTGATGCCTTCGGCCATGAGCCCCGCCACGAACATCTGGAGCCCGTCGGCCGGCGTGGGGTTGCCGCTCTGGCCCAGATCCGTGCCGAGCACGAAGTGCTGGGCGCCCACGCTCTTGATGCGTTCGGCCGTTTCCTTGAAGGGAACCCGCCTCGAGTGACGCATGAATTCGAGCGGCGACTCCGGCCCTCCCAGGATGCCGAGCGCGCACAGCTCCATCTTCCCTCCCATGGCCGCGGCCTTCTTCATCTGCGACTCGTCCATGTCCACCACGTCGAACTGCGCGTGGGTGACCACGATGCGGTCGCAGCCTTCCTCGCGGGCGGCCGCGATGAGCGCGAGCGCCTGCTCGCCCGAGGCGTGGCCGGTGTGGACGACGAGTCGCTGGGCGGCGCACACCTTGAGCACCGCCCGCGTGGCGGGCAGCACCGCGCCTTGCTCGTCCACCACGCGGATCCCCGAGGGCGCGGTGCCGGCGCGGCGCACGTGGTTGTCGGCGTCGAAGGTCGGAAACCAGACAACCCGGCCGTGGCCGCCCTGCATGCGCCACATCCACTCCACGGCCTGGGAATTGATCCCGCCCACGGCGCCGTTGAGCACCACGCCGCCGAAGATCTTCACGCCGGGCACGTGCTTGCGCGCGAGCCACGCGCGATCGGCGGTCATGGTCACGTGGCTCTTGAAGACCACCGCCTCCATCTGGCGCGAGGCAGCAAGCGTGGCCAGCTCGTCGTCGTCCACGGCGCGGCCGAAGACGTCCGGCGCCGCATGCGTGTGAAAATCGATCAGCCCCTTGATGGGGCTGACGGGCGGCGGCGGAGGCGAATAGCCGCGCACGCCCGTCGCCGGAACTGGCTCGCGCGTCTCGGCGCCGGCGGGCCGGCCGTGAGCGGAGGCCGGCGCCTCGCGCCGCTGCCCGCGGTGCGTGGCGAACCTGGCCGAGGAGAGGCGGCCGGCGTGACAGCAGCCACAGATGAGCGGGCGGGGTGGGAGTTCGGGCGCATCTGTGACGGACGGAGAGGCCATAGACCGAGGATCATACACGTTCCTGCTGAGCCCTGCCCCCTCGCCCCTACCCTCTCCCCCGATGGGGGAGAGGCATACTTGACTTGCTTTGAGCGATCCGTAGACTCGGGGCTTAGCCGTCCAGGCGGCTCACGGTCCGCGTGAAGGGTTGAACCCACCTGTCGTGTGAATCGACATCACCACCTTCCGCCCGATATCGCGGACAACGGGCACTATGGAAGGATGGTGCGTCATGCCCCTGCCGGATCGTCCCAACCTCGAGTACCTGAAGAAGCTCGCCAAGGAAAAGCTCCGGGAGATGCAGCGCGGCGATGCCTCGGCCCAGCTCGCCGACGCGCAGCTCGCGGTGGCACGGGAGCACGGCTTCGCAAGCTGGCGCAAGCTCCGCGCGCATCTGGACGCGTTGCGGCCCGCCGGCGAGCCTTCGGGCCGCGCGGGATTGCCGCAAGAGCAGATCGAGGAATTCTACGGCGCCATTTATCGCGCCGACGAAGCGACGGTGGAGCGGATGTTGAGCGTGGAGCCCGCGCTGGTGAACGCGCGTCATCCCGACGGGACCACGCCGCTCCTCGCGGCGGTGGACCACAACAAGGCCGGCCTCATCGCCCTCCTCCTGGCCCGTGGAGGCGACCCGGACGGCGTCTACGCGCACTCGGCCCATACTCCGCTCTCCTGGGCCGTGACCTCCGAGCACTTCGAGGTCGCGGAGGCGCTGCGGCGTGGCGGCGTCGCGCCCGACCTCTACTGCGCCGCCGGGCTCGGCGATGCGAAGGCGGTCGAGGCGTTCTTCGACGCGGAGGGCCGGCTGCAGGAGGGCGCCTCTTCCACGGGCAGCTCGCGCTATGGTCCGGACGGCATGCGTCTGCCTTGCCCGCCGCCATCGGCCCGGGAGGTCGTATCCGACGCGCTCTACATCGCCTGCCGCAACGGCAAGGAGGAAGCGGTACGCGTGCTGCTTCGGCATGGGCCAGATCTCTCGTTTCGCGCCTTCGCGGGGGGGACGCCGCTCCACTGGGCCTACTTCTCGGGCTCGCGCGCGTCATCGAGGCGCTCTTGCAGGCGGGGGCTGATCCAACCTTGCGTGACGATGTGCTTCGCTGCACGCCCAGGACCTTCGGAATCTGCTGGCCCGCGAGCGAGGGCTGGGTGTCCAAGGTCCGCCAGCGTCTGGCGGACGACCCCACGCTCGTCAACATCATGGCTGCGGGCCGCGCTCCGCTCCACCTGGCAGCGAAGGGCGGACACCTCGGCGTCGTGAAGCTCTTGATCGAAGCCGGCGCCAATGTCAATCTCCGGGACGCCGAGGGCAAGACGGCGCTCGACCTCGCGGGCGAGCGGCCGGATCAGGCCGGGCCCGTGAAGGTGGCGGAGTGGCTGAAGGACAGAGACCCCCGAGGGCGTGAAGACATGGCTGAAGACACCACGATGGATGAGGAAGAGACATTCATCGCCGCTATCCGCGGTGGCGAGCTCGGGAAGGTGAAGTCCATGCTCGCCGCCAGGCCCGGCCTGATTCGAAGCCGGCGTCATGGCGCGTCGCCCATCCTGATCGCCCGCTACCACGGCAAGCAGGAGATCGTCGAATGCCTGCGAGGGTTGCTGCCGCCTCTGGACATCTTCGAGGCGGCGGCTCTCGGTGATCGCGAGACGGCCGAGCGCCTGCTCGATGGCGATGGTGGTCTTGCGAACGCGGTGGCGGCGGACGGCTTCGGCCCCCTCGGGCTGGCCTCCTTCTTCAACCATGAACCGGTGGTGCGGCTGCTGCTCGCGCGCGGTGCGCGGGTCGATGCGGCATCCTCGAA
>WNGQ01019392.1_pt1 | contig 11251 bp, 12 predicted proteins | sample 5407661 | NCBI WGS metagenome assembly WNGQ01 (sample SAMN13153382, study PRJNA577476) | soil metagenome | isolation source: 60 cm soil or saprolite under Garry oak tree replicate 2 | place: USA:California | collected 2016-06-15
CCCGTTCTGGCCGAATGACAGCACCTCGGCCAGCAGGTCATACCGTGCCGGCAGCCCGTCGAACAGCGATCTGGCGAACGCGTTGGGCTGGTTCCGTGACCGGGTAACGGAAGTCGTCATGTCCGTAGTGTCCCCCTACAAGCTGGGTATCCCGTGTCACGCGTCGACGTCGTCGTCGTAGGTGCGGGCCCTGGAGGCTCGGTGGCGGCGCTGTGTCTGGCCCGGGCCGGGGCGCGGGTCGTTATCGTCGACAAGCGATCCTTCCCGCGAGACAAGGCCTGCGGCGACCTGATCGGACCGCGCGGCGTGCGCCTGCTCAGCGAACTCGGCGTGGACGTGCCGGGCGCGCGCCGGCTCGGCGACATGATCGTCGTGGCACCGAACGGGCGGCGCGCGTTGCTCCCCGCACTGCCGGGCGTCGACTATCCGGGCCACGCGTTGGCCATCCCCCGCCACGAGTTCGACGCCGCTCTCTTCGATGCCGCGGTCGAGGCCGGCGCGGCGCACGTGCACGACCGGGTCACCGGAATGGTCGACGATGGCGGCGTTCGCCTGGCCGCCGGCACCGACGTGTTCGCGGACGTCGTCATCGGCGCCGACGGTGCGCAGAGCGCGGTCGCCGAGGCCGCCGGCCTGGTCGACGACCGGCGGGCGCTGTGGGGCTTCGCGTTGCGGCGCTACGTCCGGGCGCCGGTGGAGCTCCCGCACATCCTGCTGTGGGAACCGGAACGTTGGCGGCTCTTTCCCGGCTACGGCTGGATCTTCCCGACGCCGGACGGCGGTGCGAACGTCGGGCTCGGGCTGGCGGTCGGAGCGGGGGATCGCCGCGAGGCTCGCCGGGCCGCCGCGCAGTTCGGCGATTTCCTGCGGCACCTGCGTGGGGAGGGTTTGCTACCGACCGTCCCGGACGCGGACGCGTTGCTCGGCGGGTGGCTCAAGATGGGCGCGGTCGGCACGGTGGCGGCGCGGGGCAATGTGTTGCTCGTGGGCGACGCCGCGGGGCTCGTCAATCCGCTGCAGGGTGAGGGCATCGCCCAGGCGATGGCCAGTGGTCGAGCGGCGGCGGCGGCGATCGCTGGCGGGCCGGCCAAGGCCGCGCAGCGCTACATCGCCGACCTGCATGCGATGACCGGGCATCAGCGGCGCAACGCCCCGGTCCAACGCGGCATCGTCCGGCATCCGGCAGCCGTCTCGGTCACGGCGCGGATGCTCACTGCGCCGGTGGTGCGCAGCGCGCTCGCCGGGGGCTGGTCGCTGTACTGGAACGACCTCGTGGACGGCGCGCGGCCGAGCGCGCACCGCCGAGTCGCTGTTGCGGCGACCCGGCTGATTTCCGCCGCGACCCGGCGCTCCGACGTGCAGTAGGCCGACGCGCGCGTTGCGACTTGCCGGGGCACCGGCGGCCAATCATCATGCGCTTGGCTCGCCGGGTTCGACTACTTCGTCTATCCGCGTGCGATCACCAGATTCAGCCGCGGCAACCTCAGCGCCAGAGGCGACGAACTCGCCGACGCTCGCAAGCAGCCGTGGGCGCGCTGCGTCGAGCGCATTGTGCTGCTGGCTAGCTGCGACCGGCCTCCGGCTCGCGGCGTGGGTGCCGAATCCGCGTTTCGCGGCGGACTTCACCGATACCAGCCGCACGCCGCGGGTGCACATCGGCTGCCTGGCCAAGGAGATCTTCGGCCTCTACCGGCCCAAGCGTGACCCGTTCGTGTACGTCGCCGACGGCGGCCACCGAGACAATCTCGGCCTGAGCGAACTGCTCCGCAAGACGCCGAAGGTGGCCTTCGTCGTCGACGCGAGCGGCGACACCCCCGGCAAGTTCGGCATCCGGATCGACATGACCTGGCCGCCGATCGTCTTTCCCGAATCGGGCCTGCCTGACGACTGCGCGACGGTCGGCACGATCACCTACCGCAATGGGCAGCTGCTCCAGCTCGGCGAGCACGTCGGCCAGCGCATGTGCGCGATCGCCTCGCAGCTTCCCGGCTACGCCGACATCGGGCGAGTGCGCGCTCTACCCGACGCGGTACCTGAGGTGGCTGACCGCGGCTGAGCCGCTCACCTGCACCGGCTCGAGCCGCAGCGTGTTCGGGACGCCGTCGAACAGGCGCTCCCCGTCACCGAGTAGCACTGGCGAGACGTGCAGGTTCAGCTCGTCGATCACGCCTGCGCGCAGGCATGCGTTGACGGTGCTGGCGCCTCCGGCGATCTCGACCGGCTTGCCGCCGGCCGCCGCCGTGGCCTGTTCGAGTGCGGAGTCGAGGCCGTCGGTGACGAAGTGGAACGTGGTCCCGCCGTCCATGGTCAGCGGCTCGCGAGCATGATGCGTCAGCACGAAGACGGGCGCGTGGTACGGCGGCTCGTCGCCCCACCAGCCTTTCCAGTCGAGGTCCCACTCGCCGCGACCTGGGCTGAACATGTTGCGCCCCATCACGTACGCGCCGGCCGCTTCTTGCCACTCGTCGAAGACGGCCTGGTCTTCGGGCAACAGGTCGAAGTGCCATTCGTGCAGACGTATCCCGCCTTCGCCGAGCGGGTTGTCGGCGCTCTGCCTCGGTCCTGCCACGAAGCCGTCCAGCGACGTCGACAGGTTGCAGATCACTCTCGTCATCGAGGGTCCAATCGATCAGTCGCCGGGTGCGCTGGGTCAACCTACTTGCGTGGTGTCCGGACCGATAGTCCCCTGCTGTCTGTCGCGGGCGTTCCCGTTCGTCGCATTGGCAACCGAATGTTTTGCCGCACGTTGGAGGACGTCATGCACTACAGCAACGCGTATCCCGAGCTCATCTACGGCATCGCCGGCGAAGAAGTCAGGCGGATGGAGCAGGCGCGGATCGCGGACGAGGAGCGGCGTGCCCGCCGCGCAGCACGCCGTTCGCGGCGCGGCCTGCGCGCCTGGGCCGTCTGGAGAGCGCTCAGCTAGTCGCTGTCAAATCGGCTGTCCACAGGGCATGCCGTCGTCCACAGATCGCCGATCGGGGCGACGGCCGCGGGCCGGTCGGGATTGGCTGTCGGTGTGAACCAGCAGCGTGCCCGAGCCGCCCGCGCGCGGGCGATCGGCTGCGCTGCTCCGACACCGATCCCGAAGGAGCAGCCTCTTGATCAGAAAGCTTGCCCGCCGTGTCAGGCTGCGCGCCGAGGCCGGCATGACAACCGCCGAATATGCGGTGGGCACGATCGCCGCGGTCGCGTTCGCGGCGGTCCTCTACAAGATCGTCCGCAGCAGTGCCGTGCAGTCGGCGCTGAGTTCGATCATCCAGTCGGCCTTGCATGCAATCTGAGGCGGCGCGAGCGTTCGCGCCTTCGCTCGGACGCCGGGATGGTCACCGCCGAGCTCGCCGCCGTGCTGCCGGTGCTGATGATCTTGGTGGGTGTAGCGCTCTGCGCCGTCTCGGTCGCCGGCCAGCGAGTGCGCGCGGCCGACGCTGCCCGCGAGGCGGCCCGGGCGGCGGCGCGTGGCGATCCCGTGACCGGGTCGCGGCTGGCTGCGGCGTCGGCTCCCGGGTCGACGGTGATGATCACCCGTTCGGGCGATCGCGTGGCGGCCCGGGTGCGGATTGTCGTGCACCCGATCGGTGGGTGGCTGCCGTCGAGCGCGCGGTCGCGGCGGTCGAACCGGACGCAGACACTCCCTTCGAGAGCGGCGTCCCGCCTTGAGCCTCGTCGGTGGCCGCGGCGAGCGCGGCTCGGCGAGCGTGTGGGTGCTCGCGTGTTCGGCCCTGGTGCTCCTCGTGGCTGTCGCGGTCTCGCTTCGCGCCGGCGCGGTGCTCGCACGCCACCGGGCCGAGTCGGCGGCCGATCTCGCGGCTCTCGCCGCGGCTGGGCGCATCGGCATGGCAGACGACGTGTGCGCGCCTGCCAGTCCCATCGCACGGGTCAACGGTGCCGCGCTGGTCCGCTGCCGGGCGACGCTCGCTGCCGACGGACGTAGTGGCAGCGTCGATGTCGAGGTCAGCGTTGCCGTCCGCCTCCCGGGCGTCGGCTGGCGGCGTGCCACCGCGAGTGCTCGGGCCGGGCGCCTGTCCATCGACCCGTGAGCGACTCGGCACGCGGGTGACCTGCGGACGGAGCGTCACCGTGAGGCGACTACACTGCCCCGGATCATGTCCCGCGGCGTCGGTCGCCGACGCGCGCGCTGCGCGAGATATCTGCTTTCGAGCACGCACAGCCTGTTAAGGAGTTTTGGATGGCGCTGGCCTATCAGCACGACCCGACCGCTGCGGCGGCGATCTCTGGAGGCGAGCACGGCCTGGTGGCCGTCACACTCGTGGTCGGGATCGCGGCCCTGGGATTCGCCTACCGCTTCGTCCAAGAAGTGCTCAAGGCCGATCAGGGCACACCCGGCATGCAGGAGATCGCGAAGGCGGTGCAGGAGGGTGCGCGCGCGTACCTGAACCGGCAGTTCCGCACGCTCGCGGTGTTCGCCGTGATCGTGTTCCTGCTCCTGCTCGCCCTGCCGGTGAACGACGGCGGCTTCATCGTGCAGTTCGGCCGCGCACTGTTCTTCCTGGTCGGTGCGGCGTTCTCGGCGACGGTCGGCTACGTCGGCATGACGCTCGCCACGCAGGCGAACGTCCGGGTCGCCGCCGCAGCCCGTGCCGGGCAGACCGCACACGGGTTCCAGGTCGCGTTTCGCACCGGCGGCATCGTCGGCATGCTCACGGTCGGCCTCGGCCTGACCGGCGCCTCGATCGTGCTGCTGATCTTCAACGACCATGCGCCGACCGTCCTCGAGGGCTTCGGATTCGGCGGCGCGCTGCTCGCCATGTTCATGCGTGTCGGCGGCGGCATCTTCACCAAGGCCGCCGACGTCGGGGCCGACCTGGTCGGCAAGGTCGAGGCGGGCATCCCCGAGGACGACCCGCGCAACGCCGCCACCATCGCCGACAACGTCGGTGACAACGTGGGCGACTGCGCCGGCATGGCCGCTGACCTGTTCGAGTCGTACGCGGTCACGCTGGTCGCGGCGCTGATCCTCGGGCAGACCGCATTCGGAGCGAAGGGGCTGCTGCTTCCGCTGGTCGTCGGTGGCGTCGGCGTCATCAGCTCGGTGGTCGGCGTGCTGACGACCAAGCTGCGGGCCAGCGACCGCAACGGCCTGGTGCCGATCAACCGCGGGTTCTTCATCTCCGCAGCCACGTCGCTCGCGCTCGTCGCGATCGTGGCGTTCAGCTACCTACCCAGCAAGTTCTCGGACTTCGACGGCGTCTCGTCCGCGATCTCGGCGAGCAAGGGCAACCCGGCCGTCATTGCGTTCGTCGCGGTGCTGATCGGCATCGTGCTCGCGGTGATCATCCAGCAGCTCACCGGATACTTCACCGATCGAGTCGGCCGTCTATACAGCCATCCTGATCGCGCTGTCGGTGTTCTGCGCGTTCCTGCTCGGCAGCGGCTCGATCGCCGTCGCCCTGTTCGCCGTTGCGCTCGCCGGGTGCGGTCTGCTGACCACGGCCGGCGTCATCGTCTCGATGGACACGTTCGGGCCGGTCAGCGACAACGCACAGGGCATCGCGGAGATGAGCGGCGACATCGACGAGGCCGGTGCTCGTGTGCTCACCGAGTTGGACGCGGTGGGCAACACCACCAAGGCCATCACCAAGGGCATCGCGATCGCCACGGCCGTCCTGGCAGCTACCGCATTGTTCGGCTCATTCACCGACGCGGTAGCGACGGCGGTCGCGAAGACCGGCGTCGACATCAAGCCCGACAACTTCGCGTTCCATACCGACCTCACCCAGCCGAACAACCTGGTCGGTCTGATCATCGGGGCATCTGTCGTCTTCCTGTTCAGCTCGCTGGCGATCAGCGCAGTGGGCCGGGCGGCCGGACGCGTCGTGTTCGAGGTGCGCGAGCAGTTCCGCACCAGGCCGGGGATCATGGCGGGCACCGAGAAGCCCGAGTACGCGCGCGTCGTCGACATCTGCACCAAGGACTCGCTGCGCGAGCTCGCCACTCCCGGGTTGCTAGCGATCTTCGCGCCGATCGCGGTGGGCTTCACGTTCGGTGTCGCCCCGCTGGCCGGCTACCTCACCGGGGCGATCGGGGCCGGCGTCCTCATGGCTGTCTTCCTGGCGAACTCCGGTGGCGCGTGGGACAACGCCAAGAAGATGGTCGAGGACGGACTCCACGGCGGAAAGGGCAGCGAGGCGCACTCCGCGACCATCATCGGCGACACGGTGGGCGACCCGTTCAAGGACACCGCAGGTCCTTCGATCAACCCGCTGATCAAGGTGATGAACCTCGTCTCGGTGTTGATCGCGCCCGCGGTCGTCAAGCTCAGCCTCGGGGAGCACGCGTCGGCGGGCATCCGGGCGCTCATCGCGGTGCTTGCGTTCGGGATCATCTTCTCGGCGGTGGTCGTCTCCAAGCGGCGCAAGATCTCCATGGGCGCGACGCCGGGGCCGACCGCCGCCGCGGCGCAGGAGCAGGTCGACACCCGCGCAAGCTGACCCGGCCCGGCCCGCCGCCGAGCTGACGCGCGCGGGTATGCGCGACGGCAAGTTTAGCCGTGGCGCGTGCCCGAGCCGGGCGGTGTTCTGTCACGCTTTGCCGGTGCAGTTCTCGCTGTTCGGTGCCGCCGCGGTCGACCCCGTCCTCGACGATGTCGACGGCGTGCTGCTGGCCGGCGGGCACTGGGCGCGCCTAGGCGGCACGGCTCGGCTGTCGATAGTCGTTGCCGACCGGTGGCGCGCGGACGCGCTGGCCCAGGCGTTCGAGGAGCGCGGCGTCGCCGAGGCGGCATCGGCCGTCGTCGAAGCTGAGGGCGGGCTGGCAACGCGCACGGCGTTCAGTGCGGCGCTGGCGCCACACGCGGCACGATGGACGCGCGGGGCCAACGAGGGACCGCCGCCGGGACTCGTCCTCGGCCCCGGCGGGCTGCGGCTGTGGGCCATCGCCGGCGGTCGCGCGGACGAGGTGGGCTACATATTCGCCACCGCGGAGTCCGATGATCGGGTACACCTGGTAGGAGGCGCTCAGCTCGCGCGGCTCGGCCTCGCGGCGGTGTCGCTCGCGCAACGCGCCGGACCGGGTTGGCGGATCACGTCGACGAAGCGGCTGCGCCGCCTCGGTGAACTGCTCGGCGAGGCGCCCCCGGGGGCCGAACGCGACTGGCCGGTATGAGCGACCTGATGTGAGCAGCAGGACGCGGCCGTTTCACCCGGCGGTCGTGGGGGTGATGTACCGTCCGCCCGTCAGCAAGTGCACTCACGGCGTGACGGAACGCAATCGCAAGGAGCAGACGTGGCAAGTAAGGGCGCGCGGGCGAGCACCGGCAACAAGCTGGTGATCGTCGAGTCGCCGGCGAAGGCGAAGACGATCGGCGGATATCTCGGCAAGGGCTACACGGTCGAGGCATCCATCGGTCATATCCGCGACCTGCCACGCAATGCCGCGGACGTCCCAGCCAAGTACAAGGGCGAGTCGTGGGCGCGCCTCGGAGTCGACACCGAGCACGATTTCGAGCCGCTGTATGTCATCAGCCCCGATCGCAAGTCGCAGGTCAGCAAACTCAAGGCCCTGGTCAAGAATTCCGACGAGGTCTACCTCGCCACGGACGAGGACCGCGAGGGTGAGGCGATCGCCTGGCACCTCGTGCAGACGCTCGAGCCGAAGGTGCCCGTGCGGCGCATGGTGTTCCACGAGATCACCCCGCACGCCATCGCCGAGGCGGTGGCGGCGCCGCGTGAGATCGACGAGCGGCTCGTCGACGCGCAGGAGACCCGCCGGATCCTGGACCGCCTCTACGGCTACGAGGTCAGTCCGGTGCTGTGGAAGAAGGTGCTGCCCAGGCTGTCGGCGGGCCGGGTGCAGTCGGTAGCCACCCGGATCGTCGTCGAGCGCGAGCGGGCTCGCATGCGGTTCCGTACAGCCGAGTACTGGGACGTCGAGGGCACGTTCGCACCCGACACCCGCAAGGACAACGGCGACACTATCAATCCAGCGAGCTTCACTGCTTCATTGGTCGCGCTGGACGACATGCGGATAGCCACCGGGCGCGACTTCGACGCGGAGACGGGCACTGCCCCGTCGAACGTGCTGCAACTCGACGAGGCGGGCGCCCGCGGCCTGGCGGCGCGGCTCGACGGCCGGCCCTTCGAGGTCGTCCGCGTCGAGGAGAAGCCCTACCGGCGCCGGCCGTACCCGCCGTTCATGACGTCGACCCTGCAGCAGGAGGCCAGCCGCAAACTGCGCTGGTCGTCGGCCACCGCGATGCGGGTGGCCCAGCGGTTGTACGAGAACGGCTACATCACTTATATGCGTACCGACTCGACGACCCTGTCCGAGACGGCCCTGGCCGCGGCGCGCCAGCAAGCGCGGGAGCTGTACGGCGACGCGTACGTGCCGGCCGAGGCGCGCACGTACACCCGCAAGGTGAAGAACGCCCAGGAGGCGCACGAGGCGATCCGGCCGGCGGGCGACACGTTCCGCACTCCGGGCGAACTGGCGCACCAGCTGTCGAGCGACGAGTTCCGCCTCTACGAGCTGATCTGGCAGCGAACGCTCGCCTCGCAGATGGCCGACGCCGTGGGCACGACAGTGTCGATCCGGCTGGCCGGCATCTCGGTCACCGACGAGCGCGCCGAGTTCAGCACGTCCGGGCGAACCATCACATTCCCCGGCTTCCTGCGGGCGTATGTCGAAGACACCGATGAGCAAGGCGAGAAGGACGACGCCGAGAAGCGCCTGCCACAACTCGAGCGCCATCAGCCGGTTACCCCGCGAGGGTTCGAGGCCGAGGGTCACTCGACCTCGCCGCCCGCCCGCTACACCGAGGCGTCACTCGTCAAGGCACTCGAGGAGCTCGGCATCGGCCGGCCGAGCACGTACGCGTCGATCCTGCAAACCATCCAGGACCGGGGGTACGTCTGGAAGAAGGGCTCGGCGCTCGTGCCGTCGTGGACGGCGTTCGCGGTGATCGGCCTGCTCGAGTCGTACTTCGCGCGGCTGGTCGACTACGGGTTCACCGCCTCCGTCGAGAACGACCTCGACTCGATCGCCGGCGGCTCGACCAGGCGGGTCGACTGGCTGCGGCGGTTCTACTTCGGCGCCAACGGTGCCGTGACGGAACCGGCCACCGAACGCGCATCGCGGGCCGCCGACTCAACGCCGAAGCCCGAGCGGATTTCCAGCCAGGGCGGGTTGAAGCGGCTGATCGAATCGCGCCTGGAAGAGATTGACGCGCGGGGCGTCAACTCGATCCCGCTGACGTCCGACGATCCGAACGGTGCGGTCGTGCGGGTCGGCCGCTACGGGCCGTACCTGCAGCGCGGCGAGGAGCGGGCATCGGTTCCGGAGGATCTGGCCCCGGACGAGCTGACCCCGGACAAGGTCGAGGAGCTGCTGAGCGCGCCGTCCGGCGACCGCTCGCTCGGCGTCACCGACGACGGACGCGAGATCACCGCCAAGTCCGGCCGGTACGGGCCGTACGTCACCGACGGTGAGAAGTCGGCGTCGCTGTTCAAGTCGATGGCGCCCGACATGATCACGCTCGACGACGCGCTGATGCTGCTCACCCTGCCGCGCATGCTCGGCGCCGACGAGGGCGAGGAGGTCACCGCGCAGAACGGCCGCTACGGCCCGTACGTCAAGCGTGGTTCGGACTCGCGCTCGCTCGAGTCGGAGGATCAGCTGTTCACCGTGACGCTCGACGAGGCCCGTGCGCTGTTCGCCCAGCCCAAGACGCGGGGCCGCCGGGCGGCCGCCGCGCCGCCGCTGCGCGAGATCGGCAACGATCCGGTCAGCGGCAAGCCGATGGTCGTCCGCGACGGACGGTTCGGCCCGTACGTGACCGACGGCGAGACGAACGCGTCGCTGCGGCGCGGCGACTCCGTCGAAGAGTTGACGGTCGAGCGCGCCGCCGAGCTGCTCGCCGAGCGGCGAGCCCGGGGCCCGGCGACGAAGCGCGCGCCGGCAAAGCGCGCGCCACGCAAGGCACCGGCCAAGCGGGCGCCCGCGAAGAAGGCCGGCTCGGCGAAGCGGTAACCGCGCAAGATCACGCCTGCTGGAACTCGAGGCGGTTGCCGAACGGATCGATCGTGTGGAAGCGCCGCACGCCGGCGATCTCGGCGTCGGCGCGCACGCAGTCGTGGCCGGCGGCGACCAACTGAGCCGACAGCAGGCCGAAGTCGTCGACGACGAACGCGGGATGTGCCTTGCGCGCCGGATGAAACGGCGTCTCGACGCCCAGGTGCAGGACGGCGGCACCTGCTCGGAACCAGCACCCGCCGCGTCTCGCGAGGGCGGCCGGTTTCGGCAACTCGACCATGCCGAGCAGATCGCCGTAGAACGCCCGTGCCTGCGCCTCGGACCCAGCCGGGATCGCGATCTGCACGTGGTCGTAACCGAGGATCACGGCTTGACGCCCACGCAGAAGATGCGCCGGTACGGCAAGAACGTGCCGTGCGGCCCGGCCGGGTATGCGGTCGCGAGCAGTTCGCCGTAGGACGCCTCGAACTCGGCGCGCGTCGCGTCGTCCGGCAGGGTGGCAAGCACCGGGCGAAGCGCCGTGCCGCGCGTCCATTCCAGCACCGGGTCCGGCCCGGACAGTACGTGCACGTATGTCGTCTCCCACGCGTCGGCGGCGAAGCCCGCCTCGAGCAGCAGCGTCGCGTACGACGTCGGCGAGTCGACCGGATCCGGCCCGCGCAGCACGTCGCCGAGCGTCGGCGCCCATCGGGGCGAGGCCGCGAGCGAGCGAAGCAGCGCGTGCGACGGCTGGTCGAAGTTGCCCGGCGCCTGCCAGGCCAGCCACGCTCCCGACGGCAGCGCCGCCGCCCACGAGCGCAGTAACTCGCGGTGGGCCGGCACCCACTGGAATGCCGCGTTGCTGATCACGACGTCGGTGTCCGGGGACGGGTGCCACGACGACATGTCCTCGACGCGGAACGAGATGCCGTCCACCGCCTCCACGGAAGCGATCATCTCGGGCGACGAGTCGATGCCCTCGACGACGGCCTCCGGCCAGCGCGCCTTGAGCAGGGAGGTCAGGTTGCCCGGGCCGCAGCCGAGGTCGACGATCCGGCGCGGCGACGTAGCACCAACGCGCGCGAGCAGGTCCACGAACGGGCGGCCCCGTTCTCCGGAGAACTTGGCGTACTGGGCTGGATCCCACATCTTCAGATTCCTCTCGACGCCGAGAGACTATCTCTTGGTGTCAAGAGACGTGGCAGAATGATCGGCATGGCTGACGAAGTCGACGAGGTTGACGAGATCGTCAAGGCGTGGCGGCGCGAGCGTTCCGACATCG
>WNGQ01006574.1_pt1 | contig 11250 bp, 9 predicted proteins | sample 5407661 | NCBI WGS metagenome assembly WNGQ01 (sample SAMN13153382, study PRJNA577476) | soil metagenome | isolation source: 60 cm soil or saprolite under Garry oak tree replicate 2 | place: USA:California | collected 2016-06-15
CGACATGCTCGCCAAGCTCCGCCGCGAGTTCCTCAAGGCCCGATTTTCCGCCGTCCGCCCAGCCCGCACCCCGCACGATCAAATCGAGGACTACGCCTGGACCTGCGACACCCCCGCCGCATAACCCGGAAACACGAGGCTCCACACGTGTTGGGTAACCACAGATCCGGCAAATCGGTCGCGGAGCTGACTGGAATCCGCAGGGAGCCGATTCCGCACGTGGCGGGTCCGGAACTAGGCCCAGAATCCGGGCCCGGAAACCTGCGCCCGGAACCTGCGCCCGGAATCCGAGCCTGGCTCCCTGGCGCGACACGCCGGCTAGCGCTCTCTACGCCAATCTAGGGATCTTGCTAGATCGCCCCATAGGCTGCTATGCCGTGGATCCAGTGCGAAACCCGTACGCGCCAGGAGCCGGGCAGCGGCCGCCCGAGCTGGCCGGCCGGGACCGGGAGATCGCGCAGTTCGAGGTCGTGCTCGAGCGAGTTGCCCGCGGTCGGCCAGAACGCAGCATGGTGCTGACAGGGCTGCGCGGGGTGGGCAAGACCGTGCTGCTCAACGCGTTCCGGTCGATGGCGATGCAGCGCCTGTGGGGGACCGGGAAGATCGAGGCCAGGCCGGACCAGTCGATCCGCAGGCCGATTGGCGGCGCGCTGCACATGGCGGTGCGGGAACTGGCGCCGCGGCACCGGGCGCCGCAGCGGATCGACGGCTTCCTCGGCGTGCTCAAGGCATTCCTGGCCAGGGACCCCAAGGCGGCCAAGGGCCCCGGCGCGGGCGCGGCGTTGAGCCAGCTCGGCATCGACGTGCCGATGGCACGGGGCCGGGCGGACTCCGGCGACCTGGAGATCGACCTCACCGAGCTGCTGACCGACGCGGCGGCGGTGGCCGCCGACCTCGGCGTGGGGATCGCCATGTTCATCGACGAGATGCAGGACATCCCCGCGACCGATGTCTCGGCGCTGTGCGCGGCCTGCCACGAGCTCTCCCAGAACGGCGGCCCGCTGATCGTCGTCGGCGCTGGTCTGCCGCACCTGCCGTCGGTTCTGTCGGCCAGCAAGAGTTACTCGGAGCGGTTGTTTCGCTATGTGAGCATTGATCGGCTCGACCGCGATGCTGCCGACATCGCGCTGCTCGCGCCGGCGCGGCGGGAGGGAGCCGACTTCCAGTCGGCCGCGCTCGACGCGCTCTACCAGGCGGCGGATGGCTACCCGTACTTCGTTCAGGCATACGGCAAGGTGACCTGGGACGTAGCGGCAACCAGCCCGGTGACACCGGCCGACGTCAAGGTGGCCGCGCCGCTCGCCGCCGGGGAGCTCGCCGTCGGGTTCTTCGGCAGCAGGTACGAGCGCGCCACGCCGGCCGAGCGCGAGTACATGCGCGCGATGGCGCTGCTCGGCGACGACCCGGTGCCGACCGCCCAGGTCGCCGACGAGCTGGGCAGGAAGCCGTCGAGCGTGTCGCCGGCCAGGGACAGCCTGATCAAGAAGGGGCTCATCTACAGCTCGGAGCGCGGCCTGATCGCGTTCACCGTCCCGCATTTCGGGCGCTTCCTGCGCGCTCAGCCCGGCTGAAGCCGCCGCCTCCACGGTCCGCCGCCTCCACGGTCCGCCGCGCTCAGCCCGGCTGAAGCCGCCGCCTCCACGGTCCGCCGCCTCCACGGCCCGCAGGGTCGCGGGCCCGCCTCGCTCTGCCGCTCTATTGGCCTGTCTAGCGCACTGGCAAGACTAGCCAAGAAAGCCTCATAACCCGGCCGTCCTGGCGGCTGGCGGCTCATGGCGGTGGTCGCCAAGCCAGGCCGGAAGCTCGGGTTGCGCGGTGGCATGAGACCCGCGGCGCCGCAGCCGCGCCCACCGCCAGCCGACCAACCTGGCGGAACTGACCGGCCACGGGATGACGGCGCCGGTCGCGGCGTCGACCAGCACGGACAGCACCGCGGGCCGGCGGTGCTGCAGGTACACGGCGAACACGATCTCGGCGTCCCTGCCGTTGTACCTGCTTGGGTAGGCGACGTAGCGCCAGCAAAGCTCGCGCCAGGTGTCGAGCGGCCGGCGGTCGGCGAGGAGCGCGGCGTGCCTGCGCCACTGCGTGCTGCGGTGCAGCGTGGCGATGGTCTGCTCCTCGCTCAGCACCCGCAGTTCACAGGGCGCCGAGTAGCCGATCCTGACCAGGACCTCCCGCACCTCGGGCGAGAGCAGGCCGAAGACCGCGAGTTCGGCCAGGAGCATGATCAGCAATGGCGCTGTCTGGCCCGCCGTCGTCGGCAGCCTGATCTTCGGCAGATCCACGGTGCCGAGCGCGGCGACCGCGAGCAGAATCGACCTGGCCAGGGTCCGGCCGGTGATCGGCGAGGCGCTGAACTCGCCGAAGCAGCCGCAGCCGATGTCCGGCCTGATGCTGCGGAGCTCGATCAGCGCGCAGGTGGCGACCACGAACAGCAGGCAGGTGCCGAGCCGCACCAGCGTGGCCGGGGCGCCGCCGCCCAGCCGGCCCGCGGTCAGGATCAGGCCGAGGCCCATGCCGAACTCGACCGTCCAGAGCGTGCCGGCCGCCCACGGCCGCAGCTTGAGCGGGAACAGCGCGGTCGGGCCGAGCCCGGCGCTGATCGACCGCCGCTGGACGGCCCTGGCGAGCTTGGCCGAGCAGCCGCCGAGCAGCATCGCGGCCAGGAGCGGTATCTGAAGGTCACGCAGCGAGATCAGCATGTCACCGGCCGATCGTCAGCGTCGCGTTGAAGCAGCCGGCCTCCAGTTCGCCGCCGAGCGCGACGAAGCTGGCCAAGGTCAGGTCGGCGACCCGGCCGCGTTCGGAGTTCTGGCAGGCGACGCACCGGTCGTTGAACAGGCGGGCGATCGGTGCGCACCCGGTGACGGGCAGCGTCCAGGAGATGCCGGTGCATTCGTTGCGCACGTTCAGGGCGGTGCCGATCGCCAGATACGGCAGGTCGCGGCAGGCCGGTGCCGCTCCCGGCCCGAAACCCGCGGCCGAGTCCTCGCGGCAGCCGGTCGCCGGGTCGATCGCCGGGTAGCAGACGCCGAGCACGCCGTAGGGCTCGTCGGCGGAGTCGTGCCAAGTTGCCGACCCGGTGATCGTCTCCGGAAGGCGCCCGCTCGCCTGGCGCTCTTTGGGCACGAGGTCACTGCGGTAGTTCGGCTGCGGGGTGGCGGGAAGTAGGCCTTCGAGGAAGTCGCGGTGCCGGATTCCGATGATGTCGACCAGGTAGCCGGGCTGCAGGGTCGGGAACCTGACCTGGAGCCTGACCCGCGCGACCGGCGGGATGATCACGGTCTGGAGCTTCTTCGTTTTGCCCTCGGCGACGAGCAGGTAATCCCCGTCGCGGACCATGATCGTGCCGGTGACGCGGCCGATGTTGGCCCAGACCCGGTCGGCAACTCCCGGTCGCGACGGCAGCAACCGGACGACGGCCTCATCTCCGGTGCTCAGCGCCGAGGGATCTAAGGGGACGCCGCGCCACGCCGTCGCGTCAGCGGTCAGCGCGAACCGCCGCTCCCCGCCGTCATGACCGATCACGATGACCTGCGGGCTGACATCGATGACCTGCCCCGTCGCGGCCCGGTAGAGGGTGGCGGGAGCGGGCGCCCCAGCCGGGTAGGCCGTCGGCGTCCACTGGCCGACCGCCGAGCGGCGTCCTCCGGCCTGCCGCGCCCCGTCGGCTGGCTGCGCTCCATTGGCGGGCTGCGCTCTGCCGGCCGCGCCTGCTCCGTCGGCCGCGCCCGAGCCTGCTCCGTCGGCCGCGCCGTGCTCGCCGGACTGGCCGGCGTGTTCGGGCTGGAACAGCGCGGCCTTGAGCAGCCGGCGCCTGTGGATGTGACGAGTACTGGCCATGGTGGCACCGGGACACCGCTCGCAGCACACTCTGGCTGCCTCCACTGGTGTACACCCTTCCTCGTCAATCACAAACTGACGATCACATTCCGAGTTGACCATGCTGAGCTATCGAACTCGCGTCAAGCGGTTTGAACGATCTCCTGGCCGTCAAGTCTGGCCAGGACACCTATCGGGTCGGAGGTGGTCGAGCCGGACCTTCCGGCAATAGGGTACTGACCTGCGATGCGTTACCAAGGGTAGTGAGACATGAACGGAGTGTCGTTAGTACCGTGGAGGGGTGAGCGTCGGGGGCGATCACGGCGACCAGCGGGCACGCACGGAGGAAGCCGGGGCCAGTCGCGGGCAGCGCAGCCGAGGGCGTGGCCTGCCGCCCGCTGGCGTCCGGCGTGCGCCCGAGCCAGGCCCGGACCCGGTGCCGCGCCAGCTCGACGCGGCCAGAGCGGACGCCGAGTTCCGCGAGTTCGTCAGCTCGCGCGGCCGGGCGCTGCTCAGGTCCGCCTATCTGCTGACCGGCAACCTCGCCGACGCCGAGGACCTGGTGCAGTCGGCCCTGGCCAAGACCTATCAGGCCTGGGAGAGGATCGAGGACCGCAAGGCCCTGGACGGCTACGTCAGGCGGGCGATGGTGAACACCCACATCTCCTGGTGGCGCAGGCGCCGCGTCGAGGAGTACCCGACGGACGAGATTCCCGACCAGCCTGCCGCCGACACGTCCGGCAACAGCGAACTGCACGATACGCTGCAGCGGGCCATCGACCGGCTGCCGCAGCGGATGCGGGCGGCCGTCGTGCTGCGCTACTTCGAGGACATGACCGAGGCCGAGGTGGCTGACATTCTCGGCGTGAGCCAGGGCACGGTGAAGAGCACGGTCTCGCGGGCGGTCGCCAAGCTCCGCACGGACGCGGACCTGCTGGCCGAGTGAGCCCGACCCGGGGATCATCTCACCGCCGGCCGGTGACGTTTCGGCGCCAACGTGGGAATATCCACCCCAGGGACAATTCCCGGCGCACCAGGCCCGGCTGACCGGGGCGGGCGACGGGGCACGTGGCAGGCAGTTCGCAGGAGGTTTCCGTGCGCAGCACGATGATGGACGTTCCGCTGACCGTCACCAGGATCATGCAGTACGGCACCAGCGTGTACGGTGACCGCGAAGTGGTGACCTACACCCCCGGCGGCCTTCGCCGCCAGAGCTACGCCGAGACCGGCGTGAGGGCCGCCAGGCTGGCGAACGCGCTCAGGTCGCTCGGGGTGGACGGCGACCAGCGCGTGGCCACGCTGATGTGGAACAACTCCGAGCACCTCGAGGCCTATCTGGCGATCCCGTCTATGGGCGCGGTGCTGCACACGCTCAACCTCCGGCTGGACCCGGAGATCATCGGCTACATCGCGACGCACGCGGGCGACGATGTCGTTATCGTCGATCCCAGCCTGGCACCGCTGCTGGCACAGGTTCTCCCGCACGCCGCAGCGATCCGTCACGTGATCGTCACAGGCGCAATAGGCGAAACGGACTCCTCGGCGCTGGCCGCCCTGGCAGGCCCGGGCCGTCAGGTGCACTCTTACGAGGATCTGCTTGCGGCGCAGCCCGCCGCCTTCGACTGGCCGGACGTGGACGAACGGTCCGCCGCGGCCATGTGCTATACCAGCGGGACCACCGGCCACCCTAAGGGCGTGGTCTACAGCCACCGGTCGATGCACCTGCACTCGATGGCCGTCAACACCGGCTCGGTGTTCGCCATGTCCGAGCGGGACCGGGTGCTCCCGGTCGTCCCGATGTACCACGCCAACGCCTGGGGCCTGCCGTACGCCGCGGTGATGGCGGGGGCGAGCCTGATCATGCCCGGCCGGTACCTGCAGCCTGAGCCGCTGGTGACGCTCATCGAGGCCGAGCGGCCGACGGTGGCCGGAGCGGTGCCGACAATCTGGAACGCCCTGCTCCAGCACGTCCGCGCGAACGGCGGCGACCTGAGCTCGCTGCGGATCGTCCCCTGCGGCGGATCCGCCGTCCCGCACGCCCTGATGGAGGCGTACGAGAAGGAACTCGGCGTCACCATCCTGCAGGCCTGGGGCATGACCGAGACGTCGCCGCTCGGCAGCGTCGCGTACCCGCCGGTCGGCGCCACGGGCGAGGACGCGTGGCGCTACCGTGACACCGCGGGCAGGCTGATCTGCGAGGTCGATGCCAGGCTGGTCGGGCCCGACGGGTCGGTGCTCCCGCATGACGGCCAGGCGGTCGGCGAGGTCGAGGTCAGGGGCCCGTGGATCACCGGCGCGTACTACAAGGACGACGACCCGTACAAGTTCAGGGACGGCTGGCTGCGGACCGGTGACGTGGGAACCATCGACCGGCTCGGCTACGTGGTGCTGACCGACCGGGCCAAGGACGTGATCAAGTCGGGCGGCGAGTGGATCTCCTCGATGGAACTCGAGAACGCGATCATGGCCAATCCCGACGTGCTCGAGGCGGCCGTCATCGGGGTAGCCGACGAGCGCTGGGGCGAACGGCCGCTCGCGACCGTCGTGCTGGCATCCGGCGCGACGACGACCGCGGCCGAGCTGCGCGAGTTCCTCGGCGCCCGGGTGCCTCGCTGGCAGCTGCCCGAGCGCTGGTGCTTCATCACCGAGGTGCCCAAGACCAGCGTTGGTAAGTTCAGTAAGACAAAACTCCGCATGCAGTACGGTAACGGCGAGTTCGAGGTGATCACGCTGGATCCGGTGCCTCCCAAACAGGGATGACCTTGATCTAGTAACCGCGAGCAGGCCGGCCGTCGGCGATCTGCTCGCAGGTGCCGCTGACCTCGACACGGTGGATCATCGTCGCGAGCAACCGCTGTAGCTGCGCGGGCGTCAGGGTGTCCCGCTCAGTGAGGACCGGCAGTTCGTCGCGGGCCGCGTCGTACACCTCGGCAGGCATCTTGTCGCCGTCCACTGCCTTCTGCACAGCAAGGCGGCGCAGCGCAGCGTCGGTCTTGGCGAGCTCGCGCCCCGCGCGCGCATGCCGGGCTTCGGCCGTGGCGCGCGAGGTGTGACGGGACTTCGCGACGGTCTTCGCTTCACTGATCTCGGCCCACTCGGCGATCTTGTCGCGGACCGCTGCCTCGTCCACTGACCGGCGTGGGAACGGGCCGTCGCAGGGGCCGCGCTCAAGGCGAGCTCACCCATCACCGCTCAAAGTCCGCCGGCTCAGCGGCAATCACTCTCTGTGACAACACCAGATAAAACAGGGCGCACGAATATGGCTCGATATGCGCCGTATCGGCTGTGTCGGAGCGCGGTGGCTAACGCCCGCATAAACGGATGATCTGTGCGTGAACGAACTTATAGGTGGTCAACTTTCCTGCTGGCTCGCGCGTCGGTAAGAAGAGCGCTCGGACTGTCACCGCGCGCCGGGCGCATCGACGTTCACCGGGGGTGACGAGCCGTGGGGCATAGCTATCTGCCGCAGCCGCCGCCTGACGGGCGTCGCCGTGGCGTCGGGCGGCTCGGGCTTGTTGATCCATGAGGCCGTCGGCAGCTTCGGCGGCTGGGGCGGCTGGCGGACGAACCGTTCGGGGTGGGCGGCGCAGGCGGCGGCCGGGACGCCGGCGCGGGCGGCCTGGACGGCCTGGACGGCCTGGACGCGGCCGTAGTGGACGTCGGCGGGGGTGTGCAGGCCCAGCCCGCCATGCCGGTGAGCATCGTTGTACCAGGCGAAGAACCTCTGGCAGTGCGCGCGGGCGTGCTCGATCGAGGTGAACCGGCCGGGGAAGTTCGGCCGGTACTTCAGCGTCTTGAACTGGGATTCGGAGTACGGGTTGTCGTTGGATGATCCGTCCGCCGCCCCGGGACTCCGGGCCCACCCACTGGACCATGGACTCCGCTCGCCTGACGGCACCCCCGTGGTCGAACTCGACGACGTGCCCGACATCCGCCAGGTCGCGACGGGCACCGTCCTGGGTCGGCTTGGCTCCGCATCGTGGGTGACGGAGGGGGCGGTGACCAGGCGCGTAGCCGCCGAAGGCCACCGCCACACGGTCCGGGCCTGCGCGTGGTCGCCGGACGGGCACTGGATCGCCACTGGTCCGCTACCTGGCCGGCAACGTCGACCGGGACCGCCTCGAACGCACCGCACCCGGGCTGACAAACCCGGGCACGGCAGGCGCCACCGTGCACACACGTTCCGCGAACCTGTGCGGGTTGGACAAGGAGCTCGCCGAGGCGAACTTCAAGGGGTTGGCGACCACCCGCTGCTTGCGTACTGCGACAACAACGTGACGAACAGCCTGGCTGGCCCCGGCTGTCCTTCTCTTTGAGCTGGCCGCGATAGGCATCGGGCTCGGCTTCACGGCCACCGTTAAGCGCGGCGGCATCTACGAGTAACCGGCTGCGTCCGGCCAGTTACGCGCTCGGGCAGATGCGTGTGCCGTAAAGCCTCCGACCCTGCCCCGGAAGGGAACCCATGCGGCGGTGGGCCGCGCAGGCCGAGACGGCTCCCCGAGACGGCTCCCCGAGACGGCTCCCAGACGGTGGCATGGCGTGATCAGCTGCCTTTTCACGAAAACCCTGCTTCTCCTCTGGTGGACGCGCAGGGGAAAGAGCAATCTTATTGGTACGACCAGGAGCGGCGACGCTGCCCAGACTGGAGTCGAGCGGCGCATGCCCCGGGCCATCGATGGAGGTGGGGTATGACGCGCCTGCGGAACATTGGCCGCGCTACAGCGCTGGCCAGCATGGCCGCGCTTGTCCTGTGGGCTGGGGCCGCAGCCCAGGCAATACCGGGCAGCGACGTGCGGTTGACCAACGATGCCCTGGGCACGGGCGGGTATGTCAGTGATTTCACGATGGTCACCGGGCACCCATACACGGACCCGGTGCTGACAACCTGCTCGCAGAGCCGCGGCAGGCAGAACGAGCCCGCTGTCGCGGTGGACCCGCGCGACCCGCGGGTTGTGGTCGGCAGTTCCAACGACTACTGCGCGGTGTTCCAGTCCGACGGCAGCCTGCTCGGCCTGGGCAACGTCTGGCTCGGGTATTACCGCTCGGAAAATGGCGGCGCTTCGTTTGTGAGCTCGCTGGTTCCCGGGTATGTCGGCGACACCTCGCCGTATGCGGCGAACGCGCACATCCGGACCGCTGACTCAGGGGACCCGGTGCTTGCGTGGGACAGCCACGGCCGGCTGTTCGCCGGCTCGGAGAGCTCCGGCGATCGCGCGGGGACGGGTAAGACCTTCGGCGACGTGTGGGTGGCCACGTATAAGAATCCGCAGGGGCCATCGGGCCCGCCGGTCGGCGACGGAAAGAAATTCGTGCGCTCCCTGGATGTGGCGCAGGGATCTGCAGCGCCGAACCTGCTCGGCAAGTTCCACGACAAGACCGCGATCGAGGTGGACCGCACCGGCGGCGCCTGTGACGGCACGGTCTATTTCGCGTGGGCACGCTTCACCGGAGACGGGTCGAACGGGTTCAACTCCAGCGTGTACGTGGTGCGTTCCGCCGACCACGGCGCCACGTTCAGCGCACCGCTGAAGATCAGCCAGACCGTGCACGATATCCAGTTCCCCGACATCGCGATCACCGGTGACGGCAAGGTCTTCATCACCTACCGGCAGTTCGCCGATGTGCGCAGCGATCAGCCGCAAGACGCGATCGCCTACAACGTCTCCTCCGACTGCGGGAGGACCTTCTCCGCGCCGCACCTGGTGACCGGGTTCGAGCCCTATGACCCGACCGACTTCTCGGTGCAGGGCGGGGTCGCCGGTGACTGCGGCGACGCAGCGTCGGCGTGCGTGTCGGGATACACGTTCATGCGGGGCGGCACCCAGGTGAGGTCGAGCGCTGATCAAGGCGACCGCAGCCACGAGTTCGTCTACATCGTGTACGACCCGTCCATTCCGGGCACGCAGGTGCCCAGCGGCAGCACGTACGGGTCGGTGGTGTCGGAAGACCTGCCGGCCAAGTACCACCGGGACGTGGGCAGCGCGTCGGGCATCTACTTCCTGCGGCTGAACGGGCGCACCGGAACGCATACCACGCCAGTGCTCCTCGATGACCCGCGTGTGCACGGCGGGCTGCAGCGTTTCCCCGACATCACGGCCGATTCCGGTCAGCTGCACGCGTTGTGGTGGGACAGCCGCAACGACCCATGTTTCGACGCGCGGCGGCCGGTCGGCAACTGCGCCGACCGGAGGACTGTCGCCTCGCTGGACACCTTTGCCTCGACCGCGCCAGAGAACACGCTGGCGTGGTCACCTTCGGTGCGGCTGAGCGCCGTGACGACGAACCCGAATTGGGAGCAGTTCGGCGGGCGAACCGTCCCGTTTGGCGGCGACTACCTCTACATCAGCGCGGTCGGCGGCTTCTCGTACGGGACGTGGACCGACTGGCGCAACGTCCGTCCCGGCGCCGACCTGCGTGAGGGCGGTGACTCGGACAACGACAACGCTGACGTCTTCCAGTGCCGGACGGCGCTTCCCGACGGCAGCATCAGCGGCGACACCTGTCCGTGGCAAGGAGGCCTCGACCAGAACATCTACGGCAGCCAGACGCCCTAATCAGACCACCGGAGCGGGCGCGGCATCTGCACAGGGCAGCGCGGCAAAGATGCCGACAGGGCAGCGCGGCAAAGATGCCGCGCCCGGCACGGTGGCTTACAGCGCGGTAACCGGCGCCCCGCGCTCGGTCACGCAGCGCCCACGCCGGCGATCGGCCGGGGGGCGGCTGACCGGGGCGGCATGTCTGATTTCAGTCGGCCAGGCGCTCGTTCCCTTTCGAGTCACGCCACAGCGAGACCCTGGCCAGCTGCCAGCACGACTTGCGGTCCCCGGCCACCGCCATCAGCGCGCCGTCCTGTGCCCGGCGTGACACGCCGGGCACATCATGATCATCCGGGCGCTAGATCACAAACCCGGACTGTAGTACCGGCGGAAGCGGTGCGGAGAGAATTGCAGAACAGATAACGACGTTGGGCGTTGTGCGGACCGCGGCCGCACGAATGTTCATGTGCACGGGGAGGCAAGCATGGCCCGGATAGCGATCATTACGGGCGCTGCGTCTGGCATCGGGCGGGCGCTGGCCCGCGCACTTGTTCTGCGGGGCGACACCGTCGTGGTGGCTGACATCGACGGTGACGGCGCGGAACGTGTGGCTGGTGGGCTGGCCCGGCAGGGGCCGGGTGCTGCCACGTCCGCGGCCCTTGATGTCCGCGACGCCGCCGCGGTCGCGGCCCTGGTGCGCAGCACTCACGACAGCCACGGCCGCCTCGACGTAATGGTGAACAACGCCGGTATCGCCATCGGCGGTGAGGCCCACGAGTTGCTGCTCGCGCACTGGGACCGCGCCATCGACGTCAACCTGCGGGGTGTGGTGCACGGTGTGCAGGCGGTTTACCCGCTCATGGTCAGGCAACGGTCCGGGCATATCGTGAAC
>WNGQ01007091.1_pt1 | contig 11248 bp, 14 predicted proteins | sample 5407661 | NCBI WGS metagenome assembly WNGQ01 (sample SAMN13153382, study PRJNA577476) | soil metagenome | isolation source: 60 cm soil or saprolite under Garry oak tree replicate 2 | place: USA:California | collected 2016-06-15
GTCGTCGTCGGTGACGGCAACGGCATGGTCGGGGTCGGGTACGGCAAGGCCAAGGAGGTGCCGGCCGCGATCGCCAAGGGCGTCGAGGCCGCCAAGAAGAACTTCTTCAAGGTCCCGCGCATCGCCGGCACCATCCCGCACACCGTGCAGGGCGAGGAGGCCGCGGGCGTCGTCCTGCTGAAGCCAGCCAGCCCGGGCACCGGCGTCATCGCCGGCGGGCCGGTCCGCGCCGTGCTCGAGTGCGCCGGGGTGCATGACGTGCTGTCCCGCTCCCTGGGGTCATCGAACGCGATCAACGTCATCCACGCGACAGTCGCCGCGCTGAAGAGCCTGAAGCGCCCGGAGGAGATCGCGGCAAGGCGGGGCCTGCCCATCGAGCACGTCGCGCCCGCCGCCATGCTCCGGGCCCGGGCGGCCGCCGCGAGCACCGCAACGCCCGGCAACAGCTGAGCGGGAGTACAGACATGACAGAGCTGAAGGTCACCCAGGTCAAGTCGAAGATCGGGGGCACCAAGGGACAGCGGGACTCGCTCCGCTCGCTCGGGCTACGGCGGATCGGCGACGTGGTCGTCAAGGCCGACCGGCCGGAGATCCGCGGCATGATCCAGGCGGTGCGCCACCTGGTCGCCGTCGAGGAGGTTGACTGACATGGCAGAGGCCAGCAAGGCCGGCCAGACCCGGGACGGCCAGGGCGACGCAGCCCCGGATGGCCGGGGTCTCAAGATTCACCACCTGCGGCCCGCTCCTGGTGCGCGCACGGCCCGCACCCGGGTCGGCCGCGGCGAGGCATCGAAGGGCAAGACGGCAGGCCGCGGCACCAAGGGCACCAAGGCGCGCGGCCAGGTGGCCGCCGCCTTCGAAGGCGGCCAGATGCCGCTGCACCGCAGGCTGCCCAAGCTCAAGGGCTTCTCCAACCAGCCATTCAAGACCACCTACCAGGTCGTCAACCTCGACCGGCTGGCCGCGCTCTACCCGGATGGCGGCGACGTCACCCCCGACGACCTGGTTGCCAGGGGAGCGGTGCGCCCGGGCGAGCTGGTCAAGGTGCTCGGCTCCGGCGAGGCAGCGGCCGGGCTGCGGGTGACCGCGCACGCGTTCTCCGCCGCTGCCCGGGAGAAGATCACCGCCGCCGGCGGAACGGCCACTGAGCTGTGAGATGACCGCCGCCGCCCCGGGCCGCGTCCGCGCGGGCGCCGCCGCCCGCACGGGCGGCGGCCAGGGCACCGTGCCAGGCTGCCGGAGTGCCATCGTCGGGTTAGACTTCGGCGCGGGAGTCGCGCCCAAGAACCGTCCGGGCCCCGCGACCTGCAGCGGCAGATGTTGACCCTTCGACGTGAGGACGGCGCATGCTGACCGGTTTCCTCCGGGCCTTCCGGACTCCTGACCTGCGCAGGAAACTGCTTTTCACGCTTTTCATCATCGCGATGTTCCGGCTCGGCGCGTCCCTGCCGACGCCGGGCATCTCCGTGAAGAACGTCAATACCTGCCTGGACCTCGCGGCGACGTCGTCCACCAGCAACGGCGCTGGCGTGTTCCAGCTGGTGAACCTGCTCAGCGGCGGCGCGCTGCTGAAGCTGTCCGTATTCGCGCTGGGCATCATGCCCTACATCACCGCGAGCATCATCTTGCAGCTGCTGGTCAAGGTGATCCCGCGGCTGGAGACGCTGCGCCAGGAGGGCCAGAGCGGCCAGGCCAAGATCACCCAGTACACCCGGTACCTCACCGTCGGCCTGGCCATCCTGCAGTCCACCGGCATCGTGGCGCTGGCCAGGTCCGGGAACCTGATCCCGGGCTGCCAGCAGCCGCTGATCCCGAACCCGTCGGTGTTCACGATCAGCACGATGGTCATCACCATGACCGCGGGCACGGCGGTGATCATGTGGCTGGGCGAGCTGATCACCGACCGCGGCGTCGGCAACGGCATGTCCCTGATGATCTTCACTCAGGTCATCGCCGTCATCCCGGGCGAGATGCTCGCCATCTACCGGGAGAAGCACGCGTTCGTCTTCATCCTGGTCCTCGCGGTAGGCGTGGCGATCATCGCGTTCGTCGCCTTCATGGAGCAGGCCCAGCGCCGGATTCCGGTCCAATATGCGAAACGGATGGTCGGGCGCAAGATGTACGGCGGCACGTCGACCTACATCCCGCTGAAGGTCAACCAGGCCGGCGTCATCCCGGTCATCTTCGCATCGTCACTGCTCTACATCCCGCAGCTCGCGTCCCAGCTGTTCGGGAATCAGGCGCATCCGCAGGCCTGGGTGACCTGGATCTCGAGCCACCTGATCCGCGGCGACTCGCCCATCTACATGGCCATGTTCTTCCTGTTGATCGTGTTCTTCACCTACTTCTACGTGTCGATCACGTTCGACCCGGCCGAGGTAGCCGACAACATGAAGAAATACGGCGGGTTCATCCCCGGGATCCGCCCCGGGCGGCCGACCGCCGAGTACCTCAACTACGTGCTCACCCGGCTGACCGCGCCGGGGTCGGTGTACCTGGGCGTCGTCGCGCTCATCCCGATGATCGCGATCGGCCTGGTAGGCGCGTCCCAGCAGTTCCCGCTCGGCGGCACGAGCATCCTGATCGCGGTGGGGGTGGGGCTCGATACGGTGAAGCAGATCGAAAGCCAACTCCAGCAGCGTAACTATGAGGGTTTCCTGCGGTAGTGCGCGCCGTCCTCGTCGGGCCCCCCGGTGCGGGGAAGGGGACACAGGCCCAGTTCATCGCGTCCCACCTGGCGATCCCGAAGATCTCGACAGGGGATATCTTCCGGGCCAACGTTAGTACGGGAACCACGCTCGGCAGGCGGGCGAAGGACTACATGGACCGGGGCGACCTCGTTCCAGATGAAGTAACCATTGCCATGGTGACTTCTCGCCTGCAGGAAGATGATGCCCAGGCGGGGTTCCTGCTCGACGGCTTCCCGCGGAACGTGCCGCAGGCGGAGACGCTGAAGAAGCTGCTCTCGGACTGGGACACCAGGCTGGACATCGTGCTCGAGCTTGTGGTGGATGACGACGAGGTGGTCAGGCGGCTGTCCGGCAGGCGGACCTGCCGCCGGTGCGGGCGGGTCTGGCACGCGACCTTCGACCCGCCGTCCAGGAAGGACCGCTGCGACGACTGCGGCGGTGAGCTCTTCCAGCGCGATGACGACCGGGAGGAGACCATCAGGCACCGGCTGGATGTCTACGCCCAGCAGACCCAGCCGCTGATCGCGTTCTACGCGGACGACGGCACGCTGCTCGGGATCGACGCCACCGGGCCGGTGGAGGAGGTCACCGACCGGGCGCTCGCCGCGCTACGCCGGTTTATCCGCTGAGGAGGTTCCGACCGGGCGCTCGCCGCGCTGCGCCGGTTTATCCGCTGAGGAGGTTCCGCCCGGCTGCGGGTACCGTGGAGTACTACCCCGGAGGAAGCATGCGGATAAGGCGGGAACCGCCGGTTCAGCTCAAGACGCCAGCCCAGTTTGACCGGATGCGGGCAGCGGGCCTGGTCGTCGCGCAAGCGCTCGATACCACCGTGGCGGCGGTGCGGGCCGGCGTCAGCACGGCGGACCTCGACGCGATCGCCGAGCACGAGATCCGCGCGGCCGGCGCCGTCCCTTCCTTCCTGGGCTACCACGGCTATCCGGCCACGATCTGCACGTCTGTAAATGACGAGATCGTGCACGGCATCCCGAGCGCGGACCGGCGGCTGGCAGCTGGCGACCTGATCTCGATCGACTGCGGCGCGATCGTCGACGGCTGGCACGGCGATGCCGCCGTCACCGTCGGCGTCGGGCCGGTCGGCGGCGATGCTGCCCGGCTCATCGAGGCGTGCGAGACTGCCCTCTGGCACGGCCTGGCCGAAGCCTGGCCCGGTCACCGGCTGACCGATATCTCGCATGCGGTCGAGTCGAGCGCCAGGTCGAGCGGCCCGTACGGGATCGTCGAGGAGTACGTCGGCCATGGCATCGGCACCGAGATGCACATGGATCCGCCCGTGCCTAACTACGGCAAGCCCGGCCGGGGTCCCGTCCTGGCGGAGGGAATGGCGCTCGCGATAGAGCCGATGCTCACGCTCGGCCAGGCCAGCGCCCGGCTGGTCGCCGACGGCTGGACGGTCGTAACGGCCGACGGGTCCTGGTCCGCGCACTTCGAGCACACCGTGGCGATCACGGCGGACGGACCCTGGGTGCTGACCGCCCGCGACGGCGGGCGCGCCGGGCTCGCCAGGGCCCGCGCCAGCCAGGCGGCGCGCGTGGCCCGGCAAAACGGCGCCAGCCCGGCGGCCCGCAAGGGCGGCACAGGATCGGCGGCCCGACCGGGCGCGGCGCGGCCGGGCGCGGCCCGGCAGGACGTGGCCCGGCAAAACGGCGCTAGCCCGGCGGCGCGCGAGGGCGGCACCGGACCGGCGGCGCGGCCGGGTGCGGCCCGGCCGGACGTGGCCCGGCAGGACGCGGCCCGGCAGGACGCGGGCCGGCCGGACGCGGGCCGGCCGGACGCGGGCCAGCAGGACCCGGGCTGGCCGGGCGACGCTGGCCAGGCGGCGGACCCGGTGCCGCTGCCTGCAGGCGCCCAGTCGGATGGCTGAGGCATGCAGGCAATGACGGATGAGGAGAACGCCGATGCCGGCTGACCCCCGGATCCGGGCGTCCGACGAGGACAGGGATCGCGCTGCGTCACTGCTCCGCGAGCATCACGCGGTCGGACGGCTGACCGCCGAGGAGTTCAACGAGCGGCTCGACAAGGCCTACGCGGCCAGGACGATGGGCGATCTCGACGCGCTGCTTGCTGACCTGCCAGGAATCGACCTCTACCGGCTGCCCGACGCATCGCTGCCGCGCTATCGCGGCCCGGCGGCCGGCCATGGCTCGCTGCCGGCGATGTGGAGTCAGGGCAACGTCGCCAGGGCCGGGGGAAGGTTCTCTCCTGGCTGGCAGGCCGCGTGGGGGTCATGGCTCAGCGTCAGCCTCATCACGATGGTGATCTGGGCAGTCAGCGGCTTTGGCTACCCGTGGTTCCTGTGGGTCGCCGGACCGTGGGGCGCGATGATGCTCGCCCGCTGGATCTCCGGCGGGCACCCAGGGCAAGGCCACCGCGGGCCGCGCCACGATCGCGGCCAGATCGACGGCGGGCCGCAGGATCACTGACCGTTCCTGTCCGCCCGGCCTGGCCCCCGGCCCCCGCCCGCCGGCTCCCTGCCCGGCCCGCCCGGCCTGGCCCCCGGTCCCGGCCCGGCTCCCTGCCCGGCCCGCCAAGCCCTCCGCCGGTCCCGGCCTGGCTCCTGCCGGCCCGCCCAGCCTGGCCCCCGGCCCGGCCCGGCTCCCGGCTCCGCGGCGGCTGCCTGGTCGGCCCGCCCGGGGAACGCACGCGAACCCCGGTTCGCGTTGCCGCCGCCTGTCGCGTAGACTCTGCTCCGGCCCCAGTGGGCTGCCGTTCTCGTATGGCCTGGGCCTGAGGTGCGAGGGCAGTCAATCCGGCGGGCCGCCCGTTTCCGGACAACGTGCGTAAGCACGCCCAGGTCACGGGGAAGCCAAGCGAGCACGCCCGGCCCTGTACGGCATGCCGGGCATGGCGGGAATAACTGAAAATCATTGCCAGTTATAACTGGACGAAACAGCCAGAGCTAACGACCTAGCAGCGAAACGCGGAGGACATGCCCAAGAAAGACGGCGCCATCGAGATCGAGGGCACGGTGGTGGAGTCGCTTCCCAACGCCTTCTTCAGAGTGGAGCTGGACAACGGGCACAAGGTTCTGGCCCACATCAGCGGGAAGATGCGGATGCACTACATCCGGATCCTGCCCGACGACCGGGTAGTGGTCGAGCTGAGCCCGTACGACCTGAGTCGCGGGCGGATCGTCTACCGGTACAAGTAACGAGCTAGCGGTGGCGAGCACGCCACGCCCGCCGCCTGAAGGGACCATCGTGAAGGTCAAGCCGAGTGTGAAGAAGATCTGCAGCAAGTGCCGGATCATTCGCCGGCACGGCCGGGTCATGGTCATCTGCTCTGATCCGCGGCACAAGCAGCGGCAGGGCTGAGCAACACCAAAGACACGCACCGCGATCCGCGGCGGGCCACAGAGCCGGCCGCGGATCACCCCCGGAGGAGGCCGGGGCCCCGCCCGGGCAGGGACGGGGGGCGGCGCGCAGGACCTCCGCGAAGCGAAGGAGAACTGCCCGGATGGCACGTCTCGTCGGCGTTGACCTCCCGCGTGACAAGCGCCTTGAGGTTGCCCTCACCTATGTCTACGGAATCGGCCGGACCCGCGCGCTTGAGACGCTTGAGGCTACCGGCGTCAGCGGGGACACCCGCGTGCACGAACTCGGCGATGATGAGCTGGTCCGCCTGCGGGACTGGATCGAGGCGACCTACAAGGTAGAAGGCGACCTGCGCCGCGAGGTTCAGGCTGACATCCGCCGCAAGGTCGAGATCGGCTGCTACCAGGGCATCCGCCATCGCCGCGGGCTGCCCGTGCATGGCCAGCGCACGCAGACCAATGCCCGCACCAGGAAGGGCAAGAAAAAGACAGTCGCCGGCCGTAAGAAGGCCGGGAAGAAGTAGTCCGCGAGACCGCGGACCGACCACCTCCGGGAGTAGAGGAGCAGGATGCCTCCCAAGAGCCGTACCGGCACCAAGAAGGTGCGCCGGAAGGAAAGAAAGAACATCGCGCACGGGCATGCTCACATCAGGAGCACGTTCAACAACACCATCGTCTCGATCACCGATCCGGGCGGGAGCGTCATCTCGTGGGCGTCATCCGGCCAGGTCGGCTTCAAGGGCTCGCGTAAGTCGACGCCATTCGCGGCCCAGATGGCAGCGGAGGCGGCCGCCCGGCGCGCGATGGAACACGGCATGCGCAAGGTCGACGTCTTCGTCAAGGGCCCTGGCTCGGGGAGGGAAACCGCCATCCGGTCGCTGCAGGCAACCGGCCTGGAGGTCGGCTCGATCCAGGATGTCACCCCGGTTCCGCACAATGGCTGCCGCCCGCCCAAGCGGCGCCGGGTCTGAGGAGTAGCGACAACATGGCTCGATACACCGGTGCGGACTGCAAGCGCTGCCGCCGAGAGAAGATGAAACTGTTCCTGAAGGGCGCCAAGTGCGATTCGCCGAAGTGCCCCATTGAGATCCGGCCCTATCCGCCCGGCGAGCACGGCAGGAACCGGCCGAAGGAGAGCGAGTTCCTGCTCCAGGTCCGGGAGAAGCAGAAGGCCCGCCGCGTGTACGGCATCCTGGAGCGGCAGTTCCACAATTACTACGAGGAGGCGACCCGCAAGCGCGGCAAGACCGGCGAGGTGCTGCTCCAGATCCTGGAGAGCCGTCTCGACAACGTGGTCTACCGGGCCGGGTTCGCCAAGAGCCGCGACATGGCGCGCCAGCTTGTCGGGCACGGCCACATCCTCGTCAACGGGCGCAAGGTCGACATCCCCTCGTACCGGGTGAGCGAGAGCGACATCATCGAGGTGCGGCCCAAGTCGCATGAGATGACGCCGTTCGTGGTGGCCCGCGCGGAGTCCGGCGAGCGCCCTGCGCCTGCCTGGCTAGAGGTGATTCCCGACAAGATGCGGGTCCTCATTCACTCGCTCCCGGTCCGGGCCCAGATCGACACCCAGGTCCAGGAGCAGCTCATCGTCGAGTTCTACTCGAAGTAACACGCCTGCAGGCCCGTCGCTCGCGGCGGGCCGCGGCCCCGGCCGGCAGGTTGCCGTCAGCGAGAGTCGCGACTGTCATATGACGGGCAGCGCGGGAAGGAACGACAAATGCTCATCGCCCAGCGTCCCAGCCTCACCGAGGATCAGGTCGCCGAATTCCGGTCCAGGTTCGTCATCGAGCCACTCGAGCCGGGCTTCGGCTACACGATCGGCAACTCGGTCCGCCGTACCCTGCTGTCCTCGATTCCCGGCGCGGCCGTGACCAGCATCAGGATCGAGGGAGTGCTGCACGAGTTCTCCACGGTCCCCGGCGTGACCGAAGACGTCACCGACATCATCCTGAACCTCAAGGAACTTGTCGTCTCGTCCGAGCACGACGAGCCTGTTCCGATGTACCTGCGGAAGCAGGGCCCGGGCCCGGTGACGGCCGCGGACATCGCCCCGCCGGCCGGCGTCGAGGTGCACAACCCCGAACTGCACATCGCGACCCTGAACAGCAAGGGCAAGCTGGAGATGGAACTCACGGTCGAGCGCGGCCGCGGTTACGTCTCGGCCGCGCAGAACAAGCAGCCCGGGCAGGAGATCGGCCGGATCCCGATCGACTCGATCTACTCGCCGGTGATGCGGGTCACGTACAAGGTCGAGGCGACCCGGGTCGAGCAGCGGACCGACTTCGACCGGCTGATCCTCGACGTGGAGACGAAGCCCTGCATGCGCCCGCGGGATGCGGTGGCAAGCGCGGGCAAGACGCTGGTCGAGCTCTTCGGCCTGGCCAGGGAGCTGAACGTTGATGCAGAGGGCGTCGACATCGGCCCGTCGCCCACCGACGCGGCGCTCGCCGCCGACCTGGCGCTGCCAATCGAGGAACTGAACCTGACCGTCCGCTCGTACAACTGCCTGAAGCGCGAGGGCATCCATACCGTCGGCGAGCTTGTCGCCCGCAGTGAGCAGGATCTGCTCGACATCCGCAACTTCGGCGCGAAGTCGATCGAGGAAGTCAAGCAGAAGCTCATTGACATGGGCCTCGCGCTGAAGGACTCCCCGCCCGGATTCGACCCGGGGACCGCGGCGGACAGCTACGGCGCGGATGACGACGAGAGCTACGTCGAGACCGAGCAGTACTGACGGGCACGGACCGCCCGTCAGTAGCGAACCAAGGAGAACTCTTCCATGCCCACGCCCACCAAGGGACCGCGACTGGGCGGCAGCTCGGCCCACCAGAAGCACCTGCTGGCGAACCTTGCCACTGCGCTCTTCGAGCACGGCAAGATCACCACAACGGAGGCCAGGGCGCGCAGGCTCAGGCCGCTGGCCGAGCGGCTGATCACCTACGCCAAGCGCGGCGACCTGCATGCCCGGCGCCAGGTGCTGACCGTGGTCACGGACAAGGGCGTGGTGCACACGCTTTTCACCGAGATCGGGCCGAGCTTCTCGGCCCGGGACGGCGGCTACACCAGGATCACCAAGATCGGGTCCCGCAAGGGCGACAATGCGGCGCTAGCGGTGATCGAGTTGATCCGCGAGGAAGCGGAAGCCAAGCCGCGGCGCCGTCGCGCCCGTCGCGCCCAGCCTGCCGCCCAGCGTGCCACAGCCCCGGCTGCGCCCACCGCCGCGGCAGCGGGTGCGGCTGCCGCCGACTCGGCGGATGCGGGCGAGGCAGCAGAGGGCGCCGCTGCTAGCGTCGGCGGCAATGCGGCGGCCCGCGCCGAGGACGATGCGTTGGACGACGCGGCGGAAAGCGACGACGCGCAAGGCGACGACGCCGACGAGAGCGCCGGCTGACGGCTAAGCCGAGTCCGGCCGCGGCCCGCCACGGCTGTCCGGGACGAGCCCGCGGAATGCCGCGTGCTGTCCTCATCCCGCGTGCTCCCGGCCCCTCCGCCCATGATCGTGGAGGGTTTCGGGTGCTGGCGCGCCCGGAAGTCTCCGTGATCATGGACCGGGCTGTCGGGTGCGGCGGCGAAGTGGCCGGGCAGCTGGGTGCGGGCGGGCTGGGCGTCCGGGATGAGCCGGGGGGCGCGAGTGTGCCGGAGGTGGCCGGGCAGCTGGGTGCGGGCGGGCTGGGCGTCCAGGGTGGCCCGGCGGGTGCCAGCGCCCAGGCGGCAGTCAGCACGGCGGTATCCAGCCAGCCTGCCGTGCGGCTCCGGCTTGACCTGGCCTACGACGGCGCAGCCTTCCACGGCTGGGCCCGCCAGCCCGGCCTGCGGACGGTCCAGCAAACCGTGGAGGACGCGCTCGGCCGGGTGCTCGGGCTGCCCGCGCCGCCCCGGCTGACCGTGGCCGGCCGGACCGACGCGGGCGTGCACGCCCGCGGGCAGGTTGCGCACCTGGATGTGCCGGCCCATTGCTGGGCGCAGGCGGCAGACACGGCGGCCCGGCGGCTGGCCCGGCTGCTGCCCGCCGACGTGCGCGTGCCCGCGATAGGCAGCGTGCCCGCTGACTTCGATGCGCGGTTCTCGGCGCTGTGGCGGCGCTACTCCTACCGGGTCTGCGACGACCCCGCGGGTGCAGACCCGCTGCGCAGGCACGACACGCTCTGCCATCCCCGCCCACTTGATCTCGGCCGGATGAACGAGGCAGCCGCCGCATGCACGGGCGAGCATGACTTCGCGGCGTTCTGCCGCCGCCGGGCGGGCGCTACCACCGTCCGGCAGCTGATCCAGCTGACCTGGGCGAGACCAGTTCCAGGCGTGGCCGTCGCCACCGTGGTGGCCGATGCTTTCTGCCACAACATGGTCCGGTCACTGACCGGCGCCATGCTGGCCGTCGGTGACCGGAGCAGGCCGGTCGGCTGGCTGGCCGGGGTGCTCGCGGCCGGCATCCGCGATCCGGCCGTTCGGGTCGTGCCGCCGCACGGGCTCTGCCTTGAGGAGGTCCGTTACCCGCCTGCCGGGGAACTCGCCGCGCGCGGGGGCGCGACCCGCCGGGTCCGCCTGGGGCCCGGCCCCGGCTAATGAGGTTCCGAACCCCTAGTGGGCCGACAACGTGAATGGGACTTTACTGTCGCTGTTACCGCAGCAGATTCCCATCCACGCTGCCGCCATTCGTCCGGGCAGTGCCGGACCCGCCCGGGTCCGACGCTGTGCCCGCCCGGCGCCAGCTCCCGCCCGGGAGCGACGTGGATGGGACTTTACTGTCGCTGTTACCGCAGCAGATTCCCACTGACTACGCCCCCAACGGCGGGGTGAGCGCTATGCCCCAAGCGGCGGGGTGAACGCTAGGCCCCAACGACAGGGTGAGCGTTGCCTGATGCGGCACCAGGAGCAGGGCGGGCGGGCGGGCCTGGGGCCGCTAGGGCCTGCCCGTGAACGGCCGCGGGCTGAGGCTGACGTTCGCGGTGTTCTTGGGCAAGCGGGAGCAGGGCGGGCCGGCCCGGGCCGCTAGGGATGGCCCGTGACCAGCCGCCGGCTGAGGCTGACGTTCGCGGTGTTCTTGAGCAACCGGGAGCAGAACTGCACGAGTTCCTTCTTCTGCGCCTTGGTCTTCGGCGCGTGCAACCTCGCGAACTCTGCCCAGATCAGGATCAGGTAATGGCCCTTGACCTCGGCCTCCTCGATCCCGGTCCCCCTATTTAGCCTGCGAGTCGGTCCCTTGGCGCCGCGCAGCTGGGCGATG
>WNGQ01006579.1_pt1 | contig 11245 bp, 11 predicted proteins | sample 5407661 | NCBI WGS metagenome assembly WNGQ01 (sample SAMN13153382, study PRJNA577476) | soil metagenome | isolation source: 60 cm soil or saprolite under Garry oak tree replicate 2 | place: USA:California | collected 2016-06-15
GGATGAACGCCTCGATCTCCGGCGCACTTGCCAGGATGCGGAGCCATTGTTCTTTGTAGAGCGTGACCGGAAAGCGGCCCATGCCGTACAGAGAGACCCCGCCTTTCTCGCTCACCTTCAAAGTGAGGCCGCCCTTGTCTTTGCTCTTGAGCTGGGCATTCTCAGCCCGTAGGCGCTCCAACTCCGCTTGCATCTCCGATTCACTCATCGCTTCGATCCTCCCAGATTGATGGTCGAAGGAGCGTACCGTCGATGCTCCAGCCCGATTTCGATCTCGGAACTTCTGGAGCACATGGCGCTCTAACCATCTGGCATATTCTTCCATGCGTGGCTATTGCTTGATTTCATCTGCCATCCTTTGATGGTCTGCTGCCAATGCATCCGCTGCCTCCGCGGCGCGTGCAAAGCTTTCCGCGAACTGTTTGCAGTGCTGCAATAGTCCAAGTTTCGGCGGTTCCCAGATCGTGCCATTTGCGTAGGCGGTGGCGAGATCCTGATGTTCTGTCGCCTCTTTGCGCAGCCGCGCTGCTTCTACGCGGTAGTAGTCAACGATTCTCAAATGATCCTCTCGCGTTTTCGCAGTCGCGACCAGGTTCTTGAGTTCCTTGTGTGAGAGTTTCTTATGAGTAGCAGTAGTCGCAGTGTTTACCCCTGTTTGTCCAGATGCGAATGTCAGGAAAAGCAGACCGAGGATGATTGCCAGTGTGGTGCCAAAGTGCCATCTGGATCTGCGGATATTGGGTCTCATTGTCTTCCTCCTCGATACATCGCTGCTGCCTTCCTCAATGCATCTTGAACCAGCCCACGCCCTTTATATCGTTCCATGAGTTTGTCTGGTGGCACTTGAAACATTCGCTTAGCTTGGCATCTTTCTGCCCTGTCATTCCTTGATCCATCATGTTGAAGTGCCCCATTGAATGGCTGGGGGGCGGCTTATGGCATTCGTTGCATTGCGTCGATTGGGGCGAGGGATGCTGATATCCGGCGATCGTCCATCTGGATGTGGAATGGCACTGTACGCAATCTCTTCCGAAATAGCCCAGATGAGGATCTTGATTCGAATGACAAGACGCGCAGTTAAGAGAGGCTTCAATCGCAGTTGTATGAGGGTATGCGGCCTGCAGATGACCTGATTGAGCAGCGGCACTGATCCACGCGTCCAGCTTGTTCGCGGCTGTCTTGTCACCTGATGGCCCTCGTTGCAACTGCTTTAGGCCTACGGTTGCGAAAGCCGCATGGTCCATCAGAGCAGGTCGAAGCACGAGGCCTTGGTGCTCAATATGGCATGAGTTGCAAGCCCCAACACTGGCGTGAAACGCAGTTGGCTGACGCTGCAGCAGTGCAGTGTTATTGGCATGACAAAGGATGCATTTCGAGGCTGACACGCCGGTGATAGAGCTATGACACGCGGCGCAATTATTTTCCAGCGAGGCATGTGCACTGGAAAGCTTTCCGGGCTCTACCCAACGTTCCCACCCTAGTTTATTGGTTGCAGCATGTGGCCCGAAGATGATGTACAAGCCGGCAACCGCAGCGAGCGTCGCCAGAATCGTGATCAGCTTACTGATCGCATTGCTCATGCGAGCCACCGCAGTCCAAGACGAATCTCAGTTGCGACATGGAAAAACAGAATCAGGTAGAGGGTCACAGAAATAGCAATGTGAAAGCGCAGCCAACGCGCAAACCATAGCTTGAAGAGTTCGTGCGTTTTCACCGCATATTCCAGGTCTGCTACAGACTCTCCTAGCTGGACGGCGCGCCATTCAATGGCGGCGACGCCGTCATTGGCAGCTTGCCGTCGTAGCTTGAGCGGCGCAAACAGGCGCGAGAAGAATCCAGCGTAGCCCGCCACACTAGCTGCCAGATCTGGGCGCCCGCGCAATTCCTCTGCCGTACGGTCATAGTGTGCTTTCGCCCGGTCGAGTAACGCGTATTTTTCTTTGATCTCCTGCGATATCTGAGCCATCAAGTAACGGCCAACAAAGCCGCTCAAGATCACTAACAACGTCATTGAGATGAGTAAAATGCCCACCCGGCTGGCAAAACGATGCCCACTGTGGATGATCGCGAGAATGCCACCAAGAATCGACGCATAGATATGCCATGTGAGAAGTGTGCGCATCGGGACGCACTTCGTGATCGCCTGCTTCAACCTTGGAACTCGTTTCACGAGGGAATAAGCGGCGGGCACAAGCAATAGAAGAAGCGCAATAAGGCCGACGATGAACCCGGGAAGACTGCCTGCGAAGCGCGGGTCCACATGAACGAGGAATCCCAGCCAAAGCAACAAAAGAAATACGACCAATCCTGTGACGATGACTCGCTCGCGCTCTTGCATCGCCGTCACGCCTCAACCGATACATCGGCAGTCGATTTGGCTTGGCAGGCAAGGAGGATATTTTGTGCTTTGTCGTCCGGGTCCAGTGCATCCTGAACTTCCATCGTAACGTTGCCTGAAAGCAGTTTTATTTTGCAAACGCCACAGGTTCCAACCCTGCAGGAATAGTCGATATTGACGCCAATGTCTTCAGATATTTCAAGAATGCTCCTATCTGGGGAGAGTGGGGCGACCTTATTAGATTTGGCGAAAGTGACAGTTGGGGCTGTCTTGGTCTGTACTGTTTTGTCGCCCACCGGGGGTCCCGGCGCTGCAATTGGTATTGTGGCTACCTCTGCGCCCTTAGCCGGTGTCTCCTTGCCGACGAATACTTCCGTCATGATTTCATCGGCGGGCACTCCGGCTTCGGCAAGCATCCCCTTCACGTCGGCCATGAAGGCATTGGGTCCGCAAATATGGACATGCCGCGTAGCAATGGCGGGAACGACTTCCTTCAGCAACTCCTTCGTAACATGCCCGGTCTTGCCTCTCCACCCCGCACCGCCCGGATCACTCACGACGAATGTGACATGCACATTGCCAAATCTGCGCTGTATGTATTCGAAGTCCTCGCGAAAGATAATGTTCTCGGGAGCATGGCATTGATAAATGAGGTAAATATCACCGGTCCAGCAGCGATCCGTGAGGTATCGAATCGCTGCCATGAATGGGGTGACGCCCACTCCAGCTGCAATGAAGACCACACTTCCGGCTTCTTTTCCAGTAAAGGTGAACTTGCCCGAGGGAGCCGTTATCTCCAGTAGATCGCCTTCATGAACTTGATCGTTGAGGAAGCTGGATACGATGCCATGCTCTTCATGCTTTACGGTCGCTTCACAATATTCAAGTTGAGTTGGCGAGGAGGCGATGGTATAGGAACGCTTGGTGCGGTACCCCTTGGGCGTAACTGTCACCGTCAGGAACTGACCAGGAAGATAGACGAATGGCAACGGGTCACCCGATGGGTTTCCGAATCTAAATGTCTTGACGTTTGGCGTCTCCTGAAAGATTCGCATCACGCGCAGCTTGCCGGTCCAGGAATTTGACTTGGATGGGATAGGGGCGTCGGACCTTGGCGCGGTAGACGTCGCGACGGCAGAGGCAATGCTACTCGGTGCTGCGGTCAGACTGACAATGGGTGCTACCTGGCCGGTTTGAAGCGATTCCGTCTTACCCGACGCGAGACCAGCGATGAGCGCATCCGCACGGCGCATCTTGTGAAAGTACATCCATATCATCATTGCGGCGAACGCAACCAATGCAACCATGATGAACCAATGAAAGGGCGAGAAGGCCGATTGCGAACCGCTCTGATCGGGTAGATTGAGTTGCTGCCGAAACCATTGCAACGCAACGACCTGCGGATTCTGATTCTCAGCCAATGAACGGTGGGCGGCCAGGCCGCTTTGGAACGCATCCATGCCTTCGCGCATGTGGGCAGATGCGAGTTGCATCGCGGCATAGTCGTTCACCGCGGTTGCTGTAGCGAGTTGGTCGAGACCGCGATTCAATTCATCGGCACCATCAGTCATGCGTTGATGAGCCGTCTGCTCGACCTTCGCGCGTTCTGTTGTAGATAACGGCGGAAGGGCCATCAGTGTTGGAAATAAAGGGTTGTTCGATCCTGCTCCACAGCAGCCAGGCTGCATCATCTTCGCCATCTCGGCAGGACTCATCATCATTCCGCCAGCAGAAACAGGCGGAGTGGTCGAAGCAGGAGCAGAAGTTTGTGCAGGTTGTCCCGTCTGATCTTGGGAGGAGGCCGCCGGATGATGACTGGCGTGTTCGTCCGGCGAAATCTGGCCTAGGATCGGCTTATGCGCTATCGCCAATAATAGAGACGCCACTGCCAAAAGCCGGATACCACCGAAAACAGTCATTCAACGCACCTCGATCACACGATTCATTGTGTCCGGTGAAGACAATTAGTTATGCTTTCCACCTGAACCATGCGGCATGTCTTCCATCTTCATTCCCTTCTTCATCATCTCGTGCCCCGTGTCAGGACCAGGCGTTTGCGGCCTGACCGTGACCTGATCGACGACATCAGTAACACCGTCCACTTGGTGCGCGACCGTGATGGCGCGATCCTTCACGGCTTGAGAGTCAACCGTTCCTGACAAGGTGACGACCTTCTTCTGGGTGCTGGCATCAATTGGAGCCGCCTTGACAGTGTCGTCCGCGGCAAGTTTCGCTTTGACCTTCTCGTTGATGGTGGCGTCGCTAGGGCCACAGCCGACGATGATAACCATAGCCGCCAGTAGACTCACAAATATACTGCTTCGCTTCTTCATATACTTACCCTCGTTCCAGAAATTCCTAAGCGCGTCAACAAGGCGTTCCGCTCATTGCATCTTCATCGGGCCATTCATTGGCTGCTTTGGCATTGATGATTTTGCCCCGTTTGCAGGGTTCGCCGTCTTTACAGCTTCGGCGCGCTGCTCCGGAGTCAAGACATCTGAGGCCGCAGAGACCGCATGAATGAATGTCATCTGCTGATCGGCTCGCATTTTTGCGATATCTTGAACCTTCTTGTCGATTTCCGCAGTGTTGGGCTGGTCAGCGCTGGTGAGTTGCCACAGTTCCTGTTCTGCTACGTCAAGCTGCTTCTGCGAAACGGCCTTCTGCTGCATGGCATCTGATTTGAACTTCTCCAGACTCGTCTTCTGATCCGGCGTTAGGCCAATGTGCTGGGCATGATCGAGAAAGAAATCTTTAGCTCCGATATGGAGCAGGTGCGGAGGCTCACCAGAAGCCGCACTAGGCATTTTGGACGCCGTGGAGCCGCTCTTCATGGGCATCTTATCCATTGACATGCCACCGGCTTTGCTTCCCATCGGCTTGCCCATGCTCATCCCGCAGCATCCTGGGGCCTCCTTAGGCGCAGTGGACCCGCCCTGCATAGCGGCCATTCCACCCATCTTGCCCTTCATGGGGCCCATCGGCGGTTTCTCAGCACCTGAGGGCATACCTCCCATCTCTGTGGAGTCGTCCTCCATTTCCATTGCCGGCTTTCCCGCGCTCATTGCGGATTTCGACGAGCTCGGCTTTTTCGCTTTACTCTGCTGCAATGCAGCCTGCAGCTGAGCTACTTGCTGTTTCAGTTGCGTAATCTGGTCCTGCATATCTGTCGTTTGGGCCGCTGCATCCGGCTGAGCCTGCGATTGATTTGGCTGTGAAGATGGTGATGGCATTTGCGCCGTGGCATGGGTCGAATTGAGCACAAATGCGGAATACAGTGCGATGGCGGCGATTGAATGCGTCGCTCCGGCTTTGTAACTGGAGATATTCATATGTGTCCTCGTCTCGATTGTCGAAGACGGCGGAATCGCCGATCTCGCAGATCATTCGACGTGAATCATACTTGGAGAAGGAATTGCAGGTCTGTGACAGAGATCACAGACTTCCCGGCCTGGGCGGCGCAATATTTAACAGTGGCGTTCTAATAGAAGTCTTTGCCGTGCAATTTAGGGGAGAGAGCGAAGTGCGTCCGACCGCAAAACGAGGTACGATTTCAACATGCAGTGGAAGAAGGCATTCACGATAGCGCTGGCCGTTTTTATGCTGACTGTTTCTTCCTGGGCTATGGCTTGCGATACGATGTGCATGCTCCGAAGCGCCTTGTTGGAATGCCCTCTTTCTCAAGGTTCTTCGGTACAGATGTCCCATGCTCACTGTGCGCACATGGGGAGACCTGGAACCTCAACCAGCGCCTCGTCCTTCGTTCAGGCTACTTCGAGTTGCACACATTCGCTTTGCCGTCAGCCCGATAGTTTGGTAGATCCCGCGAAAAGTGTGCAGTTTGATCGGATGCAGTGGACAATCGTCCATCAGGTCTTGATTGGTGAACGGGGGTTGGCTCCCAATCGCTTTGTCAGCGAGGCTCCTCCACCGGTCATTGTCCCGTCTCTCGCCCCTCTTTCCGTAACACTCCGAATCTAGTCCAGGCACACACCTCGCCAATGTTTATGCCATTGGCCGGGTTGTGTCGTCTTGTTTCCATCCCTGGACTCAGGCAGCAATCCGCGCTAATGGCGCCAGATTCATGGCTGCCTCCTGCGTTGCACGCAGGAAGGCCCGTTGCTTCAACCTTGAGGACATATGAACAATCGACGTTCTTTTCTCCAGAGCACCCTCGGATTGGGTGCTGCCTGGCTGAGCGCTTCGAAGCTGTTTGGGGAAACCGGGCAGAACACGAAGATTTACAAGCGCATTCACCATGCAAACTCCGGCCCGGCTTTCAACATGCCCGTCGTGACCACCGATATCGGTGACATGCCCTACACGATGGACGGCAAGGCGAAGGTCTTTCACCTGACCGCCGAGGTGGTGAAACAGAAGATCAGCCCACTCAAGACGATCGACGCCTGGGGCTTCAATGGCAATGCCCCAGGGCCCACGATTCAGGTCAATCAAGGAGACCATGTGCGCGTGGTCTTTGAGAACCGCCTGCCGGAGCCGACCTCCATTCATTGGCACGGATTTGAAGACACCATCCAAAACGACGGCCAGCCCGGAATCAGCCAACCGCCTGTGAAGCCGGGCGGACGCTTTGTCTATGAGTTCGACATCCATCAGTCAGGCACTTACTTCTACCACTCGCACATGGCGATGCAGGAGATGGCCGGGATGCTCGGCGCGTTCATCATGCACCCGAAGGAGCCTTACCGCCCGCATTGCGACAAGGACTTCTTGATCCATTTGCAGGAATACGCAGTGCTTCCGAACAACACTGTGCCTAACACCATGAACATGGAGTTCAACTGGCTGTTGTTCAATGGACAGGCCGGTCCGGCCACAACTCCGCTTATCGTTCGGCTTGGGGATCGCGTTCGTATCCGTTTCGTGAACCTCGGCATGGATCACCATCCGATGCACTTGCACGGGCACACGTTTTACACGACCGGAACCGAGGGCGGCAGGATTCCCGACGCTGGCTGGTGGCCCGGCAACACTGTGCTCGTGGGAGTAGCCCAGGCGCGCGATGTCGAGTTCGTTGCCAATAATCCGGGCGACTGGATGATCCACTGCCATCTGCCTCACCACATGATGAACCAGATGTCCTCGCAGGCGGGCAAGATGACCCGCACGGCAGGTATGCCGGCCGGAGGAGACATGAACACCGGCATGGGCATGCTCAAAGGCACACCTGGCGCTCCCATGGGAGAGGAGTATGGCCCAGCTTTGGGCCGCGGATTGGGTGGCGTCGGAAATGCCTCTGATGAAGCGACGACCAATGGCCCGCTTTCACAGAAAAAGGCTATGGACGCGATGCCCGGTATGCAGCATGACATGGGAAACATGCAAATGGGCCAGATGGAGCAGGACGACATCGCGAAAAACGCGAATGATGTTCCGAACTTCCCGCAGGACGCCTACATGGAAGGGCCGATGATGGCGATGGACGAGGCTGTTGAACGGCCCGAAAACTACGGTCTGAATGCAGGTTGGAGCGGATTCATGCAAGGCATGATGACCTTCGTCCGTGTACTGCCGCCTGAAAAATACGACGAAGTCATCGCCCGAATGAAGCAGGCCAAGCGACCTAACGATCCCTATTCCGCCATTCTGGAGCGCGCTTAAGCGCGAGGAGAAAAAGATGAGAATCACAGCTCTTGCACTCGCGATTACAAGCGCCTTCAGTTTTACGGCGTCAGCGCAAAATCCTGGCTCACCAGCGACACAGGATAACTCCGTGCACTGCATGGAGGGTATGGTTATGCCGGGTTGCCCACAGACAGGCAAGGACAAGCAGAACGAGCCTGGCATGCAGCAGCATCAGCACGATACACAGAGCAAGCCTTCACAAAATGCGCAGCCGCAGCAGCCCAAACAGCCAGACAAGATGGACAACATGCCTGGGATGCAGCACGACATGAAGAATATGCCGGGTATGCAGATGCAGCCTGCCCAGCCTTCGCAAAGCCCGGATACCCACGCAGCCATGACCCTGCAGGAACCGGAGAATCCGGAGCACAAGACCGGATCGAATCTGCCTGCCCCGGAGTTGCTCAAGGACGTTGCGGCCCGCCAAGTCATGAGCCTTGCTGATTTTGAGACGCTAGCAGATGCTAATAACCCAACTTTGAAACAAGCGAACACGCTGGTGCGCAGGTCGCAGGAACAAGCACGCCAGGCCGGACTTTATCCGAATCCAACCGTTGGCTATCAGGGAGAGGAAATTCGCGGCGGTTCCTTTGGGGGTGGCGAACAGGGCGGCTTTGTTCAGCAATCCATTGTTCTTGGGGGCAAGTTAGGGCTTCGGCGCAACGTCTTCGAGCAGCAGAAGAGATCTGACCAGATCGGTGTACAAGAACAGACCTATCGTGTCCACGGCGACATCCAGCAAGCGTTCTACGATGCGTTGACTGCACAAGCTACCGTTCAGCTTCGGCAGCGCTTATTGGGCATTGCGCTCGACGCCGTCGAGACAGTACATCAGCTTGCCAATGTAGGTCAGGCGGATGCACCCGATATCCTGCAAACAGAAGTAGAAGCCGAGCAGGCAAAGGTGGACTACGTCACGGCGCAGCGCCAGTATTTGCAGGCTTTCCACATACTCGCGACATTTGCAGGCAAAGGCAGTCTGCCTGTCGGCCCGTTGCAGGGCGAACTGGAGACAACACCTGATCTGAATGCCGAGCAGATGGTGGACTCTATCGTCGCGGATAGTCCAACGGTCAAACGTGCCCAGCAGGAAGCCGCTGTGGCGCAGGCTCGTCTGAAGAGTGCGAAACGCGAACCTGTCCCCGACCTCCAATTGCGAGCCGGCGAATCATATAGCTTTGAGCAACTCGAGAATTCTCACAAAGCTGTTGGGCCGATGAGTTTTGCCACTGCGGGAATCAATATTCCACTCTGGAACAGAAACCAGGGTAATGTCGAAGCGGCCAAGGCTGAAATTGAGCGAGCCAATCAAGACGTCCTGCGCGAGCAGCTGTCTCTCCGACAACAGGCAGCGCCGCTGGCGCAGTCTTACAGTTCCGCAAAGTTCGCAGCGGAACGTTACAAGACACAACTCATTCCGCGCGCGGCAAGAGCCTATGAACTGTACCTCAAGAAGTATCAAAACATGGCACAGGCCTACCCCCAGGTGCTGGTCTCGCAGCGCACTTACTTCCAGTTGCAGATTAGCTACATCATGGCTCTCCGCGATGTCTGGCGGGATGCGATTGCTTTGCAAAACTACGCGTTGAGCGGCGGCCTGCATACTCCGATGTCGAGCGGCTCGTCGACCACCAATATTAACCTGCCGAATGCTGGCGGCGCACCGGAGTAGATCGTATGAGACGAACCTTTGTCATAGGTTTCCTGATCGTCCTGTCCGTTGCAATTATCTGCGCTCTCTACGCGAGCAGGATGGTGCATCGAGGCTTCAGCACACGGGTTGAACCCGGTGCTGTTGAATCCTCACTTGCTATGACCATGCGCGATATGGCCATCCCCTCGCGCTACAAAGCCATGAAGAACCCAGTCGCGGTCACCCCTGAAGTGATCCATGATGGCATGGCGCACTGGGCAGACCATTGCGCCACCTGCCATGCCAACAATGGCAGCGGTGACACCATGTACGGCAAGACGATGTATCCGCGTCCGCCAGATATGCGCCGGAAGGATACGCAAGAGATGTCCGATGGCGAACTCTACTACACCATCCAGAACGGTGTGCGCTTGAGCGGAATGCCGGCGTTTGGCGATCCGAGCGATGATGATGTGGACAGCTGGAAGCTCGTGGTCTTCATTCGGCATCTGCCGCAACTTACGGATGCTGAAGAGACCGAGATGCAGCACCTCAATCCGAAATCTCCCGACGAAATTCGGGAGGAGAAGGAAGAAGAAGAGTTTTTGAAGGGCAATGCGCAGTCAGCTACGCCGGCAACCACAATGCACCATCACTAATACACGGAGAAGGCAAATGAAAAAGGTATTCGCAACTCTCTTCGCGCTCGTGCTCATGGTGAGCAGTGCCTACGCACACAATGGGATGGAACACGTCATGGGAACCGTTGCCAGCATCACCGACAACTCCATCACGGTGACCACGACAGACGGAAAGTCCCAGACCGTTACGACGACGGCTGACACGAAGTACACCAAGATGGATGCAGCGATTGCCCTGAAGGGACATCAAGGTCGGCGACCATGTCGTGATCGATGCATCAAAGAAGAACGGCAAACTAATTGCTGCAACGGTTCAGGTGGGTATGGGAAAGATGGCAGGCATGAAAATGGACGGTAAAAGCAGCAGCGCATCGCCGCAACCAATGTGACTCTAATCCCAGCTACAACGCTCAAGTGTTGGGGCTATCGGGGCATTGATATTTGCCGCCCCACCACTTGCTGCATCAGGGGGTAATGAAATGAAGACTGCGTCCCGCGACCTTCACCAGGATGACCTTGGAGAGAGTGCAGTTCTAGGGCAGATTACTGCACATCACTCGGAGTTCCTTCGCTTCATTGCGGCTCGAGTAGGTGAACCCGCTGCAGCAGAAGACATCCTCCAATCAGCCTATGTGAAGGCCTTGGAACATGGTTCCCAACTTCGTGATGAGGAGAGCGTTGCGGCATGGTTCTACCGCATCCTGCGGAATGCCATCATCGACCATTACCGCAGACGGTCTGCCCGCTCGAAAGCCCACGAATTGTTCGGGGTAGAAGCTCCCACAAGCTACGAAGCGGAACTCGAACAGAAGGTCTGCGCGTGCATCGGCGATGTGATTGGCGACCTGAAAACCGAATACCGGGAAGCGATCGAGCGCGTTGATCTTGCTGGCGAATCAGTGGAATCGTTTGCTCAACTGCAAAACACCACGGCAAACAACGCCTCCGTGCGTCTCCACCGGGCAAGAAAGGCGGTCGCTAAGAACT
>WNGQ01009090.1_pt1 | contig 11244 bp, 9 predicted proteins | sample 5407661 | NCBI WGS metagenome assembly WNGQ01 (sample SAMN13153382, study PRJNA577476) | soil metagenome | isolation source: 60 cm soil or saprolite under Garry oak tree replicate 2 | place: USA:California | collected 2016-06-15
GGGCTCGTGGTGGATATCGGGACGCCCGACTACGAAACGCGCGTGGCGATCCTGCGGCGCAAGGCCGAGGAGCGGGGGGCGCGCTTCCAGCCGGGTGTGCTCGAGACGGCGGCCGGCGTCGAGTTCCCCAACGTGCGCGAGCTGATGGGGGCGCTCAATCGCCTCGTCGCGTATCAGGCCGTCAACGAGACGCCGATCAACGCCGAGGCCGCGCGCCAGGTGCTGGGCGTCGAGGCAGGGGGCCGTGCGGCCGCCGCCCCCGCGGCGGCACCGGCGCCCACCGGCGACGAGTTCTCGCAGTTTCTCACGGACGTGACGACGACGGTGGGCAAGGCGGTCGAGGCGTGGCGCGCGCGCGTCGCGGAGGCGGTGCTGCGCTGGGAGGGCGAAGGCTATCGCACCGGCCGCCTCGAGAAGCTGCTCGATCAGGACACGCCGGCCGCGGTGGACGAGGCGATCGCCGCGTACATCCACGACGTGGAGCGGCTGAAAGCCCTGGAGGCTGAAGTCGCCGTGCTCGATCCGCAGGCCGCCGGCGAGAAGGTGTTCCGCGATCCGGAACAGATGGCCGAGGCCGAGGCGGCGGCCGCCAAGGTGCGCGACGGCGCGGCCCCGCCGCCCGCCCCGTCGGGGGCGTTCCCGCTCGACGCCTACGCGGCCGGCGCCTCGAACGACGTGGCGCTGAGCTCCGCCCGCGCCGTCATCGACGCGCCCGGCAAGAAGTACAACCCGCTGGTGCTCGTCGGGAAGAGCGGGCTTGGCAAGACGCATCTGCTGAACGCCATCGGGCTCGAGCTGATGAAGAAGAAAGGCGCCGTGGTCGCGTGCCTGTCGACGCAGGCGTTCGTGGATGAGCTGATCGCGGCGATCGACGGCAACCGGGTGGACTGGTGGCGGGCGCGCTACCGCCGCGCCACGGCGCTGCTGCTCGACGACATCCACCTGCTCGCCGGAAAGGAACGGACGCAGGAAGAGCTGTTCAACCTCTTCAACCAGTTCCTCGACGGTGACCGCCAGCTCGTCTTCACCGCGCCGGCCCATCCCAACACCCTCCAGGGATTGGAGGAGCGCATCGTGTCGCGCCTCGAGGGAGGGCTGGTGGCGGAGATCGGGGACCCCGACCGCGAGCTGCGCCATACGGCCCTCGCGCGCATCCTCGCCCAGCAGAAGGTGACGGCCGAGCCGGCGCTGCTCGACTATCTCGCCGACCGGCCCGCCGATTCGGTGCGCAGCCTTGCGGCGCTGGTGCAACGCGTGACGAGCGCCGCGGCGGCGCAGGACCAGCCGGTGTCGGCGGGCCTGGCGCGCGAGATCCTCGAGGGGCAGCCCGCCGCCCCTGCCGGGGGGGGGGGGCGGCGCTCCACCGGGCTGCGCACCAGCGGCCTCGTCGTGTCGAGCGCCGGCGGCGTGCGCAGCCGCGAGAAGATGGTGTGGGACTGGCCTTCCGCGGCCGATCGCGTGATCGAGGACCTCCGCTAAATGGCCATCAAGGGCTCGCTCAAGGAGGCCTCGCTCCCCGACGTGCTGCAGCTGCTCGCGCTGGGGCAGAAAACGGGCTGCCTGTCGATCGCCGACCGCTCGAACTTCGGTTACATCTACTTCGACAAGGGTCGCATCTGCTACGCGTCGATCGTGAACCGTCGCGACCGTCTCGGCGACATCCTCGTCAAGCACGAGAAGATCTCGCAGGAGCAGCTCGACGCGGCGGTCCACCGCCAGGCCAAGGAGCGCGACAAGAAGCTGGGCGAGATCCTCGTAGCCCAGACGGTGCTCACGCAGCAGGAGCTCGAGCGCTACATGCGCATGCAGATCGAGGAGTCAGTCTACTACCTGTTCACCTGGACGCAGGGCACCTTCAACTTCGAGGCCGACGTCCGGCCGGAGCAGCAGGACTTCCTCGTCTCGATCAACCCCGAATCCTTGCTGCTCGAGGGCGCCCGCCGGGTCGACGAGTGGAGCCTGATCGAGAAGAAGATCCCGTCCTTCGACCTGATCTTCGTCCTCGACCGCGACCGGCTCGCCATCAGCGACGCCAAGCTCACCGAGACCCAGGGCCGGTTGCTGCCGCTGCTCGACGGCTCGCGCGACGTCAATCAGGTGATCGAGGACTCCGGGTTGGGCGAGTTCGAAGTCGGCAAGGCGCTGTACGGACTCGTGACGGCGGGCTTCGTGCATCGCGCCGGCCGTACGGCCAGCGCGGAAGACCTGAAGATGACCGACGCGCGGGTCGAGGAGCACCGCAACCTCGGCATCGCGTTCTACAAGACGGGCATGCTCGACGAAGCGGCGCGCGAGTTCCGCCGCGTCGCCGAGCTGCGCTCCACCGACGCGAACGCCCACTTCTTCATCGGGTTGGTGGCGCTCAAGCAGGCCCGCTGGCGCGAGGCGATGGACGCGTTGCGGCTCGCCGCGGAGAGGGGTGGCTCTCGACCCGCCGTGCTGCACAACCTGGGACTGGCGTACGAACAGCTCGGCCGCCTGGACGACGCGGAAACGGCCTACGCCGAGGCGGCGTCGCGCGCCCGGACCGATCCCCGCGTCTATGTAGGCTGGGGCATCGTCGCGCTGAAGCGCGGCGACCACGCCAGCGCCGCCGGCCGGCTCGATCGCGCCAAGGAACTGTTCGCGGACAAGATCCCACCCGTGTGGTTCTGGGCGCGGGCGCTCGTCGCGGCCGCCGCCGGAGACTTCGAGGAGGCCGAGCAGGCCGCCGAGCAGGCCGTGGCGGCGCACCCGCAGCACGCCGTGCTGCGCAACAATCTCGCCGTCTTGAAGGAGCTCGCCGGCGACCTGCCGGCGGCCGAGGAGCTGGCGCGCGGGGCGTTGCACGACGAGCCCTCGCTGCCGCAGCTGTCCAAGAACCTGGGCGATCTCCTGTACCGCGCCTCACGTTACGACGAGGCGTGGGACCTCTACCAGCGCGCCGTGGAATTGGCGCCCGATCTCGGCGACGACGTCTACTTCAAGCTGGGCAACATCGCGTACAAGCGGACCGACCGGGAGCACGCCGGAGAGTTGTGGCGCCGGGCCCTCGAGCTCAACCCCAAGCACGAACTGGTGAAAGCCAATCTGGAAACGCTGAGCACGTTGTCGTGAGCTCGCCGCAGGACGAGCGTGCGTTTCTGGCGTTGACGCAGAAGATCTCGCGGATGCGCGGCGTAAGCTGCGAGTCGTACAAGGACAAGTGCCTCAAGCGGCGGCTCGCGGTCCGGATGCGGGCCCGCGGGGTCCATACCTACGACGACTACAGTCGCCTGCTCGACGAAGACGCCCACGAGTACCAGCACCTGCTCGACGCGCTCACCATCAACGTCACCAAGTTCTACCGCAATGCCGAGACGTGGCACGCGCTGCGCCCGCACCTGGCCGCGTTGTGGGCGGCGCGGCACGGGCGCCTGCGCATCTGGTCCGCGGGGTGCGCATCGGGTGAGGAGCCCTACACCATCGCGGTCCTCCTGGCCGAGATTGCCGGCGGGAGCGCGACCGACCACGCGTCCATCGATGCGACCGACGTGGACAGGTTGAGCCTCGAGCGCACGCGCCAGGCGAGCTACCCCGAGACGGCCTTCACCGAAATGCCGGTCGACCTCAAGCGCCGCTACTTCACGGCTGAGCCGCCGCGCCAACCGGTGCCCGCCGTGCGCGGGCTCGTGCACGTCCTGGCGCACGACCTCATGCGCGAGCCGCCGCCGCACAAGCCCTACGAGCTGGTCGTCTGCCGCAACGTGGTCATCTACTTCGAGCGGCAGGCCCAGGAAAAGCTGTTTCAGGTGTTCGTGGACGCGCTCGCCCCCGGGGGCATCCTCCTGCTCGGCAAGGTCGAAACGCTGTTCGGGCCCGCGCGCGACCGGCTCGCGCTCGTCGATCCGCGCGAGCGGATCTACAAGAAGCCCGCGTGAAGGAAGTCATCGTCAAGGTCGCCGACTGGGCCGCGGAGCGCGGCGAGGGCGTGATCGTGACGCTGGGGCTGGGGTCGTGCGTCGCCATCATGCTGCACGACGCGGACCGGGCGGCCGGCGCCATGGCGCACGTCCTGCTGCCGTCGCGCAGCCTCGCCCACGACGCCACGAACCTGGCCAAGTTCCCCGACTCGGCGGTGCCGTTGCTCGTCGAGCGCCTCAAGGCCCTCGGGGCCGAGCCCCGCCGCCTCGTCGCCAAGCTCGCGGGCGGCGCCAGCATGTTCAGCCAGCTCATGACCCCGGGCACGATCCAGATGGGCGAGCGCAACATCGTGGCGGCCCGGAACGCCCTGCGCGCCGCCTCCATCCCGATCGTGCGCGAGGCGGTGGGCGGCGAGCGCGGCCGCAGCATCCGGTTCCACGTGAAGGATGGCCGCGTGGAGATCCGGTCGGTGGGGGCCGATGCCGAAGTCATCTGACGCCCGGCCCACCGTTCTCGTCGCCGACGACAGCGCCTTGATCCGCCGCATCCTCGTCGATGTGCTGGGCGGTGGGGAAGCGGAGGAGGGCCCGTTTCGCGTCGTCGCGACGGCGCGCGATGGCGTCGATGCCGTGCGCAAGGTGCACCAGTACGACCCCGACGTGGTCACGCTCGATCTCGAGATGCCCGAGCTCGACGGGCTCGGTGCCATCGGGTACATCATGTCGGAGTCGCCCCGGCCGATCGTCGTGGTGAGCGCCCATGCCGGCCCCGGCACCGCTACCGCGATCCGCGCCCTCGAGCTCGGCGCCGTCGAGATCGTCGCGAAACCGTCGCCCGACGCGTCGGGGCGGGCCGCCCTCGCCGGCCTCGCGCCGGAACTGATCGCCGCGGTGCGCCGCGCCCTCGCCGCCGACGTCTCGCACGTCAAGGTCATGGCGCGGCCTCCCGCGCCGGTCGCGCACCCGCCCGAGCTGGCGCTGCGCGGCCGCGCGACGTTGGCGGTCGCCGTCGCCGCGTCGACCGGCGGGCCGCGCGCGCTCGCCGACCTCGTGCCCCACCTCCCCACGGGGCGCAACGCCGCGGTGCTCATCGTGCAGCACATGCCGCCCAAATTCACCCGCAGCCTCGCGGAGCGCCTCGACTCGATGAGCCGGCTGCGTGTGGTCGAGGCCGCCGACGGAGCGCCGATCGTGGCCGACACGGCGTACGTCGCGCCGGGCGATTATCATATGCGGGTGCGTCCCAGCAGCGACGGTCCCGTGATCACGCTCGACCAGACGCCCACGGTGTGGGGCGTGCGTCCCGCCGCCGACCACCTGTTTCGCTCCGTAGCGCAGGTGTTCGGCGCCAAGAGCGTGGGCGTGGTATTGACGGGGATGGGCCGCGACGGCGCGGACGGGCTGCGCGCCATCCACGATGCGGGCGGCGGCGGCGTCGCACAGGACCGCGACTCGGCGGTGATCTACGGGATGCCGAACGCCGCGCTGCAAGCCGGGGGAGTGGACGCCGTGCTGCCGCTCGGACAGATTGCCGACCGCGTCGCCGTCGAGCTGACGCGCCGCGGCGCAGTGGCACGCGGAGGAGGAGGAGGGAGCCGGCCATGAAGGGGTACTTGTTGGTTCGCGCGGAGGGCAGGGCGTACGGGCTGCCGGTGGGGCGGGTGCTCGAGGTCGCGGACGCCGGCCAAGTGCTCGACGTACCGCGCTCGTTGCCCGCCGTGCGCGGCATGACGCCCCTGCGCGGCCGGCTCGTGCCGCTGATCCATCTCGGCGCGTTCCTCACCGGACGGGTCGCGCCGGCGGAGCTGGGCCGCACCGTGGTGCTGGTCGAGCTGCGCGGGCGGCAAGTCGCGTTCGAGGTCGACGACGCGGACGCCGTGGTGCGCGAGCAGGCCATGCCCGTGCCGCGGGGCCAATCGCTCCCGTGGGCGTCGGGCGTCGCGGCGCAGGACGGGGCGCTCGTGCCGATACTCGATTTGGAAGCGCTGGGAGACCGCATCGGATGAGCACCGCCGGCGACGACGTTCAGCTCGTCACCTTCAAAGTGGGCGGGCACGATTTCGCGTTCAACATCTTTCAGGTTGAGCGTATCCTGCGCTACGAGGCGCCCGCCCCGCTCCCCAAGGCCCCCGAGTTCCTCGAGGGGGTATTGCAGTATCAGACGGGGGCGATTCCGCTCATCGACATGCGCAAACGGCTCGGCGTGGCGGCGCCGCTACGCGACGATACCCGTACCGTCATCCTCGAGTTCGAGGCCGGCAAGATCGGGCTCATCGTGGACGCCGTCACGGAAGTCCTCCAGGTGGCCGCCGCGACCGTGACGCCGCCGCCGGGCATCGTGAAGGGCCTCGCCGCGGAGTACATCACGGGCCTGGTGGTGACGAACGGACGGACCATCATCGTGCTCAATACCAACAAGCTGCTGTCGTCAAAAGAGAAGCTGGCGCTCGAGGCCGTCCAGGCGCCCGCCAAGGCGAAATGAGCGAATCCCCCATCGCCAGGCTGCGCGCGGAGTACGACGCGATCGCCCGCCAGCTCGACGGCGCGACGGGCGGCGCCGAGCGCGAGGCCGCCAAGCGCGAGATCATCGGCTACTTCAAGCGCATCGACACGTACCTGGGTGAGTTGACGCAGCTGAAGGACGACATCCGCCAGCTGGTGGAGCGCTACAAGCAGCTCACCGCCGATACCAAGCAAGCGGCGGCGCCGGAATTCACCGGCCAGCGCCCCGCCGTGCACGCCGACCACATCGGGGCCTCGACGTTCATCGAGAAGGGGTGGAGCCTGATCTCGCTCGGCGATCATGCCGGCGCGATTCAGGCGTTGCAGCGGGCGCTCCAGCTCTCGCCCGGGGAGACACAGGCCGAGTCGCTGCTCGGCTGGGCGCAGATGCTGCACGAGGACTACGACGACGCGCTCCAGACGTTCTCCAAGGTGCTGATGAAGGAGCCGGCGAACTCGCTCGCTCGCATCAACGTGGGATTCATCTGTCTCAAGAAGCACATCTTCGGTGAGGCGATCGAGCACCTGTCGAAAGCGATCCGGCTCGACAACGACAAGAAAGCCACGCTCTACGCGCATTTCTACCTCGGCCTCGTCTACCTGCAACGCGAGATGTACGAGGATGCCGAGACGTTCTTTCAGAAGACGCTCAAGCTCGGTCCGAATCTGATCGAGGCCTACTACGAGCTCGGGCGCGCGCACTGGTTCGCCGGCGAGCACGACACGGCCAAGACCACATGGGCCGACGGCTTCAAGGCGAACAAGTTCAACCCCTGGGGCAAGAAGTGTCAGGAGATGCTGGATCTTGTCGCCAAGGGCGAGGAGCCACCGCGAGACTAGCGCTCCTCGCCCTGCTGCTGCAGGGCCCGACGGTGGTGCAGGTAGGGCGCGTGACCGCGGTATCCTGGCCCGGCCAGCAAACGCTCGCCGCCTCGCTCGCCGAGGTCGCGGACCACGCGTCCGACTTCCCGGGCATCGGGGCTTTGCCTGATCGTCCCATCCACCTGATCCTCGCGCCCACCCGCCAGCGGTACGACTCCCTCACCCGCGGCCGGCTCCCGATGTGGAGCGAGGGCGCCGCGTTTCCAGATGCTGGGACCGTCGTCCTTCTCACCGACAAACCGTCGAACCGGCTGACCGGCCCCCTGCGTCACGAGCTCGCCCACCTGGCGCTGCGCTGGCGGGTGGGACGCGGCACGCCGCTGTGGTTCGAGGAAGGGTATGCGGCGGTCGCCGCGCAAGAGTGGGATCGGCTCGATGCGCTGCGGTTGAACTGGCAGCTCGCGCGTGGCGTACGGATGGATCTCGACGAGGTGGATCGGGCGCTGCGGGGCGGGCGGGGGGACGCCGAGGCGGGGTACGCGCTGGCGACGACCGCGGTGTTGCTGCTCGACCGGTGGGGTGGCCAGCGGGGGCTCGATCCCCTGATGGCGAACCTCGCGCAAGCCCAGACGTTCGACGCGGCGCTGCGCGCGACGTATCATCTGACCGAGGGTGACTTCGAGACGCGGTGGCAGCGCGACGTAGCGTCGCGCTATGGCTGGCTGTCATGGGCGGCCGCGATGGGCTTGTTCTGGACCGCGATCGGCGCGGTGCTCGCTGCGCTCGTGATGTTGCGGCGGCGCCGCGACCGCGCCCGCCGCGCCGCGTTGGACGACGGCCAACTGCTTGACGAGCTTGACATTACCCCGTAAACTCCTGCCCCTATGCCAGAGCAGATACTCGCTCGCTCGCGCCTGCGCTTCGGACCCAAGAATTATTTTTGTCTCGCCGCGGCGATTGTGTCGCTCGTGGCGGGCTACTGGCTGTTGTCCAAGGGATCCACGACGCTCGCGCCCATTCTGCTCGTCCTCGGCTACTGCGTATTCTTTCCGGTAGGCTTGGCCCTTTAGCGACGCGGTGTCGCCCGGGCGAATAGCTCAGCGGTTCAGAGCGCCTGCCTTACACGCAGGAAGTCGGGGGTTCGAATCCCTCTTCGCCCATCGGGGTAGCAGTCCGCAACGGAGGTAAGACCAGCGTGAGACAAGTTTGTTTGGTGGCCGCACTGATGGCGGGCGTCGCCGGCACCACTGCCGCTCAGCTCGCCGTGCAGCAGCCGACCGAGAAACTGCTCGTGCTGCCCTTCATGGTGGCCTCGGCGGACTCCGCCACGAGCATCGCGCTGTCGGACGCCGTTCGCGAGCGCATCGGGCAGCTCGCCAAGTACAAGGTGTTGGTCATCACGAAGGCGAAACTGTGCGAGGCGCTTCAGGCGTCGGGTTTCCCGTGCGACGGCCTGCTCGACGATCAGCAGGCAAAGCAGCTGGCGCGCTTCCTCAATGTGCAGGCGTACGTCACGGGAACCCTCGCGCACAACGGCTCCACCGTGGTCGCCAACGTCCGCGTCTACGACATCTCGAGTTCCGGGATGGCGGCGACGTATACCGCCAGCAACAATCCCGGCACGACGCAGGCGCTGGCCGAGACGATCGCCCAGCGTCTCAACACCATCATCCGGGCGAGTGAGCAGTCGCGCGAGTGCACGGCGAGTCGCCAGCGCGGTCAGTTCGCGCGGGCCATCGCGGCGGCGCAGAAGGCGCTGACGATCGACTCCACCTCGACCGGCGCCTACCTGTGCATCGCCAGCGTGTACGAAGCGCAACGCATGCCCGTCGAAAGCCTCATCGCGGCGTCGGAGCGGGCGCTGAAGGGCGACCCCCACAACGGCACCGCACTCGAGAACATCGCGCACGGCTGGCAGCAGAAGGGCGATACGCTCAAGGCGATCGATGCGTTCATCCGGCGGTGGGAGGGCGACAAGCGCAACACGTCTGAGCTGCTCGGCATCGTGCAGCTGCTGCGTCAGATGAAAGAGTTCAAGCGCGCAGTGGACCTGCTCGATGCCGGGCTGCAGGTGGCTCCGGCCGACCAGGCGATGCTCGAGTTGAAGACCCGCAGCTGCATCGAGGGCTCGCTGTGGCCGTGCGCGGTTGCCGGGCTCAAGGCTCAGGCGCAACACGACTCGGCTTTGCTCAAAGACACGACGTTCCTCAATACGGCGACGCGGGGCGGTGCATTCGAGACGGCGGGAATGGTTGATTCGGCGGTCGCCATCTATAAGAAGGCGCTGGCCCTCGAGCAGGGGAACGATGTGCCCCTCAGCCTCCTCATCGCCAAGACGATCGTGGATCACGCGGTCTACGACCCCCACGGTTTCGTGGCCCCGAGGGACTCCGCCGCCCTGAGGCCGCTGCAACAGGCATTCGGCGAAAAGGTCGACTCCGCCCGTCCGTACTTGCATCCGGGCCTCGTCTCGAGCGATAGCACCCAGCGCCTCACCGCCGCCGTCATCATGCTCACCGGCGGCTCAAAGATCGCGCAAGCGGCGGCCTACGATCACGCGTACATCTGGCTCGACACGCTGCTCCAGGCGGTGGCGCCCAAGTCGGCCTCCGACACGGTTGGGCCGCGTTTCCAGGTGCGGATCAACGCCAGCTTCTGGTATGGTTTGTCGTCCGTGTTGACCCTCAACAAGCCGTATCAAGCCATGACGCAACTCAAGGCCAACGACAGGCAACGTTGCGACAAGGCCAAGGCCATCTTCGACCGGTTGGAGCGCACGAAAACCGCACTCCTCCTCGGGCGGCGCGTGCACCCGCCGACGGCGGACCAGATGCTCGGGTTTGTGGCGCAGTACGAGAAGGGGAAGGACCAAGTGCGACAGGCATTCAAGTGCCGCAATTTCTGATGCGCCATTGAATTGAGTTGGGCACGGGTCTATCTTCCGGCGCTCTGTCGTAGGGGGCTGTAGCTCAGCTGGTTAGAGCGCCGGTCTGTCACACCGGAGGTCGCGGGTTCGAGCCCCGTCAGCCCCGCCTGAACTGGCTCCGCCTGTTTTGTCAGGCGGGGCTGTCGTATTTTGGAAGGTGTCCAGCGCCCACACCTACCACGTCCCCGTCCTCGCGGAGGCCGTCCGCGACTGGGCGACCGGGGGCCGGCGCGCCGTGGATGCGACCCTCGGCGGCGGCGGCCACGCCGCGCTGCTCATGGCGGCCGGGGCCGACGTGCTGGGCATCGATCGTGACCCGGCCGCCATTGCCGCCGCGCGGGCTCACCTCGGCGACGGGACCGTCCAGTACCTCACCGCGTCCTACGGTTCCCCGGAAGCATTCGCCTCCGTCCGCGCATTCCGGCCCGACGCCGTGCTCGTGGATCTACCTCACCGCGTCGTACGGTTCCCCGCAAGCGCTCGCCGCCGTCCGCGCATTCCGTCCCGACCGCGTGCTCCTGGATCTCGGCATCAGCTCGCACCAGGTCGACACGGCGGAGCGGGGATTTACGTTTCGTCCCGGGGCGCCGCTCGACATGCGGATGACCCCCGGAGCGGGGCCGAGCGCGCGCGATGTGCTGAACAGCTGGCCCGAGGAGCGGCTCGCGGCCGCGTTCGCGGACTACGGCGATGAGCGACGGGCCCGCGCACTCGCGAAGGAAATCGTGCGGCGGCGGCTCACAGGCCCGTTTACGGTGAGCGACGACTTCGTCAACGCGATCCGAGCCAAACTGGGGCCCCGCTCGGGCCCCTCGGACTTCGCGCGGCTATTTCAAGCGCTGCGCATCGCGGTCAACGATGAGCTGGGGCAGCTCAGCGCCGCGTTGCCGCAATTCCGCGACGCGCTGGTTCCGGCGGGGCGCCTGGGCGTCATCACGTACCATTCGGGCGAGGACCGCATCGTCAAACATCTGTTCCGCGAGTGGGCCCGGTCGTGCGTGTGCCCGCCGCGCCAGCCGGTCTGCACCTGCCGCGGCCGCGCCTTGGGACGCGTGTTGACCAAGAAACCGATCGTTGCGGACGCCGCCGAAGTGGCGGAGAACGTCCGCGCCC
>WNGQ01017850.1_pt1 | contig 11244 bp, 9 predicted proteins | sample 5407661 | NCBI WGS metagenome assembly WNGQ01 (sample SAMN13153382, study PRJNA577476) | soil metagenome | isolation source: 60 cm soil or saprolite under Garry oak tree replicate 2 | place: USA:California | collected 2016-06-15
CATCCACGTAAAAGATGACAGATCGATAATGAGGTCCAATATCCGGGCCTTGGCGATTAACTTCTGTTGGGTCGTGAGCATGCCAAAATACAGTAAGCAGTTTGTCGTAGCTGGTCTTATTCGGATCAAACATAATCTGGACCGTTTCCGCGCTGTTCATATAGCCGGAAATGACTGAATTGACGCCCGGCGTCTGCTGAAAAATTTCTTGTGTGCACCAGAAACATCCACCGGCGAAATAAGCCACCTTTGTCTGGCTGGCGAGCGCCTGGGCACAAAATGCCATGCAAAACCCGAAGGCTATGTAGCGTGGCAATAGGAGAAAGACAGACCTGAACTGTGGCTTGGGCGATCGTGGATACACTTTCAACATCGTTCATCGAGTCTATGGGTGTGGTACGGTGTGGCAATACCCACTTGGGGCCAAGAGAGCATCCCAGTTTTGCTTTAGAACTGAGTGTTTTGATTTTGTTGTTTCTTGAGAATACACGCGTAAATGGAAAAGTGCTGAGCAGGAAGCGAGGGCAGGAGTTGGCCATGTCTAATAAGAAATCGCGCCTTAAGAAAAGGCGTCGGCGTTCGATCATTGCGTTTGAGATGATTCGGCTCGACCGGACGGCAGCTGAACCACTCCACCAGCAACTTTACTGCCAAATTCGTGATGAACTCAGGTCGGGGATCTTCAGCGACACCTCTTCTCGACTCCCATCCTCTCGCGCTCTGGCGACTGACTTGGGAATCTCAAGGGCTACCGTAAAGCTGGCATTCTCGAAACTTCATGCTGAAGGCTATATTCGATCAAAGGCCGGATCGGGAACATTTGTCGCGGACTCTCTTCCCGAAACTTTCCTGAAAGCCCATCCGCAGATAGAACGCCCGCTTCGCACTTCCGATCGCGTGAAAGCAATTCCGGATAAGCGTGTGGGAAAACAGTTTGATCTCGGGATATCCGAAGCCGCAGCGGGCGTCTCGTTAATTTCCGGCCATCCGGCAGTCGATGAATTTCCAATAGCAATTTGGGAAGGCACTTGTGCGATTTTAGAGGAGCGCACTGTGGCCCGGACCAAGTCGTAATCGTGGCGGGAATGCAACAGGCGATGCTCATGAGCGCAATGGCCTTGCTCAATCCGGGTGAAGCCGCATGGATTGAAGACCCAGGCTTTCACATGGTCCGAAGGACTTTGGTTTTAGCCGACGCGACAGTGGTTCCAAGGCCCATCGACCCGGAAGGAATTGTGATCGCGCGGTCGTCCAAACAACCGTTGCCGAGAATCATTTACACGACGCCTTCCCATCAATTTCCCCTCGGAGTCACGATGAGTTTCCGCCGAAGGACAGCCCTGATCGATTTTGCGCGCGCCAACGACGCTGTTGTCTTCGAAGACGATTACAACTCGGAGTTCCGCTTTGCCGGTCCTCCGCTTCCATGTTTGCAGGGCCTCGACAACTCAGGTCGAGTGATCTACGCGGGGACGATGAGTAAGATCCTCTATCCCTCCCTGCGTTTGGGCTACGTCGTTGCGCCAGAACGGTTGGTAGATTCGATGGCCAAGATCCGGAGCGTGATGGATCAACACTCCCCTGCGATTGACCAGGCAACCCTCGCTCGATTCATAACGGAAGGATTTTTCCTCAGCCATGTCAAACGGATGCGAAAACTCTATGCCGATCGGAGAGAGTTCTTCATCAAAGAATTCAACAAATTGCTCAATGAGCACTTCGTTCTTCAGATCCCGGAAGCCGGACTAAACTTCGTTGCCTGGCTTCGTCGCGAAGCAGATTTCGCAAGGGTCGCGCGTGTCCGCGCCCAGATCGGAATCAAACCATCACCGCTATCATTTTATTGCATCCAGGCGAAGCTCAAGCCGGCGTTCGTGTTCGGGTTTGCGGCCTGGACGCCAGCCCAGATTCGGGAAAGCCTGGGTAAACTCGCCTCCGCACTCAAGACCAAGAGAATTTAATCTTGAGTTGTTAGTGCTTCTCGTGCGCCAGACACTCTTCTTATCGGCGATGAGGCCGCTTCTCCGTTAGAGGAAGCCACCATCGAAGTTGCATTGAAGTTCTTCAGATAGCTGCGCGGCTTTGCTCCAAATCTCCGTTCGAATGCGCGCCGAAATGCTTGCGGATCTGAGAAACCAACGGAGGCAGCAATGGTATCGAGAGTTCGCTTCGGAACAGAAAGGCGTCGCTTTGCCTCATTGACGCGCAGCATTTCCACGAACTCAGCTGGCGTGTTGCCGAATACACTTTTGAAGGCGCGATTAAAGTGGCCGGGAGACATGCACATTCTCTGCGCCAGAGCGTTAATCGACAGGTCTTCATGCAAATTTCGCATGATCCAAGGAATGAGTTCTGCAAAGCGATCAGTCGGTTGACTGTCAAACACGGAGGGCTTGGGCAGCTTTCCGTGGCCATTCCCGTTCACCGATGACGTCACGAACTCCTGCGCGGCGGCCAATGCCACATGCGGGCCATAGTCCTCTTCGATCAAAGCGAGCGAAAGATCTACAGCTGCACAAGGACCTGAAGAAGTATAAAACGCGCCGTCTTTAACGAGAGGCCTTCTGGGATCAACTCGCAGCTTCGGGAAACGCCGCATCACATCGCTGGCGTGACGCCAATGAGTGGTGGCTTCGCGACCATCGAGCAATCCAGTTGGAGCCAAACCATAAATTCCATCGCCGATCGCAGCGATGCGCCGCGTCCGATTTACATAGGCCACGATCCAATCGGCAATCCTTTCACTAACCACAGATCGCCGGAGCCCGTGACCACCTGGGACGACAATCGTGTCTAACTCGGGCGCGGTTTCGAGGGTATTCTCTGGGGTGAAAGTGATTCCCGATTCAGCTCGAAAACATTCGGAAGTAAAGCCGATCGTGCAGATCTGGTAACATGAAATCCGATTGCCGTAGCCGCCATCGAGGACCGCAGCTGAAAAAACATCCGCGGAGCCAGCCAGGTTTGATGCAGCAACGCCTTCAAAACCAACAAAGCCAATCCGCTTTGGAACCATTGTCTCAAGTAGCATATGCCGACCTTCGAACCGGCCGGTAGGACATAGAACCGACATTGCAAGCCATCGACATCGATCTTCAAATCGTGACCTGCAAGCAACGCGTTATCGCCTTCCACCCGGGGAGACCGTCAGGTCGTCACAAAGATGTTGCAGTGGCAGCCAGCGCTACGATGGCCGCCACACGTTGTGGCTCGTCGGTTGCGACGTTGTGAGCTTGCGTTCAATTAAGGCTTTAACCTTGTTGAATTCATTGGCGCGGGACGCAGGTCCGTAGCGAGTCTGGGTCACAATCTCGTGGGCTCGGGTCAACTCGCCGCGCTCCACGTAGGCCACCGCCTTCGCAGCTGTCACGTTGGCCTTCTTATCGTCGCGCACCAGACTCATCGAGTAGTCAAAGGCAGCTTCGATTTCAGCTGACCGAACTGCGCCTGGTGATAAATCGCCCGCCAAGGCCTGCGGTTCGATTTCTCTCTCGAGACGAAAAAGGCTCGATTGCGGAAGATCCGCCACGAATCTGAAGTAATCGCGAAGCCGAAATGTCAGAAAGTGGATCCACGGGGCGAAACAATGCGGAAAGTCCTGATGAGCGACATAGCTTTTGGCAGGGACCAGGTGCAAAAAAAAGTTCGACGCGATCGCAGTGGCCACCTCGGGAGACTTCATCGCGTCGATGAAAAGAAATTCGATCGGGCCGTGTTCCCAGCGCGCGTGTCTCAGATCTTCTTCGTGGATGACGATGTAGTCTCGCCAATTCTGTGTGCGCCGCAGGAACTCGGGCAAAAAACTCCCCCCAATAGTAAACAATCCTTCCACTTCTTTTCCCCTGGCCCGGGCTTCATAGCGTTTGTTCCAAATGAAAAGATCATAAGCATATATCTGCTTGCGATTTGCTTTGCGGTTTAGCTCAAGGCCTTCAGCCAGGGCGATAGTTGTTGCGCCGAGAAAGCAACCAAGATCGACAATCGCCCCCACTCCGCGGTAACGCTGTGCGGCATAGTTTCTGAGCCACCGCTGTTCCGGGTGCGAGGTCATCCCGAATTCCCACGTCCGCCCCAACTTGCGAAGGTGCAACCGGGTTCTCAGCCCGAATAATTCTGCAAAACCGCGCATGGGCTTTGCTCAGGACGACAAATTGCTCCAATCGAGCACGATTTTGCCGGAGTTGCCGGATTTCATCAGCTCGATGGCTTCTTTGAATTGGTTGTAGAGAAACCGGTGCGTGATGACCGGCGAGATATCGAGGCCGCTTTGGATCATGGCGGTCATTTTGTACCAGGTTTCATACATCTCGCGGCCGTAAATTCCCCTCAGCGTCAGCGCGCTGAACACCACTGTGTTCCAATCGATGGCGGCGTTGCCAGGCATGATGCCAAGCAGCGCGATCTTCCCGCCGTGAAACATGTTCGGCAAAATGTCGGCCAACGCTTTCGGGTTGCCGGACATTTCCAGTGCGACATCGAAGCCTTCTTTCATCCCGAGCTTGTTCATCGCATCTGTCATTTTCTCAGTCCGCACATCCAGTGCGAGATCAGCGCCCATTTTTCGCGCGAGATCCAGCCGGTACGGATTTACGTCGGTGATGACAACGTGGCGCGCGCCGGCACGTTTGCAGATTGGAATGGCCATGCAACCGATCGGCCCCGCGCCGGTTATGAGCACATCTTCGCCAACCAAATCGAATGAGAGCGCGGTGTGCACAGCATTGCCGAGCGGATCGAAACAGGAAAGCACATCCAGCGGAATAGACGAATCGGCGTGCCAACAGTTGTCCTGTGGAATCGCTACGAATTCCGCCCACGCACCAGGGCGATTCACGCCCACGCCCTGCGTGTTTGGGCAAAGATGACGGCGACCGGCCAGACAATTGCGGCAATGTCCACAGGTGATGTGTCCCTCGCCCACAACGAGATCGCCGCGCGCAAAGCCTTTTACGTGATCGCCGACAGCATCAACGACGCCGACAAACTCGTGGCCAATCGTCATCGGCACAGGGATCGTTTTCTGCGCCCACGCATCCCAATTATAGATATGGACGTCAGTCCCGCAGATCGAGGCCTTCAACACACGAATGAGCACGTCGTCGCCCTTAGCTTCTGGAACAGGAACCTCTTCAAGCCAGAGACCCGGCTCGGCTTTGGCCTTTACGACGGCCTTCATCATCTTTTGCACAACGGAAAACTAGGTGAAGCCTGGGGCGAAGTCGAACGGGACCAATACATCGAATGGGACTGCGCGACGCGGCGACTCATCTTGGCTTGCGCCCAGTTCGTTCCTTAGGAATGATGCACATGCATGCCCGTGACTCTTGAGCAAACCGGGACAAACGTGATCACGTCCCGTTCCGCGTTCATTCTGCGATTCGCCAGCACGATCGCGCTTTGGACGGTCGCGCTGCTGATCATGTTCTCCGGATACGAGATCTTGTTTTGGCTGTTGATCAGTGTGTTCGGGATGATCGGGCTCCTGGAATTTTATCGGATGCTCGATCACAAGGGACTCCCCAATTTCAAAATCACCGGAATGATTTGCGGCGCAGTCATGCTCGCCGGCAGTTTTTATTACTTTTCCAAAATCGGGCCGGCGGGTTCCTACGATTTCGAAGTCGCGGTCCTGCTTTTTTTCCTGCTGACCGTCTTCGGGCGACAAATGTTTGCGCGACTGCGACACGACGAGCCGTTGCAAACGATGGCTTACACGTTGTTCGGTCTGCTCTATGTCCTTTGGCTTTACAACTTCATCACCAAGATCGTTTATCTGACTCCGCGTTCGAGCGGCGGCCAGCTGACTGGGCAGTTTTACGTCTTGTACCTGATCGCGGTCACAAAATTTGCAGACATGGGCGCTTATCTGACCGGCAGCGCGATCGGGCGTCATCTGATGGTGCCGCACATCAGCGGCAAGAAAACCTGGGAAGGTTTCTTTGGCGCCATTGTTTTTGCGCTGCTGTGCAGCCTGGCACTGTTTAAACTAATGCCTGGCCATTTGGCGGCACTGACCTGGACTCACGCAACGATTTTGGGATTGCTCCTCGGATTCGCCGCAGTGCTCGGCGACCTGGCCGAATCCATCATCAAGCGCAGCACTGACGTAAAGGACTCGGGAAATCTTCTCCCGGGAATTGGCGGCGCGCTCGATCTTCTGGATAGTCTGCTTTTCACCGCGCCACTGTTGTTTTTCTATCTGCGATTGATCATTCGCGTGTCATAACACGAATGAACACAAATTTACACGAAGAGGAGAAGATTTGCCTGCGAATGACGCGAATAGAAGAGGAAGGATGACTAAGCAGAATTTTTTCGCCTGAATTCGCGTGATTACCGGGCAGCAGTGTCTTTATGAATTTGTGTCCATCCGTGGTCAAAGTCTGAATGAGAATGGAAAATTCCAAGGGACGTAAGCGCGTCGTTATTCTGGGCGCGACGGGATCCATCGGCGAAAGTGCGCTCAAAGTGGCGTGCGATATTCCGGAGCGGATGGAAATTGTCGGACTCGCGGCGAAAAGCAATGCGCAGAAGCTGGCGGAGGCTGCGAACGAAGTCCGGCCGGAATCGGTGTGCCTGGTTGATGAGACCCGGATCGACGTTCTTCGGAGAGCACTCGATTACCAACCGCGGATTTTTTCCGGAGAAGAGGGTTTGCTCGAAATCGCGTGCCTGACGAATGCGGACATGGTGCTGGTGGCGATCGTTGGCACGGCAGGTTTACGTCCAGCTCTCGCTGCGATTGAGGCCGGAAAAGATCTCGCCGTCGCGAGCAAGGAAATCCTGGTGATGGCGGGCGAAATTGTGATGCGGGAGGCGCGTGAGAATAGCGTGCATGTTCTGCCCGTGGATTCAGAGCACAATGCGATCTTTCAGTGCTTGGAAAGTGGGAGGGGCCTTAGTGCCCCGAAAGATCGCGGCACTGAGGCCGCTCCCACATTTCAATCCTCCGACGTCCGTCGCATCATTCTCACCGCATCCGGCGGACCGTTTCGGGAAACGCCGCGGAAAGATTTCGATTCGATCACACCAGAACAGGCGTTAAAGCATCCGACTTGGAACATGGGACCGAAGATCACAATCGATTCCGCGACGCTGTTCAACAAGGGCTTGGAAATGATCGAGGCGCACTGGCTTTTTGGCGTCGAGATGGACCGCGTAGAGGTCGTCATTCATCCGCAGAGCATTGTCCATTCAATGGTCGAGTTCGCAGACGGCTCGACGCTGGCGCAGACGGCTCGACGCTGGCGCAGTTGAGTTATTCCAACATGCGTTTCCCGATTCAATATGCGGTAACCTGGCCAGACCGCGTCCCGAACACTTTGCCGCCGCTCGATTTTTCGAAATTGTCGAAGTTGGAATTTTTCACGCCGCGTTACGACGACTTTCCCGCGATGAATCTCGCGCGGCGTGCGGGCGAGACCGGTGGCACATTACCCGCCGTGATGAATGCCGCGAACGAGATCGCGGTCGCAGCCTTCTTAAATCGACAAGTGCGTTTTCCGGACATCTGGCGCATCGTTGAAGAAGTGATGAATCGGCACGCGCCCGTTGCGCACCCTGATCTCGATGCAATATTGCAAGCCGATCAGTGGGCGCGCAATGAAGCGCAGGGATGCGTCAAATCGCTAAATCGTTAAAAGAGTTACAACGGCAGACGCGATGACGTGTCCAATCAATGACCAACCCCTGATTATCAGAGACTAATCACAATGCTTCTGCACATCATCCGCGTCATCTTCATCCTGCTCGAGGTTCTCATTCTTTTTAACTTGCTGATCGTGGTGCATGAGCTGGGGCATTTTCTGGCGGCGCGCTGGCGAGGGCTTTACATAGAAAAATTCGGCGTCTGGTTCGGCAAACCGCTCTGGAAAAAGACGATCAACGGCGTCCAATACTCGCTAGGGTCGCTGCCGTTCGGAGGCTTCGTGGCGCTGCCCCAACTTGCACCGATGGACATCATCGAGGGCAAGGCGGACATCGACCGGGCGAAGCTACCGAAAATTTCCGCGCTCGACAAAATCATCGTAGCCATCGCCGGCCCGTTATTCAGTCTGCTGCTGGCGCTTTGTTTTGCCGCCATCGTTTGGGCGGTCGGTCATCCCGTGAGCGAAGCCGATTCAACGACTGTGATTGGTTACGTCGCGCCAGATTCGCCGGCGCAAAAGGTCGGCCTGCAACCCGGGGACAAAATCCTGTCAGTGGACGGTAAACCCGTAAGGCGTTTTATGGGGATGAACGACAGCGTGAGCTGGGATGTTGTGCGAAGCGAAGGCGACAAAATCGCGGTGAAATTCCAGCGAGACGGCGCGGTACAAACGGTTTGGGTGGAGCCTTACAAAGCGGAGACTCGCGGGTGGCGCAGGAAAAGTGTGCGCCAGCTGCTTATCTATCCGGCAGAGACACCGATCATCGACAAAGTAGAACCGAACACGCCAGCTGCGGCGGCGGGTCTGCGTTCAGGGGACATCGTTCGGGGATTCAATCAAACGCCGATCTACAATCCGATCGCATTGTTGGAATACATCAGCAAACATCCCAACGACGCGCTCGTTCTCCATGTTGAGCGAGCCGGTGCCAAGTTTGACGTCCCCGTGAAACCGACGCTTCTACCCACGGCCGGCGAAATGAAACCACGCATTGGAATTCAATGGGACACGACCGGGAAAGTGTCGATCCAGCATCCCAATCCAATCGAACAGGTTTACAACAGCGTGACCAGCACCTTAAAGACGATTGGTGCGGTTGCCTCGCCGAAATCGGACGTAAAATTGCAGCACTTGAGCGGCCCGGTCGGGATCGGTCGCATTTACTATCTGCTTTTCCAAAGCGAACGCGGCTGGCAACTGGCGCTGTGGTTCAGCGTCATTCTGAATGTGAACCTGGCGATTTTGAACATGTTACCGATTCCAGTGCTCGATGGCGGCCACATTGTGCTGGCGCTCATCGAATCGGTGCGGCGCAAACCGGTGAACATGCACGTGCTGGAGGTCGTGCAGACCAGCTGCGCGGCGGTGATCATCGGTTACATGCTCTATATCACGTTCTTCGATGTGCAGGATCTGCCGTTTGTCAGAAAAAAACTTGACCAACTCGAATCGCAGTCGTCAGCGAAGAATAGCCAGACGCCATAGGCTGCGCTCGTTGCGAGCTGGCGCGAGCCTTCGTACATTCGAATTCTCGTGAACTATTGCATTGATCCTCTTCGTTGTCATCGCCGCACCACGCGCGAGGTGAAGGTTGGGAACGTCGGAATCGGCGGGGACAACCCCATCCGTGTTCAGTCGATGATCACGTGTGACACGATGGACACGGAGGCATCGATCCAGCAGACAATCGAGTTGGCGGATGCGGGCTGCGAAATAGTCCGAATCACTGCGCCTACAGTAAAGGACGCACGCAATCTCGAGCACATCGTGAAAGGTTTGCGAGAGCGCGGCTGCAACGTGCCGATAGTCGCGGATATCCATTTTAAGCCTGAGGCAGCGATGGAAGCAGCGAAATGGGTGGACAAAGTCCGAATCAATCCGGGTAACTACGCGGATTCGAAAAAGTTCGTTATCCGCGAATACACGGATGAGCAGTATGCGGCCGAGCTGGCGCGCATTCGCGAGCGGTTTTCGCCGCTTGTGGAGCTTTGCAAGAAACGCGGGATCGCCGTGCGCATCGGAACAAATCACGGCTCGCTTTCGGATCGCATCCTGAATCGCTACGGCGACACCCCGCTCGGCATGGTGGAAAGTGCGCTCGAGTTCGCGCGGATTGCGCGCGACTTGAATTACCACGATTTGGTTTTCTCGATGAAAGCGAGCAACCCGAAAGTGATGATCGCGGCGTATCGGTTGCTGGTCGCGCGATTAAGTGAACTTGGTCCGGACTGGAATTACCCACTGCACCTGGGCGTGACAGAGGCTGGTGAAGGTGAGGACGCACGGATCAAAAGCGCAATCGGGATTGGCTCACTGCTCGCGGATGGCATTGGCGATACCATTCGCGTTTCGCTCACTGAAGATAGTCCTCATGAAATTCCCGTGGCGAAAGCGCTAATCGAGAACATCAGGAAAACATCCAACGCCCAACGTCCAACGCCCAACATCCAACTTTCATTTGATCCATTTTCGTATCAGCGGCGGACCACGGAGATGATTGAACGCGATGGCCTGAAGCTCGGCGGCGCAGAATTGATTCGGGTAGTCGTCAGGCAGGCAAATTTCGACAAGATCGCGCACAAGATCGACAGAATGGGAGACTACAAGCCGGAAATCGTCTATGAGAATGCGAACGTGATCGAGGTCGATCCGCGCGATGAAGATGCGATTACGAAAATCAACGCGGAGCGGACCGCGCAATTTGTGACGGTAAGAGACGATGTTGATCTTGCGGCGATTCCAGCGTTCCGGCTTTTGGCAGCGCGATTGCAGGCGCGGCATCCATTTCTGCTGAAGGATGAATTAAGAAGGAAGAAGGAAGAAAAAGATTTTCTCGAGACGCTCCTCACGGCATCCACGAACATCGGCTCGCTCGTGTGCGATGGAATCGGCGACGCGATTTTGGTGCAGGGCGAGGAAGCACCGGGACAAGCGCTGCGCTTGTCCTACAACATTTTGCAGGCCGCGGGCGCGCGGATTTTCAAAACCGACTATGTCGCGTGTCCTTCTTGCGGACGGACCTTATTCAACTTGCAAACCACAACGGCGAAAATCAAAGCAGCGACATCGCACCTGAAAGGCGTCAAGATTGCGATCATGGGCTGCATTGTCAACGGCCCTGGCGAGATGGCGGACGCCGATTTTGGTTATGTTGGTGGCGCGCCGGGCAAGGTGAATCTCTACGTCGGGAAGACCGCTGTGAAATTCAACATTCCTGAGGCGGAAGCAGTGAATCGGTTACAAGATTTGATCCGCGAACACGGAAAATGGATCGAGCCCCCGCCAGCGACCGTTCCCACTTTAGAAGTTGTCTGATAAAACTTCGTCGCCGGCGGACGCCGTCCCGGCAAGCATGCGGTCGGCGATCACAGGCAAACTCCGATCGCAAAAACTTTAAAAAAGAGGCGACCAAAATACCTGACAATACCGTTTGGATTTCTGGGGGAGTCTCGGACTCCCCAAAATCACCCAAACTATAACAGTTCCAAAAACATATGAAAACTCTTCGTCGAATCAGTAAAGATCGTGCGTTTGCACATGTACGTATTCTGGCTGCTGTTCTCCTTGTCCTGGCCGCGGCAGCATTGGTGTTCCT